>Ga0070714_100003419_pt1 | contig 11826 bp, 10 predicted proteins | sample LARL83metaG_FD_65450 | JGI IMG/M metagenome (GOLD analysis project Ga0070714, IMG submission 65450) | Corn, switchgrass and miscanthus rhizosphere microbial communities from Kellogg Biological Station, Michigan, USA - LAR L8-3 metaG | ecosystem: Host-associated > Plants > Roots > Rhizosphere ... | reverse complement strand
CTGCCCTGGGCGCGCGCGGCATGCCTGAGAAGCGCGGTCTCATGACCGCATTCCTGGTGGGCGCGGCGGCCTATGCGGTGGGTCTGGTGCTCTCGACGGTCTTCGACCTGCCGAGCGGCGCGCTGATCGTCTGGTGCCTGGCGGGCTGCGCTATCATCATGGCCATCATGCGCAAGCTCATGGGCGGTAGACGTGAAGTCAGGGCCTGACAGGCTCGCGGCCCAGTTGAAAGGGCCCCTGCCCGCGGTGGTGCTCATCGCGGGAGACGAGCCCCTGCAACGGGAGGAGAGCGCCGATGCGGTCCGCACCGCCGCCCGTGCGCAGGGCTACACCGATCGCGAAGTATTCGTGGCGGAACGCGGCTTCGACTGGGACGCAATGCTCACCGCCGGTGCCAGCCTCTCCTTGTTCGCTTCCAAACGCATCATGGAACTGCGCCTGCCCACCGCCAAGCCTGGGACCAAGGGCGCGGAGGCACTGGGAGCCTATTCCAAGGATCCGGCGCCGGACACGCTGTTGCTGGTGATCGCGGAGGACAAGCTGGAAGGGAACCCCGTCTGGGCCCAGGCCCTGGAGCGCGCAGGGCTCATGGTGCAGGTATGGCCGGTCGCGCCGGCGGAAGTCCCCGCCTGGGTGCGGCAACGGCTCAAGAGTCGCGGGTTCGATGCCACGCCGGATGCGGTGACACTCATCAGCGGCAGGGTAGAGGGCAACCTCCTGGCGGCGAAGCAGGAGATCGAGAAGCTGGCCTTGCTGCGTGAGCCCGGCGCGCTGGATGCGGAGGCGGTGGCGACAGCGGTGAGCGACAGTGCCCGCTACGACGCCTTCAAGCTGGTGGATGCCGCGCTGGCGGGCGATGTGCCGCGCACGGTGCGGGTGCTGGAAGGCCTGAAGGCGGAAGGTGAGGAACCGGTGCTGGTGCTGGGCGCGCTCTTGCGCCAACTCAAGGAACTGGCGTCCTTCGCCCTGGAGATCGAAGCTGGCACGCCGGCCCAGCGGGTGACCGCCGGTGTCTGGGAACGGCGCCGACCCCTGATCCAGGCCGCCTTGAAGCGCCGCAAGGCCCAAGGCTGGCAGCGAGTGCTGAAGAGAGCGCAGCGGGCTGACCGGGTATTAAAGGGCAGGCTCTTTGGGCGCCCCTGGGACGAACTGCTAGAATTGTCCACGGCGATGGCAAGATGAAAGCGGCGGTACTGTAGGTTCGCGCAGCCCATGCGCCGTGCCCTTTACCGCGATTATTCGGAGTACGCCCACAGCGGATGAGAAAGATCGGCATCTTCGGGGGTAGTTTCGACCCCATCCATTACGGCCATCTGCGGCCGGCGCTCGAGATCCTCGAGGCGCTTTCCCTGGACAGCATGCACTTCATCCCCAGCGGCCAGCCGCCCCATCGCGGTGCGCCAGCGGCTTCCGCCGCGACGCGACTGGCCATGTTGAAAGCCGCAGTAGCCGAGGAGCCCCGCTTCCAGGTGGATGAGCGGGAGATCAAGCGCGTCACGCCGTCCTATACATTCGACACGCTCGCGGAGCTGCGCCGCGAGCGCGGCCACGATCGGCTGGTGCTGGTACTGGGACTGGATGCCTTCCTGGGCTTCACGGGCTGGCATCGCTGGAAGGAGATACTGGAGCTTGCGCACCTCGTGGTGGCGCACCGTCCGGGCTGGAGCCTGCAGACCGGCGGCGAGCTCGCCATGCTGCTGCAGGAACGGCAGGTGGACGATGCCCCAGCCATGATGCAGCACGCCGCAGGCAAGCTGATGCTGCAGACGGTGACGCAACTGGAGATATCGTCCAGCCAGATCCGCGATACCGCGGCGCGCGGCGGCGACGTTCGCTTCCTGGTGCCGGACCCGGTGCGTGCGCTGATACTGGATTCGCATTGCTATGCATGAGGAGTCGCGATGAAACCCGAGAAGCTCAAGGACCTGGTGGTGGAAGCGCTGGAAGACATGAAGGGCGTGGACCTGCGCGTGCTGGACGTGCGCGGCATGACCGCAATCACCGACTTCATGATCATCGTCAGCGGGACCTCCGACCGGCATGTGAAGTCGCTGGCGCGCAATGCCCTGGACAAAGTCCGCGAGCATGGTGCCAAGCCCTTGGGCGTGGAAGGCGAGCAGGGCGGCGAGTGGGTGCTGGTGGACTTGGGCGATGTGGTGCTGCACGTGATGCGTCCGCAGGTACGCGACTTCTATAATCTGGAGAAACTCTGGCTGCCGGACCTCAACAAGGCCGCCGGCAGCTGAGCGCCGGGTGCGCATCCATCTCATCGCCGCGGGCACACGCATGCCGGTCTGGATCGACGACGGCTTCAGGGACTATGCCGGGCGCATGCCGCCGGAGTGCAAGCTCCTGCTGAAGGAGATCCCCCTGGGTTCGGCGCGCGCCGGCGGCGATGTGCGCAAGGCCACGCAGGAGGAGGGCGAGGCCATGCTGGCGGCGCTCCCCGCCGGTGCCGGGGTGACGGCCCTGGACGTGCGCGGCAAGAGCCTCGATACCGAGACGCTGGCGAAACTCCTCAATCGCTGGCTGCAGGAAGGCCGCGACCAGGCGCTGCTGGTCGGAGGACCTGACGGTCTCGCTCCCGAATGCCTGGCCAGGGCGGGGGCCAAGCTGTCCCTGTCGGCCCTGACCCTGCCTCATGGCCTGGTGCGGGTGGTGGTGGCGGAACAGTTATACCGGGCTTGGTCGATCCTCAAGAACCATCCCTATCATCGTGCCTGATGCAACCACAGTTCTATCTAGCTTCCGCGTCCCCTCGCCGCCGGCAGTTGCTGGAGCAGCTCGGCCTGCGCTTCGAGGTGACGGCGGCGGATGTGGATGAGCGCCCCCGGCCCGGCGAATCGCCGCGGGATTATGTGCTGCGGGTGGCCCGGGCCAAGGCCTCGGCGGCGGCGGACCGCTTGGGCGGGCCTGTGCTGCCGATACTGGCGGCGGACACGGCGGTGGTACTGAATGGGGCCATCCTGGGCAAGCCCCGCGACCGGGAGGACGCGATAGGCATGCTTGGCCGGCTCAGCGGACGCTCCCATCAAGTATTATCGGCGGTGGCCCTGTGGAAGGGCGGCGCGGTGCGCACCGCCCTGAACGAGAGCCAGGTAAGGTTCCGCGGCATCACCCCGGGCGAAGCGGCGGCGTATTGGGAGAGCGGCGAGCCCCGCGACAAGGCCGGTGCCTATGGCATCCAGGGCATGGGCGGAATGTTCGTGGAGCATCTGGCCGGCAGCTACAGCGGCGTCGTGGGCTTGCCGCTGCTCGAGACCACGGCGTTGTTGCAGGAGGCAGGCATCGGTGTGCTCGGGCATTGAGGCGTGAGGCATGCGGGTTCCGTTCGGAACCCGCATGCCTCAACCCTTAAATCGAGAGCACGCCATGAGCGAAGAGATCCTGGTGAACGTGACGCCGCGGGAGACGCGCGCGGCATTGCTGGAAGACGGAGTACTTCAGGAGATCTACATCGAGCGCACCCGCCGGCGCGGGCTGGTGGGCAACATCTATAAGGGCACCGTGACCCGGGTGCTGCCCGGGATGCAGGCCGCTTTCGTCGAGCTCGGCCTGGCCCGCACTGCCTTCCTGCACGCCTCGGACATCGCCCGCGGCCAGACCCAGGGCGAAGAAAGCGCAGCCCAAGCCCCCTTGCCGGACATCCGCGAGCTCTTGCATGAGGGGCAACCGGTATTGGTGCAGGTTCTCAAGGATCCCCTGGGCAGCAAAGGCGCGCGCCTCACCACCCGCATCAGCATCCCTTCCCGCTATCTCGTCTACATGCCGGAGGGCAGTGGCGTGGGCTTGTCCACGCGTATCGAGGATGAGGCGGAGCGCGCGCGGCTCAAGGGACACATCGAATCGTTCGTCCCGGGGTTGGCCGCCGGGGGCTATATCGCGCGCACCGCCGCGGAAGCCGCGGCGCCCGAAGCGCTGCGCGCCGACATGCTGTTCCTCAACAGGCTGTGGGAGAACGTGCAACACGCCGCCGCCGCCGCCAGACCCGGCGAGCGGGTGCATGAGGATCTGCCGCTGGCGCTGCGCATCCTGCGCGACCTCTCCAGCGAGCGGCTGGGCTCGGTGTCGGTAGACTCCGCGGAGACCGCCGAGCGCATGCGCCACTTCACCCGCATCTTCGTGCCGCAGCTGACCGATCGAATCGGCGTGCATGAGGATGCCAAGCCGATCTTCGAACAGCACGGGATCGAGCAGGAGATTCAGCGTGCCCTGGAGCGCAAGGTTCCGCTCAAGTCCGGCGGACACCTGGTCATCGACCAGACTGAATCCATGACCACCATCGACGTCAACACCGGCGCTTACGTCGGCAAGAGCAACCTCGAGGACACCATCGTCCGAACCAACCTGGAGGCGGCCCAGGTCATCGCGCGACAACTGCGGCTGCGCAACCTGGGCGGCATCATCATCATCGACTTCATCGACATGGACGACGAGGCACATAAGCAGTCAGTGCTGCAGGCGCTGGAACAGGCCCTCGCCGCGGACCACGCCAAGACCCAGGTGACGGCGGTCTCGGCGCTGGGACTCGTGGAGATGACCCGCAAGCGCACCCGCGAAAGCCTGGAGCATGTGCTGTGCGAACCCTGCCCGGCCTGCGCGGGTCGCGGCTCTCTGCGCAGCGCGGAGACGGTCTGTTATGACGTGTTCCGGGAGTTGTTGCGCGCCACCCGCCGGGCGGAGGCCAGTGAATTGCGGGTGCTGGCCGCCCAGGAAGTGGTGGACCTGCTTCTGGATCAGGAGGCCGGGACCCTCGCCGAAGTCTCCGCACAGGTGGGCAAGCCGGTACGCCTGCAGGTCGAGGCCTTGTATAGCCAGGAGCAATTCGACGTGGTGCCCATATGACCGGCTCGCATGCCGCGAGGTGACATGTGAGTAGTTGGACGCGTCGCCTGTGGAAATGGAGTGCCGGGGCCTTCGCCGCCCTGGTGATCCTGTTCGCCACGGTGGTGGGGCTGTTCCGGCTGCTGACGCCCCTGGTGCCGGCCTATCGGCTGCAGGTGGAGCGCTGGGCGAGTAGCGAGCTGCAGCGTCCGGTACAGATCCATTCCATGGGTGCCGCCTGGGGCTGGGACGGTCCCGAAGTGACGCTGCAAGACGCGCGCATCCTGAGCCGCGACCGGCAGCGGGAAGTGGTGGCCGCGAGCGAGGTCCGCCTGGGGCTCGACTGGCGCAGCCTGCTGCATTTCACCTTGCCGCGACCCAGCCGCGTGGTGCTGGTGGCACCGCGGTTGGAAGTGCAGCGGATGGTCGATGGCAGCTATACGATCCGCGGTCTCGGCAGCCCAGCCGAATCGACCGGCACCGACTGGCACGTTGTCTTGAGCGACCTGTTGGGACAGACCGCCGAAGTGGCGATGAAGGACGGTCAGCTCACGCTATTCGACGTGCGTCATCCGGGGTCGGAGGTGTTCAGCCACATCGATTTGCGCGTCGACAACCTGCCCGAAGACCACCGCATCCACGCCGAGATGAACCTGCCCGCCGCACTGGGCCGCAAGCTCGGCTTCGATCTCGACATCAGGGGCGATGGGGTCGACTTCGGCAAGTGGGATTGGGAGGCGGAACTGCAGGGTAGTGACCTGCAAGCGGCGCGCATCGCCGCCTATCTCCCCCAGGCGCCGGGCTATCTTGGCGCCGGACTGCTCAACCTGGACCTGCGCAGCGAGGGCAAGCAGGGCGTGGTGCAGACGGTGACCGCCAATTTCGATGCGCATAACCTCACGTCCGCAGCGCCTCTTGTCGATGCACCCTCCATAGCGTTGCTGCAAGGCAAGTTCACCTGGACGCGCGGGGCGGATGGATGGCGTCTGCAGGGCCGCGGTTTCAAGTTGCAGTTGGGACGCGGCGCCCCCTGGTCCTCCCAGTCCCTCGACCTGGAGTACGCACACGGCAGCGACGGCGAGCGCTGGTCCGTGGCGGCAGACCTGCTGCGGATCCAGGACCTTGCGGCGCTGGCCAGCTGGGTGCCCGCGGACCAGGCTGCCGGGGTGAAGCGCGCGCAGGTCTTCGCCCCCAGTGGTGAGGTCTCCGGGTTCAGCCTCAAGCTGGGGCTGGACGGCAAGGCCGTGAAAAGCTGGGCCGTGAAGGGTGACTTCCAGAAGCTGGGACTGCGCTCCGCGGAAGGCTATCCGGGGTTCGCTGGCATGAGCGGCCGGGTCGACCTCGCCGACAGCGGCGGCGAGCTGCAGCTGGATGCCCAGAATGCGGATGTGGATTTCCGGCCGCTGTTCCGCACCCTGCTGCACGCGGACAGCGTCAAGCTGATGGCGCGGGTGGACCATGACAAGGACGGCTGGCGCGTGGCCACCGATGCCTTCCAGGTGGCCAATGCCGATGCCGCCGCCCATGGCCGCGCCGGCATGCGGTTCCCCGCGGATGGCAGCGCACCCGTGCTGGACCTGGATGCGACCGTGGACCGCGCCGACGCGCGCAACAAGTCGACCTATTTTCCCGTAGGCATCATGCCGAAGCCGGTGGTGGAGTGGCTGGATCATTCCATCAAGTCCGGGCAGGTGACCTCGGGCAGCGTCTCGATCCACGGCAAGACCTCGGATTTCCCCTGGAAGGACAACCAGGGCGGCACCTTCGATATCCAATTCCATCTGCAGCACGCGCAGCTGGACTATTACGGCGGCTGGCCCGCCATCAAGGATCTGGACGCGGACGTGCGTTTCCTGGATCAGGGACTCGAGGCCCACGCGCACAGTGGCACCATCCAGAACCTGGAGATCCAGGATGGTTCCACCGCGCGTTTCGAGGAACTCGCGAGCGGCGTGTTGCAGGTGGACGGCGGCGCACTGGGGGGCGCCGGCAATGGCCTCGACTTCCTGCGCCAGGGGCCGCTCGCCCAAATGCTCGGCGGTTACCTGGACGGTCTCACGGCCAAGGGCAGTGCGGTCGCGGACATCCATTTCACGCTGCCGGTGACGCACCCGCAGGATTTCAAGCTCAAGGGCAAGGTGGCATTGAAGGAGGTGAGCGTTGGGGCGAATGCCCTGCCGGCGCTCATGGTGGAGCACCTGCATGGCAGTATCGACTTCGGCAACTACGGTCTCTCCACGGAGGGGCTGGAAGGCACGCTGTTGGGAGGTCCGGTGGCGGTGGTGATCCACACGCCCAACGACGCCCACGGCGGCTTGAGCGCTGTGAGTGTGCGTGGCATGGCGCAGGCGGCCGGCATCGCCAAGGTGCTGGGCCACGGCGCCGGACGCTGGCTGGATGGCCAGAGTGACTGGCAGCTGGACGGGCGTATCCCCATGCAGCCCGGCACCAGTACCGCGGGACTGGACTTGAACTTGCGGTCTGACTTGCAGGGCTTGGGTATCAAGCTACCGGAGCCCTTCGGCAAGCCGGTGGCCGAGAATCGCCCGCTGCACGTGGCATTGAAGCTGCAAGGCGGCAGTGAACTCAGCCTGATCGCTAGCTACAGCACGGCCCTGGGCCTGCGGGCGGACTTCAAACCCCACAAGGGCGGTCTGGATTTCGACCGCGGCGAATTGCGCTTTGGCGGAGCCACCGCCGCCCGTCCGGCGAAGCCCGGTTTCACGGTGGATGGATATCTCGCTTCCTTCGATTGGGACACCTGGAAGACGGTATTCCTGCCCATTACCGACGAGGGCTCGCAGCCCGGGGACGCGCCGGTGCAGCGTGGAGCGGTGCCTGCGATGTTGGCGGACGTGGACGTGGGCATCGGCCACCTCGCCGGTTTCGGCCAAAGCCTGGACAAGGTGCAACTCGGCATGAAGCACGGCGATGCCGGCTGGCAGGGCCGGATCGATAGCCTGCCGGTGGCCGGCGCTTTCACCATACCCGCGAGCGTGAATGCTGAGCATCCCATCGTGCTGGACATGGACCGGGTGATCCTCGCGGACAAATCCGGCGGACTCGGCGCGCCCGCCGGCCAGCCGGAGCAGAGCAGGTCTTCGTCGTTGAACTTCGATCCGCGCAGCGTGCCCGCGCTGCGTCTCAGTGCCAGGCAATTCAAGTTCGGCCATATGACGCTGGACAATGTCAGCCTGTCCCTGGTGCCGCTGCCGGCAGGCATCGCGCTGGAGGACGTCAAGGTGACGGACCCGAGCTTCAGCGTGACCGGCGACGGCACCTGGCTCGTCTCACCCTCCGGCCAGCAACGCAGCGCTTTGAATGCGGACGTGGAAAGCAAGGACGTTGAGAAGTCGCTGCAGTCGCTGGGCTTCGACGCGGGCCTGACCGGCGACAAAGGGAGCATCGTCGCCGCCCTCAATTGGCAGGACAGCCCCATGGGCGACGTGGTGGACACCCTCGGCGGCACCATCCACGTGAAGCTGCAGGACGGCCAGATCAAGGAGGTGCAGCCCGGCGCCGGACGGTTGTTCGGCCTGCTCAGCATCAATGCCCTGCCGCGCCGCCTGCTGCTCAATTTCAGCGACGTGTTCGGCAAGGGCTTCGGCTATGACAGCATCGAGGGCAACTTCCTACTGCAGCAGGGCGATGCGTATACCAAGGACCTCACCATCAACGGCCCAGCCGCCAGCATCCACCTCGTGGGACGCACCGGTCTCGCCAAGCGCGACTTCGACGAGGCCATGATCGTGGATGCCAGTGTCGGCTCCAGCCTGCCGGTGGTGGGCGCATTGGCGGCCGGCGTGGGCGTGGGGGCGGTGGTCTTCCTGCTCACTGAGATATTCCAGAAGCCCCTCAGCAAGGCCGGCGAGGTGCGCTACCACCTGACGGGCGCGTGGGATAATCCGGTGCTCACCAAGATGCCGAACTCTGCTCCGGCGCCGGCCACCCGCAAACCCTAGAGTCAGCCCATGCAGCGAGCCCTCACCGGTCTGACTTTCCTGCTGGCATCGATGGCGGCGACCGACGCCGCGGCCGACCCGCACAGCCGCCCCCTGAGCGCCGAACAGTGGGCCTTGCCGCGCAGCGGCGACGCGCTGATCAGGCTCGCCCCCCTCCGCGATACCGTAGCCGACTGGCTAGCTACGCCGGATGCACGCATCGTGATCCAGGACTCGGGGAGCGACGCCGCGAACCTGTGGGCGGGCGAGCTTCAGGACTGGCTGGTCGCGCTGGGCATTCCGCAGGACCGGATCGACAGACGCGTCAGCGCCGATCAGGCGGAGGATGCCATGACGCTGAAGGTGCAGCGCTGATGCACAAGTTCGCGGCTGTACAGATGTGCTCGGGCCTGGACGTGACCGTGAACCTTCGGGAGGCCAGCAAGCTCATGGCCAAGGCCGCGGCGGGTGGCGCCGAACTCATCGTGCTGCCGGAGAACTTCGCGCTCATGGCCCGGGATGACGCCGGGCGGGTGGCGGCGGGCGAGGTGGATGGCAGCGGCCAGATACAGGATTTCCTGGCGGAGAAGGCCCAGTCGCTGAAGGCCTGGATCGTGGGCGGCACCGTGCCCGTGATGGCCGGCCGCGAGCGCGTATTCGCGCGCTGCCCGGTGTATGACCCGCAGGGCCGGCGCACAGCCTACTACGACAAGATCCACATGTTCGACGTGCAGGTGGGGGGCGCCGAGTCCTATCACGAGTCGGCACGCACCGAGGCTGGCGGCACGCCCACGGTGGTGACGACCCCCTTCGGCAAGCTGGGACTCGCGGTGTGTTATGACCTGCGCTTCCCGGAACTGTTCCGTGCCCTCGTGACGCAGGGCGCCACCTGCTTCGCCGTGCCCTCGGCCTTCACCAAGACCACCGGCCAGCGCCATTGGGACATGCTGGTACGGGCGCGGGCAGTGGAGAACCTGAGTTTCACGGTGGCCGCCGCCCAGGGCGGCCACCACGCCAACGGCCGCGACACCTGGGGCCGCAGCATGGTGGTGGACGCCTGGGGAGAGGTGGTGGCTGAGAAGCGCGATGCGGAACCTGGCGTCGTCACCGGCGTGTTCGATCCCCTCCAACAGTCGCGGCTGCGGGGGAAATTCCCGGCGCTAAGCCACCGCAAGCTGGTTTAAAATCCCCGCAGCCGCCCATATATCTTTCCCATCCACGACCCAAATCCCGCCGAGACGCCCCATGGAAAACGCGCTGAAGATCGCCGAACAGAGCCTGCTGGCGCCCACCGGTCTCGATGAGAGCAAGGTGGCGGGGCTGCTGGACCGGCTCATGGCCCATAAGCTCGACAGCGCGGACGTGTATTTCCAGCTTTCGCGCCATGAGTCCTGGTCCCTGGAAGACGGCATCGTCAAGGACGGTTCCCACAGCATCGAGCAGGGTGCGGGGGTGCGCGCCATCGCCGGTGAGAAGACCGGCTTCGCCTATTCCGATGAGATCCTGCTGCCGGCCCTGACCCGCGCCTCGGACATGGCTCGCGCCATCGCGCGCCAGGGCGGCGAGAACGGCCTCAAGGCCTGGACCTCCAATACACCCCAGCGCCTGTATCAGGCGCTGGATCCCATCCCCACCTTGCAGGACGCCGATAAGGTGAAGCTGCTGGAGCGCATCGACGCCGAGGCGCGGCGCATCGATCCGCGGGTGAAGCAGGTGATGGTGAGCCTCTCCGGCGCGCACGACACGGTGCTGGTGGCGGGCAGTGACGGCACGCTCTCGGCGGATGTGCGGCCGCTGGTGCGTTTCAACGTGAGCGTGATCGTGGAACAGGACGGGCGTCGCGAGCAGGGCTATGCCGGCGGCGGCGGCCGCTTCGGCTACGCTTATTTCACCGGATCCGACGTGGCCTCGCAGATCGCAAAGGAAGCGGTGCGCCAGGCCCTCGTCAACCTCGAGGCGGAACCGGCGCCGGCGGGGACCATGACCGTGGTGCTGGGTCCTGGCTGGCCCGGCATCCTGCTGCACGAGGCCATCGGCCACGGCCTGGAAGGGGACTTCAACCGCAAGGGCACCTCCGCCTTCTCCGGCCGGGTGGGGCAGAAGGTGGCCAACGAACTCTGCACGGTGGTGGACGACGGCACCCTCAAAGACAGGCGCGGTTCGCTCAACATGGACGACGAAGGCACCCCCAGCCAGTGCACCACGCTCATCGAGAAGGGCGTCCTCAAGGGCTACATGCAGGACAAGATGAACGCCAGGCTCATGGGCGTGGCGCCCACCGGCAACGGCCGGCGCGAGTCATTCGCGCACCTGCCCATGCCGCGCATGACCAACACCTACATGCTGCCAGGGCCGCATGACCCGCAGGAGATCATCCGCTCGGTGAAGAAGGGCCTCTATGCGGTGAATTTCGGCGGCGGCCAGGTGGACATCACCAGTGGCAAGTTCGTGTTCTCGGCGAGCGAAGCCTATATCATCGAGGACGGCAGGGTCACCCGGCCCGTGCGCGGCGCCTCGTTGATCGGCAACGGCCCCGACGTGCTGACGCGCGTCTCCATGGTGGGCAACGATCTCAAGCTGGACGAGGGTGTCGGCACCTGCGGCAAGGAAGGGCAAAGCGTGCCGGTCGGCGTCGGTCAGCCTACCTTGCGCATTGACGGTATTACGGTGGGTGGTACCGGCTGACGAACCCGAGGCTACCGCTCTCGGCAGGGGGTTCGGGATGTTCCTTATCTAAGAGTCCAAGCCGGGAAAGTCCTTGAGCCGCTTAAGCAGCTCTTTCCGCGTCTTGCACACCAAGGTGGCATGACCCAGCTTGCGGCCCGGCCGCGGTTCTTTCCCATAGTCGTGATAGTGAGCGCCGGGGATAGCCAGCACTTCCTCACGGGTCGGCATCGTACCGATGAAGTTGATCATGGCGGAATAGCCGATGGCCCAGGTCTCGCCCAAGGGCAGGCCCAATATGGCGCGCATGTGGTTCTCGAACTGGCCGGTGACGGCGCCTTCGATGGTCCAGTGGCCGGAGTTGTGCACCCGGGGCGCCGTCTCGTTGGCGAGAAGC
>Ga0070714_100003416_pt1 | contig 11831 bp, 11 predicted proteins | sample LARL83metaG_FD_65450 | JGI IMG/M metagenome (GOLD analysis project Ga0070714, IMG submission 65450) | Corn, switchgrass and miscanthus rhizosphere microbial communities from Kellogg Biological Station, Michigan, USA - LAR L8-3 metaG | ecosystem: Host-associated > Plants > Roots > Rhizosphere ... | reverse complement strand
CGTTCGTCGTCCTGCGCGATGGCGAGCAGGTGGGAGAAGCCGAGCTCATCGCTCACTGCCGGCGCTACCTCGCCGGCTTCAAGAAACCCTCCGCGGTCATCATGGTGCCGGAGCTGCCTCGCAACGCCGGCGGAAAGATTCTCAAGCGCCGCCTGCGTGAGGACTACAGCGGGGATGTCCTGGTGGCGAAGGAGTGACGACCGGTCCGGCCTCCTGGCCCGGAGGTCAGATGGATTCTCCGGGTCGCTGGAAGACGATCTCCGGGACGACGCAGGCGGGCGAGACGTTGAGGAGAAAGCGGAGCGCCTCGCTGATGTCGCTCGTGCGCAGCATCTCCTCCGCCGGCACCGACTCCTTGATGAAGTCGCTCATATCCGTGTCGACGAAGCCCGGGCAGAACGCCACCGATTTAATGCCGTCGGCGTTGAGCTCCTTGTTCATCGCCTGGGTGTAGGCGATGACGGCGGCCTTGGTGGCGGCATACACCGACAGCCACGGCTGTGGGGACTTGCCGGCCAGTGACGCCATGTTGACGACGAGCGCGTTGTGGTGCTCGGCCCCGGACGCCCGCAGGAGCTCGATGCATTCCCGGTAAGCGATGATGATCGCGCGAAGGTTGACGTCGAGCTGCATGTCGATGAACTTGGTCTGATGCTCATGAGCCGCGGCGCCGATGCCGACGCCGGCGTTGTTGACGAGCACGTCAAGCCGCCCGAACCGTTCTCGGTGGAGCGCCACGACCTGTCCGATGGCCTCCGGGTCGGCCATGTTGGCGGCGAGAGACTCGACCTCGAACCCGTTGTCGCGCAACTCACGCGCGACGGTCTCGAGCCCCTCGGGCTTGCGCGCCGTCAGGGTCACGGCGAAGCCCTCGCCGGCGAGCGTCTCGGCGAGAGCGCGGCCGATGCCACGAGAGGCTCCGGTCACGATGGCAGCACGGTCTGGCATGGCAGGGCCCTTCCTCAGTTCAATTGTCGATCGACTCCTTGCGTCGCGGGAATCTAACGGGTGGCGCCCTCACGGGCTGTACGGCGTCTTGGTCACCAGCGAGAGCACCTCGCGGTCTGCGATGTTCGCCAGCGACGCCGACGCCGCGACGAACTCCGGATCCCCATAGGCGGAAGCGAACGCGTTCGGCACCGTGTTGGCGTCCTCCACCTCCCACAGGTCGTGGACCTCGTGGAGATCGCCGATGACCGTGCTCCACGCGCCGACGAGCTTCCAGCCGTGCTCCTCCATGACCCGTTTGATGATGACCATCGACTCGTAGAAGGGGCCGAGCTGGCCGTACTTCACCTTGACGTTCGCGTAGACGTAGGGCATGGCGCCCTCACACCTGGGCGGTTGCCTCCTGCACGGAGCGCAGCACCTCCTCGGGGATCTCGTCCGAGGGCTCGATCGAGATCGTCTTGCTCAGCAGGTATTCGTCGATCGCATACGGGCCGTGCTCGCGGCCGATCCCGGACTCCTTGTAGCCCCCGAAGGAGGAGTTGAAGTCCGCGGACATGGTGTTGACGCGGAACGTGCCGGTCCGGATGCGGCGAGCGATCTCGAAGCCGCGCACGGGATTTGCGGTGAACACCGAGCCCGACAGACCGAAGCGGCTGTCGTTGGCGATGCGGATCGCGTCCTCCTCGTCGTCGTAGGGGATGAGCGCGATGACCGGCCCGAAGACCTCCTCCTGGGCGATCGTCATGTCGTTGCTCACGTTGGTCAGCAACGTCGCCTCGACGTACCAGCCCTTGTCGAGGTGCTCGGGGATCCCGCCGCCGGTGGCCACGGTGGCACCCTCATCGACCGCCTGCTTGACGTATCCGAGCACGCGATCGCGATGCGCCTCGGTGATGAGCGGGCCGATGACGGTGTCGTCATCGTTGGGGTCCCCCACCTTGAGTCCCTCGAACGCCTCGGTGAGCCTGCCGGCGATCTCGTCGTACCGGGACTTCGGAGCGAGGATCCGGCTCATGCAGGTGCAGTTCTCACCCTGGGAGGTCGCGACGCTGGAGCCGACGACCATCGGCAGAACGAAGTCGAGATCGGCGTCCGGGAGGATGATTGCCGCCGACTTGCCACCGAGCTCGAGCACGCAGCGCTTGATCTGCTCGCCGCACACCCGGGCGATCTGCTTGCCGACGTCGGTCGAACCGGTGAAGGTGACCATGTCGACGTCGGGGTGCGCCACCAGATGCTCGGAGGCCTCGCGGCCCGCCGCAACGATGTTGATCACGCCGGGCGGGAAGCCCGCCTCGGAGACGAGGTCAGCCATTGCGAAGAGCGACAGGGGATCGGGATCCGGCGCCTTGACGACGATGGTGCAGCCCGCGACCAGAGCCGGCGCCGTCTTCTGGGCGATGCCGGGCAGCGGGAAGTTGAACGCGCACAGCGCCGCTACGACACCGACCGGCTCCTGCACCACGAGGCTCTTGGTCTCGAACTTCATGATCAGCCCGCCCGAGGATCCGGCGAGCGGGGACAGATCGGACTCGCGGACCTCGGAGAACCGGTGCTCGCGGCCCACCTTCGCGTAGTAGTTCCAGTGCAGCGTCGGAGCCACCGAGTGATAGACCTCGGCGGTCAGCTTGGTATGGCCCAGCTCGTCGACGATGAGGTCGCGGAACTCCGGTTGACGCTCGGCGATGAGGGCGGCGAGCCGCTCCATCATCTCGGCGCGCTCCTCCACCGGCCGCGTGGGCCAGTCGGTCTCATAGAACGCCCTGCGGGCGGCCTCGACGGCGCGATCGATGTCAGCGTCGGAGGCGGCCGGGACGTAACCGATCTTCTTGCCGGTGGCGGGCGAGATGACGTCGAGGCGCGCCTTCGAGTCTGGCTCCTGCCAGCGGCCATCGATGTAGAGGCTGGGGAATTCGCGGGGGAGCATGAAGGGTTTCTCCTCGGTCTGAGCGGTGATCATGATGCCGACGTTGACCTGAACTTGGTTCGATATCTTATTGACGCCGACCGCTGAGTCAAGCACGCACTGGCCGCAGAAGCCGGAGGGACACCGCACTTGCGTCCGGACGCACGTCTGGTACGCTCTCGACCCGAATTCAGGTCAACGAATTGGGTTTCTGACGCTGTGCTACCGGCACCGCAGGTCGACGACGACAATCGAGCTTTCTGGACGGGCGGACGCGACGGTGAGTTGCGCATCAACCGCTGCGGCGACTGCGGCTTCTACATCCACCCCCCCACGCCGCGGTGTCCGCAATGCCTCAGCGAGCGCGTCGCGCCTGAGCCGGTCAGCGGACGCGGGCACGTCTACACCTTCACGGTCAACCAGCGCGTGTGGGCGCCCGGACTGGACGTCCCGTACGTCATCGCCATCGTCGAGCTCGAGGAGCAGCACGGCCTGCGCCTCATGACGAACATCGTGGGTTGCCCGCCGGACGCGGTCACCGTGGACATGCCGGTGCAGGTCGAGTTCCGCGAACAGGGAGACGCCTACGCGCCCGTGTTCAGGCCCAGGGACGATGACTGAGAGTCTCGAGCAGCGTTGCATCATCTCCGGCATCGGACAGTCAGAGGTCGGCCGCCGGGTGACGCGAGGCGTGATGGCGTTGACGCTCGACGCCTGCCTCGAGGCGATCGGCGATGCCGGCCTGACCCCCGCGGACATCGACGGAGTGGTGTCCTGGCCGGGCGCCATCTCACGGGCCGAAGGCCTGGCGCCGCCGGGCCCGGGATCCTCAGGGCCGGGGGTCCACGCCGTCATCGACGCCCTGCGGCTCAACACCAACTGGCATTACGGCGGCCCGGAGACTCCCGGGATGCTGGCCTCCGTCATCCAGGGATGCATGGCCGTCGCCACCGGCATGTGCCGCCACGTGCTGGTCTACCGCGCTCTCAACGAGGCGACGGCGTGGCGCGCCAGCACTGACCGTGTCGCCACCGATCCCGGTGGCGTCACCGGGATCATGCAGTGGATACTGCCGTTCGGGGCGTTCTCGGGGCCGAACTGGATGGGGCTGTATGCCCGCCGGCACATGCATGAGTACGGCACAACGCGTGAGCAGATCGCTCAGATCAGCCTCAACGCGCGACGCAATGCCGCGCTGAACCCGAAGGCGGTCCTGACCGGCGACCTCACCCTCGAGGACTACATGTCATCACCGATGATCAGCGATCCCCTGTGCCTCTACGACTGTGACATCGCCATCGACGGGGCGACCGCGGTGATCATCTCGGATGCGGCGTACGCGCCGGATGCTCCGAAGCAGGCGCTCCATTTCGAGGCGGTCGGGAGCGCGCTGAACGGCCGGGCGTCCTGGGATCAGTGGGAGGACATGACCACCACCGCGGCCATGAGCGCGGGCAAGCACCTGTGGTCACGCACGGATCTGAAGCCGGGCGACGTCGATGTCGCCCAGCTCTATGACGGCTTCACGATCCTCAGCCTGTACTGGCTGGAGGGGTTGCAGTTCTGCGGCAAGGGCGAGAGCGGCGCGTTCGTCGAGGGCGGAGAGCGAATCGGCCTCACCGGCGAGCTGCCGTTGGCGACCAGCGGGGGCCAGCTCTCCGCCGGGCGGCTTCACAGCTTCGGCCATCTCTACGAAGCCTGCCTCCAGTTGCGCGGCACCGCCGGTGAGCGTCAGGTGCCGGGAGCCAAGGTGGCGGCGGTGTCGGCGGGCGCGGGCCCGTTGGCGTCGTGCCTCCTGCTCAGAACATGACCATCGAGAGGACCTGACAGACATGAGCCAGAACGTGAGGGAGACATGAGCCAGAACGTGAGGGAGACATGAACCTGGCGGCGCTCGTCGACCAGCAGGCAGAACGCTTCGGCGACCGCGTGCTCGCCGCCTTCGACGATGACACAGTGACATACGCACAGGCCGCCGAGCGCGCCGGCCACGTCGCCGCGGGCTTGACCGACCTCGGTGTCACCGAGGGTGATCGGGTTGCGATCATGATGGGGAACCGGTCCGAATTCCTCTACGCCTGGTTCGGGATCCTCAAGCTCGGTGCGATCGAGGTGCCGATTCACGACGCCGCGCGCGGCCCCGGCATCTCGCACATCCTCAATACCACGGGCGCCCGGATGGTGATCGTGGAGGACACCTACCTGGGGCACGTCCAGCCCTATCTCGGCGACGCGCCGCGCGTCGAGCACGTGGTGGTGGTCGGGGAGCAGCCGCCGCAGGCCAACGGCGGACAGCCGCTTCAGGACTTCGCCTACCTTCTCGCCAACCCCCGCTCGGTCGACACGCTGGACGTGTCGCCCCACCACCCGGCCTCAATCCTGTTCACCGGCGGGACCACGGGCCCCCCCAAGGGCGTGGTGCTGCCCCACAATCACAACAACAACCTCGGAACGAGCACGGCCGAGGTGGCCGGCTATGGCGAGGACGACGTGCTGCTCTCAGTGTTCCCACTGTTCCACGCCAACGCCAAATACATGACGACGATCGCGGCGATGGCCGTCGGCGCCAAGGCGATCATCAACCGGCGCTTCTCGGCCAGCCGGTTCTGGGACCAGTGCCGTCGCGAGAACGTCACCGCGTTCAATGGCATGGGCGAGATGCTGCGGATCCTGATGAAACAGCCCGAACGGCCCGATGACAGGGACAATCCCGTCCGAGTGGTGATCGGCGCGGCCGCGCCGCGCGACCTGGTCCTCGAGTTCGAGGAGCGCTTCGACGTCACGATCCTCGACGTCTACGGCCTGACCGAAACCGGACCGATCACCTTCAACCGCTTCGATCAGCTCAGAGCGGGCTCGATGGGCGTTCCCGTCCCGTGGTACGAGGTCCGCATCCTCGACGAGAACGACGTGGAGGCCCCCGTCGGCGAACCGGGTGAGATCTGCATTCGCCCGCAGCGTCCCAGCGTGATGATGGCCGGCTACTGGGAGAACGATTCGGCCACGCTCAAGTCGATGCGCAACCTCTGGTTCCACACCGGTGACCACGGCTATCGCGACGAGGACGACTTCTTCTTCTTCAAGGCTCGCGAGACTGACTCGATCCGCCGCCGGGGCGAGAACATCTCAGCCTGGGAGATCGAGCGCGTGCTCGCGTCGCATCCGGAGGTAGTCGAGTCAGCCGCCTATGGAGTCCCCTCACCGATCGGTGGCCAGGAGGTGATGGCGGCGATCGTCCTCAAGGCCGACGCCACGGTCACCCCCGAGGCCGTCCTGGACTTCTGCTCTGACAAGATGGCGCACTTCGCGGTGCCCCGGTACCTGCGATTCGTGGACTCACTGCCCAAGTCACACGCCCAGCGGATCCTCAAACAGGAGCTCAAGGCAGAGGGCATCGAACCGGACGATGTGTGGGATCGCGAGTCCGTGGGCTACAAGGTCCAGCGTTAGCGCGAGAACGTGCAATCGACCACGCTCTCATGACGGCTCGACGCGGACGCCATCTGCACCTCGTCAGTTACCCGGTCGGCGAAGTGACGCCCGACCACTTCGTCACCGTCGAGGCCGATATCCCGGCACCGGGCCCCGGCCAGGTGCTCGTGCGCAACACGTTCACGTCCGTCGATCCCGGCATGCGGCTGCGGCTGCGTGAGAGCGGGCCCGCCGGATACTTCAACTCCTTCCCGCTCAACGCTCCGATGGATGACATCTGGGCCGTGGGCGAGGTGATCGAGTCACAGGCCGAGGGCTTCGCGCCCGGAGACGCCGTGTGGCACGCGAAGGGCTGGCGCGACTACGCCATTGTGACCGCGGGCGAGCCGGCGCTCGCGGGCATCGCCACGCTGGCCCGGATCGACACCTCGGTGGCGCCCGCGCAGACCTACCTCGGGCCGCTTGGCGCGATGGGCGTGACCGCCTACGCCGGACTGATCGACGCGGCAGAGCTGCGCGAGGGAGACGTCGTCTGGGTCTCGGCGGCCGCGGGCGCGGTCGGCAGCCTCGCCGCGCAGATCGCCAAGCTCCGCGGTCACCGGGTGATCGGCAGCGCCGGGTCTGACGAGAAGGTCCGCCATCTGCTCGATGAGCTCGGTCTCGACGCCGCGTTCAACTACCGGGACGGCCCCGTCGTCGACCGGTTGCGAGAAGCCGCGCCCGATGGCATCGACGTCTACTTCGACAACGTCGGCGGGGACCACCTGGAGGCTGCCCTCACCGCCCTGCGCCCCTGGGGACGGGCCGCCCTGTGCGGAGCGATCTCCGAATACGAGGCGGTCGACGGCAGCGTCGGACCGAGCAACCTGTTCCAGGCCACCGCGAACAACCTCACATTGCGTGGATTCCGCGGAAGCAGCTATCAGCATCGCCTCCCGGACGTGACCCGAGAGCTGGGCGGATGGCTCGCCGAAGGCCGTTTGCGGTACCGCGAGACGGTCGTCGACGGCCTCGAGCGGGCCCCGGAGGCGCTTGCTCGGGTGCTGTCCGGGGACACCACCGGCAAGACGCTCGTCCGGATCGTGTAGCCGCGCACGGGGCGCGGGCGCGCCGCCGCGCCAGGGCGGCCCTGCACGGTGAGCGCGAGGTCAGCGAGCCGTATATCCGCCGTCGATGGGGATGGTGACCCCGGTGATCCAGCGAGCGTCATCCGAGGCAAGGAAGGCCACGACGCCGGCAACGTCTCGAGGCTCGGGGATGCCGGGGATCGGGTTGAACGCCTCCAACCGCTGGCGCATCTCCACCGGGTCAGGCGCGTCCTCGATGAAGCGGCGTACCAGCGGCGTCATCACCGCCGTCGGCGCGACCGCGTTGACGCGGATGCCCTGGGCGGCGTACTCAATGGCAGCCGAACGGGTCAGCCCGACGAGCCCCGCCTTGGTGAACGTATAGGGCGAGATGTTCTCCATCCCGCAGAGGCCCGCCGACGAGGAGGTGTTGATGATCGCTCCTCCCCCGCTCGCGAGCATGGCGGCAATCCCGTGCTTGAGGACGTAGAAGACGCCGGTGCCGTTGACGGCGACCACCTGCTGCCAGTTCTCGTGCGTCATCTCGTGCAGCGCCGTCTGCTCACCCTCGATACCGGCATTGTTGAAGATGACGTTGATCCGGCCGTAGTGCGCGACAGTCGCGGTGATCGCGCGCTCGACGGACTCCGCGTCAGCGGTGTCGACCGGCACGACGAGTGCGTCCGGCAGCGATCCGGCGAACCGCTCGGCAGCCGTCGCGTCGATGTCGGCGATGGCGATCTTGGCGCCCTCGTCCGCAAACCTCTGCGCGGTGGCAGCGCCAAGCCCTGACGCGCCGCCCGTGACGAAGACGATCTTGTCCGTGAACCTCATACTCAGGCCGCATTGCGCGCGGCGCGCGGCTCGCGTGCGCGCGCAACGGGGAGGGACGCGCGTTCGTCGTATCCGGCCACGGCCAGGCATCGCGCGACGAAGAAGTCACGGATCTCGTCCAAGGACAGCCCGCCGCCGGGCCGGTACCAGTGCCAGACGCTCTTGTACAAGCCAAGTAGCGCGTGCGTGAGGAGGCGTGGATCGGTTTCCGGGATGACACCCTGCTCCATCCCCCGCGTCAGGAACGCGGCCCAAGCGAACTCGATGTCACGCATGCGCGCGCGGGCGAGCCGTCGCGCCTCCTCCTCGCGCGGGGACTTTCGCGCGACGGCGATCAGACCCTCCTCGGCGACGAGCACACGGTTGCGCTGGACCTCGTGGTCGGTGAGATCAAACAATCCGTTGAGCAGGCGCGCGAGGGCAGGTCCGAACGCTCCCCCCTCGGCCGTCAACCGCTCGAACTTGTCCCTGTCGACCTGGAGCGCCTCCGCGTGAATCTCGAACAGGCAGTGGAGCTTGGACTCAAAGTAGTGATAGAGCGCAGTGGAGCCGAGGCCGACGTCCGCGGCGATGTCGGCCCACTTCGTGTACTCGTATCCGTGGCGGCCGAAGTGCTCGATCGCTGTGCTCAGGATCTCCTGACGTTTGCTACGTGAGCTTGCGGGGCTGCGGGTGCGTTGACCCGCCTGAGTTGGCGCGTTCTTCGCCATGACTCCTCTTTCCATATTGAAGTGAAACCAACTCTACCAGTGGCGTGGACGTGGTCGTCGAGGCGCGACCCCGCACGGGCCCGTTTGCCCACAACCACGCGTCTGGGTGGGGTGCTGCGGATCGACGGTTGCGTTCGTCGTGCGGTCGCGATAGAGTTGAACTGACTTCAGGTAACGAGGATCCCATGCAGCAGCTCGACGGCCATGTCGTCATCATCACAGGGGCAAGCTCTGGGCTCGGCGCCCAGCTGGCACGTGCCATCGGCGAGGCCGGCGGGAGCCCCGTGCTCGCTGCGCGTCGCGCCGACCGGCTCGCGGCGCTCACCGAGGAGATCCCCAACGCTGACCCCGTGAGCTGCGACGTCACCGACGAAGCCGACCGCGAGCGGCTGATCGACGGCGTGATGGACCGGCATGGCAGGATCGACGGCCTCATCAACAACGCAGGCGCAGGCGCCAGCGCTCCCGCCCTGCGCACCTCAACGGAGACCTTCGCCCGCGTCGTCGACCTGAACCTCGTCGCCCCGTTCGCGCTCTCCTGTTTGGCGGCGCAGCGAATGCGCGATGGAGGAGGTCGCTCGATCATCAACATCGCCTCGGTCATGGGCATGCGCTCGCTCGGAGAGATCCCCGACGCCGCGTACGTCGCCTCCAAGGCAGGCGTCATTGGGCTCACGAGGGAGCTCGCGTCGCAATGGGGGCGCTACGGGATACGCGTGAACGCCCTCGCGCCGGGCTTCTTCGTCTCTGAGATGACGGCGGGGCTGGGCGATGACCCCGAGCAGTTCCCGGACTTCCTGCTGTCGCGGACCCCTCTCGGACGCGGCGGTCGAAGCGGCGAGCTCAGCGACGCCGTCCTGTTTCTTCTCGGTCCCGGGAGCAGCTTCGTCACCGGCGCCGTGCTGAGCGTGGACGGCGGGCTGGCCATTGCCTGAGAGCAGATACCAGCCAAGGACTTGACAACATGTACAGCGGAGGAAGGCGATGTCGACCCTAACGTTCCAGCCCGAGGCTGATCGCTACTACGCCGAGGGATACTGGCGCGACGGAGACCTGTGGAGCGACTTTGCCCGCCGCGCGGCGGAGAGTCCTCACAAGTCGGCGCTGATCCTCGATGACCGGAGCTTCACCTTCGATCAGCTCCGGCGGGCCGCGGCCGGCATCTCGATCCGGCTGGGAGAGGAGGGGGTCAACGCCGGCGACGTCGTGATCCTGCTTGGCCGCCACTCCATCGAGGCGGCGGTGGCGATGCTCGGCTGCCTGCACCGAGGGGTTGTCATCGCGCCGTTGCCGCCGATGTTCAACGAGACTCAGCTCTCAGCGCTGATCGCGCAGACCGGCGCGACCGCGCTGCTGGGATTCGGCGGCGCCAAGGAGCAGGCCAAATGCGAGCGCGTCGCCGACCAGGTCCGCTTCTATCTCCCCATCGAGCCCGGTCTGGTGGACGGGCTTGCGCAGGATGACCCGCCCGACGACCACGTTCCCCGCCATGCTGACGAGCTGGCCATGGTGCTGCATTCCTCGGGCACGACCTCCACGCCGAAGGGGATCGCCCACTCGAGCAATACGCTGCGCTACGCGACCGAGGGGATCTGCAAGCGCTGGGAGCTGACCGGTGAGGACATCTACCTCGTGGTGTGCGAGTTCGGCTTCGTGGGCGGGTTGGTGTTCGGCTACTTCCCCCCCCTGTTCAACGGCGCGACGGGCGTCCTGGTCAACCGCTGGAACGCCGAGGACGCCCTGCAGCTCATCGAACAGCATCACTGCACGTATGTCCTGTCGATGCCCACGCATTCGGCGGACCTCATCAACGCCAAGTCAGAAAGCGGTCGGGCTCTGCCCTCGATGCGGGTCCTCGCCGCCCCCGGGCTCACCAGGGAGCGCCGGGTCGCCATGAAGGAGGCGTTCGGGGTGCCGCCACTGGGCGACTACGGTCTGTCCGAGGTGCCGGGGCACGCCGCGCACGGGTTGCGGGAACCGGACGAGAAGATCTTCCTCACCGAGGGCCGCCCCTACGACGGCACCGAGATCCGCATCGTCGATGACTCCGGTGCCGCCGTGCCACCCGATACGGTCGGCTCCGTCGTGGTCAACGGCCCGAGCCGCTTCCTCGGCTTCCTCAACAACGACGAGCTGACCCGAGAGTCACTGACAGAGTGGGGTGGCTACCGGACCGGCGACCTCGGCTACCTCGACGAGGACGGGCAGTTCGTGTACGTCGGCCGTAGCAAGGACATCATCCGGCGGGGTGGCGTGACGATCGTCCCGGCGGAGGTGGAGCCCGTGATCCTGCGCCATCCCAACGTCCACGAGGTGGCCATCGTGCCGTTGCCCGATGAGCGCCTGGGCGAGCGTGCCTGCGCCGCCATCATTGCCGCGGAGGGGAGGACAGCGCCGACACTCGAGGAGATCCAGCAGTTTCTGGACGAGGCGGGCGTGGCGAAATACACCTGGCCCGAGTCCGTGGAGGTGTTCGACGACTTCCCACGGACGCCATCGCTGAAGGTGGTCAAGCGAGGCGTCGTCGCCGAGATCCTCGAACGCCGCGCCGTCACGGCCTGATGGTTCGCCGCGACCAGCACGGTCGCCCGGCCAGCGTTTGAGGTATGATCTTTTGAAATGACTTCAGGTCACTCAGAGGCGTCGGCGTCGCCGCAAGCGAGCGGAACCACCTTCTTCGAGCGGTACTTCGCGCTCCTCGACGGCCCCGACCCTCACAGTTCGCTTTCGCTAGTGGCCGAGGATGTGGAGTTCTCCATACAGTGGGCCGCGGACGCCACTCGCAAGAGTAGTCAGTTTGTTGGGGGCCTCGCGGAGTTGCGTGGATTCATCGACGCGGGCGACACCAACGGCTGGGCTCACCACGTGGTGCGCAGCGGCGTTGACGGCGACGTGGAGTTCGCGTTGGGTGAAACCCGCTGGGACACGGGC
>Ga0070714_100003415_pt1 | contig 11833 bp, 5 predicted proteins | sample LARL83metaG_FD_65450 | JGI IMG/M metagenome (GOLD analysis project Ga0070714, IMG submission 65450) | Corn, switchgrass and miscanthus rhizosphere microbial communities from Kellogg Biological Station, Michigan, USA - LAR L8-3 metaG | ecosystem: Host-associated > Plants > Roots > Rhizosphere ... | reverse complement strand
ATGGGCAACCGCGGACAGCGGCACCTGCGCCCCGTTCGGTCCGGAAACATAAAGCTTTGATAGCGCCGTCGTCGTGTCGCTCTGGAACTGGGGCTGGACTTCCAGAACGACCTTGTACTGGTTGGTCGCGGTATAGATCGTCGCGACCTGGCGCTGGCCGAAGGCGTCATATAGAGTCTGGTCGATTAGCGCGGCCGACAGTCCGAGCCGGTAAGCCGCATTGCGGTCGACATCGATCGTCATGGTCGGGGCAGCGTTCTGCTGGTCCGAGGCGACGTCCTGCAGTTCCGGCAATTTTCGCATCTCAGCTTCGAGGATCGGCGCCCAGTGATTGAGCTCGGCATCGTCGGTGTCGGTCAACGTGTATTGGTATTGGGTCCGGCTCAGGCGTCCGCCAACCGTGATGTTCTGCGGCACTTGCATGTAGAAAACCGCGCCTTCGACCGCCCGCACCTTCTGGCGTAGCCGCTGTACCACCTGATCGGCCGTATCATTGCGCTCCTCGAACGGCTTCAACGCGAAAAAGACGCGGGCCGCGTTCTCGGTCGGGTTGTAGGCATAGGCGCCGGCGAGCATGAACACGCCGCCCACACTCGGATCATTGCGGACGATATCGATGATCTCGTGGGCTACTTTGACGGTTTTTTGAAACGATGCGTCCTGCCGAGTGTCGATTTCGCCGAAGACGGTGCCTGTGTCCTGTTGGGGGAAGAACCCTTTGGGAATTTTCACATATAAGTAACCGGTCGCCACCATCAGCAGCAGGGTCGATACCAACACTGCGAACTGATGGCGGAAGACAAAATTGAGACCTCGATCGTAAGCCGCGATGATCCGCTCGAAGAACCGTTCCGCCGCGCGATTGAAGCGGCCCTGGGGATGCAGTCCCTGCTCCTTCAAAAACAGCGAGCACATGACCGGCGTCAGGGTTAATGAAACGACCGCCGAGGCCATCACCGCGACGGACACAGTGATCGCGAATTCGCGGAACAGACGGCCGATCACGCCGCCCATGGCGAAGAGCGGGATAAAGACCGCGATCAATGAGAAGGTGATCGAGATGATCGTGAAGCCGATCTGGCCGGCGCCCTTGAGCGCCGCCTCGAACGGCCGGTCGCCCTGCTCGATATAGCGGACGATGTTTTCGATCATCACGATCGCATCGTCGACGATAAAGCCGACCGAGATGGTCAGCGCCATCAGCGAGATGTTGTCGAGGCTGAAACCGGCGACGTACATGACCGCAAACGTCGCGAGCAGCGACAGCGGCACCGCCAAGCTCGGGATCACCGTCGCCCAAAGGGTGCGCAGAAACAGAAAGATGACGATGACGACGAGGGCGATCGTCAACATCATCGTCAATTGCACGTCGCGCACCGCCGCGCGGGTCACCAGAGTGCGGTCGAGCATCAGATCGACATGAACCGCGGGCGGAACCGACGCCTCGAGTTTCGGCATCAGCGCCTTGATCGTGTCGACCAACGCGACGGTATTGGCGCCGGGCGCCTTCTGGATCGCGATGCCCTCGGCCGCTTTATTGTTGAACCAGGCGCCGACGCGGGCGTTCTGCACCGAGTCGAGGGCATTGCCGACATCCTTGATACGCACCGGCGCGCCGTTGCGATAGGCGACGATGATATTCCCGTAGGCCTCGGCGTTAAAAAGCTGATCGTTGGTCTCGAGCGCTACCATCTGGTTGGCGTCCTCGATCGAGCCCTTGGGCTCGTTGACCGTGGCGTTGACGAGCGCGTTGCGCACGTCTTCGAGACCGATGCCGTGAGCGGCGAGCGTTGCCGGGTTGACCTGCACACGCGCGGCATACAATTTCTGGCCGAAGATCGACACCTGCCCGACACCCGGCACGGTCGACAGCCGCTCCCCCAGCACCGTATTGGCGTAGTCGTCGAGCCGATACTCCGGTAGCGCGTCCGAATGGACGGCGTAGATCATTATCGGAAAATCGGCCGGATTGACTTTCCTGTAGGTCGGCGGGCTCGGCAGATCCTTAGGCAAGAGGCCGGTCGCCGCGTTGATCGCGGTCACCACGTCCACGGCCGCGCCGTCGATGTTGCGCGACAGGTCGAACTGCAAGGTGATCGTCGTCGTCCCGATGCCGGAGAGCGACGTCATCTGGTCGAGCGCCGGGATCTGGGTGAATTGCTGTTCGAGCGGCGTGGCGATCGCCGAGGCCATCGTCTGCGGGCTCGCACCCGGGTAGCTGGCGGTCACCGTAATCGTCGGGAAATCGACATTCGGCAACGGCGCAACCGGCAATAGCCCATAGGCGCCGATCCCGAATACCAGGACGCCTAGCATCAGCAGCGAAGTCGCGATCGGCCGACGAATAAAAGGTTCCGAGATGCTCATCGGCGCCTGCCCGCTCTCCGGTCCAAAGGGTGCCCAGGCTCAGCTGATCGCGACCGGTAGCTTCCCACTCTGCTGATCAGCACGATCAGGATCCACAGCAGGAACGGCCGGGCTGTCGTCTGTTTCCTCCCGGAGGGCGAGGTTGCCTTTGATCCCGTCGAGGATGTCGATCAGGGTGTCGCGCGCATGCGCCGGCATCCCGGCAAAGGCTTCCTCGCGAATTGCTTTATTGATGGCGAGAATGTGCGTGATCATCGGACGGGCGGCGGGTGTCAGCCATAAGGTCCGCACGCGCCGATCCGTCGGATGAGCGCGACGCTCGACCAAGCCCTCCTCATGAAGCTTGTCGAGCATCCGAACGAGGGCGATCGGCTCTATATCGAGCCAAGCCGCGACCTCGGCTTGGCTGACGCCTTCGTTTCCTGCAATGTTGAGCACGACTGCCGCTTGCTGCCGCGTGATCGGCAGCCCCATCTGCCGCGCACGGCGCTCGAACCGCCGCTTGATCAGCCGCGAGACGTCATGGACGAGAAAGCCGAAAGCGCGACCGACGCCGGATTGCATCGCAGTTCCCTGAGGCTTCGCCAGTGTCACGGGATGCGCGGCGTCATTCGGCGCCATGACGGCTCTCCGCAAAAGCTGGTCGCCGGCCATCCGAAAGCGCCTCCTGCACTCGCGACGGCCGATACGGACGGCCGAGCCAGCGGGCAAATCGTTCAAGATAGAGATAGATGACCGGCGTTGTGTAAAGCGTCAGCCACTGCGAGACCAGCAAGCCGCCGACGATCGCGATGCCCAGCGGGCGGCGGAGCTCGGAGCCCGCGCCTTGGCCCAGGGCAATTGGCAGGGCACCAAACAAGGCAGCAAAGGTCGTCATCATAATCGGGCGGAAGCGCAGCAGGCAGGCTTGGTGGATTGCCTCACGCGGGCTCTTTCCTTCGAGCCGCTCTGCTTGGAGGGCGAAGTCGATCATCATGATCGCGTTCTTTTTGACGATTCCGATCAACAGGATCACGCCGATCATTGCGATTACGCTCAGATCGTAGTGCAGCAGCATCAGCGCGAGCAACGCGCCCACACCGGCCGACGGCAATGCCGACAGAATCGTGATTGGGTGGATATAGCTCTCGTAAAGCATGCCCAAGACGATATAGACGACGAGGATCGCGGCAGCGACAAGGAGCGGGGTCGACGACAAGGAGGCTTGGAAGGCCTGAGCCGTCCCTTGGAAAGAACCATCCAGCGTCTGCGGAACGCGAAGCTGGGCCAACAGCGCCTGGATCTTGTCGACCGCTTGCCCAAGCGCGACGCCTGGTGCCAAGTTGAACGACAAGGTCACTGCTGGAAACTGTCCCTGATGGTTAACAGAGAGTGCGTCGACCTTTGACCCAAATTTTGCGAAGGCGCTGAGCGGTATCTGCCCTCCACCAGGCCCGACAACATAAAGCTTTGATAGCGCCGTCGGATCGTTCTGGAACTCTGGCTTGACTTCGAGGACGACCTTGTACTGGTTGGTAGACGCATAGATGGTCGCGACTTGGCGCTGACCGAACGCATCATAGAGCGTCTCGTCGATCAGCGAGGGCGAGATGCCGAGCCTCGAGGCAGCATCACGGTCGATGTCGATCGAAATATGCGGCGCAGCAATCTGCTGGTCGGAGGCGACGTCCTGAAGCTCCGGCATCTTCTGCATCGCCGCCTCGATCATCGGCGCCCAATGATTGAGCTCGTCGACGTCCGTGTCGGTCAGTGTGTATTGATAGAGGGTGCGGCTGAGACGCCCGCCGATGCTTATGTCCTGCCCGGACTGCATGAAGAATTTGGCCCCTTCGATAGCAGCCACCTTGGGTCGCAAGCGTTGGATGATCTGGTTGGAGGTCAGGTCGCGCTGATTATGCGGCTTCAGCTGAATGAACAGGCGAGCCGCATTCTCGGTCGGGTTGTAGGCGCTGGCCCCGGTAAATCCGAAGACGCCGGAGACCGCAGGATCTTCTCGAACAATGTCGATGATCTTGTGGGTGATCTGGACCATAGCGGGAAACGATATGTCCTGGCGCGCCTCGGCTTGGCCGAATACGAAACCGGTGTCCTGCTCCGGGAAAAAGCCTTTGGGGATCGTGATATAGAGATATCCGGTTACCACAATCAGCGCCAAGGTCGACAAGAGGGTCACAAATTGATGGCGAAACACGAAGACGAGTCCCCGGTCGTAGCCGCGCAGCATCCCCGTGAAGAAGCGCTCGGCGACACGGTTGAAGCGACCCTTCCCATGCAGCCCCTGCTCCTTCAAAAAGAGCGAGCACAAAACCGGCGTCAGGGTCAGCGACACAAATGCCGAGGCGACCACCGCGACGGATACGGTGACTGCGAACTCGCGGAACAGTCGTCCGACGATGCCCCCCATAAATAGCAGTGGGATAAAAACGGCAATCAGTGAGAATGTGATCGAGATGATCGTGAAGCCGATCTGGCCGGCTCCCTTGAGCGCGGCGTCGAACGGTCGTTCGCCCTGCTCAATGTAACGGACAATGTTCTCGATCATGACGATGGCGTCGTCGACGACAAAGCCCACCGAAATTGTCAGTGCCATCAGAGAGATGTTGTCGAGACTGTAGCCAACGGCATACATGACCCCAAAGGTCGCGAGCAGAGACAGCGGCACTGCCATACTCGGGATCACCGTCGCCCATAATGTCCGCAGAAACAGAAAGATCACGATGACGACCAGCCCAATGGTCAGCATCATCGTGAATTGAACGTCATGCACCGCCGCGCGGACGACAAGCGAGCGATCGGAAACCAGATCAACCTTGACCGAGGGCGGGATCGATTCCTCGAGGCGCGGAACTACGCTTTTGATCGTATCAACCAGCTCGATCGTATTGGCCCCCGCTTGGCGCTGGATCGCCAACCCCTCGGCTGGGGTGTCGTAATACCAAGCGCCGATCCGCGCATTTTGCACCGAGTCATAGCAATCGGCGACATCATCGAGGCGTACCGGCGCGCCATTACGGTAGGTGACGATGACGTTACAATACGCCGCGGCATCGAACAGCTGGTCGTTGGTATCGAGGGTGACCAGTTGGTTCGCGCCTACGAGGTTGCCCTTCGGTCGGTTGATGTTAGTCGTCGCAAGCGCGTTACGCACATCCTCGAGACCGATGCCACGAGTGGCAAGCGCGGCGGGATTGATCTGGACACGCACTGCATATGGTTGTTGGCCGAAGATGCGGGACTCGGAGACACCCTTCACCGTCGATAGCTTCTGCGCCAGGATCGTGTACGCGTAATCGTCGACCCTGTAGATCGGAAGGGCATTGGAGTGGACAGCGTAGATCAGGACCGGACGATCGGCTGGGTTGGTCTTCCGGTAAGTCGGTGGGTTCGGCAGGTCTTTGGGAAGGAGGCCGGTCGCGGCGTTGATCGCGGTCTGAACGTCCTGTGCGGCACCATCGATGTTGCGTTCGAGATCGAACTGTAGTGTGATCGAGAGCGAGCCCGTGCCGCTCGTCGAGGTCATCTGCTCCAATGCAGGAATCGCTGCAAATTGCTGCTCGAGCGGTGTCGCAATTGCCGTCGCCATCGTATTCGGGCTGGCGCCCGGGTAATTGACCGACACCACGATCGTTGGGAAATCGACTTTCGGCAGCGCCGCCACCGGCAAGAGCCCATATGCACCGATACCGAACACGAGCACGCCCAGCATCATCAGTGACGTCGCGATCGGCCGGCGGATAAAAGGCTCAGAAATGCTCATCAGCGATCGCCTCGGAACGTGGACTGTTTGAAGCGTGGAAGCGGAAGAACGCTCGGCTCAGCCGGCGGCCCCCGTCTGCGGCGGCGAGATCTTCACGCGCGCACCGTTGGTCAGCCGGTACTGCCCGTCGACGACGACCCGCTCACCAGCCGAAAGGCCCTTCGTTACCACCGCGATGCCGTCCTGGATCGAACTAACATCGACGACGCGTCGCTCGACAGTATCGTCGGGCTTGATGATATACGCGTAGTAGCCATTGGGCCCCTGCTGGACGGTTTGAGACGGTACCGTAGCGGCATCCTCGCGCACTGACAGAATGGCACGCACACTGACAAATGCGCCGGGCCACAAACGCTCCTCTTCATTGTCGAAACGCGCCTTCAGGTGAATAGTCCCCGTCGCCTGATCGATTGAATTGTCGATGAGTGTTAGTTTGCCCTCGGCTAATTGTTTTTTACCGTCGCCACTGTAAGCGTAAATCAAGAGCGGCGACTTGTTTTGGCCCTCCCGTACGTCGTCGAGCGTTTCTTGCGGCAGGGTGAAGCTGACAAAAATCGGCTTTACCTCGGTGATCATGACCAGCGGCGTGTTGTCGCTCGCATGCACCAGATTTCCCTTGTCGACGAGCCGCGCGCCCAGGCGCCCGTCGATCGGAGACCGGATATCGGCGTAACTCAGGTTGAGCGTGGCGGTGTCGATCTGCGCCTCATCGCCCTTGATCGAGGCCTGTAGCTGCGCGACAAGCGCAGTCTGGTTGTCGTAGCTCTGCCGGGTCTGGTAACCGGTTCCGAGCAGTTTCGCGTAACGATCGAGATCCTGTTTGGCGCCCGCTAGTTGCGCCTCGTCTTTTTGTCTGGCTGCTTGCGCCTGCTCGAGCGCCGCCTGATAGGGACGCGGGTCGATTTGAAACAGCGGATCCCCCTGCTTGACGTCCTGGCCCTCCTTGAAATCGACCCTGATGATCTGTCCGTCCACTCGGCTCCTGATGGCGACGGAGTTGTAAGCCTGAACGGTGCCGATGCCATGTAGGAAGATAGGGACGTCCTGAGCGGCGACAGTTCCCGCAGTGACCGGGACTCCTGGTGTAGCGGTCTGCGCTATTGCCTGCGGGACATCGCTGGCGATATTCAGTCGCCAGATCGTCACGATGGCTGCAAGCGTGAGGACCGCGGCCACGCCTATCGCACGCCTTATCATCCCGAGCGCCTCCCGAACCAAGCACTTTTCAAAACGAGAAAATCTATCATAGACAATCTATACGAGTCACCCGCGGCGGCTATCCCTGGATTTTTTGCCGCAGCTCCTAGCTGCCGAGACGGGTGCTATCGGCGCTGAGGCGCCTCTATCGGAGCGCAATTCGTGCGCCCCGCCATCAGACAATCCTCGAGACGGGACCGCTCCCTGAGTTCTCTGACGAGAACCACCCCGGCAATCGCCAGCGCCAGGATGATGATCAACCCGATCAGCGCCGCCGACCTTCGGTCGGCTCCGTCCTCGCCGTGTTCGGATCGATTATCCATAACCTGCTAAGAAAGTTGCCGGCTCGCGGGCCTCCTGACAATAGTCGCGCCGGTGGCCGGTCACAACCGAAGAGCCGAGCACAAGCCGCTGGTTGCGACCTCGACCTGCGCTACGCTATTGACGGCGTTCGAATCAGGAGGATCAATCGCATGGGGCAGCCCGGGCCGCTTTCCGGCATCACGATCGTCGATCTCTCCCGCATCCTGGCGGGTCCTTATTGCACCCTGTTGCTTGCCGAACTCGGGGCGCGTGTGATCAAGGTCGAACCGCCTCAGCAGGGCGATGACGCTCGGCATTACGGTCCGTTCAAGAACGGGAAATCGACCTATTTCGCCTCTGTCAACCGGGGTAAAGAGTCGATCGCGCTCGACCTCAAATCGTCCGCCGGCCGCGACATCTTCGAGCGGCTGCTCGACAAAGCCGATGCGGTTGTCGAGAACTTCCGCCCCGGCACGATGGAAAAGCTCGGTTACGGGTGGGACAGTTTACATCCACGTTATCCCCGCTTGATCTATGCCGCCGCCTCGGGTTTTGGACACAGCGGCCCCTATTCCCATTATCCCGCCTATGACATGGTCGTGCAGGGTTTGGGTGGCATCATGAGCATCACCGGTCACCCAGGGACGCCGCCGACCCGGATCGGCACCTCGATCGGCGATCTCGCCGGCGGCCTCTATACCGCGGTCGCGCTCAACGCTGCCTTGTTGCATCGCGAGCGGACCGGGGAGGCGACAAAGGTCGATGTCGCCTTGTTCGATTGCCAGCTGGCGCTGCTCGAAAATGCGATCATGCGCTATACGACGACCGGCGAGGTTCCCGGGCCGATGGGGGCGCGCCATCCCTCGATCACCCCGTTCGAAGCGTTCCACACCGCCGACGGGCACTTGATTATCGCAGCCGGCAACGACGGATTATTTATCAAGCTGGCGCACGCTCTCGACCGGGCCGAGCTCACCGAGAACCCGCTCTTCAAAACTAACGACCTGCGCAACCGGCACCAGGAGGCGTTGCGCGCCGAAATCGAGGGCGTGCTCAGAAACGCCGACACCGAGCACTGGATCGGCGTGCTGGAGGCGGCCGGCATCCCGTGCGGCGCCATCAACAACGTCTCGCAAGCGATTACCCACCCACAAGCCGCGGCGCGCAACATGGTCATTTCGGTCGACGACCCGGTCGCCGGTCCTTTGAAGCTCGCCGGCAATCCGATGAAGCTCTCGGGTTTTGCCGACCCGCCGACGCGATCTCCTGCCCCCGATCTCGACGCCGATCGGGACGCGATCCTGCACGAACTCGGCGTGTGAAATTCGGACCGCTGGCAGGAGGCCCGCGGTCCCGCTCGTCAATGATTCGTCGCGTTGTCACTGGGCTCCTAGCACTGCTGATGGTGCTCGCCGGCGGGCTCTACCTTTACCTCCGCTCTGCCCTGCCGCAGACCGACGGCCGCGTAGTGTTGGCCGGACCGAGAGCTGAGATCCGGATCGAACGGGACGCCGACGGCGTGCCGCGGATCATCGCGCAGAACGACGAAGACCTTTCCTTCGGCCTAGGGTTTGTGCACGCCCAGGAGCGGCTTTTCCAGATGGAGCTGCAGCGGCGCTACGGCGCCGGACGGCTTTCCGAGATTTTCGGGCCGCAGGCAGTCGCGGTCGACCGCCAGATGCGCGTGCTCGGTCTCTATCGTGCCGCCGAGGCGGAGATCCCGTTCTTGTCAACGGAGATGAACCATGCGCTCGACGCCTATGCCGCTGGGGTTAATGCCTTTCTGACCTCGCGTCGCGGCGCGCTGCCGCCCGAATTCCTGCTGCTGGGCTTTGCCCCCGAGCCGTGGCGGCCGGCCGACAGTCTCGTGTGGGGCAAGCTGATGGCGGTGCAGCTTGGCGGAAACTATCGCGGGGAATTGCTGAGGGCGCGCATGGCGCGCACGATTCCGGCGGCGGACCTTGACTTCCTTTATCCGGATTACCCGAAGGACGCGCCGACAACGCTCGCGGAAATGGCGCCGATCTATCGCCAGATGGCCCTCGACGAGCTGTATGAGGCGTTGCCTGCGTTAGTGGGACCGATCTATGCCTCCAACAACTGGGTCGTCGATGGGGTGCACAGCGCCAGCGGCAAACCGATCCTCGCGAACGATCCCCATCTGGCCTTTGGTTCGCCGGGTTTTTGGTACCTCGCGCGTCTCGAAACACCGCAGCACCAAATCACGGGAGCCACCGCCGCCGGGGTCCCGCTGGTCGTGATCGGCCATAACGAGCGCATTGCGTGGGGGTTCACGACGACGACGGCCGATGTCGAGGATCTCTTCGTCGAGCAGGTCGATCCCGCTGATCCCGGACGTTATCTGACGCCGCAGGGGAGCGCGCCGTTCCAATCGCGGCACGAAACCGTCGTTGTGAAGGGTGCGGCGCCGGTCGAGATCACGATCCGCGAAACGCGGCACGGCCCGGTCCTCTCCGATGCCTTGCCGCCGGGCGCAGCCGACCGGGGGTTTGTTCTTGCGTTGGCCGCAACCTTCACGATCCCCGCCGACCGCAGCGCCGAGGCGCTGTGGGAGGTCAACCGCGCGGCCGATTGGCCGAGCTTCCGGGCGGCGTTGCGGCAATTTGTCGGGCCGGTGCAGAACATCGTCTATGCCGACGTCGACGGCACGATCGGTTTTATCGCGCCAGGGCAGGTGCCGATCCGCCGGAGGGGGCAAGGCTGGCTTCCGGCGCCAGGCTGGACCGGCAGTCATGATTGGACCGGGTTCATCCCGTTCGACGCGCTGCCGACCGCGATCAACCCGCCCTCGGGCCACTTTGTCACCGCCAACAACAAGATCGTGCCGGACAACTACCCGTATTTTCTGAGCCGCGACTGGGATCTGCCAAACCGCGCGGAACGGATCGAGGCGCTGCTCGCCGCAACGCCGGTGCAGACGGCGGCATCGAGTGCCGCGATTCAGGCCGATACATTCTCGCTGATGGCCGAGCGCCTGGTTCCGCTGATGACAGGAACCGTTACGCAAAACCCCGCGACGCGGGAGATGGTCGAACGGCTGCGGAATTGGGACTTTCGCATGGATATGGACAAGGTCGAGCCATTGTTATTCACCGCCTGGCTTCGCGAATTCAGCCGGTCGATCCTGTTCGGCCGGTTCGGCGACGCTGTGTCGGATTATTGGGATTTGCGACCGCGAGTAATGGAGGCGGTGCTGACCGAGCGGCCGGATTGGTGCGACGACCCGAAGCGGCCGGGCGAAGAGAGCTGCGGGTCGCGGCTCGCAGAAGCCCTCGAAGCGACGCTTGCCCGGCTGGGGCGCGATTACGGCTCCGACATGGCTCAATGGCAGTGGCGGCGGGCGCATGTCGCCGTCTTTGCGAACTCGGTGTTCAGCAGAATCCCCATGCTCAGGGACTGGCTGAGGATCGCGATCCCGACCCCGGGGGCGTACGACACTCTCAACCGCGGGCCGAGCACGATCCGCGATGACACAACGCCGTTCGAGCAGCGGTTCGGCGCCGGGCTGCGCATGATCGCCGATCTGGCCTCACCGGAGGATGCAAGGATGATTACCGCACCCGGTCAATCCGGCGACCCGCTTTCGGCTCATTATGCCGATTTGCTGCAGCGCTGGCGCGACTTCGACAGGCTAGTCCCCGGTCGAGCCGCTGCGGTCTCCACCCTCGTCTTGGTGCCGGAGCGATGAAGGATCTGCCAGTGAAGATCGAGGCGGTGCGTGCTGCGGCCGCAGCTATACATGGTGCGATCGCGCACACGCCGGTAATTCCGGCGTCGGCAATCACGGAACTCGCCGGCGCCAAAATCTATTTGAAACTTGAGACGCTACACCGCACCGGATCTTTCAAGGAGCGCGGTGCGCTCGCCAAGCTGCTGACGCTCGACTCAAGTGCGCGACGCGCCGGCGTAGTTGCGATGTCGGCCGGCAACCATGCGCAAGGTGTCGCCTATCACGCCCGGCGGCTGGGCATTCCGGCGACGATCGTGATGCCCGAGGGCACGCCCTTCATCAAGATCGACCGCACCGAGGCATACGGCGCGAAGGTCCTGCTCAAGGGCGACGGCCTCATCGCCGCCCGCGAGGCGGCCGACGCACTCTCTCGCGACAAGGGACTGGTGCTCGTCCATCCCTATGACGATCCGGCGATCATCGCCGGTCAAGGCACCATCGCGCTTGAGCTTCTCGCC
>Ga0070714_100003413_pt1 | contig 11835 bp, 8 predicted proteins | sample LARL83metaG_FD_65450 | JGI IMG/M metagenome (GOLD analysis project Ga0070714, IMG submission 65450) | Corn, switchgrass and miscanthus rhizosphere microbial communities from Kellogg Biological Station, Michigan, USA - LAR L8-3 metaG | ecosystem: Host-associated > Plants > Roots > Rhizosphere ... | reverse complement strand
ACGGCCTTGACCGGGTGATCGAGCCGTTGCTGGGAGAGCTCGAGGCCGGTCACCTCACGCCCGTCGTGGCCGCCACCTTCTCGTTTGACCAGGCGCCCGAGGCACACCGGTTCATCGCCGAACGGCGCAACATCGGCAAGGTCGTCCTCGTCCCCTGACCGGCCGGGAACGCGCACACCGAGCCGTCAACACGCTGATGCCGGCCCGAGGATGACGCCTGACTGGCGCCGTGCGGCGAGAAGCGCCTTGATCTGGGGTCGGCAGCTGCCGCACCCCGAGCCGGCCCGAGTCTGGTCGCTCACGCGCTCCACCGAGTCCAGGGCCAGGGTTTCGATCGCGTCCGAGATCTCGCCTTGGGTCACCGACATGCAGGTGCAGACGGTGGAGGCTGGATCCTCGACGAGGCCGGCAGGGGCAACGACCCCGGCGGGCATCGGCTCCAGGAGCGCGTCGGGAACCCGCTGGGTCCCGGCCAGGTGCTCGCGCAGGATCGGAGCATCGCGTAGGTCGCCGAGGAGGATCGTGCCGACGAGACGATCGTCGCGCAGGAGCAGCCGTCGGTAGCGCCCGCGGCGCGTATCGAGGTTGATCACCTCTTCATCGCCGGGAGCGGCCGTGGGGTCGCCACCGCAGAACAGCTCGACGCCGGCGACCTTCAGGGCGGTCGCCGGGACGGCGCCACGGAAGGCGGCGGGCGCGCCGGCGAGTGAGGCGCCCGCGACCCTCGCCTGTTGGAGCAGCGGCGCCCACAACCCGTAGACGACGTCCCGGTGCTGGGCACATTCGCCGACGGCGTAGACACCCGTCGCGCTGGTCCGCAGCTCATCGTCGACAACGATGCCGCGCTGCACCTCCAGCCCCGCGTCGCGGGCGAGGTCGACGTCGGGGACCACCCCGGCGGCCAGAACCACCATGTCGGCATCCAGCACCTCGCCACCGGCGAGCGCGACACCGGTGGCGCGCGCGCCACCGACCACCGCCTCGGCAACCGTCTGGAGCCGGACCGAGACGCCGGCCGCGTCGAGCGAGCGTTGCAGCAGCGCCGCGGCGGCGGGATCGAGCTGGCGTTCCATCAGCCAGTCGGCGTTGTGCACGACGGTGACGGCGAGGTCGTGGGCGCGGAGGCCGCGGGCCAACTCGAGCCCGAGCAGCCCGCCGCCGATGACCACCGCTCGCCGCGAGGCGGTGGCCTGTTCCAGGATGCCTCTGGCGTCCTGCAGCGTGCGGAACATGTACACGCCGTCGGCGCCGAGGCCCGGGAGCGCTGGCGCCCATGGGCGTGAGCCGGTCGCCAGTACCAGGCGATCGAAGCCAAGCTCGTCACCGTCGGCGAGCTCGGCGACGCCGCGCGCGAGGTGCAGTGCCCGGACATCGCGCCCCGCCTGAATCTCGATTCCCCACTCCGCCAGCCAGTCTGGTGCGCGGAGCCTGAGATCGGCCTCGTCGGCGGCGCCGGCCACAAGCCGGGACAGCAGCATGCGGTTATAGGGCAGCTCGGGCTCCCGGCCGACCATCGTGACCTGCCAAGCGTCGGGTTGGTGCTCCAGCAGCGCCTCGACGGTTGCCATCCCGGCCATGCCCGTGCCGACGACGAGCAGGCGCCGTGCACCGGCCTGGCCACGAGCGCGGCGAGCCTCCGAGACGTGTGCCCGCAGGCGCTCGACGCGGACGGGCGTCGATTTGAGCTCGGCCTGGAGGGAGGTGGGATCCAGTGACCGCGGGACGATCGCGTTGACCGCGCCATCTCCGGCCCCGACATGCAGCGCGCCCCAGTGAAAGGGCGCGAAGGCGGTTCCCCGCGCGACGTTGTCGGTCAGGCGGGCCCGCACCACGGCGTGGCCATGAGCCGAGCGCAGGCGCACGCGCTCACCGTCGACGACGCCGGCGGCATCCGCGTCGTCCGGGTGCAACTCGACGAACGGCGCCGGGTCACCGGCCATCAGCTCGGGCGACTTCGCCGTGCGGGTCATCGTGTGCCATTGGTTTGCGATCCGGCCGGTCATGAGCACGAGCGGGTAGTCCTCGCACGGGCGATGAGCCGGCTCGCGATGCGGCGTGGCGGCAAAGCGCGCACAACCAGTCGGGGTCGGAAAGCGCTGTGAGGCATAGAGCCGCTCGGTGCCGCCGCGGTCTCCCGCCTCGCCTCGCCTGGGGACGGGCCATTGCATTGATGTCTCGCCGAGCCGCTGGTGGGAGAGCCCGCTGACGTCGCACAGGCGCCCTTCTGTGGTCGTGGCGTACTCGTCAAACACGTCCGCGGCCGTCCGCCAGGCAAACCGCTCGCCGTGGCCCAGGGCGCGGCCCAGGCGGGCGAAGATCTCCCAGTCGGGTAGCGCCTCCCCCGGCGGCGCCACAGCACGGCGCAGCAGCGCGACCCGGCGCTCGGAGTTGGTCATCGTCCCGTCCTTCTCGGGCCACTGGGCCGCGGGCAGCATCACGTGGGCCAGCGCCGACGTCTCGGTCGGGTGGTAGGCGTCCTGGCAGACCAGCAGCTCGGCCCGGCCCAGCGCGGCGGAGAAACGCCGCGCGTCGGGCTGTGAAACCACAGGATTGGTGCCGGCGATCCACACCGCCTTCACCGTGCCCTGCTCCAGGGCGTCCACGAGCTCGGTGGCGGCCACCCCGGGCACAGGCGAGATGCCCGCGGAGTCGGGCGCCAGGTTCCAGAGCCGTCGCATCTCGGCGCGGTGCTCGGGGTCGGCGACCGACCGATAGCCGGGCAACAGTGTGCTGAGGCCTCCCGATTCGCGGCCGCCCATGGCATTGGGCTGGCCGGTCAGTGACAACGGGCCACTTCCCGGCCGGCCGACGTTACCGGTGGCCAGGCAGAGGTTGATGAGGGCGCGGTTCTTGACCGTGCCGACCCGCGACTGGTTGGCCCCCATCGACCACACCGCCATCGCCCGCGCGGCGCGCCCGAACCGGCGCGCCGCCTCGACGATGTCGTCGGGGTCAAGGCCGCACACATCGGCAGCCCGCCGCACCGGCCACTGGCGGGCGACGGCAAGCGCCTCCGCAAAGCCCTCGGTGTGCCGCTCGACGAACAGACGGTCGGTGAGCCCCTCGTCGACGAGGACGCCGAACATCGCCGACAGGAGCGGCAGATCGGAGCCGGGGCGCAGCGGCAGATGGATGTCGGCTGCCTCGGCGGCGACGGTGCGGCGGGGGTCGACGACGATGAGGCTCGCCCCGTCCCGCCGGCGCGCGTCGATCCGCGACCACACGATGGGATGGCACGCCGGGGTGTTGCTACCGAGCAGGAGCAGGCAATCGGTGCGGTCGATATCGGCGTAGGCCGCGGGCGGGCCATCGGAGCCGAAGGCCCCCGTGTAGCCCGCGACCGCGCTGGACATGCACAGGCGCGAGTTGGAGTCCAGGTTGTTGGTGCCCAGAACCCCCTTGACCAGCTTGGAGGCGACGTAGTAGTCCTCGGTGAGCAGCTGCCCGGAGATGTAGAACGCGATCGCGTCGGGGCCGTGCTCGGCGGCGATCCGCCGCAACCGGGCCGCGAGGCGCGCGATGGCCTGTCGCCACGACACCCGCTCAAAGCGCGCGTCGACCGACTCGCGCCACAGGGGGTGCGTGGCCCGGTCCGCGGCGTGGACCGCGTCGGGGAGTCCCAGTGGCTTGCGGCAGGTCGCCCCTCGGTTGACCGGGTGCTCGGGATCGCCGCGGACGCCGGTCACGCGTCCGTCGGCGACCTCGACCAGCAGTCCGCAGCCCACCCCGCAGTACGGGCACTGCGTCCGGACGCCCGTCACGCGGCCGGCTCCAGGCGTGCGCCGCAATCCGCCCGGCGCAGCTCCAGCCGCCCACCGCGTTCGCGCACCTCATGGGTGACCACGCCCGGCCCCTCACCGTCCTGGCGCTCGCCACTGATCAAGGAGAAGCGGTGGTTGTGCAGCGGGCAGGTGACGCACCCGTCGGCGACGATCCCATCCCCGAGCGGTCCGCCGCGGTGCGGGCACGCCTGGTCGATCGCCGCCCAGCCGTCGGGCAGCCGAAACACCGCGATCCGCCGGCCCTCGACCTCGACGCTGCGCCCCTCCAACAGCGGGATATCGGCAGCGAGCCCGATCGCCAGCCATCGCTCATCGCGTCCGGCGCGGCGGGTCTCGTGGGGGAGAGGGCTGACGCTCATCGCGCCGCGCCCGCGGGAGGGCCCACCAGCATGGCGTCGGTGTCGAGCTCGGCGAACTGCTTGGGGGTGGCCGGGGCGTGGCGCTCGCGCCATGGATCGGGATCGGCGGCGGCCTTGGCGATGCGGTAGCGCTCCAACAGCGCGGGCTGAGCCTCCCCGAGCACGGTCTCGCGGATCGCCGCGATGCCCACCCGCTCGACGAAACCGTACGTGCGCTCCAAGTACTCCGCGTGCTCGCGGTAGTGCTGCAGGAAGGCCAACGCGACGCGCTTGGCCGCCTCGGGGCTGGTGACGACGGTGAGCAGGTCGCCCTTACGCACCGTCGAGCCGGCGGCGCCGCCCACGTAGATCTCCCAGCCCCCTTCGATGGCGACGATGCCGATGTCCTTGACGTAGGCCTCCGAGCAGTTGCGCGGGCATCCGGCGACCGCCGATTTGACCTTGTGGGGGGTGTAGAGCCCCTCCATCGCCGCCTCGAGCTCGATCCCGAGACGGATCGAGTCGCCCAGGCCAAAGCGGCAGAACTCGCTGCCCACGCACGTCTTGACCGTGCGCACCGCCTTGGCGTAGGCATGACCCGAGGGCATGCCGAGGTCCTCCCAGATCGCGGGCAGCTGCTCCTTGCGCACGCCCAGCAGATCGATCCGTTGCCCGCCGGTCACCTTGACCATGGGGATCTCGTACTTATCGACGACGTCGGCGATGCGCCGCAGCTCAGCGGCGCTCGTCACCCCGCCGCGCATGCGCGGCACCACGCTGAAGGTGCCGTCGTTCTGGATGTTGGCGTGGACGCGGTCGTTGATGAACCGCGCGTGGCGCTCCTCGCGGTGCCGGCCCGCTCGGACCTCGGAGATGAGGTAGGACAGGCCGGGCTTGCAGGCGCCGCAGGTACGACCGGCACCGCAGCTCTCGCCAATCGCGCTCACCGAGTCGAGCTCCTCGGCCCGCACCCGGCCGGCGAGCTGCTCGCGCGTCAGCTTGCGGCACGGGCACAGGTAGGCGGGCTCCTCGCCGGCGCCGTTGCGCTCCAGCGCCAGCAGCTCGGAGACCACCGGCTTGCAGGTGCCACAGCCCGCGCCGGCGCGCGTCACCGCGACGACCTCCTGCGTCGAGCCCAGACTGCCCTCACGGATCGCGTGGACGATCGTGGCCTTGCAGACGCCGTTGCAGTTGCAGACGCGCGCGTCGTCGGGCAGCTCGGCTGCAGTCGCCTCCGAGGCCTCGGCCAGCAGCGCCAGCGGATCATCGACGGGCGCGGTCCGGCGGATCGCGTCGAGCAGGAGGTCGGCGCCTCGGGTGTCACCGAGCAGCACGGCGCCGGCGGCCCGGCCGTCGCACAGGATCAGCTTGCGGTAGCTGCCCGCGGGCCCGTTGCGGACGGCGACCGCCGCCTCGCCCTCGGCATCGCCCGCGCTCACCAGCTCGACACCCATGACCTTGAGCCGCGCGCTGGGGACCGAGCCGCAATAGGCGGCGTCCTCGCCGGCCAGGGTGCGCGCCGCGATGGCCGCCTGCTCGCGGATCGGCGCGACGATCCCGTGCACGATGCCCCGGTGCTGGGCGCACTCGCCCACCGCCAGCACCCGCTCGTGCGAGGTGACCAGCCGGTCATCGACGACGACCCCCCGCTCGACGGTGAGGCCGGCCGTGCGCGCCAGCTCGACCTCCGGGCGGATGCCCACGGCAATCACCACGAGGTCACAGGCGAGCTGCTCGCCGCCGGCGAACCTCAGCGCACGGACGTGCCCGTCATCGTCGGTGAGGATCGCGTCGGTGCGCCGCTCCAACAGCACGTCGACGCCGAGCTCCTGCATCGCCGGGGCGAGAAGGGCCGCCGCCTCGTCGTCGAGCTGGCGTTCCATCAGCCGGTCCATCAGGTGCACCACGGTGGTGGCCACGCCCAGGCGCGCCAAGGCGTAGGCGGCCTCCAGGCCGAGCAGCCCACCGCCAATCACCGCTGCCCGCGTGGCCCCTGATGCTGCGTCGAGAATCTGCGCGCAGTCCTCCGGCGCGCGGAAGACATGGACCCCGCGGGCGTCCGCGTTGGGCAGCGGCGGAACGAGCGCGTTGCTGCCGGTGCAGAGCACGGCGCGATCGAACTCGAGCGTCTCACCCTGTGTGGTCGTCGCGAGGCCGGCGTCGGGCTCCAACGCGACGATGCGCGTGCCGACGCGGACGCCGACCCGGTGATCGGCGTACCAGGTCTCGGGTCGCAACTGGAGGCTGGTCAGCGATGCGTCCGGCTCGGTGAGGAGCCTGCCGAGGTTGACGCGGTCATAGGGCAGGTGCGGCTCGCCGCAGACGAGCGTCACCTCACAACGCTCACCGCTGATCTGCTCGCACACCGCCTGGCCGGCGATGCCGCCGCCGATCACGAGGATGCGCCTTCGAGCACCGTGGGGATTCAGAGCCATGGCCGGAAGGTTGTCCTGCCGGCACCGGCTCCCCATCGGCCCTATGGAGAAACATCGGGCACCGAGTGTTATCCCTAGCGATGAATCTGAACCGCTCGGTTTGAGATTGAATCGCGGCGATGCCCCGTCCCCGCGCCCGGCTCGACCCCACCGCGCTCACGCTGGCCTTCGCCTCCGACGGCCTGCACGGCACCACCAGCGCGGCGATCGCCCGGCACGCGGGCGTTGCCAAGCCGACGATGTATGCGCGCGGCGGCTCGAAGGCCAGCGTGTTCCTCGGCTGCGTCGAAGCCGAGGTCGAACGCCTGCTCAACCTTCTCTCGGACGCTGATCTGCAGAGCCGGTCGCTTCCCGCGCGCGCGAGACTGACCGCCCTGGCCGAGGCGGTCATCGCACACGGCCGGGTGCATCCGGCGTCGGCGCGGCTGCTGCACGTGACGGCCCGTCATCGCGCGTCGCCGGTTGCCGACCAGGTCGATGCGGCGCTGGCGCGGCTCCCGGCCCGGGTGGCCGCGATCCTCCGGCGCGACACCACGGCGGCGTGCGCCGATCGCGTGGCGCCGGCGCTGTTCGGCGCCGCGGCCGCCCTCGCCGTGACGGCCGGCGCCGACGTCCAGGATGACGCGGCGATGCTCGGCACCGGGTTTGCCGGCGTCCTGGAGCCTGCGGGGGAGGGTAGGGCGGGAGATCGGGTCCGCAGCGTCGGGCTCTACTGATTCTTGAACCGCCCGGTCAACTTTCAGCGCTTGGGAGCAGCCGCAGCGCCGAACTCTCGCCCCGTGGACATGGGGGCCCGCGCCTTCCGCGCTTACGGTCGGGCCATGACCATGACTCCCCGTACCGACCCCCACCTGCACACCCCGGACGCCGCCGCCCCACCGCGCCGGCAGAAAGGCCGCTGGATCGAGCATTGGGACTGTGAGGACCCGGTGTTCTGGGCCAACGGCGGGCGGCGCATCGCCCGGCGCAACCTCATCCTGTCGATCTGTGCCGAGAACCTCGGCTTCAGCATCTGGGTGCTGTGGACGATCGTCGTCGTCAACCTCGGCGACGTCGGTATCACGCTCTCGCTCGGCGACCAGTTTCTGCTGACCGCCGTGCCGAACCTGATCGGCTCGTTCCTCCGCATCCCGTACACCTTTGCCGTTCCGCGCTTCGGCGGGCGAGCGTGGACGAGCGTCAGCGTCGCCCTGCTCCTCGTGCCCACGACGCTGGTGGCGGTGCTCGTTCCCAGCAGGTGGCTCGCCGGCCAGGGGCACTCCACCCAGTTCTGGATCCTGCTGGCGTGCGCGGCGACCGCCGGAGTCGGGGGCGGCAACTTCTCCTCGTCGATGGCGAACATCTCGTTCTTCTATCCCGAGCGACGCAAAGGCCTGGCGTTGGGCCTCAACGCCGCCGGTGGCAACGTCGGCGTTGCCGTCTGCCAGCTCGTCGTGCCGTTGGCGGTGATCGTCGGCGTCCCCGCCGCGGCGGTCAGGCTTCCCAGCCATCCAGTGCACCTGGCCTACGCGGGGCTGATCTGGATGCCGTTCATCATCGTCATCGGGGTGCTGGCCTGGACGCGGATGGACAGCCTGGCGCAGGCCAGGACCGATGCCGGTCCGTGGCTGCGGGCAACCTCGTCGGCGCAGACATGGCTGATCTCACTGCTCTATGTCGGGACCTTCGGCTCGTTCATCGGCTACTCGTTCGCGCTGCCGCTGGTGATCAAGAACACGTTCCCGTCGTTCTTGTCCCAGCATCCCTTCATCGCGACGTATCTCGCCGGCCTGGGGTTCATCGGTGCGCTCGTGGGGTCGCTCGCCCGGCCGCTGGGAGGCTGGCTGGCCGATCGCGCCGGCGGCGCGCGCGTGACCGTCGGCTGCTTTGCCGGCATGGCCCTCGGCACCGCGATCGCGATCGGCGGCGTGCAGAGACACAGCTTCGGCATGTTCTTTGGCGCCTACATGGTGGTGTTCCTCTGCTCAGGCGCCGGCAACGGCTCGACCTACCGCATGATCCCGGCGATCTTCACCGACCTCGCCGCACGCGAGGGCGGCGACCCGATCGAATACAAGCGCCGGGCCGCTGCCGCCATCGGCATCGCCGGCGCGGTCGGGGCCTTCGGCGGTTTCCTCATTCAGCTCGCGCTGCGACAGGCCAGTCGGCCGGTCGCCGCGGCGGTGGCCCATGCTCAGAACACAATCTCCGACAAGAGCGCGCTGCACGCCGCGCTGCGCCACATCGCTGCCGCTCACGCCACATGGTCGGTCCCGGCGCTGTGGGTATTCCTCGCCGGCTATGTCGCGCTCGGCGCGCTGACCTGGTGGTGCTACCTGCGCCGTCGCCTGGTCAGCGGCGCGCCGCGGGCCGTGCCGGCGCGGGTCATCTGAACCGGGGCCAGTCTGACACCCTGCTTATGCTCAGCGCGGGGGCGGGTGAGGCGCGGGGCGGGTGCCGTAGCCGGCCAGGCCCGCGGAGAGCAGGTCCAGTCCGTGCTGGATCTGGCGTCGTACGCGGCGGGCGAGGGTGGGGTTGCGGGTGCCCGCGAGAATCTCCCGCCGCGAGTAGTCGACGCCGGCCTGGTGCAGGCCGATGAGGCTGCGAGCGATGACCCAGGGTTCCAGGTCACCGTGGCCTGCCGTCTCGTCGGCGAGGAGCGCGGCGAGAGCGTCGGTGTAGGTGGCGTAGATCTGCTGCTCGCGGGCAAGCAGCGCGGGGCTCTCGGTGATGACGCGGGTGATCGCGGCCAAATGCTCGACCTGCTGCGGATCCCGGGCGGCGAGCAACCCTCGCGGCGTGGTGATGAAGCGGCCGAACGCCTGAATGACGGATTCGCCGGGCGCCCGATCGCGGACGCTCGAGAGCAGTTCCTCCTCGAAGGCTTCGAGGCGGTTGTAGAAGAGGTCTTCCTTGGTGGGGAAGTAGTTGAACACGGTCGCCTCAGAGACCTCCGCTGCGCGCGCGATCTCAGACACCGGCACCGCATCGAAGCCGCGCTCGGCGAACAGCCGTCGCGCCGTGTCGGTGATCAGCTCGCGGGTGCGCTGCTTCTTGCGCTCCCTCAGACCCGGCTCGGTGGCCATGGCGGGATGGTAGCAGGAAGACTTGACGGCCTCTAAGTTTAGAGTTACCCTAATTTTCAGGTTACACCAGCAACTTCTGATGGGAGGCTCGCCATGCCCGCACCGCCAGACACCGACACGAATTCGAGGACCGGAGGGCTCGGCGGCGGGCGGCTGACGCTTGCCTTCAGCGGGTTGCTGGTGGCGATGTTCCTCGGCGCGCTCGATCAGACGATCATGGCCACCGCCCTGCCGACGATCGCCGGGCAGCTTGGCGGGCTGACCGAGCTCTCGTGGGTCGTCACGGCCTACGTCCTGGCCGCGGCCGCCTCCACGCCGGTATGGGGCAAGGCGTCCGATCTGCTGGGGCGCAAGCGGCTGATTACCGCCGCGATCGTGGTGTTCGTCTCCTTCTCGGCGCTGTCGGGGGCAGCGCAGACGATCGGCTGGCTGATCGTGTTTCGCGCGCTGCAGGGGATCGGCGCCGGCGGCGTGATGACGCTTGCCACCGCGGGCGTCGCCGACCTGGTCCCGCCGCGTGAGCGCGGCCGCTACCAGGGCTACATCCAGCTCACCTTCCTGCTGGCGAGCCTGACCGGGCCGCTGCTGGGTGGACTGTTCGTCGATCACCTGTCCTGGCGCTGGGCGTTCTATGTCAACGTCCCCATCGGCGCGCTGGCACTGACGCTGCTGTCGGTCTACCTGCCCACCGGCGCACAGCGGCGCGAGGCCCGGATCGACTGGCCCGGGGCGGCGCTCCTTGCGGGTACCGTGGTCGCGATCATGCTGGTCGCCACCTGGGGCGGCAGCCAGTACGCCTGGGGATCGGCGCAGATCGTCGGGCTGATCGCCGCCGCGCTGATCCTGTTCGCGGCGTTCTTGGTCAGAGAGCGTTCGGCGGCCGAACCGGTGCTGCCCCTGCGCCTGTTCGGGAACCGGGTGTTCACTGTCGTCGCGGCGGGAGCGTTCGCGGCGACCCTGTCGCTGTTCGCCGCCATCGTCTTCCTGCCGGTCTTCCTCCAGCTCGTCACCGGGGCCAGCGCAACCGGCTCGGGCCTGCTCACGCTGCCGCTGCTGCTGGCGAGCGCCGTGACCACCATCGGCGCCGGGCGGGTCATGACCCGTACCGGCCGCTACAAGATCTTCCCGGTGATCGGCCTCGCTGCGATGAGCGCCGGGCTGCTGCTGTTCTCGACCCTCGGACCCAGCAGCTCGCGGGCCACGGCGGCGCTGTTCATGGTGGTGTTCGGGGCGGGGTTCGGGTTGGTCACGCAGATCCTCATGGTCGCGATCCAGAACGCCGTCTCGCCGCGCGAGATCGGGACCGCGACCGCGGCCGCCAACCTCTTCCGGGCGCTCGGCGGGTCCGTCGGAGTGGCGGTCTACGGGGCGGTATTCGCGGCGGGCCTGCGTCACTGGCTGCCGCTGGAGCTGCACGGCAGCACGCCCGGCGGGATCACCGCCAGCGGCATCCAGGACACCCCGGGCCGCATCCACGCGCTGGCCCCCGCGGTGCAGCACGGGATCGCCGGCGCCGTCGGCAACTCGCTGCAGGACGTGTTCCTGGTGGCCGCCCCGATCGCCCTCGCCGGCTGTCTGATCGTGCTGCTGCTCCCCGAGCACCCGCTGCGCGGACGCCAACAGGCTCCGCCTCACCCCGCACCCAAGCCCGACAATGCCTCTCAGGAGCGAGTCGCGGCCTGACGCCCGAGCCAACCAGGAAGGAGAGAGAGCCATGTCAATGATCAACGCCAGTGCCCTCACCACCGGCAACCTCAGAGGCGCCGACCACGGGGCGACCATCTGTCTGGTCCTCGACCACTCAGAGCCCGGCCAGGGACCGCGGCTGCATAAGCACACCTATGACGAGACCTGGGTGGTGATCGAGGGCAACCTGACCTTCACGGCCGGCGATGAGCAGTTCCAGGCCGGGCCCGATGACATCGTCATCGTCCCGCCCGACACGCCGCACAAGTTCGTCAACAACGGGCCCGGCCGGTCGCACCTGGTGTGCATCCACGCCAACCCCACGTTCGACACGGAGTGGCTGGAGTGAGCGCGCCGCCGATGACCTACTTGTAGCCGCGCTTGAGCAGATAGGCGGCGCCGGCCTCGCAGCCCTCCTCGCTGAGCACCTCGAAGGCGAAGGCATTGGCCAGGCGGTCGGTCGTGTTGAAGGCAAAGCCGACGGCGAGGGCGTCCTCGACCTGCGCGGGCGAAACGCCGGCGGAGAGGA
>Ga0070714_100003412_pt1 | contig 11838 bp, 12 predicted proteins | sample LARL83metaG_FD_65450 | JGI IMG/M metagenome (GOLD analysis project Ga0070714, IMG submission 65450) | Corn, switchgrass and miscanthus rhizosphere microbial communities from Kellogg Biological Station, Michigan, USA - LAR L8-3 metaG | ecosystem: Host-associated > Plants > Roots > Rhizosphere ... | reverse complement strand
GCGGAATTGAGTTCGCCCGCCGCCGCGACTGGCCCTTTCTCGGCACTTGCGGCGGTTTTCAATACGCTCTCATCGAGATCGCGCGCAACGTCGTCGGCATGGCGGACGCGAATTCTGCTGAGAATTCACCCGGCTCTGGGCAGATCGTGATTACGCCAGTGGATTGCGAAGTGCCCAACCGTGCACCTGGAGCGCCCAAGTTGTCGGGGAAAGTGCGGGGTCTCCGCATTCGCCCAGGATCCTATCTGAGTACGTTTTATGGAAAGGACGTCGTCGAAGAAGGCTTCTTCTGCAACTTCGAAGTCAATGCAGATTTTGAGTGGGCCTTCATCGAAGCAGGTTTTCCATTCGTCGCCCGCGGCGAGCGTCACGAGCCTCGCGCCATTGAGTCCCAGGCGCACCGATTCTTCCTTGCGACTCTCTACCAACCACAGCTATCTTCGGAACCCGGCAAGCCCCACCCAGTTATCGTTGCGTTCCTGAAAGCCGCTGCCGAGTGGAAAACACAAAAGGGCGAAGACGCGGTGCTAGGCTGAATGAATCGGGTCATCGGATGATTGGGTCATCGGGTGAACTGACGAGAAGATCGGGTGATTGAGTAATTTTGTAATTGGGTAATTTAAGACTCCGCTCAAATTGCTGCTGTTTCAAATTTCCCAATTACTCAATTTCAAATTTCCCATGCCTTAGATAGCCAGATCACCCGATTCCTATGCTCCTGGCTTGCTCTCGAACAGTGGCCACAACCGGTCGCCAATCACGCGATAGATCGCGTACCCCGTTCCTGAATCCCCAACTTGCTTGAACAGAAGTTCGCCACGGCCGTCACCATCGGCGTCTACTGCGTCGATAAACTCATAACGAGGCTGCATATCGAGGTGGTTGTTGTCGGCCGTGTGCGCAAAGACTTTATGCAAGTCGCCGTAAATGTCCTGCCGCGCGACTACGACTGTACTGAACTGTAGATCACTGCGCCACGCGACGGTCGCCGTGGCCGAGAAGATCAACACTGCCTCGTTTGTCCCGGAGATGTCCAACACCTTGAGCTGCTGATCGTGAAACTCTGGCGGGGTGCCGCTGCTCTTTGTCTTCTTGCTAGCATCGCTGGACAGCATCTCAGCCCGACGCTTGACCTCATCCGCCGCCATTGCGGTCATCTTTTTCATAAAGTTCTGATCTTCCTCAGGCTTCGTCTCATACGTGTACGGATGTGGCTGCGGCCCATCAGCATCCGAAATCGCGGGAATCACGTTCAGTTTGCCCTGCAGAGGCTTCTCGTCAGGCTCAATCTTGGTTTGCTCGCTCACTTCCCCAGGCTGCTGCCGCCGTAGCATTGGGCGATCTGAATCATCTACCGCTGACGATGGCGCCGCTTGTGGTGGAGGCGTAGGCTTTTTGAGCACAGGGCGGTCGGAATCCTCTGAAGCAGGTTTCTCCGAAGCGGACTCTGCGGGTTTCGTCGTCTCGGCGGCCTGAGGATGGGCACCTTCCGGTGTGCGGCTTAGGCGGGGTGGTCCACCAGCCTTGAAATCGTCTGCTGGTTTTTCCGCCAGCTTCGCGGAGCGGGCTTTGGCCTTCTCCTTTTCTGCCGCGATCTGCTCGTTACTTTTCCAGGACCCCAGGCCCAGCCAGCCATGCTGCGGAACGGGATTGCTAACCGTGAACAGGCCCTGCGACACGCCAGCCTTCAGTCCTTCGTAAACCGTGCCCGGCTGCAGTGCCATGGGTATGGGATCGGCCTTGTATACGCTAGCATCGTAGAACTTCCCGTCAATCATGATCGCGACAGGCGCGAGATGTCCTCGACCTTGCGAATCGACCTCGACCAATCCAAGGGCCCGGGGTCCCTTGCTGATGGCGCGCCGTTTGGCGACTTGTGCGGATGATGCGTTGAAGAGTGACGCACATAACATCGCCGCCATCAATACGCGCCCATAGCCCATACTCCGGTTGGATGCGCCGTTGGCGCTTTTGCGGTATAACGATTGACGTTCAGGAGAGAATCCCATGGAAATCAATCATAAAGCCCCGGAGTTTACCTCGGTTGATCAGAATGGCGAGAAGATCGCCCTCAAAGACTACAAGGGCAAGTGGGTCGTGCTCTACTTTTATCCTCGCGCCGATACGCCAGGGTGCACCATTGAGGCTTGCAGCTTTCGCGATTCCTTCAAGCGTGTCGAGAAGATCGGTGCGGTTGTGTTGGGCGTCTCGCCTGACACCGCTAAGGACCAGAAGAAGTTTGCCGACAAGTTCGACCTGCCGTTCACGCTTGTCGAGGACGACGACAAGAAGATCTGCAACGCTTATGACGTGATCCAGGAAAAGAACATGTACGGCAAGAAAGTAATGGGTGTGGCGCGGACCACATTCATCATCGGCCCAGACGGCAAGATCAAGCACATCTTCGAGAAGGTGAAGCCCGAGGGCCACGCCGAGCAAGTGCTCGACTGGCTGAAAGACGCGCAGAAGGGCGCGGCGTAGTCACTAGTCAGTGCTTGCCAGCATCTACATACGCAGGATGCAAAGTGTTCGAATGCTGGTCTGTTTAATGTGGGCTAGCACAATCTTCTGTGTTGGGCAGAGTCGTCCTGATGCGTCTGTGCTCTACTCCGGGGCGGACGTAGTCTTCACTGGGAGACTCGAGAGGCTCGACTCAACCTCGAACGATTTGTCGGGTCAATTCGAACGGGAGTTGTTGATCAAAGGGCAGGAGTTCAGTCTCAAGACCCTCCTCGTGCACCTTCCTTTTCAGATCGAATGTCACAAATTCGAAGAACGCCATATCTACCTCATCTACGCCCACAAAATAGGCAATCAACTTTGGGCTGACCCGTGCGACAGCAAGCTCAAGTCACAAGCGGAAGCTGACCTGAAATATCTGCATACCGTTAACCCAGCAGTCTCGGAGGAATGTAATCCCGCTCGAGTGCGGCAGCTTGCAAAGAAGGCGCCCGTCGTTGCTAGGGCAGAACTTGTTGCCACGGAGGATTCCCTGCCAGGAGCGCAACGTGTATTTTTTAGACCGTGGTGCGGGATGGTGGCGACTACCGAGGATGCCTATTACAAAGTTTTGGAAACTCTGAAGGGTGATATCTCGGCATCCAAAATAACTGTGGAACACGTTATCTGCTGGGATACGGTAACCGTAAATGGTTATTACCCGGATCTTTCGCCTGAACTATTTAAGGAAGGCAACACTCTCCTTTTGTTTCTCAACCCGGGATCTAATGGGGAACGTCTGCAGCACGTACCACCGCAAGAGTTTCCGATGGTCTTCGAGGATGTGGATGAAAATTGCGGTGCCATAGATGCTAATGACGAGGCTGCTCTCGATCTAATACACGCCTTAAGGTCGGATCCACAGAGGTTCAGGTCTAAGGGGAGAGTTCCAGGCAAACACTAGGATCCGCGCGCAGTCTGTTCGAGTGGATTTCTCATACAATTGATCGGAAACATATGAAAGCAATCCAAATCCAGCAACCCGGCGGCGTGGAAGCGCTGCAATTCGTCAACATCCCCGTACCGAAGCCGAAGCCGAATGAAGCGGTGGTGAAAATCGCGGCGGCCGGTGTGAACTTCATTGACGTTTACCTCCGCGAAGGTCGCTACAAAGCCCCCCTTCCGTTTGTTAACGGGCAGGAAGCGGCTGGCGTGGTCACCGAAATCGGCGCGGAAGTGGAGACGGTTAACCCCGGCGATCGTGTGGCATATGCCGGACCGCTTGGTGCTTACGCCGAATACGCTGCCGTTCCTGCAGAACGTTTGGTTCCGGTGCCAGCAGGAGTTAGCGACCGCGATGCCGCCGCAGCCATGTTGCAAGGAATGACCGCCCACTATCTCCTCTACGACACATTTCCGTTGAAAGCTGGCCAGACCGCTCTGGTTCACGCCGCGGCAGGAGGTGTAGGCCTTCTTCTCGTGCAGATGGCGCACAACATCGGCGCGCGGGTGATCGGAACCGTCTCCACGGAAGAAAAGGCCAAGCTGGCACGCGAAGCCGGAGCCGACGAGGTCATCCTGTACACGAAAGCCGACTTCGAAACGGAAACCCAGCGCCTCACCGGCGGCAAAGGGGTCGATGTCGTTTACGACTCGGTCGGGAAAACCACCTTTGAAAAAGGCCTGAACATCTTACGCCCGCGCGGCATGATGGTCCTCTACGGGGGATCGAGCGGAGCGGTGCCCCCATTTGATCTGATTCAGCTCAGCGCCAAAGGCTCGCTATTTGTCACCCGCCCGAAGCTCGGCGATTACGTAATCACGCGCGAAGAGTTGCTGGCCCGCGCCGAAGCTGTGCTTGGAATGATTGCTGCGGGTAAGCTGAAACTCCGGGCTGAGCACGTTTATAAGCTCGAAGACGCGGCTCAGGCGCATCGCGACCTGGAAGGCCGGAAGACAACAGGGAAGTTATTGCTGATCCCGTAGTTGCGCCAGGTTCGAGCGAGCTTTCTGGGGTATTCGACCGCACCGCTGGAAGCAATTGACTCCCACTCTGCCCAGCAGTAGGCTTTTTACAGAATTGTTATCTACCTACTTCATGGGGCGAAGTACAATCCGGAGCAGGGCCGCGAAGTAGCGCCTCCGGCTGCTCTTAAGCATCTAATTACTGCCCGAACCGGCGCTTCCGGCGCCCAGGAGTTTCCATAGAAGCTGAATGAAGAAAAGTATTGAGATTAGCCCGAATATCGAAGCACTGTTTGGCACCCGGGACGAGAACCTGCATGTGCTGGAAGATGGCCTCAACATCAATATTGACCTCCGCTCCGACTCGGTCGAAGTCGAAGGCTCCCCTCGTGACGTAGCCCGTGCCGAGCAAGTTTTTTCCGACTACAACGATCTGCAGCGCTCCGGTCACGTATTTAACAATGGCGACCTGAACAGCATGCTGCGTGTATTGGTCGCCGACCCCAAAGTCACCCTGCGCGGTCTGGCGGAAGCGGGTCGTCAGCGCGCCTTTGGCCGTCGAACCGTCCAGCCGAAGAGCACCAACCAGCGGAAATATCTGGATGCGATCGAATCGCACGATATGGTGTTCGGCGTTGGCCCCGCCGGAACAGGGAAGACTTATCTCGCGGTAGCTATGGCAATCTCGGCGCTGATAGCCAAGAAGGTGAATCGTATTATTCTGGCGCGACCCGCGGTCGAAGCCGGCGAGCGGCTGGGGTTCCTGCCAGGAACCTTGCAGGAGAAGATCGACCCGTATCTGCGTCCGCTATACGACGCGCTCTATGACATGCTCGATCCCGAGAAGGTGGACCGCTACCTCGAAAAGAATGTGATTGAGATTGCGCCCATAGCCTTCATGCGTGGGCGAACGCTGAACGATTCGTTCGTCATTCTCGACGAGGCGCAGAACACCACCTCCGAACAGATGAAGATGTTCGTCACGCGGCTGGGATTCAATTCGAAAGCTGTGATCACGGGTGACATAACGCAAATCGACCTGCCAAATGCGCGCCGAAGTGGATTGCTCGAGGCCATCGACGTTCTCAAGAACGTCCAAGGCCTCTCATTCGTTTACTTCGACGAATCGGATGTCGTGCGTCATCACTTGGTGCAGCGCATCATTCGCGCGTATGACGAACACAAGACCAAGATAGAAGAACAGCAGCAGTTGGAACTCTTGGACGCAAAGATGGCTGGCAACGGGAACTCTGCGAAGAATGTCTCCACACCAGACGAAGGGGCTTCAACTGAAATTGCACAATAGACTCGACTCTAGGCAGGGGGCGTTTGCGCCCTCTTTTCTTTTTCTGGAATGAAGATGTCACCCACCGTGGTTTTAAGCCGGCGGATTCCGGGGCTGAGTGAGAGGGCATTGTCGAATTTCGTCGTGAACGCATGCCGAGTAGCCGGACTGAAAGGTGCTCCCACGCTTCTGGTTACCAACAGCCGGCGCATGCGTCAACTGAATGCGCAGTTTCGCGGCAAGGACTATGCCACCGACGTACTGTCCTTTCCATCGCCGACCTTTGTAGAAGGTTTCAGTGGCGATATTGCCGTCTCCGCCGACATTGCAGCCCGCAATGCCCATTCATTCGGCCACTCAGTAGCCGATGAGGTGAAGATCCTGGTTCTGCATGGAGTTCTGCACCTCGCAGGGTATGATCATGAAAGCGACAACGGCCAAATGGCCGAGAAAGAATTGCGCTTGCGGCGGAAACTCGGGCTTCCGGCAGCTCTCATCGAACGTGCCGCGGTGAAGCGCCGCGGAGCAGTGAACGTCCGATCACGAACATGAACCTGGCAATCGCCATTTCGCTATTGGTTCTGCTCGCCTTACTTACACTCTCGTCTTATGTCGAACGGGTCTACACCGAGATCGGCAAATTTCTTTCCCGCGAATTCCAGGACAACATCGATAACTTCGAGCAGATGGTCGAGCCGAAGTTGAAAGTCAGCCGCTCGCGGGCGGCGCTTTCGTTTGCGGTATTGACTCCATTGCTGATGGCCGCGATTGCCCTGCTGGTCGGCTTCAGTATCTTTCGACACGGGGACTGGTCGGTGGACGAGGTCCTGGAAGCTGCGTTGTCGCTGTTGTTGATCGTGATCATCTTTAACCGATTTCTGCCATTCGTCTTTTTCTCGCGGACCGATGGCAAGTTTCTGGTTCCCTGGACTCCGCTCTTGCGCGCGCTCATTTATTTGATCTTGCCAATCACGCTTGTGCTCGGGTTCCTGCAGTCGGTCACTTCTTTGACTCGAGAGCACGCTGATCAGGAACCCGAAACCCAGGCCGAAGCTGTCGACGCGCTTATAGAAGCCGGCGCCGAAGAGGGAATTCTCGACGAGAGCAATCGCGACCTCATTCAATCGGTTGTGCAGTTCAGCGAAAAAACCGTTCGCGACGCCATGAAACCGCGTCCAGAGATGGTGGCGGTTCCCGTTGATACGACCGTGGAAAAGTTCATAGAGCTGTTGCGCGTGCGCTCGTTTTCGCGAGTACCCGTCTTTGAAGGAAGTATCGACAACATTGTCGGCCTTGCTTATGCCAAAGACGTGCTGCAGGTGGCCGATTCCGACGCGCCCGCCCGCCGCGTCGATTCCCTGATGCGCAAAGATTTGTATTTTGTGCCGGAAACCAAGCTGGCTGTGGATCTCCTCCGCGAGATGCAGAAAAATAAGATTCGCATGTCGCTCGTCATCGACGAATATGGCGAGGTCGCAGGCCTGGTCACGATAGAAGACCTCGTCGAGGAGATCGTGGGCGAGATCAGCGACGAACACGAGGCGTCGCAAGTTGTTCGCGAGACCGAAACGTCATATGTTGTGCCCGGCAACATGGACGTTGACCGGCTGGAAGAATTGCTCGGGGTTCGTCCGGAGCGGCGGGGAGCGGCAACGGTTGCAGGCTTCGTCAGCGAACTAGCGGGCCGTATCCCTCAGAAAGGCGAAGTGATTACACAGGATGGCTTGCGCCTTGAAGTGCTGCAGGCCAGTGAACGCCGCGTCGAACGGGTGCGGGTGTCGTTGTCGCATCCCGAGGAAGTGAAGTCCGCTTAGCCATGCCATTCCGCTCTGGTTTCGTCTGCATCCTTGGCCGCCCGAACGCCGGCAAATCCACGCTGTTGAACGCGCTCGCAGGCGAGAAGCTTGCGATCGTCAGTCCTAAGCCGCAGACCACGCGCAACCGCGTGCTTGGCGTCATTCACATTCCTAAAGCAAAGGGGAAGTCTGGCGCGCAGGTGGTGCTGATTGACACGCCCGGAGTGCATCGCCCTGACTCCAGTTTAGGCAAGAAGATGATGTCGGAGGTGCGCGAGGCGCTGAATGGCTGTGACCTCGTCCTGTTAATCGTGGACTCGACGCGAAAGGATGAAGCTTCGGACCAGTTCTTATTCACCGTGCTGGCCAAGTCACAAACGCCAATTTTCTTGCTGCTGAACAAGATCGATCTTCTTGGCGGCGAGAAGCGCAAGCTTCTTCCCTTGATCGAGCAGTATGCCAAGCTGCACGGTTTTCGCGAGATTATTCCGATCTCCGCAAAGAAGCGCGAAGGGCTCGATCTGCTGCTGGAGAAGGTGGTCGGGGCGCTTCCGGAAGGACCGCCGTACTTCCCGGAAGATCAGGTTACCGATCAACCAGCCAGGTTCATGGTCTCAGAGCTCATTCGCGAGCAGGTGCTACTCAATACGGCGGAAGAAGTGCCGCACTCGGTGACAGTGCTGACCGAATCTTTCGAAGAATTGCCAAAGCTGACGCGGATTGCGGCAGCAATCTACTGCGAGCGCGAAGGGCAGAAACGGATTCTGATTGGTCGCCAAGGTCAGATGTTGAAAAAGATCGGCACGTCCGCGCGGTTGGAAATCGAAAAAATGCTTGGGACGAAGGTGTATCTCGAGCTTTTCGTCAAAGTTCGCGCCAACTGGCGCGAAGCCCGCGGCTTCGTAGAGGAACTCGACTGGCGCAAACAACTCGAACACCTGGTCGCACCCGAATCAGAAGACTGAAGCCAAGAGCCTACAGCCGACAGCCAAGAGCTTCTCTACGCTCCTGCCGCCTTCTGCTGTCCCCGGTACCATTCCACGGTTCGCCGCAAGCCTTCCTCAAAGCTCACCAGAGGTTTGTATCCCAGGTGCTTTTCAGTGCGCGAAAGATCGGCTAGGGAATGCTTCACATCGCCTGATCGCTCCGGCCCGTATTTCAATTCCCCTTTGTACCCGATAATTTTCTTCAGCAGTTCGAAGGTCTCGTTCAGGTCGACCCGGGTCCCCGTCGCCACATTGAAGACCTTGCCTGCAACTTCGGAAGCGGGCGCCTTCGCCGCCAGCAGATTGGCAGAGACGACGTTGTCTATATAGGTAAAGTCACGGCTCTGTTTGCCATCCCCGAAAGCCGTCGGTTGTTCGCCCGCCAGCATCTGTGTGATGAACTTGGCCAGCACTCCAGAGTAAGGCGAACTCGGGTCCTGCCGCGGTCCAAAGATGTTGAAGTACCGGAGGCACACTGTCTCCAGTCCATAGCAACGACAAAACGACGTCATGTAATACTCACTGGCCAGCTTCGCCACCGCATACGGCGAGATCGGATTGGGCGGCATGCCTTCGTGCTTGGGAAGAGTCGGCGTATCCCCGTAGGCCGATGACGACGCCGCATAGGTCACGCGTTTCACCTTTGCGTCTCTGGCCGCGATCAGAAGGTGTACGGTGCCGTCCACGTTGGCGCGATTGCTGCCCAGGGGGTCGAGTACCGACTTCGGCACAGAAGGGATCGCGGCTTCGTGATAGATGTAATCCACTCCGCGGCAGGCCTGGTGCAAGCCGTCGAGATCCGCCAGATCGATTTCACGGAAGTCAATCTTACTAAGGATTTCGGCGATATTTTCGCGCCTACCGGTCGAAAAATTGTCGATGCCGCGTACCTGGTCGCCCTGTGCCAGCAAGCCACGCGCAATGGACGAACCAATGAATCCCGCAATCCCCGTGATCAGATATTGAGCCATGCCTTCACTATACCGAATCGCCGCCGCAACCCCGCAATTCCAAAAGTAATTTGCACGCTATGCAGGTCTTTCACCCAACCGCAATCAAACCTTTGCAATCTGCAATAAGATCGCCTAAATCCACGATTGACACGCGTTGCCCCAGCCCTTAGCATGCCCTCTCATACGCGCAACTTGCGGCCGTTAAGTCTGCGCGAAGAGTGTACCCATGAGCCTTCGTGATTTCATTTCCAAGCAGTTCATCGATGTTATTGAATGGGTCGAGCCCGGGGACGGCATTCTTGCCTACCGCTATCCCATGCAGGACCGCGAAATTCAGAACGGCGGCAAACTCACCGTCCGCGATTCGCAGATGGCCGTGTTCGTGAATGAAGGCAAAGTGGCCGACGTTTTTGGCCCGGGCCTGTACACGCTTAACACGCAGACCCTGCCGATTCTCACTTATCTGCGCAACTGGGATAAGGCGTTCAAGTCTCCCTTCAAGTCGGACGTTTACTTCTTCTCGACCCGCCTGCAGACCAACCAGCACTGGGGCACACCGAACCCGATCACGATTCGTGACAAGGAGTTCGGCGCGGTGCGGTTGCGCGGCTTCGGCATTTACACCTATCACATCGCCGATCCCAAAGTGTTCTATACGAAGGTCAGCGGAACGCGGGACCTGTACTCAGTTCCGGACCTCGAAGGCCAGTTGCGGAACACCATCATCGGTCGCCTGACTGACACTTTCGCCAACAGCCAGGTTCCATTTCTCGACATGGCGGCTAACCAGGTTGCCCTCGCGGATAAGATTTCGGGCCAGCTCAAGCCCGGCTTCGCGGAACTCGGGCTTGCCCTCGACAACTTTGTGGTCGAGAACCTTTCGCTTCCGGATGAACTCCAGAAAATCCTTGATCAGCGCATCAGCATGAACATGGTTGGCGACATGGGCCGCTATACTCAGTTCGAGGTTGCGCAGTCCATTCCTACTGCCGCGGCAAATGAAGGGGGTGGAGTTGCTGGCATCGGTGCCGGTCTGGGAGCCGGCGTAGCCATGGGGCAAGCCATGTTGGACGCGATCAAGCAGGCGCGATCAGGAGGAAGCCCCGAATCTGCGGCACCGGCAGGCGCTGCGCCTGTAGGCTCTGCTCCCGCGGCCGATACCAAGTTCTGCATGAATTGCGGCAAGTCGATTCCACGGGCGAGCAAATTCTGCCCGGAGTGCGGACACGCACAGCAATAGTCTTTCGCGTTGAACTATGAGTGGGATTGAGTGGGTTGTCGATGCGCAGGGGTGTAGTGCGGAATCTTTGCGGGATCTTGACCTCCTTCGCCGACTATTCGACAAGTTGATCTTCGACCTGCGCCTGCGTCCGGTTGGCGCCACGCAGTGGCACCAGTTTCCGGGCAGCGGCGGCATTACGGGCTTGTGTCTGCTTTCCGAGTCTCACCTCGCCTGCCATACGTTCCCCGAGTACGGATCGCTTTGCCTGAACTTGTTCTGCTGCGTTCCGCGCGAGGCCTGGAATTTCGAGTCACAGATTGAGGGAATGTTCTCTGCGCATTCTGTGCAGGTTCGAACCGTCGAGAGATCGTACAGCGCTGCTGAAGCTCTCACGCCGGCAATGGGAGGGCTCGCGAGATGACCCAGCCCACTGCCAATTGTCCCAACTGTGGCGCGAAAATTACCTTCCGCTGGTCGGCCAGCGTCCAGACGGTTTGCGAATATTGCAAATCGATCCTGGTGCGCACCGATGTTGATCTGCAAAAAGTCGGACAAGTGGCAGACCTTCCGCCGAACAGTTCACCGATTCAGATCGGAACCGAGGGCGTGTATGGTCCGCATTCGTTTGTCGCCATTGGGCGAATCATCTACGAGTACGACCAGGGCAACTGGAACGAATGGCACCTGATGATGAACGACGGCACCAGCGGTTGGCTGTCTGATGCACAAGACGAATACGCCGTCACTTTCGCTGCCCCCGGTCGCAAGCTGCCCAAAGAGTGCCGCGTTGGACAGGATTACAACTGGGACAATAACAGCTACAGGGTTAGTACGATCACCAAGGCACATTATCGCGGCGTCGAGGGCGAACTGCCGTTTCAGTACTGGGACAAAACCGATGTCGTGTTCGTGGATCTGATGTCCTACAGCGGCAAATTCGCAACAATTGACTACAGCGACGATGAACCTGCACTTTATCTCGGGGAATACGTCGCCTTCGATAGCCTGAAGCTGAAAAATCTTCGCAGCTTTGAGGGTTGGGCGTGAGTTCCAGCGGCCCAACTCCTGCCGGCACGCCGCAAGTTAAGGCGCTGAACTGTCCCAGTTGTGGTGCCGCGCTGACCCTACGCTCGTTCAGCCAGGCTGTAACCATCGTATGTGACCATTGCCATTCCATCCTGGATGCGCAAGA
>Ga0070714_100003411_pt1 | contig 11839 bp, 7 predicted proteins | sample LARL83metaG_FD_65450 | JGI IMG/M metagenome (GOLD analysis project Ga0070714, IMG submission 65450) | Corn, switchgrass and miscanthus rhizosphere microbial communities from Kellogg Biological Station, Michigan, USA - LAR L8-3 metaG | ecosystem: Host-associated > Plants > Roots > Rhizosphere ... | reverse complement strand
GATCAGCAGAAAGGATTCCACTTCGAGACGGTCTCTGACAATAACGGTCGATATCTGTTCCGCTCGATCCCTCCCGGAGTATACGTACTGGCCGTGCAAGCCTCGGGCTTTGGCAAGACGGAAAGCGCTGGGTTCAAGGTTGACATCAATGAGAATGCCACCGCGAATTTAAAGTTGAAGTTGGCAGCTGCCACTGAAACCGTCCAGGTGGAAGCGGCGGCCCAGACCATCCAGACTGAAGACGCCGAAACCGGGCAGGTGGTCAATCGTCGCTTTATTAATGATCTGCCCTTGATTGATCGCAATATCGAATCACTGACCTCCTTGGCGCCGGGCGTCACGGAGATGGACGATCAATGCCCGGAGCCTTGTTTGGGCACCAACTTTGTTTCCAATGGCAGCCGTGGCGCTCAGGCCGATATTCTGCTGGATGGCGCATCCGTCACGAATTCCGAGCCGAATGGGGGAATCACCGCGGTCACGTACTTGCCCTCACCGGAAGCTGTGGAAGAGTTCAAGGTTGAGCAGACGAATTTCAGCGCGGAATATGGATTCTCAGGTGGCTCGGTGGTCAATGTGGTCTCGCGTTCCGGCACTAATAAGTTTCACGGAAGCGTGTACGACTTCTTCCGCGATGCCAGCCTGGATGCGAACGACTGGTTCGCGAATCGGGCCGGGGAACCTATTGCGCCGCTGCGGCGCAATAATTACGGCGGTACTATCGGCGGTCCAGTCATCAAGAACAAGACTTTCTTCTTCTTCGATTACGACGCTAAGCGCGAAACGGGCCAGGACACTCGTAGCGGGGCCGTGCCCAGCAATGCCATGCGCGCCGGCGATTTCGGAGAAGTGTGCGCCGCTCAGGGAGGAACGTTCAATAACAGTGGGCAGTGCAGCGTACCTGCTGGGCAAATCTGGGATCCATACTCCGGAGTCTTCGACAACAATGCCGGGGGCATCCTGCGCAGCACATTTATCCCTTTCAACAATCTCTCAACGTATACCAGTCCCGGGCCAGCAAACCAGGCTCCCGGTAACCTGATCGACCCGGTCGCGCAAAAGATGATGACTTATTTCCCGCAGCCGAACTTTACTCAAGGAGGCATTTACCAGAACTGGGTAGGGTCTGGTCCAAGCCACAGTAGCTATCGCCAATTCGATATCAAGATCGACCATCGCTTCAGTCAAAATGATTTGATCAGTGGGAAGTTCTCGTACTGGTACAGTCCCTCAGGCACGGGCCTTGATTGTTTCAAAAACTTTACAGATCCCTGTCAAGGCGGTCCCGGTTGGAGTAATGCGCACGCATTCGCGATCAACGACACACACACTTTCAGCCCGACTTTGTTGCTGACCACTACTCTCGGCTTCACGCGCGGGGTCTGGCACATTGACTCTTATAATCCACACGGCGTGAATGATCCTCTCGGAACGCTGGGATTCCCCTCGTATTTACAGGCGAATGGCTTCACAGGAGTGCCCGCGATCTTTATTGATCAGTATGCTCCCGCCGGCTATCCGAATATCGGCACTGATCCCTATGGCAATTACCGGCTAGGACAAAACACGGGACAATTGGCGGCTACGCTCGACAAAATCCACGGCCTCCATGACCTCAAGTTTGGATTCGACGGCCGCATCCACCAGATCAACTACATTCAGACCAACGCTCCAGTAGGATTCTTCAGCTTCAATACGGACGCCACCAATGCCTGCCCGTCCGGTATCGATACCTGCGGCGGCGATTCCATGGCCAGTTTCATGATGGGCCAGATGACCCAGAACTGCGCCAGCAATGGTTGCGGTTCCTACGAGGAAATCCAGTTCCGGCCAGCCACTACGAGCTACCAATACGGCTTCTTTGCGCAAGACAACTGGAAGGTTACGCCCAAGCTGACATTGAATCTGGGTTTGCGCTACGACTTTACGTTGCCGCGCACCGATCGTTATAACCATCAGGATTGGTTTGATCCGAATGCGGCCAGTCCATTGAATGGGGGCAGTCTCACATACAACAGTCTGGTTACGGGCCAGCCTGTCACTATCCCGTTGCACGGAGGTGAGGTGTTTGCTTCGTCGAGTCAACGGACCAACTATGTTACAGATTGGAGTGATATTCAGCCGCGCTTCGGCTTCGCCTATCAGTTTGCTCCGAAGATGGTGGTACGTGGAGGGTATGGCATCTACTACGGGCAGTCGCGATCGGGGGTGACTGGTGTCGTCCCCTATGGTAGCGCGGGTTTCAATCAGTACACAAATGTGATCGCTGTCAATCCAGCCGACCATGCAACTCCTTTTGTGAACCTGAGCAATCCATTCCCCTTTGGGCTGACTCAACCTCCAGGGAGTTCGCTTGGCTTATTGAACGATGTCGGCTTCGGCGCCAATGGTCCGGTGCGTACGCCGGGTTGGAACCAGACTCCGTACGAGCAAAGCTGGAGCTTTGGCATCGAGCGCGAGTTGCCAAGCCACGTTTTGATCAACGCGGAATATATCGGCAAGAAGGGCACCCACCTACCCTTCGACAACTCGGTGGAGCGTAACTTTCTCGGACCCTGGGTGGAAAACCCGGCCAATCCATGCCCTGCATCCTGTTTGAACACCCTTGTGGCCAATCCGTTCCAGACACTCATCACCGATCCCAACAGCACTATAGGCAGCAGCTTCGCGCAGATTCCGTATTATCAATTGTTGCGTCCTTATCCGCAGTTCACCGGTGTATCGACAGAACCGCAGCTGATCGCGAATTCCATTTACCACGGGCTGCAGTTGCTAGCCGAGAAGAAGTACTCGAACGGCTTGCAATTATTGGCAACATTCACCTGGTCGAAGTCGATCGACGACTCTTCGCAGGCGGATACCAATGTCTCCTGGCTCGGTAGCTTTGACAGCTTGCAAGATCCCAACAAGCCGTGGCTGGAGCGGAGTCTGTCAACCTTTGATATTCCGTACGTGTTTCAATTCAGCTACAGTTACGATCTGCCGTTCGGGCGCGGACGAGCATTCCTCGGGAACATGCCTCGCTGGGCGGACTTGATTATTGGTGGATGGAAGACGAACGGCATCTGGCGCGTTTCTGATGGACGTCCGCTGGCCTTCACGGTTGCTGATGGCACGCTGATTCCAACCTATGGCGGCGGGAGCGGTACGCTGCGGCCCAATATCGCAGGGACGCCCAAGCGCAATCACGGCTCGGATTGGGTGGACAACTACTTCGCGGACAATAGCGTTTTTCAGCGTCCTCCGGATTTCACTCTGGGTGATGCGCCGCGAACTCTAGGCAGCGTCCGTAGCCCGTCGCACTTCACGGCAGATCTATCCATCGGAAAGCAATTTCAGATACGGGAGGAGATGAACTTCGAGTTTCGTATCGAGGCGCAGAATGCTTTCAATCATCCCGTGTTCGGCACGCCCGATACCTCGGTGGACGATGGTAACTTCGGGGCCATCACTAACACGTCAGTTAAACAACGCGAGGTGCAACTGGGGTTCAAGTTCAACTTCTAATTGGGACGGGAGCGCGGTTCCGCGTGTCGACCGAACTGCTGCGTGCTTTGGAAGAACAAAAGTGCAAAGCTGACGTTCGTCTTCGTTTCCGCGAAGCCTCCCGCAAAACTCAGGTCAGCGTAGACCTCGACAAGCCGATGGCCGCCGAAAACTCAGCGAATGCAAAATCTATTGCGGCGTCAGCGATTCCTCTATCGCGACCTTCTCGCCCTGTTCAACGTTGATCACGCGATGCAGCGTGCGGTAGCCCGACATGGAGATATTGATCTCGTAAGTCCCTGGATTCAGATAGAAATCAAACGGAGCAGTTTTATCGAGCGTGCGGCTGTTGACCATGATCTGCGCGCCTTTGGGCTGGGTCTTCACGCTCACGATTCCCATGCTGGCGGATTCACCGCGTCCAAAAACCTTTTTGAATTTGCCGCCCGCGCTGCGAATGTCCTCAGTTTCACCCAGGCGCTTGAGGGTGACGTTCGCGTTGGCCGCCTGCCCGGACTGGACGTTCACCGTGCTGGTCTCTTCCAAGTAACCAGAGCGCTTCACTACGACGGTGTGCGCACCAGGCCGGTCGAAAGAAAACAATGTCGGGGTCAGCCGGCCGGTGTCTCGGCCATCAATCACAATGGCTCCGCCGGTCGGTGTGCTTGAGACCATCAGCGTGGTAGCGGCAACTGCATTGAGTTGCAGCGCCACCGTCGAAGTGCCTGCCTTCAGATGAACTGTCCGGCTCTGGGAGTTAAACCCTGCTTTGGTCGCAGCGACTACGTGCTGGCCGGGCGCTATGTCCGTAAGTGTGCACGGACTCTGGCAAAGCGGGCTGCCGTCAAACGTGATTTGCGCCCCCGGCGGGACCGACGAAACCGTCACCTGCGCAAGAACTGGCGCGGCGGCTTGCGGCTTTGTGCGTCCGCGGCGATTTGGTTGCGGAGTCTGCGGCTGCTCCTCAACTGTCAGGGTCGGTTCCGGCTGCGTTGGCGGAGGCATAATTTCGGGTTGCGTCTGAGGCGGCGCCTGGGTTTCCGCTACGGGCGGTGGCGTTACTTGTTTTGGAGGAGCCGTCTTCGCCGGAGCAACTGCGGCCCCCGAAGTGTCGCCATCGTGATCGGCCAGATAGTTGTGCATCGCCATGGCGCTGACAATGATGACGATGAGCAGCGCCGCCGCGCCTGCTCCATATAGATAAAGCTTGGGCGGAGTCTTACGAAGTTCTGCAATCGCCTTCTGCGCTACTTCACGAACCGGAATCGACTGCTTCTCCACAACCTTTTTGCCAGGCAGCGGAGGCAGCATCGGCGGAAGATCTTCGGTCGCAGGTTCGGGCGATATGGACGGAACAAATGCTTCTTTCAAAGGAGGCAGCTCTGCTAGATCTGAGAAGCTGGCCTTGGCGACAGCCGCACCTGCTTCATCAGGCTCCGCCATCATCGGATCAACGCTGAACGTAGGCTTGGAAGCAGGCTTTGCGGCGGCTGGCGCTGCAGCCGAGGCAGATACTTGTGGCGTTGGCTTTGCCGCCGGGCCGGGTTTCGCCGTCATACCGGACTGCGCTGGGACACTGGGTTTGGGAGCCAACTTCATACCGAGGCCGCCGGCAGCACCGGCAGCTTGAACTTTGGGCTTCACCGCGGCAGCAGGGGGCGCAACCTTGGTCACGCTTGCGTTGCACTGCTCAAGCTCACGAACTAATTCCTGGCCGCTTTGAAAACGATTATCCGGCGACTTCGAAATCGCCTTCATGATCAGCGCGCTCAAAGCCGGGCTTAGATTGGCTTTTAATCGATGTGGCAGCGGCGGAACCGTATCCAAAACGGCGGACCGAATCTGCTCGGCAGTTTCTCCTGCAAATGCCTTGCGTTCGGTGGCCATTTCGTAAAGAATCGCGCCCAGACTGAAAAGCGCGGAACGATGATCACAAGCTTCACCGCGCAATTGTTCCGGCGAAGTGTAGTGCAGAACTTCGGGAACGCCGGTTGACACCGCGGCGAGAGCATTCATCGACGAAATGCCAAAGCCGAGCACTTTCACCATGCCGTCCCACTGGACCATGATCTTCGCCGGTTCCAGCGAGTGGTGAACTACTTTGTGTACTTGTGCGTGATCGAGCGCCTGGCAGATTTGCCGCGCGATATCTTGCAAGTCCCAGATGGAAAATCCGTCTTTGCGGGCGAGTGTCGTGGCTACAGAGTTTCCTTGTACATACTCGGCGCCTGCCAACAGTTGTCCTTCTTCATCGCCTACCCCGTAAAGCACGGCAATGTTGTGGCTGTTCAACGGCTTCGAACGGTCGGCTTCTTCGAAGACTGTTTTGACCAGATCGTCGCGGTCGGCCAGATTATTCAGCGCGACCACCTTCAGCGCGATAATCTGCTTGGTCTCAGTGTCCAGCGCTTTGTACACGGTCGCAAACGCGGAGCGCGATAGCTGACCTTGGATTTCGAAACGTCCGATTTTGGTAGGCATTTTTCGCCTCACACTCCAGTCGAAGACTTACAGCTAGAGTGAGTAACTGAAATAATAAGTTCTAATCGGGTCTAAGCGGGAATTACCGAAGTACCTATGAATCCTGAGGAGGACTGTCAAAGTACCGTGGTGCGTCGCCAATTCAGGGATGCACCACGGCAGCTGCGTCTAGAACGAGCTTAGTCTCCTGACAGCTTCTTGCCTTCGAGGGTTATAACCACGGGAATAGATGTTCCATCGGGCAGAGTCAACGATTTCTGCACCATGCGCAGGTCGGTGGAAAGACTGTCAAATACAACAGCCAGCACGACTGTGCGAGCCAAAACTCCCGACTGAAAAATACTTGCAGTGACCCTACCTGTGCAGTCCGGGTTTACGGTCCAGTTTCCTGTAAGTGTTTCGCGGACGAATTCGCCTCCAACATTCCTAGCTTCCGTTCCAGAAAAATTTCCGGCAAGGTCTGCACTGATTCTGAGGACGGCCGCAGCTGGAACCCCACCAGTTGGAAGAATAATCGTCCCGGTCAGGGTTGCCGCCCAGTCCCCGGCCACCGTGCCTCGTGAGCACCGTTGAGCGGTCAGTTGAGGCGCCATCGCCATGAAGAGTACAGCGACAGAAACGATCACAAACACGATTCGAGCGTGTTTCATACCAATCCTCCTTGTTAGTTTGTAGAGTTTTCTATGCAGCTACTTCGAACGAGACGTACTCATTCCGGCTTTTTCCGGAAGTTCTGTGTCCCAATTTTCGAACAGGGTGTATTTGTTTCCCGGGAACCGGGTCGTTTCGCCTGAGGGGGTGCTGCACTTCCGTCGTGCGAATGCTGCTCTTCGGACAGGCGATTCAGCGCGTATTGTGCTGCCGAATGTCGCCGGAGTCAAGAGGCAATTAGCCAGTTACAGAATAGTCTTGCTCGTCGCTGAAAGAGAAGAACTCAAATGGAACTATTTTGCGGTCACCACGTATTAGAAGCATGCTAATTGCGGAGCCGATTAGGCAAGCAGCATGCCATGCTTATGGCAGATGACAAATGTCAGATACCGACGCTGACGATCTGCACTGGCAGGTTAAAGCGCGATAAATCATTCTGGAAATGGTTGTTAGGGCGGCAATTGATCGGCTATGCTAGGTGCTCCCAAAAACTTCGACCGCCTCGCCGTCACCCAGGAATTCGACTATGACACTGACCACCTTCGTCCGCAAGAATGCGTTCCGCAATAAGCGGCGCACTCTCTTAACGATGTTGAGCATCGCCTTTCCCCTTCTGTTGCTCTCATTTCTGATGTCGATTTGGCGAGCGTTCTATGGGGACGACCTGCGGAGCGAACAGTCCAACCAGCGCCTGATTACGCGGCACAAGGTATCGCTGACCAATCTGATCCCAAGCTCTTATCGTGACAAAATTCGCCACATCCCGGGCGTCACCCGCGCCCTGCCGATGAATTGGTTCGGTGGGGTCTATAAAGATACAAAACCAGAGAATTTCTTTGCGCGTTTTGGGACCGATCCGGACGAGTTCTTTGATGTTTATACAGAGCTGTCCATGCCCAAGGATCAACAAGATGCCTGGAAGAAAGACCGCGCGGGTTGTATCGCGGACGCGGAGCTAGCAAAAAAGTACGGCTGGAAGATGGGCGACCGGATCGTGTTGACAGGCGATATCTATCCCATCACCCTGGAACTGACCTTGCGTGGACTCTTTACCGCGCAAATTCCAAACAATTCACTCTACTTTAATGAAAAGTACGTTGAAGAGGGAGTTCCATTTGCCAAGGGAGTGGCAGGCTTTTACGCAGTTCTGGTGGATTCGCCGCAGAACGTGAACCGTGTTTCACACGACGTAGACGCGGCATTTGCCAACGCGCCCGAGCCTACAAGGACAGAAACGGAAAAAGCTTTTGGGCTTAGTTTTCTGGCTATGCTTGGAAATATAAAAGCCTTCATTCTGATCATCTCGTCGGCGGCGGTGTTCACCATTTTGCTTGTGACCGGCAACACCATGGCAATGTCCATTCGCGAGCGCACCCGCGAGGTGGCGGTGTTGAAGACGCTCGGCTTCACACGAGGAATAATACTTGGGCTATTTGTCGGCGAGTCCGTGGCCATTGCTGCAATTGGAGGCGTCTTAGGGACCCTGATTGCTCTATTGTTTCTCTCGGGCGGGACACACGCTCCGCAGGGCGCCAACCTCTTCGTAATTGCATTACACGAGTGGAAATTCACCGCTCCAGCTGCCTGGGGTGTGGCGATTTTGGCAGGACTCTTGAGCTCGGCGATTCCAGCTTATGGCGCCTCGCGTACCGGCATCGTCGATGGGTTGAGGCACATAGGATAAGGATTGATCAATGGCGATACCACTCAGCTATAACATCCGCAACATGATTCTTCGCAAGCGCCTCACGTTAATGACGGCGCTGGGAATCGCGCTCACGGTCACCACGACCGTTTTCCTGATGATGCTGCTCGCGGGAATGCGCAAGGCGTTCGTTTCGAGCGGTGATCCTTTGAATGTTCTCGTGTTGCGCAAGGGCTCGACGTCAGAACTCACTGGCGGGTTCACCAAGGACAAAATGCCGATCCTTCGCCAGCTCCCCGGAGTTGCGACCGACAGCCACGGACAGCCAATGGTATCCGGCGAGTGGGTGGTTGTAGTTGTGCTCCCCCACAGAGATGGGACCGGTGAGGTCAACGTTACATTACGCGGCATGGAGCAGGACGGACTGGAGCTGCGCAGTAAGAAGGCCAAGCTGGTGGAAGGAAGCTGGTTTGCTTCAGGCCAGCGCGAGGTCGTGGTCAGCCGTTCCATTCATGACCGTTTTTCACATACGAACGTTGGCGACATGATTGATTTCGGAAAAGGAGCATGGAAGGTCACCGGCATTTTCGATGGCGGAGGCTCCGCGTATGACTCGGAAATCTGGACCGACATTAACCAGGTAGCAAACCAGTTCAATCGGCAAGGTGCCGTGGGCAACGCGTATCTCAGGGCGACCGACCCGCTCGCTGCGGATTCTTTAAAGCATCGCGTCGCCGACGATCAGCAACTTCAGCTTGATGGCATGCTCGAAACCGAGTACTACGACAAGCAAACCGCAAATGGAGGCGGCATTCGCCTGATGGGCTTTATTGTTGGGCTGACTATGGCCATAGGGTCAATCTTTGCAGCCACGAATACGATGTACGCCGCCGTGGCTTATCGCTCGCGCGAAATTGCCACGCTGCGCGTCATGGGTTTCCGCCGCGGAAGCATCGTGACATCGTTTATTTTCGAATCTGTCTTGCTTGCGTTATTAGGCGCCGCGATCGGGATTATTTTGATGTTGCCTTTTAATGGAATGAGTACGTCGACTTCGAACCAGGTCACGTTCAGCGAAGTCGAATTCAGCATGCGAATCACTCTGCAAGTGGTGATCACAGCGGTGGTCTTCGCCGTCGCCATGGGATTGATAGGTGGCGTGGCTCCCGCATGGGGTGCTGCACGCCGGGAAATTCTGGCGGCCTTGAGAGACTAAGAACCAATGTCAATAGACACCAAACACAAAGAGCTGGAAGGACTCAGGATTGACAGGTCGGCCGTAGCCACTGAATCCAGCGGTTCGCCATGGGCAAAGAGCATCATTGTAGGCGGGATCGTTGTGATCGTGCTGCTCGGTATTGCCGCGCTGGCATATCGATTCATTGGCAGTGCGGCGGAGGTGGAAGTCGTTCGTGCCACCGCCGAAGGGGCCAACATCGGCGGGGGAGTAGTGCTGACCGCCACCGGGTACATAATTCCCCATCACAAGATTGAGGCCAACTCTAAAGTGACTGGCCGCGTGGCGTGGATCGGGGTCGAAAAGGGCGACAAGGTCAAAGAAGGCCAGGTACTCGTCCGTTTAGAAGATCAGGAATTCAGAGCGCAATATGACCAGGCACGTGGCGCCGCAGACAGTGCCCGCGCCCAGCTGGAGCAATTACAGCACGGATCCCGGCCGGAAGAAATTCTGCAAGCCGAAAATAATCTGAGTGAGGCTCGAGCGACAGCGGCCAACGACAAAATAACTCTTGACCGTACGAAAACCCTGGTCGCGCAAGGTGTGCTCTCGCAACAAGCTCTGGATGATGCCACGGCAAAATATGAAGCCAGCCAGCAGCGCGCACATTCTCTCGAACAGAGCCACCAATTGGCCAAGATCGGGCCGCGCGCGGAAGAGATCGCGCGTGCACAGGGCGCTGTGACCCAGGCTGAAGGCCAGGCAGCTTATGCTAAGTCGCAGCTCGATGCTACCGTGATTCGAGCGCCCATCAGCGGCACGATTTTGGATCGTAGTGTAGAAAAAGGCGAGCTACTGACTGGCCAGTTTGCCAGCGCGGCCCGTCCGGTGTTCTCCCTGGCCAATCTCGAAGACATTCAGGCAGATTTGGATGTAGCGCAGGATGATTTCGCAAAGCTAACCCCTCATCAGAAAGCGGTCGTGACCGTGGACGCTTTCCCGGAGCTTAAGTGGGACGGAGTGATTGCAGAAGTTTCGCCAGAAGCCAATCGGCAAAAGGCAACGATCGAGGTGAAGGTTCAAATCCTGAATCCGGATTCGCATCTGCGCCCGGAAATGAACACCACGGTTCATTTCATTGCGGACGAGAACAAAAATGCCACCGCGCAATCTGCAGGCGCCTATGTTCCAACCGCCGCGCTGCGGGACGCGGACGGGAAGAAATACGTATTGATCGCCTTCAATGACAAGGCCATGAAGCGCGACGTTAAAATTCTTTCGCAGCGCAGCGGGGGCGCGCTGGTCAGCGGATTAAACGGCGGCGAGTCGGTGATAACGACCGCGCCCGAAGGTTTGAAAGATGGGGACAAAATCAAGATTAAGGGACAATCATGAGCACTGCTACGGTAAATCAAGTTGCTACAGGAACGAAAGTTGTACAGGCGAGAAACGTCAGCAAGATTTTTAAGCGCGATGCGTTTCAAGTGAAAGCGCTCGACAACGTTTCGATCGAAATTGCGGGTGGCGAATTTCTCGCGCTGATGGGTCCTTCGGGTTCAGGCAAAACCACGCTGCTCAATATGATTGCGGCCATTGACCGGCCCACGGCGGGCGAGCTGCTGGTGCTGGGCCAGAATATTTTCACGTTTAGCGACGGACAGTCGGCGAAGTGGCGGAACGAGCACATTGGCTACGTGTTTCAGACGTTCAACCTCATTCCGGTGCTCACGGCATTCGAGAACGTCGAACTGCCCCTGCTACTGACCAAGTTGAATTCACAGCAAAGAAAAGATCATGTCATGACCGCGCTGAAGCTGGTTGGGCTGCAGGACCGTGTACACCATCTTCCGAAGCAGCTGTCAGGTGGACAAGAACAGCGCGTGGCCATTGCCCGTGCTATCGTCAGCGATCCCACCTTGTTGCTGGCCGACGAGCCAACCGGCGATCTCGACAGTCAATCAGCCACCGAAGTCCTGGAAATCCTGAAGCGGCTGAATGAAGACTTTCATAAGACCGTAGTCATGGTTACTCACGATCCACATGCGGCGTCTTACGCGCATGTGACGCGACATCTGGAAAAGGGCATGCTGCTGCCGGCTTAGCATTCGAAATGGACGGCCGAAGGTGCCAGTCCATTTCAAAATCCATCCTTGAGCTCTTAAGAAATCGCCCTAAAGCGAGCGCTCCGTGCTGCCGATGTAACCCTCTATGCAGCACTACCTTGCCTGCGGTGGGGGAACTCGGGTCTCGCGCTCACCTAAATCGGCTGCAACAGTGAGCGGCGCTTCAGCCGCCGTGCGCGCCGCCAGCGGGAATCGCACCCGGTTGCCGCACGGGTACTTGTTCCTGGGAGACTCCGAATCGCTGTACGGGATCAATGAAGATTTCCGGCTGGTGCA
>Ga0070714_100003409_pt1 | contig 11845 bp, 9 predicted proteins | sample LARL83metaG_FD_65450 | JGI IMG/M metagenome (GOLD analysis project Ga0070714, IMG submission 65450) | Corn, switchgrass and miscanthus rhizosphere microbial communities from Kellogg Biological Station, Michigan, USA - LAR L8-3 metaG | ecosystem: Host-associated > Plants > Roots > Rhizosphere ... | reverse complement strand
CAGTTCTTTGCCGCCTTCAACGACAATTTCCTCAAGACGGCGCTCGTCTTCCTCATCCTGTTCCGCGGTCATCCCGGCGCGGAAGCGCTGATCACCACCGCGAGCGCGATCTTCATCGCGCCCTACTTCGTCCTGTCCGGCCTCGGCGGTGAACTCGCCGATCGCTTCGACAAGGCGCGGGTCGCGCGAATCATCAAGTTCGTCGAGATGGCCGTCGCCGGCATTGCCGTGTGGGGCTACGCGCAGGAGTCGCTGCCGATCCTATTCGCGGCGCTGTTCGGCTTCGGCGTGCTGGCCTCGCTGTTCGGGCCGATGAAATACGGCATCCTGCCCGACCACCTGCCGCGCGAGCGGCTCACGAGCGCCAACGCGCTGATCGAAGGCGCGACCTTCGTCGCCATCCTCACCGGCACCATCATGGGCGGCGTCGCCGCGCGCCATGGCGGAGCGTTCGGCTTCGCACCGATGGTCATCGCCTTCTCGCTCGCCTGCTGGATCGCAGCACTGCTCATACCGCCGAGCGGCGAAGGCGCACCGCAGCTCGCCGTGCGCGCCAACATCGCGGCCTCGACGTTCGCCACGCTGCGGCACCTCCGCGCCGACGCGCGGTTATGGTGGGGCGCGCTGGTGACGAGCTGGTTCTGGCTCACCGGCATCGTCGTGCTGTCGCTGCTGCCGCCGCTGATCAAGAACCTGATCGGCGGCGACGAGACGACGGTGACGGCCTATCTCGCGCTGTTCACGATCGCGGTCGGTGTCGGCTCGGCGCTGGCGGCGACCCTGTCGCGCGGGCGCATCGTGCTCGGCATCACGGTCGTCGGCGCAGGCCTGATCGGCGTGTTCGCCGTCGATCTCGGCCTCGCGACGCTGGGCTTGGCGCCGGCGACAGTCCTTCAGGCGCCGCAGGCCGCGCTCGGCAGCACCGCCGGACTGCGCGTCGCGATCGATCTGTGCGGCCTGGCGCTTGCCGGCGGGCTGTTCATCGTGCCGGCCTTCGCCGCGGTGCAGGCCTGGTCGGACGCGGCGCACCGCGCACGCACCATTGCCGGCGTGAACGTGCTCAATGCAGGTTTCATGACCGCGGGCACAATTGTGGTCGCGCTGTTGCAGAAGCAGGGCGTCACGCTGCCGTGGCTGTTCGCCGGGCTCGGTGCGATGACGCTCGGCGTTGCGGCGCTCGTTGCGAAGACGAAGCCGAAACCTTAGCTGTCATCACCGGGCCGCGCCGAAGGCGCGAGTCCCGGTGATCCCGACAATACGGGCACAGTGCCGCACTAAGCGAGATGGCCGGGACAAGCCCGGCCATGACAATCAAATATTCACTTCCCGCGCATCGCCAGAACGCGGTCGACCATCTCGCCGGCAACGCCCAGATAGTTCGCCGGATCGACCATCGCTTCCAGCTCCTTGCGACTGGCGTGTTTCTTGATCTCCGCATCTTTCTCCAGCAGATCGATCAGCGGCGTGCCGGTCTTCACCACTTCGCGGCAGATGTCGTAGACGTGGTCGTGCGCGTAGTTGCGGCCCATCTTGTCGCCGAGCTTCATCATCACGGCTTCCGACATGATGAGGCCTTTGGTCATGTCGAGGTTCTCGCGCATCTTCTTCTCGTTGACCTGAAGACCTTCGAGCACGAAGCGCGTTTGCGCCAGCGCGCCTGCCGACAGCATGAAAATCTCCGGCAGCACGATCCACTCGATCTCCCAAGGGCCGGTGGCGCGCTCGTGGTCTTCCACCATCGCCTCCATCAGCGCGGCGGCGTGCTGCTTCACGATCGCCCCCTGCGCGGTGATGTAGACCGACGAGATCGGGTTTCGCTTCTGCGGCATGGTCGAGGACGAGCCGCGGCCCTGGTGGAACGGTTCGTAGACCTCCTCCACCTCGGTCTGCATCAGGAGCTTCACGTCGAACGCCACCTTTCCGCACGAGCCGGTGACGAGGCCGAGGAAGCAGCCGACCTCGGCGATGCAGTCGCGCACCGTGTGCCACGAGATTGCCGGCTGCCCGAGCTTCAATTCCTTCATCAGCTCGACCTGGCACTTGAGGCCGTCCCTGCCGAGCGATGACAGCGTGCCGGCGGCGCCGCCGAACTCGCCGACCAGCACGCGCTCCTTCAGCTGCTTGAGCCGCTCACGATGCCGCTCGAAGCCGGCGAGGATGGTCGCCATCTTGTAGCCGAAGGTGATCGGCACGGCCTGCTGCAAGTTGGAGCGACCGGCCATCGGCGTGTCGCGGTATTTCTTGGCGAGCGCAGCGAGCGCGGCGCAGATGCCGTCGATCTCCGCACCGACGAGGTCGAGCGCCTCGCGGATCTGCATCACCGTCGCCGTGTCGGTGATGTCCTGCGTGGTCGCGCCCCAGTGGGACCACTCGCCGAGCTTGTCCTTGCACAGCTTGACGAGCTGCTGCACGACCGGCAGCACCGGATAGCCGATGCGCTCGGTCGCCTCCTTCAGCTTGGCAAAGTCGTATTCCTTGACGTCGCAATGCTTGACGATCTCGTCGCAGGCGTCCTGCGGGATGATCTTCAGCCGCGCCTGCGCCACCGCCAGCGCCTTCTCGAAATCGAGGTATTTCTGCACCCGGTTCTCGTCCGACCACACCTGGCGCATGGCCGGGGTGGTGAAGATGTCCCGGAAAATCGCGGAATCGAGATAGGTCGACGGCATCGAGGGCTCCTGTCCGAATTTGCGCGGACATTAGCCGTTCTCCAGACGCAAGCAACCGACCCGCCCTCATCCTGAGGAGCGCCCGCAGGGCGCGTCTCGAAGGATAGGGCGGCCTCATCCTTCGAGACGCCGCGCTATGCGCGGCTCCTCAGGATGAGGCGAGTTACCCCAATTGCTCCTTCATCCAGTCCGCCGACTGCGAGCGCCAGCGATAGGCGCGGTTGTTGGCAATGTGGTTGCCGTCCTCGATCATCATCAAGGTGACCGGGCCCTTGACCTCCCGCGCCAGACGCTCGGCGTCGGCGGCCGGAATGACGCGGTCCTGCCGCCCATTGACGATGAAGATCGGCACGGTGATGTTTTGCGCGATGCCCTCGAGCGACAAAGTGTTGGCGTTCCTGTGGCCGTCTTCGCGCGTCTTGGCATGACTGCGGATGCGGAACGTCTCACGCGTCAGGTCCGGCAGGCTGTCATAGGCGGCGCCCATGTTGAACGGCCCGCCGAGCGCGATGCAGGCCTTGATGCGCTTCTCGAAAGCGGTGGCGCGCGGCGCGTAGTAGCCGCCCAGGCTGACGCCCCACATGCCGATGCGCCTGGTGTCGAGATCCTTGCGTGTCTCGACATAGTCGAGCACGGCGCGGACCGGCACCTCGTAGTCGCCGCGGATCGGGAAGTCGTACTGCGCCTCACCCTGGCCGGGACCTTCGAACACGAGCGTCGCCATGCCGCGCGCAAGGAACGGCATCTCGTAGGCGTCGGTCTCTTCCTTGGTCGAGTCGAGGCCGACCGCCATAACCACAACCGGCGGCTTCGCGACGCCCTGCGGCTTGCGCAGAATGCCGGCGAGCGTCTTGCCTTCGTAGGGGATCTCGACGCGCTCTCCGGGCGGGGACAAATGCGGCAAAGCGAGCTGGCGGCACTCGATCTGCTTCTTGTGCGCGACCTTCATCTGCGCGGGATCGTGCGCGAACAGGAACGAGCCGAAATGATAGTAGACGCCGGCGCGCTGGAGGCACTCGCCGGCGGTGAGATTGTGCCCGCGCGCCAGCGCCTCAAGGCCGAGCTGCTCGTGATGCGCGGCGCGCGCCGACCAGGCGCGGCACCAGTCGTCATAGCTGGCGATCGACTTCGTCACTTCCTCGAAATCCGTCAGCACGACGCCGTTCGCGACGAAGCGCGCGCCCCAATGCGCGACGGCGGACTTCAACAGATCGGATGACATGGGATGCCTTATTTTTCGCCGCGGCGGTACCACGGCATGAAGCGGCGCGTGGCCCATTGCACGAGGACTTCGAAGCCGACGCCGAAGCCGGCGAGCAGCAGCACGCCGACGAAGGCTTCGTTGTGGTGGTAGGAGCGCGAATTGTAGAGGATGTAGAAGCCGAGGCCGCCGATCGACAGGAAGAATTCGGCGACGACCGCGCCGATCAGCGCGCGTCCGGCGGCGAGCCGGAAGCCGGCGAGCAGATAGGGCGTCGACGCCGGCAGCACGATATCGAAGAGGGTTCGCATCTTCGCCGAACGGAAGGAACGCGCGACTTCGAGGTATTCGCGCGGCACGGCGCGCGCGCCGTCGGCGACGTTCATGGTGATGGCGAAGATCGCTGCGAAGACGATCGTCGCGAGACGTGCGTGGGTCGAATAGCCGAACCACAGCGAGAACAATGGCAGCACGATGATCATCGGCAACGCGTTGAAGGCATTGATGTAGACGCGAATGCAGCGGTCGACTGCCGGGCTGCGGCCCATGGCAAGGCCGATGATCGTGCCGAGCACAATGGTGACGGCGAGGCCTTCAGCCACTGCCGCGACGGTCTGCCCGAGCGCGGCCAGGAATTTCGGATCGGTCAAGACGCTCGGGATCGCCATCACGATGGACGTCGGCTTGGCGACGTAGCGCGGCGCCAGCGCGCGCACCACGACCTCCCACGCGCCGAGGACGACGACACCGGTCACGAGCCGCGGCAGCAGCGTGCTCTCCTTGCGCGCCGCGGCTTGCGGCTTGGCGGCGGCGGGCGCCGGGGTGGACAAGGCTTGATCGGCCATCGTCACTGCCTCCAACGCGCGAAGTGCTGCTCGATCATCAGCCCGATCCGGGTCAGGCCGACGCCGATCACGCCGATGATGAAGATGGAGGCGAACACGCCGGCGGTGTCGAATTCCTGCGAGGCCTCCATGATGAGGCGGCCGACGCCGGTCGCCGACAGGAAGAATTCCGCGGCAATCATACCGACCAGCGCGCGGCCGATCGCCTGACGCACGCCGGTCATCATGTAGGGCAAGGTGTAGGGCAGCATCACCTCGCGCCACAGCGCCCACTCGCTCGAGCGGTACGACTTCGCCACCTCGATCAGCTCGGGCTTGATGCTGCGCGCGCCCTCGACCGTGTTGTACAGCACCGGGAACACGGTGAAGAGGAAGACGACCAGCACTTTCGGCGCGAAGCCGAAGCCCATCAGCGACAGGATGAACGGGATGAGCGCCACCATCGGCGTGGCGTAGAGAATCATGATGTAGGGCTCGACGCCGACGCGCAGCACGCGCACGCGCGCGAACAAGAGGCCGAGCGGCGCGCCGACGATCAGCGCCAGCACAAAGCCGGTCGTGAACAGCTTCGCCGAGTCGAGCAGCTCATTCCAGAACGGGCCGCTGGCGGCGAGCTGCGACAGCCGGCGCAGGGTCTCGGAGAACGGCACCATGAAGGCCGCGCTGGTCGAGCGGCCGGCGATCTCCCAGATCGCGAAGCCGGCGAAGACGCTGAGCCAGACCGGAAGGTGTCGGCGGATGGTGGTGTGCAGCAAAGCTTGATCTTTCAACACTCTGTTCGAAGCACTGTCATGCCACGTGCCGCAGCAGGCTCCCTCTCCCCGCTGGCGGGGAGAGGGTTGGGGTGAGGGGCCTGGGACTCTCACTCACTCGGATGCCCCTCACCCGGATCGCCAAAGCTTCGCTTTGACGATCCGACCTCTCCCCGCGAGCGGGGAGAGGTGAAGGGAAGAAAGCGCGCGCCGGGAAGGGCCAGGATCACTTCAGCATCGCGTTGGCGTCTTTCCACACGGTGGGATCGACGAATTTCTCGTAGCTCACCGGCTCCTTGTCGGGCTTGATCGAGCCGATCTTCTTCATCAGCGCGGCGACCGCCTCGATCTTGGCCTTCGGCATGCCGTCGTCCTTGGCGGCCCAGAAGTCGATCTTGAGGAATTCCTGGAGGGCCAGCTTGTTGACGGCCTTGTCATGGCCGGTGACCGCGGCGATTTCCGCAACCGCATCAGCGTTCTTGGGGTCCTGCATGAAATGAGCGGCTTCGACCATGCCGGCAAGTGCGCGCACATAAGCATCGCGGTTGGCCGCAAGCTTGTCCTTGCGCGCAACCAGGATGAGATAGTGGCTGGTCGGGTTGGTGTTCTTCATCGCCAGCAGGATGTTGAGCTTCTTGCCCTGGTTCTGAACCTCGGCGAGATCGTCGAGATGCAGCACCGCGTAGTTCAGGCGGCCGGCGAGCATGGCCGGGCCGGGCGCCGAGCCGAGCGCGACCTGCTTGAGGTCCTCGAACTTGATCTCCTTGCAGCCGCCGGCGACCATCGAGCGCAATGCAACGGACCGCGCGCCGTTGATCGAATCGACGCCGACGTCCTGTCCGGCCATGTCCTTGCAGGTCTTGCCGGCCTCGGTCGTGCCGACGACCCAGTCCGGGTTCGGCATGCCGTAGATGGCGACCAGCGGAACGCCGGCGTTCGACACCTGGTTGATGACCGGCGGCGTCGGTGACCAAGACATGTCGATGTCGCCGGCGACGACGGCGCGCGCCGCGGCGGTACCGTTGTCCATCGCACGGATATCGACTTCAACGCCGTGCTTCTTGAAGAAGCCTTGCTTCTCGGCAACGTGCACGATGGTCACGGAGAAAATCGGCGGAATTCCAGGCAAGCCGATGGTGAGCTTCTTGCCCTGCGCCAGCGCCGGCGAAGCCCCGGCGAGCGCCGCGGCGATGAGCGCCGCGCCTGCCATGAACGCGAATGTCCTGCGAAGCATCGTAATCCTCCCGTAGTTTAAGTTTCTTTGGTTGTCAGGTTTGCAGTTCGAATTCCGCGGCGCGCGCCTCGCGCATCAAGGTCGACCAGACGCGCTCGCGCAGTTCGGCGAAGCGCGGCTCGCGCAGCGTGTCGCGCGTGCGCGGATGCGGCAGGTCGATGGTGACGATCTCGTGGATGCTCGACGGCCGGCCTTTGAGCACGACGACGCGATGCCCGAGCAGCACCGCCTCCTCGATCGAATGCGTGACGAAAATCATGGCCGTCGGCCGCTCTTCCCAGATGCGCAGCAATTCGAACTGAAGGATCTCGCGCGTCTGCGCATCGACGGCGGCGAACGGCTCGTCCATCAGCAGAACGTTCGGCTCGATCGCCAAGGCGCGGGCAAGGCCGCAGCGCTGCTGCATGCCGCCGGACATCTGGTACGGGAAGGCGTGCTCGAAGCCGGCCAGACCGACGAGTTTGATGAACTCCGGCACCTTGCGCTCGATCTCGGCCTTCGACGCGCCGGCCATGCGCAGACCGTAAGCGACGTTGTCGTGGACCGTCTTCCAGGGAAACAGACCGAAATGCTGGAACACCATGGCGACGCCGGCAATCGGCTCGGTGACGAGCTCGTTGCCGACCCGCACCTCTCCCGCGTCGAATGGGATCAGACCGTCGATGCAGCGGAGCAGCGTCGTCTTGCCGCAGCCGGACGGGCCGACGATGGCGACGATCTCGCGCTCGCCGACGTCGAAATCGATCGCGCGGAACACTTCGAGCGAGCCGTAGTGCTTGCCGAGGCCCTTGATGCGGATGCGCGGGTCGCCGGCGCGGCCTGAGGCTGCGGCGGATGAGCCGGCAGCGGCGGTGGACGCGGAGTCCGGCATCGACATTCTCTCTTCCTCCAGACGTTATCCTGCCCACCTCGTTCCTTGGGTGGGCCGTGACCGCCGTCGCGCGGCGCCGTCCTCATGTTGCCGTAACGCGGGCGCGCGAGCAATGGCGGCAGTATTTCATTAGGCTAAACCGATCCTTACCACGCGCCGCCGCGAGCCGCGCGGCGATCTACGCGCAAGTGTCGGCATTCGGCACACCATTCGTAAAGGCTACGCGGCGAGGTCGAGGCCGGCATGGGCGAATTGCGCGCTTAAATTTCAGCAATTGCACACTTCCTCCTCCCTATCGTTCGCGCACGGGTCCAGGGGCAAAGGCAAAACGGAACAAAGCCGTGCGCGCCAGCACATTCGTCATGATCGGGTTTGCCGTCGTCTTCGGCCTGCTCGCCGTGTTCATCGCCAACGTATGGCTGAACAACCAGGCGAACCAGCGGGCGAAGACCATCGAGTCGACCGCAAAGCCGGCGGTCACGAAGACGATCGTCGTCGCCAAGCAGGCTTTGCGCTTTGGCACGGAACTCAATGCGTCGCAGCTCGCGGAAGTGCCGTGGGCGGCGGACGCCATCCCGGCCGGGGCCTTCACCAAGGTTTCGGACGTGTTGTCGCAGGGTCGCCGCGTCGTGCTCGCCGCGATCGAGCCGAATGAGCCGGTGCTCGCGCTCAAGATTACCGGTCCCGGCCAGCGGGCCACTTTGTCGGCGCTGGTCAAGCCCGGGATGAAGGCCGTCACCATTCGCGTCAACGACGTCGAAGGCGTCGGCGGCTTCGTGTTGCCGGGCGACCGCGTCGATGTCGTGCTCACGCGGCAGATCGACAAGGGCCAGGCGAGCACGGAAGTGGTGTTGCAGAACACGCGCGTCCTCGCCGTCGACCAGAGCGCCGACGAGCGGACCGCCAAAGCCGCCGTCGCGAAGTCGGTGACCCTCGAGGTCACCACCGTCGAAGCGCAGAAAGTGTGGCTCGCCTCCTCGGTCGGCAGCCTGTCGCTCTTGCTGCGCAAGGCCGGCGAAACCGGTGAGACCCAGACCCGCAAGATTACGCTCAATGACCTGGGCTCGAACGATGCGCCCGCCGAGAAGGGCGGCACGACGACGATCGTCGTGACCCGCGCTTCGGCGAAGCAGAATTACACCGTGCCGGTTGAGACCAAGAGCGAGGCGCTTGCCGGTGCGCAATAGCGGAAAGCCGGCAGTTCGGTCCATGACATCGATGCGCGTGGACGACGGGGGAGTGTGTCGTGAATAACAACAAGACCGGCGACGCCGGCTTTCGCTGGCGCCGCAAGGCCGGTCCTCCGGCCGGCGGCCTGCTTCGCGACGTCGCCCTCGCGCTCGCAATCACGCTCGCGCTGGCGTTCGCCGCGATGTTTGGCGCCGCTCACGCACAGGAGCGCATCGTCCAGATTGCCGGCGCGCGCCGCACCGCGATGGTGACCGTCGCCATCGGCAAATCGCAGGACGTGCGGACCGACCGCAGCTTCGTCGACGTCACCGTAGGCGATCCGGAAGTCGCCGACGTCAATCCGCTGACCGACCATTCGCTGTCGATCCTCGCCAAGAAAATCGGCACGACCCGCGTTTCCGTCTATGCCGAGAGCAAGAAGCTGATCGGCATCTTCGACGTCGAGGTCACCTACGACCTGACGCGCCTGACCAACGAGCTCACGCGCAACTTCCCCGGCTCGGCGCTTCATGCTTCGAGCGTGAACGGCCGCATCATGCTGTCCGGGCGCGTCTCCGACGCCGCCACGCTCGACAAGGCGGTCACCATTGCGCGCCAGTTCGGACCGGAGATCATCAATACGGTCACCGTGATGTCGCCGCAGCAGGTGATGCTCGAAGTGCGCTTCATCGAATTGTCGCGCACCGCCGGCCGCGAGCTCGGCGTGCAGTGGAACAGGGTCGGCGGCAATTCGATCACCAATATCGGCAACCGGCAGCCGGCCTCCAGCCTGCCGATCACCGCTTCCAACAACTCGCTCGCCTCCGGTACCGAGGTCGCAGCCGGTGTACTCTCCGGCGGCACGCCCTTCGGATTCATGATCGGACGGCTGGTCGCGAGCGGGGTCTCCACCGACGTGATGATCAACGCGCTCGAGCAGAAGGGCATCGCTCGCAGCCTCGCCGAGCCGAACCTCGTGGCGCTCTCCGGCGATACTGCGAGCTTCCTCGCCGGCGGTGAGTATCCGATCCCGGTGTCCGGCTCGCTCGGCCAGGTCACCGTCGATTACAAGAAATACGGCGTCGGGCTCGCGTTCACGCCGACCGTGCTCAGCCAGGGCCTGATCAACCTCAAGATCGAGCCCGAGGTAAGCCAGATCGACACCACGCACACGGTGTCGGTGCCAGGCGGCATTTCCGTTCCGGCGTTGATCGTGCGGCGCGCCTCGACGACCGTCGAGCTGCGCGACGGCCAGAGCTTCATGATCGGCGGTCTCCTGCAAACCGACAACAAGAACCAGATCGATCAGTTGCCGTGGATCGGCAGCGTCCCCGTCCTCGGCACCCTGTTCTCGTCGAAGAACTACCAGAAGAACCAGACCGACCTCGCGATCATCGTGACGCCGCGTCTCGTGCGTCCGGCGCGGCCGGGCGACGGCATCCGCACGCCGGCCGACGACACCGTGCCGCCGAACGATGCCGATTTCTTCCTGCTCGGAAAAACCGAGGTGCCGGTCGCCGGCGCCGGCTCGCCGAACGCCGCCGAGCAGCGCATCGCCGCCGCAGGCAGCCAGCCGTTCACAGGACACATGCTCGATATGCCGCGGGGAGTTCTCGATGCCGTGCACTAATGTCATGCGCGTCGGCGCCCTGACGCTCGCGCTCACCACCCTCGCCGGCTGCTCGGAATATGCCGCGCGGCGCGATGTCATCTCGGCCTATGGCGGCAACGCGCCGGAGACGAACAAGGTCGTGCAGATGGTCGACCCGTGGCCGGCACATGCCGCCAACCGCAATATTGCCTACAACGGAACGGTGATGCAGAGCGCGGTCGAGCGCTATCGCACCGGACGCGTCATCCAGCCGAAGGGCACCACCACCTCGACGACCTACCAGGCGAACACCCCGCAGAACAACAACACCCCGCTCGGGCCGTCGATCAATCAGCCGGCGGGAACGGTCAAGTAAGGCGGACGGCGGGAATGGCAAGCGCGGGCAACACCCAGGTTCTGGTGGTCACGGCGGATCCCGCATTCGCGGCTGCCATGCGCGCGACCTTTGGCGCCTCGAGCGCGATCGAGTTGACGCTCGTTGCCGGCACTTTGTCCGAGCACGCCGACACGCTCGACCTCTCAGGGGCGACCGTCGTCGTGGTGGATTTCGACGCCGGCGTGCCGGCCGAGATGGCGGCGCTGGCGCGGCTGATGGCGCGCGCCGACGCGCGTGCGCCGGTGATCGCGGTGACGCAAACGTTCGACGCGAACGCGGCGCGCACGCTGGTGCAGATGCGTGTTGCCGATTTCCTCGTGAAGCCGGTTCAGCCGCTCGACGTCGTACGCGCCTGCGCGCAGGCCGCGCACAATCCCACCGCGGCCAGCGCCGCGAGCGAAGCGCAGATCTACACGTTCCTGCCCGCCGTGGGCGGCGCCGGAGTCACCACCATGGCAGTGCAGACGGCGATGCTGCTGCTTAACAGCGGCGGCCAGCGATCCAAGCCATCGACCTGCCTCGTCGACCTCAACTTCCAGCACGGCACCGTGGCGGATTATCTCGATCTGGAGCCGCGGCTCAATCTGGCGGAAATCGAGCCGCGCCCCGACCGTCTCGACCGGCAGCTTCTCGAAGTGATGTTGTCTTATCACGCGTCGGGGCTCGCCGTCGTCGCCGCGCCGAACAGGCCCGCGGAAATGCGCTCGTTCGATCCGGACATGGTCACGCGCCTGCTCGATCTGGTCTCGACGAATTTCGACTACGTCGTGTTCGATATGCCGCGAACCTGGTTCTCATGGACCGACAGCGTGCTGCTCGGCTCGAACAGGCTGTACATCGTCAGCGAAGCGACCGTGCCGGGCCTGCGCCACGGCAAGCAGCTCGTCAGTGCGATCCGCGAGCGCCTCGGCGACGGGCCCAAACCGCAGGTCGTCATCAACCGCTTTCATCAGCGCATGTTCTCGTCGGGCCTTTCGCTCAAGGACGTACAGCAGGCGCTTGGCGATGCGTTCTGTAGCGTCATACCCAACGACTACCATCTCGTGCGCGAAGCGATCGACCGCGGCGTGCCGCTCGACGACGTCAAGCCCGGCAACAAGATCACCGCGCAGCTC
>Ga0070714_100003408_pt1 | contig 11846 bp, 10 predicted proteins | sample LARL83metaG_FD_65450 | JGI IMG/M metagenome (GOLD analysis project Ga0070714, IMG submission 65450) | Corn, switchgrass and miscanthus rhizosphere microbial communities from Kellogg Biological Station, Michigan, USA - LAR L8-3 metaG | ecosystem: Host-associated > Plants > Roots > Rhizosphere ... | reverse complement strand
CTCGGCAGCCGGAAGTGGACGTCCTCGCGGGCGACGGTCACTTCCTCCGGCAGGTCGTAGCCGCGCTCGGCAAGTCGATCGGCGGTCGCGCGTACGAGCTCCTCCGGCGTCGAGGCACCGGCGGTGAGACCCACGATCTCGTGGCCGTCGAGCAGATCGACGTCGAGCGGGCTCTCGCCGTCGATGAGGCGCGCCGTCGCTCCGGCAGATTCCGCCACTTCGACGAGCCGCTGCGCGTTCGAGCTGTTCTCGGAGCCGATGACGAGGACGAGTGTCGCACCCTGATTGACCATCGCCTTCACCGCGTCCTGCCGGTTCTGCGTCGCGTAACAGATGTCGTCCGCGTGCGGCCGGCGCAGCGAGCCGCCGACGTGGTCGGCAAGCGCGTCGACGATCGGAGCGACGTCGTCGAGCGACAGCGTCGTCTGGGTGATCACCGCGACCGGCCGGTCGGTCGGCAGCGCGCGCGCCTGCTCGGGTGTCTCCACGACAACGGTCGACTCCGGCCGCTCGCCGAGCGTGCCGATCACCTCGACGTGGTTCGCGTGGCCGACGAGCGCGACGAGGTGGCCGCTGTCGGCATACGTGCGGGCCTCGGCGTGCACCTTGTTCACGAGCGGGCACGTCGCGTCGACGATGTGCAGGCCGCGCGTCTGCGCGTTCTCCTTCACGGACGGGGCGACGCCGTGCGCGGAGAGGACGCAGATCTCGCCCTCGGGAATCTCGGACTCGTCCTCGACGAACACGGCGCCGAGCGCCTCGAGGCGGCGGACGACGTGCTCGTTGTGCACGATCTGATGGCGAACGTAGACCGGTGCGCCGTGCTGCTCGAGCAGGCGCTCGACGATCTCGATCGCGCGGTCGACACCGGCACAGAACGAGCGCGGCGCGGCGAGGAGCACCTTCATGCGACTGCTCCGAGCGCCTTGAAGGCCGTGCGTACATCGCCGATCGCTCGCAATGAATCGCGCGGAGCGGTCGAGAGCGCACGGAGGAGCCCACCCACCGCGACGCTGCCGTCCGGCCCGAACGCCTGCGTCAACGGCCCGAGCGTCCGGTTCGGCGTGTCGCTGATCGCACGGACGCAGCCGGTGAGCTTTCCGGCGCGCGCGTAGATCCCCGACTCCATGTCGACGGCGTCGGCGCCGGTCCTCTCGCGTAGCGCAGCGCGCTCGGCCGGATCGTCCACGATGCGGCTCGCGCCGAGAATCGTTCCCGGCCGCGCGCCGCGGACGCCGAGAGGCTCGCCCTCCCAGAGGACGGCGCCCGACTCGTCCACGACACGCGAGGCGTCGATCACCGTTCCGATCGGCAGATCGTCCCGCAGGCCGCCGGCGATGCCGAACGACACCACCGGCTCGTCGGGCACTCCGTGAACGCACGCCATGCCGACGAGCTGCGTGCGACCGAGGTGCCGCGCCGCACGACGCTCCGCCGGCAGTGCGCACGCGAAGCTAAGCGTCGCCGCTTTCGCGGAAAACGGCGACTGGGAGCGCCGTCGCAAGCGACGGCTTGTCAGCCGGTCAGCGTCCACGCCATGCTCCGGACGGTCTCCTTCAGGCTCTTCGACGACTCGAAGGCGGCGGAGGGCTCGAAGCCGGAGTGGATGCCGCAGTGCTCGCAGCGCGGATCGTTCCCGGGCCCGTACGCGTCCCAGTCCATGCCTTCGAGCAGCGCCTCGTACGTCGGGAAGATGCCGTCGGTGAGCAGGTAGCACGGGCCCTTCCAGCCGTACGGGTTGCGCGTGATCGATCCCCACGGCGCGCACGAGAGCTTGCGCTCGCCGGTGAGGAAGTCCTGGTAGATCGGCGTCGCGATCCAGCGGTAGCCGTGCTTCCGGACCGCGGCGCGGATGGCGCGGAACTTCTCCTCGTGCTCGGCCCGCGTCATCGTCAGGTTCGGGTCGATCTGCGAGTACTGGTAACCGGGTGCGACGAGCATTCCGTCGATGCCGACCTCGTCGGTGAGGTAGCGCATCATCTCGATCACGTCGTCCACCTCGGTCTCCTTGAAGATCGTGGTGTTCGTCGTGACGCGGAAGCCTCGGGCGCGCGCAGTCTTGATCGCGTCGACCGCGATGTCCCACAAGCCCGGGTAGTCGCAGACGTAATCGTGGATTTCGCGCATGCCGTCGAGATGGACGACGAACGTCATGCGCGCGGACGGCTCGAACCAGTCGAGGCATTGCTCGAGGCGCAGCGCGTTCGTGCACAGCTCGACGGTCTTGCCCATCTCGATCATCCCGGCTGCGACCTCTTCGATCCCCTTGTAGACGAGAGGCTCTCCACCGCAGATGGAGACGACGGGCGCGGGGCACTGCAGACCGGAGTCGAGGCACTCCTCCACCGTCAGCCGCGCACGGTTGGACTCGTACTCCCGAATCTTCCCGCAGCCGATGCACGCGATGTTGCACGCGAGCGTCGGCTCGAGCATGAGGACGAGGGGATAGCGCTCGCCCTTGCGCTGCTGGACCGCGACGTACTTGCCGATCGAAACCGTGGACTGCAGCGGGAACTTCATCGGGAAAGCCTCTCTCTCAGTCGACCCAACGCGAGCAAGGGGAAGTTGATGCGATAGAGGTGGTAGCGGATCATGAAGTCGAGCGGAAAGCCGGTACCGGTGAAGTGCTCTTCGTCCCAGTCGCCGTCCGGGCGTTGCACAGCGCAAAGATAATCCGCCGCCCTCCGCGCACCATGATCCTCAGCGTTTCCTGCGGCCACGTAGCCGAGCAGCGCCCAGGCGGTCTGTGACGGCGTCGTGAACGGCGCGCGTCCTCGCCACGCGGGATCGGCGTAGGAGCGGATGTCCTCCCCGAAGCCACCGTTCTCCTGCTGGACGGAGTCGAGCCACGCCACCGCGCGGCGCACGGCAGGGTGGTCGCCGGGCAGGCCGCACGCCTCGAGCGCCGGCAGCGCAGCGCCCGTCCCGTACAGGTGGTTGACGCCCCAGCGTCCGAACCAGGAGCCGTCGCGCTCCTGCTCGGACAGGAGCCACCGGAGGCCGCGCTCGACCGACGCTCCGTAGCCCTCGGGGGCGAGCACCTCGAGCGCGTGCGCGGTGACGTCGGAGCTCGGCTCGTCCGTGACCTTGCCGAAGTCGCAGAACGGGACCTTGTAGAGCCACATCGCGCTGTTGTCGACGTCGAAGGCGCCCCAGCCGCCGTCCTTGGACTGCATGCCGACGACCCAGTCGAGGCCGCGGCGGACGGCGTCGTCGCCGATGGCGAGCGTGCGCAACGCGAGCGGGACGACGGCCGCGTCGTCGACGTCCGGGTAGTTGTCGTTCTCGTACTCGAACGCCCATCCGCCCGGCGCGAGTCCGGGAACGCGGATCGCCCAGTCGCCCGTCACCGTCACCTCTTCGCGCAGGAGGTACGCACCCGCCTGCACGAGCTGAGGGTGGTTCGCCGGGACGCCGCACGCGCGCAGGGCGAGGATCGCGAGCGCCGTGTCCCACACCGGAGACTGACACGCCTCCGGGCGGAGGCGGTCGCCGTCCTCGACCATGAATCCCTGCCAGCCCTCGACCGCCTTGCGCATCGTCTCGTCCTCGAGACCGTGGCCGAGCGCGTCGAGCGCGATGATCCCCCACACCCACGGCGGCTGGATGCCGCCCCACGATCCATCCGCCTCCTGGCGCGCGCGAATCCAGCGTTCCGCTTGCGCCTGCGCGCGGCGGCGTAGCGGGTCGCGGCGGAGCGGCCTACGCGTGCGACCGGGAATCGCGCCGATGTCGCGCAGGTCGACGTCGATCGGACGCACGGGACGCAGCGACTGCGCGAGCGCGAGCGCGACGAACGTCTGCCGGGCCCAGCAGGCGAAGTTGTAGATCGAAAACGGGCCGCTCGGCGGCAGCAGGACGAACTCCGGAGGGATCGGAATGATCCCCTGCCACGGCCACTGGCCGAGGAGCGCGAGGAAGCACTTGGTGAAGATGCGGCTCTTGCGAATGCCGCCCTGCGACCGGATGTACTGCTTCGCCTTCGGGCCCGGATCGATGCCGCACATGCGCAGCGCGACGTATGCCTCGATCGAGGTGGAGAGGTCTGCGGGACCCTCGAACCAGATCGACCACGTGCCGTCGTCGCGCATGCGCGACATCAACTCGTTCGCGATCCGTCGATCCAGGTCGGGCGTGCGCAGGCCGACGGCGTGATTCCAGAAGAGGTGCTGCGCCGTCATGGTCACGTTCGACTCCAGCTCGCCCACCCAGATCCCGTCCGGACGCTGGAGCTCGAGCAAGCGTCGCGTGCCGCGGTCGATGGCGGCGTCCAGTGCGGTCAGCTCCTGGGTGGCGCTCACGTGGAGAACGTATCGAGTACGCAGCGTGCTGCGATACGGCCGCTGCGCACCGCGCTCTCCATCGTCGCCGGCCAGCCGGTGTCCGTCCATGCTCCTGCGCGGAAGACGCCGGGCCGTGACGTGTGCACGCCGGGGCGGACGACGCCGGGGCGAAGTGCGATCGTCGCGTGCGGCTCGCGGCTGACGCGCGACCACACGAGCTCGGCGTGGCCGAGCCGCTCGGTCAGCTGCCCGGCGATGTGATCGACGAGCCCGCGGCCGCGCACATCCATCAGCTCGGGCACGCCGCTCGAGACGACCGTGAGGTACTGGCCGCCGGCCTGCGGCTTGTGGCCGGTGAGCGCTCCTCGATCGAACACCCAGTGCGCATCCGATCCGATCAGCGCTGCAAGGGGGACATTGAGGATGGGCCGGTCGAAGAGCAGGTGCACGGACACGATCGGTGAGCTCTCGAGCCCGGGATCCGCCTCGCCGAGCAGACGCGCCGACTCGGCGGGCGGCGTCGCGACGACGACGGCGTCGGCGTCGACGTCGTCGAGCGCCTCGACGCGCGAGTCGAGGCGCACGCGGTCGCCGAGCACGCGGCCGGCGGCGTCGCCGTGCATCCACCCGAGCGGCTTGAGTGGAAGCACGAGGTCGGAGTTTCTCCGTGGGCCGAGCAGCGCAGTGCGCATGGTGAAGAGACCCGCACCAGCGTCGACCTCATCCGTTCTGAGATTCAGCGCCGGCCGGATGAAGACGTCCCAGAAGCGGTCGATCGCGACCTCGCTTTCTCCGACTCGCCTGAGGACGTCCCCGAACGTCTCTCTTGGTTGCGACTGCGCGGCGCGCAGTCGCATGAGTGTCAAAGGCAGCCGTAGTCGATCTCGCAGCGGAAGGTGCGTGTAGCGCAGGAGCCCAAACGGCGAGATCGACGAAACCCGCGCACCCTCGTCGATCACAGGAAGAGCAAGCCGCTTGCGCAGATACGACTGCCCCTCGCCGACGCGGTCGAGAAAGCGCAGGTACTCGGTGAAGCAGCCGAGCGCGATGTGCTGGCCGTTGTCCGGCGGCGGCTTCGGATCGTCGTCGCGCTCGGGCAGCGTCTGCACCGCACCGCCGAGCGTCGGGCGCGCTTCGTACAGCGTCACGTCCGCGCTTCCGTCGACCAGGTCGAGTGCGGCTGCGAGGCCTGCCAGGCCTCCGCCGACGACTGCAACCTTCAACGCCACATCCCGCGCGCGACGACCGCGAGCTTCTCTCGCGTCGAGAGTCCGCAGGACTTGTCGAACACGTCGAAGCCGTTCGCCTCCATGCGATCGAGCTGGCCGCGATAGAGGCCGGCGAAGGTCGAGACGCACAGCGCGCTGCGTCGGTCGAGCGAGTCGAGCAGATGCAGCCCCTCGTCGAGGTGGGCGCGAGCACGTGTGGCCTGGAACGCCATCAGCTCGCGCCATTCGGGCGAGACCGCGAGCTCGGTGACCCCGAAGCGCGCGAGCTCGTCCTGCGGAAGGTAGACGCGGCCGAGCGCTCTGTCCTCGTCGACGTCGCGCATGATGTTGATCAGCTGGAGCGCGATGCCGAGCGTCTCCGCCCGGCCGACGTCGTCACTGCCGTACACCGCGACGCAGGCGATGCCGACGGCGCCTGCGACCTTCTCGCAATAGCCGCGCAGCTCGTCGAAGCTCGCATAGCGCGTCGTGTCCAGGTCCTGCAGGCCGCCGTCGACGAGCGCCGACAGCGCACTGCGCGGGATGTCGAAGCGGGCGCGGGCGTCGGTGAGCGCGACGTGCATCGCGGTCGACGGCGGATCGTCGAGGGCGGAACGGAGCGCCTCGAGCCCGGCACGCTTCTCCTCGACGGGCGCATCGCCGTCCGCGATGTCGTCCACCTCGCGCGCGAACGCATACACCGCGGCGATTGCGCGGCGCTTGGGACGCGGCAACACCATGATCCCGTACGCGAAGTTCTTCGCGCGCGCGCGCGTGACACGTTGAACCTCCGCATACGCCTGCTCGACCGTGCTCATCGAACGAGGACGACCGCCGCCTCGCGTGCGAGTCGCGCACGCGACGGGCGCGGGCGCTGGGTGAACAGGTCCCAGCCTGCGGACTCGAGCGAGTCGAGTGCAGCGAGACCGCCGCGTCCGAACAACGCAACCGCTCGTCCGAGCCGGCCGCCGATGCCGGCCCGGAGTGTCTCCGCCGACGACAGCAGCTGCGCCGCCCGCTCCGCCTCGAAGCGGAGGAGCGCGGTCAGCTCCGGGCTCGGCCGATCGAGCGCCGGATCGCCGAAGCGGTCCCGGTCCTCGGCGGGCAGGTAGATGCGGCCGAGCTCGAGGTCGCGGGGAACGTCCTGGAGGAAGTTGACGAGCTGGAGCCCGGTGCAGACGTCGTCGCTCGCCGCGACCAGCCCGTCGTCGTCGAGCTTCCGCAGCACGCCGAGGACGAGGCGGCCGCACGGGTCCGCGGAGTGGACGCAGTACCACTTCACGTCCGCCCACGTCTCGTACTCGGCCACCCGCTGGTCCATCCGGTTCGCCTCGATCAACCGGTCGAACGGCTCGCGCGGAAGGCCGAACTCGAGCACAGTGGGCTGGACGTTGCGCAGGACCGGCCAGGTCGGCGTCGCGGTGTAGAGCAGGTCGACCTCATGCTCGAGCTCGTCCAGCGCGGCGAGCCGATCGCCCTCGTACGCGTCGCCGAGCTCGTCCACCAGGCGGGCGTAGCAGTAGAGCGCGCGAACGTGCGGCCGCAGCCGGCGCGGGAAGAGGATCGAGCCGACCGGGAAGTTCTCGCCCGCCGCCCGTGCCGCGACCTCCGCCACTTCCATGCAAACAGCATACGAGTGTGTGGTTGAATCATCCGCCGTGGAGGGGAATCCGGGGGGCCGGGTGGATCCCGTCGCGGGCGTCGATCACGCCGACGCCGGCGTCGTCGTGCATCTGGCCGGCGAGCTCGATCTCTACAACGCGCACGAGGTGCGGGAAGCCCTCCTCGCCGCGTGCGCAGAACGCCCGCGGCGGCTTGTCGTCGATCTCTCGGACGTCCAGTTCGTCGACTCGACTGCCCTCGGCGTGCTGGTCGAGGCACGGAGCCGCATGGACGACAAGCAAGCATTCGTCCTCGCCTCTCCCGTTGCCGAGACGATGCGCGCGCTCGAGGTCTCGGGACTCGACAAGCACTTCCTCATCCGCACGACCGTCGAAGACGCGTTGGCGTCCTGAGCGTGGAGGATGGGACCATCCTCGAGCCGGCCGAGCTCGAGCGATACGCGGATGCCATCACGAAATCGATCGCGCTCAAGCGCGGCGACACGATCGTCGTCCGCGGGGCACCCGCGCATCGAGAACTGATGGTCGCCATCGCCTCCTCCGCGTATCGCGGCGGCGCGCATCTCGTGGACGTCATCACCTCGGACCCGCTGGTCATGCGCGCGCGCCTGGCGAACGGGCGCGACGATGCGATCGGCGTCGTGTCGCCATGGCAGCAGCGCCGCCTGCGCGAGCTGGTGAAGCCGCACTCGGCAGAGATCTACGTCGTCGGCGAAAGCGAGCCGGGCTTCCTCGACGGGATCCCGCCGAAGCGGATCCAGACGGAGTATTCGCGCGTGGGCGAGCAGACGAAGGCGTTCCGGCGGGCGAGCCTCGGCCTGCGAGTGCGCTGGACGCTCATGGGCTGGCCCACCGATTACTGGGCGAAGCGCGTGTATCCCGGTATGCCGGTGCTGAAGGCGAAGCGGAAGCTCGCGCAGGACCTCCTCTGGTTCTGCCGGCTCACGGACGCGGACGGGCCGGGATCGACCGGGTGGACCGCGCACTGTCGCACAATCGCGCAGCGCTCGAAGAAGCTCACGCGCCTCGCACTCACACGGGTCGAGCTGCGCGGGCCGGGTACCGAGCTCGACGTCCGCCTTGCGCCGGGAACCGCGTGGCTCGGCGGGCAGGAGCGAACGGCGTACGGCGCCGTCACCGCCGCGAACATCCCGACCGAGGAGACGTTCACGAGCCCCGACGCCACCGCGACCGAGGGCACGTTCACCTGCACGTTCCCGCTCTCGTTCCAGGGACGACTGATCGAAGGGCTGCGCGGCGAGTTCCGCGGCGGCAAGCTCGTCCGCCTCGAGGCGAAGCGTGAAGGCGACCGCGACTTCGTCGCGAGCTACCTCGACAGCGACAAGACCGGAAACGCGCGAAGGCTCGGCGAGGTCGGGCTCGTCGACTCGACGTCGCGAATAGGGCAGACCGGGCGCACGTACTACGAGACGCTGCTCGACGAGAATGCGGCCGCGCACATCGCGTTTGGGTCCGGCTACGGCGGCACGCGGACGATGAAGCCCGCGCGCGGACTGAACCAGTCCTCGGTCCACCTGGACGTCATGATCGGGAGCCCCGACTTCGAGGTCACGGGCATCAACGCCAAGGGTCGGCGGATCCCCGTGATCCGCGGCGGCCTCTGGCAGATCTAAGTCCGCGGAAAGTGCTGCGCACCTCCCCGCGGCTCGAGGTTCCGCTTTCGCGGAGCGGACGCGGGCAAAGCCCGCGTCCTCGTATCAGTCTTGGCGGAGGCTTCGTTCTGCGCCTGGTGCAGGATGATCGGCAGTCCTCAGTGGCCGCAGTGCGGGCACTTGCCGTGCCCGTGGACGGCCGGCGTATTGTCCGGAACCGGCGGAGGGCCCGGAGGCGTGCTCGCCGGTACGGTCGCCGTCGTCGTTGGGATGTAGTAGCCCTGGCCGTACATCGTCTGACCGGTGATCTGCGGCGTCGGAAACCCGAGCGCCGGCATTCCTGCGGTGGCCGTGGACATGAAGCTGCGCCAGATCTCCGCCGGCAGCGAGCCGCCGAACACAGACCCGACGCCCTCGACGCCGAGCAGCGGGATCTCGGCTTTCGGATAACCGACCCACACGCAGGTCGCGAGCTGCGGGACGTAGCCGCAGAACCACGCGTCCTGGAAGTTCTCCGCCGTGCCCGTCTTCCCGGCAGCGGGCCGGCCGAAGTTCGCAGCGGTGCCGGTGCCGTGCTGAATCACGCCCTCGAGCGCGTAGGTCACCTGGTCGGCGACGTCGCGCGGGATCGCCTGCGTGCCCTTTCCGCTGAGGCGGCCGAGCACCGATCCGTTCGGCCCCCGGACGAGTTGGAACGCCTGCGGGTCGTGATGCACCCCGTGCGCAGCGAGCGTCGCATACGCATCCGTCATCTCGAGCGGGTTCACAGGCTGCGTGCCGAGCGTGATCGAACACACCGGCTGGAGCTTCGTCGTGATCCCCATGCGATGCGCGACAGGCACGACGTTCCCTGGGCCGACCTTCGCGACGAGCTGCGCGAAGATCGTGTTGACGGAGTTCGCGGTCGCGTTGAGCAGGTTCATGTAGCCGCCGTACTCATCCGCGAAGTTGTGCACGTCCCACGGCCCTTGCGGGCCGTCGCAGCGGTGGTCGGGGATGACGAGCGACGACGGCCCGGAGAAGCTCGAGTACAGCGAGATGCCTTGCAAGAGTGCGGTGGCAAGCACGAATGGCTTGAACGAGCTTCCCGCCGTCCGCGTGCTCTGCGTCGCAAGGTTGAACTTCAACGTGCGCCCGTCGGGGACGTAGCTGACCATCGCGCGCACGGCGCCGTTCCGCGGATCGATCGCGACGAGCGCGGCGGCGGGATCGGACGCATGCCGCAAGACGCCGCGCACGGACGAAAGCGCGACGTCCTGCATGCGGGGATCGAGCGTCGTGCGGACTCGCAGCCCGCCGACGGCAATGCGCAGACCGCCGTACTTCGCTGCGAGCTGCTGCTGCGCCCAGCCGAAGAAGTTCGGGTGCTGCTGGCGGACGTACAGAGTTCCCGGCTTCAGCCCGAGCGGAGCGGCGGCCGCGTGCTCGAACTGCGCGCGCGAGATGACTCTGCTCGTGAGCATCGCTCCGAGCACCTCGCCGCGGCGCTCCATCGCCGTCGCCGGATGGCTCATCGGGTCGTACACCGTCGGCGCCTGCGGCAGGCCCGCCAGCAGCGCCGCCTGCGGGAGCGTCAAGTCCTGCGCGCGCTTCGAGAAGAACGTCTCGGCCGCCGCCTGCGCTCCGTGCGCCGCGCGGCCGTAGAACACCTCGTTGAGGTAGGCATTGAGGATTCGCTTCTTCGGCCACACCTGCGCGAGCTTCAGCGCAAGGCAGGCCTCCTTCACCTTCCGCGAGAACGTCCGGTCCGCGTCGCCGATGTAGAGGTTGCGCACGAGCTCCTGGGTGATGGTGGAGCCGCCCTGGACGATCCTGCCGGCGGTCACGTCCGAGTAGAGGGCGCGGATGATGCCGTGATAGTCGAGCGCGCCGTGCTGCCAGAAGCGCTTGTCCTCGATCGCGATCGTCGCCTGCGGGAGGTACGGCGAGATCTGGTCGAGCCTGAGCGGCAGTCGGTTGACGCTCGACGGGACGACACCGAGGAGCGTCCCGTTGTTCGCATACACGAACGAGTTCTGGCCGAGCCCGATCGGCTGGAGCGTATTGAGGTTGCACGAGTCGAGGAGGACGGCGCGGCCCGTTGCCGCCGAGCCGACGACGAGCACGCCCACGACGACGAGCAGCCCTGTGAGCGCGACCGCGGCTCGACGTCGCGCGTGGGTACGGCGAAGGCGAGAGCGGCGCGCGAGCAGGATCGCCGCGAGCTCGAGATCGTCACGGTTGCGGTCCCGCACTGCCTCTCCGTTGTTGCGCGCGCACGGGCGCGCGAAACAGTTACGCCAGCTCGGAGAGCACGACGCCGACGATCGGCAGCGCGAGCGTGATCAAGAGGTTGCCCCGGCCGATCTGCGTCAGGAGCGGACGAAGCGACTGGGGGCGCCCCTCGCGGATCTGACGCGCGAGCCCCGGGCCGAGAACGTAGTCGTGCAGGTACGAGCCCGCGGCGAGCAGGCCGACGAGCCCGCCCTTGACCGCGAGAACAGCGTCGAACGAGGCCGGCGCGGTGTCGAAGGCGTGGTCGTAGCCGGCGAGGCCGAGCCCGGTCGCGACCGCGATGCCGAAGGCGCTCCAGCCGATCGGGCGCCAGCGCCGGCCGAAGTCACGCAGGAGCCGCGCCCGCAACTCCCCCTCGAGCCGCTGCACCGGCGGCACCGCGGCGAAGACGAGCGCAACCGTCCCGCCGACCCAGATCGCGGCGGCGAGGACGTGCGCGGCGCGGAGCGCTGCCTCCATGGCCATAGTCTCCACGGGTTTCCGCTCAGCCGGAGCGGGCAACGAACGTCACGCATGCTCGCCACCGCTTTCGGATCGATGCACAGCGCCCTCCACTCGAGCGCGGCAGCGGTCACGGCCGATGTGCTGATCCTCTTCGCGGTCGTACTCTGGCTGGGACTCGGCTTCCGCGTCCACCGCGACGCACGACGCCGCATCGACGACGGTTTGCTCGTCGGACTCTCGACGACGCTCGGCTTCGCCCTCCCGTACATCGGCCCGGTCGTCTACCTCCTCTTTCGGCCGCCGGAAACGCTCGCCGACGCCCATGCCCGCGAGGTAGAGATGCGGGCGCTGCGCGGCCGTCTGCTGCAGGCCGCGCCGCACTGCCCGGTGTGCCTGAGCGAG
>Ga0070714_100003407_pt1 | contig 11847 bp, 14 predicted proteins | sample LARL83metaG_FD_65450 | JGI IMG/M metagenome (GOLD analysis project Ga0070714, IMG submission 65450) | Corn, switchgrass and miscanthus rhizosphere microbial communities from Kellogg Biological Station, Michigan, USA - LAR L8-3 metaG | ecosystem: Host-associated > Plants > Roots > Rhizosphere ... | reverse complement strand
TGCTCGCCGACTGAAAGCTCGAGCGGCAGCACGCCCTCCTTGCCGAGCAGGCCCACCTGGTCGAGAGCCGCGCGCACGCGCCGGTCGATCTCCTTCAACGGCGTCGCCGCCACGGCGAGCGGCAGCGCAACGTTATCGTATACGGGCCGGTCGGCGAGCAGCTTGTGGTCCTGGAAGACCACACCGATGTGGCGGCGGAAGGCGGCGATGTGTCGGGCCTTCAGAGTCTGGGTGTTGCGCCCCGCGACCATGACGGCGCCGCGGGTAGGTCGCTCGAGCAGCGCGATCAGCTTCAGCACCGTGCTCTTGCCGGCGCCGGAGCGGCCGGTGAGGAACACCATCTCGCCGGTGTGGATACTGAAGCTGACGTTGCTGAGCGCGTCGCGCCCGTTGGGGTAGCGCTTGCTCACCCGCTCGAAGACGATCATGCGCTGCCTGCTCCGCTGGCGCGCCGCTCCGGTCCCTCGGTGAGCGCGGTGGCGAATGCCGCGGCGTCGAACTCGCCGAAATCCTCGGGACCCTCTCCGATCCCGATGTAGCGGATCGGAATCCTGAGCTCGTTGGCGATCGCGATGAGTATGCCGCCCTTCGCGGTGCCATCGAGCTTGGTGAGCACGAGCCCGGTGACGCCCACCGCCTGATGGAACTGCTGCGCCTGCACGAGCGCGTTCTGCCCCTGATTGGCGTCGAGCACCAGCAGCACCTCGTGCGGCGCGCTCGGATCGAAGCGCTGTATCACACGCTTCACCTTCTTCAGCTCCTCCATGAGGTGCGACTGGCTGTGCAGGCGGCCGGCAGTGTCGGCGAGCACCACATCGGCCCCGCGCGCACGCGCGGCGGCGAGCGCGTCAAAGATCACCGCCCCGGGGTCCGCGCCGGGAAGCTGCGCGGCGAAGTCAGCACCGGTGCGGTCGGCCCACACCTTCAGCTGCTCGATCGCCGCGGCACGGAAGGTGTCACCGGCGGCGAGGAGCGCCGAGCGGCCCTCGGCGGCACAACGCAGCGCCAGCTTGCCGATGGTGGTGGTCTTGCCCGAGCCGTTCACTCCCACCACCAGTATCACGAACGGCCGATGGGCGCTGTCGATCCGCAGCGGCGCAGCCACGGGCGCAATGATCTCGACGATCGCCTCGCGCAGTGCGCTGACCAGGGCCCGGGCATCGCTCAGCTCGCGTCGTGCCACGCGCTGCCGCAGACCTTCGAGAATGCGCTCGCTGGCCTTCACCCCAACGTCCGCGGTGATCAGCCGTGTCTCGAGCTCCTCGAGTATCGCGGCATCGATCTGCCGCCCGCGCAGCAGGTCACCGATGTCGCGGGTGAGCCAGGAATCACCGCGATTCAGGCGGTTGCGCAGGCGGCGCAGGAACCCGGGGCGATCCTCGGCCGGCGAGTTCGTGTCTTCGGGAGCGCGGCGGAACATGGCCGGTGCATTGTACCGGCCCGAGACCGCAGCGCCGATCAGGGTTCCGCGCCGAGCGGTCGCGCTGCGCGCCGGCCTTGGCCCGCCCCGGCCAATCCGTACGCTACGGCTGAACTACACCAGCAGGATCGGCCATCAGCAACGTTGTGCCCGGAGCGTTCGCGGGAATACCCGCCGGCGGTATCGCGACACCCGTGAAACTGACGGCCTCGGTCTGCATCTCCACGGTGACCGCGAGAGACACGCTGGGGTCGATGAGTGAGGCGTGATAGCCGTCGATGAAGTTGACGTAGCCCCGGATTCCGCCCGGGGCTACCACGACCGGCCCCTGCCCCCGAGCAATGCGCATCAGCGCCCCGGCCGCGCCCGCCGGACCGTAAGCGGAGGCCGTGATCAACGCCTGCGTCGAAGGGTTCGGCACCGTCTGATCGGGGCAGCCCGGAATCGGGGGGCTCGGACTGCAGCCGGCCGGCGGCGGTGTGCTGCCCACGACCTGCATGATGTGAATAGGATGCAGTGCGGTGGCGAGCGCGATGTAGTTGATCGGGTCCCCGGCGTCGAGGACGGTCTGTATGTCGCGGAAAAACTGCGCAAACAGCGTCGTGCCCGGGTGGAGGCCCTGGGCCGCAAGTCCCGCGAGAACAGCCGGCGAGAACGATGGCGAGGTCTGCGCCAGCAGCGCCCAATTTCCGCCAGTGTTGGCGAAGCTGGCGGCCGGGATCTCGGCGGGCGGCGTCACCGCCATGAACATCGTGCCCGCGATCCCGCCCATTGAATGCCCGAGAAAGCGGACCCGCGCCGTGTTGATGGGCGCGCCACTCAGCGTCAGGTTGGACAGCGACCGCACCACGGTGATCAGGTCCGCCGCGGACTCGCGAGCGTTATCGCGACCGGTCAGTGGACTCTCCAGGTTGAGAAAGTGCGAACCGGTGGGATCGATCACACCGTCGGGTGGTGATCCTGGGATCACCGTATAACCCTGATTCGTGTTGAGATCGAGGTCGAAGGTGCGCTCGATTGAGCCGGTCCCCTTAGGTATGAGACCGGTGTATGCCGGGTTACCATCGGTTGCGTACAGCGGATCAGTCTTATCGGTGACACCGTGCAGCGGCAAGTCGATCGCTACCACGACGAAGCCCGCGTCCGCGAAGGAATCCGCGACCGGAAGCATGTACTCGCGGTTGACGACGACGCCGTGCTGATAAATCAGCACCGGCCAACCCCCCGGCGGGGGTATCGGGCCGCCGCCGAGCGCGTAGGTCGATTTGGCGTTGGGCACGGTGATCAGCGCGGGAATCTGCAGCATCTGAGTCGGAACCGGTACCGGGTTGAAGCGCGTGACCACCGTGCTGGTCTTATCGAGCGGAAACGGCGGCGCCTGCCACGAGGCAGTTAGCGGGGCGGTCTTGCTCAGGTAGTAGGGAATCGTCAGTACGCCAACGTACACATCGGCGTGACCAGGGAGGCCTGCGTGCGCCTGCGCGGTCGTGATCCCGGTGGGGTTTGCCTTGAAAGGCTGTGCCTTCGTGACGTTGGGAGACGCCAACACTTCCAGCGTGTCGACCGTTGACTCGGTCGAGAAACTGAACGAAGCCACCACGTTCGCGGGATTGAAACCCGGCGCGACCTGCGCATACAGCTGCGCAAGCGCAAGATGCGCACCGGTCAACTGGCATAGCGCGCTCAGTGTCGGATCGGTGATGCTCGGGCAGGTCGGCCCGCCTGAGGCGAGCGCGGTCTGAAAGCTCGCGTAGTCCACATCGGGCACAGCCGCCGCGCCTCCGACGGTGATCGCCTTGCTGAGCAGCACCAGATAGGCCTCGCCGTTGCCGCCGTTGGGCTGCGTCTGGCACGGTGAGGTCGCTGCCGGTGGAGTCGGCAGGCAGGTGCTCGCCGCGAGTGGATGAAGCGGCGTGATCTCCAGGATCGTCGGGTCATCTGCCGCCACTCCGATCGAGTAGTCCGCGCCCGCGCAGGCGCCGCCGACCACGCATCCGGTAAGGGGCGCGAATGCGCCGCTGCCGCCCACGACGGTCGGCGTGACTGGCGCCTTGGCCTGCGGGCCGGCGTTATTGGTGTTGATATGGATCATCACCACGGCGCCCGGCGTCGCGAGCGACGCTGCATCAATCGGTCCGTTGAACCGCTCGCGGATCGAAGCCGTGGTCGAGAAGCCGTCGAGCTCGTTGAGGAAGGGCTGGTTCGGCCAGGTCGCGTTGGGCGGCTGAATGTTGAGTGTGCCGTCGGTCGAGCCGGCGAAGTACGCATCGAACGGGTACGGCAGCATGCCCGCCGCCGGACAATAGAGCGCCGTGTTGGCAGGGCGCGCCGGGTTGCTGCACGAGGGCGTGCCGGGGTTGCCGTTGAAGCTGGTGAGATCGGCCTTGCCGGTGGCCGTGCCATAGCCGGTGTTACCGCACGCGCCGACGAGCACCAACGCATTCGAGATGAGACCGACGGCGATGAGTCTTTGCATATCCCTCGAAGCTCCTGGCCAAGCGCTCTGCGCACGAGTCGGACGCGCCGGCGGCCGGTGTCTGCTGTGGATTCGCGAGCCATCCGAGTTCTTATGGCTCACCGGCCTTGACCCCCTTGTGCCGGTGCTGCTTGAGCGCTGTTGAACGAGCCGAGCTAGAGTACGCTCACGGCCAGAACAGTGGCAAGGTGCGGCCGGGAAAGGACTGAAGCGCGCTTGACGTTGGGTGGCAAGTCAAAGCGCCGCGCGGCCGTTCCGTCGAGAAGGGCGCAGCGCGCGCGCGTACTGCGCATCATCGGCGGGACGTGGCGCGGCCGGAAGCTGCGTTTCCCAGCTGCAGCGGCTATCCGCCCCACTCCGGACCGCGTGCGCGAGACGCTCTTCAACTGGCTCGGCGCGGCAGTACGTGGCGCGCACTGTCTCGATCTGTTTGCCGGCAGCGGCGCACTCGGGCTCGAAGCGCTCTCGCGCGGTGCGGCCCGTGTCGAGTTCATCGAGCGGGATGTTGCGGCAGCCCGCGCACTCGGTGTGCTGCTGCAGGACTGGCAGGCTCGGGATGCGCAGGTCGTGCGCGCCGACGCCCTGGACTATCTCGGCGGCGCTGTCCACCCGCTCGACATCGTGTTCCTGGATCCACCGTTCGCGGCGCCGCTGCTGCAGCAGGCAGCAGCGCTGCTCGAGCAGCGCCATTGGCTCAAGGTGGGGGCGCTCATCTACGTCGAGTGCGCGGCCCGCGAGGGCCTGCCGCCGCTTCCACCGACCTGGCAACCGTTGAAGGCGAAGCAGGCGGGAGAGGTCGGTTATCATCTGTTCATGCGCGAGGCGCCTGACTCACACGCCGCATGAAACCCAACGCCGTCTACCCGGGAACCTTCGATCCGATCACCAACGGTCATCAGGACCTGGTGCGCCGCGCCGCCTCCATCTTCGACCACGTAGTCGTGGCCATCGCGGCCAACCCCAACAAGACGCCGATGTTCAGCCTCGAGAAACGCGTCGATCTCGCGCGTCGCGTATTGCATGACCTGCCGAACGTGGAGGTGCAGGGCTACGCGGGACTCACGGTGGATTTCGCGCGCCGCTACCAGGATGCGGTCATCGTACGCGGCCTGCGCGCGGTATCGGACTTCGAGTTCGAGTTCCAGCTCGCCAACATGTCACGCCATCTCGATCGCAACTTCGAGACCGTATTCCTCACGCCGCAGGAGCCGTTCTCCTTCATCTCCTCGACGCTGGTGCGCGAGATCGCCGTGTTCGGCGGGGACGTGAGCGCCTTCGTGCATCCGCTCGTCGAAGCGGAGCTGAAGAAGTACCGCCGCCCTTGAGGGCGCGGGCCGGCGCCGGCCGTGCCCGCTTGGCCTTGCTGCCCGATGAGCGGCGCGATGTTCTGGCGCGGCGGGCCGTCGCGGCCGGCCGCGGGCGGCTGCGAGCGCGGCGGCGCCTGCTGATGCGGGGCAGGCGTATGCGCTCCTCCGGCAGCGGCAGCGTGCCGGCGCGTTTCAGCTCGAGCGCGCGCCAGAGGTACCACGCCGCCGTGGTGCGGTATGGTTTCCAGCGCTCGCCCCAGGCGGCGAGCGCCTTGGGACGCGGCAAGCGGGAAAGTCCGTAGGCGGCCTGAAAGCCGCTGCGCACACCGAAGTCGTCGACCGGCAGCACATCGGGTCTGCCGAGCTGGAACACGAGCAGCATCTCCACGGTCCAGCGTCCGATGCCGCGTACCTGCGTGAGACGCGCGATGATCTCGGCGTCATCGAGCTGCAGCAGCGTTGCGACATCGGGCACCACCTCCGCGAGGGTTTTCTCCGCGAGGTCCCGCAGCGCTGCGACCTTGGCGAATGAGAACCCCGCCGCGCGCAGGCTCTCCCGCGAAGCCGCCAACACCTGGTGTGGAGTCGGGAACAGTCCGGCTCCGCAGGATTCTGTGAGGCGCTTGAGGATGGTGTTGGCCGCCGTCCCATTCAGCTGCTGGTGAGCGATGGCGCGCGCGAGCGTCTGGAAGGGATGGCAGTCCGCTTCCGGTGCAAGCCGGCACGGACCCACTGCGCGCATCAAGCCGCCGAGTACCGGGTCGACGCGCGCAAGCTGATCGATGATTTCCTGGCTCATGTGCGCCACTCACGCCGCGGGCGGCTACTTCTGACAGCTCGCGCAATAGTACGTGGAGCGCTGCCCCTGGGTCATGGCCCGCACCGCGCTGCCGCAGCGCCGGCAGGGCTTGCCACGGCGCTCATAGACGTACAGCCGCTGCCGGAAATAGCCCGGGGCGCCATCGGTCCCCAGGTAGTCGCGCAACGTGGTGCCACCGGAGCGGATGGCCTGACGCAGCACCGCGCGTACCGCGCGCACCAGTCGCGCTGCATCGGCGCGCGACAGGCTGCGTGCCTGGCGGCCGGGGCGCAGACGGGCCCGAAACAGCGCCTCGCTCGCATAGATGTTGCCGACACCTACGACGAGGCGGCTGTTCATGAGCAGATGCTTGATGGCGACCCGCCGTCGGCGGCTGATGCGATAGAGATAGTCCGCGTCGAAGGTCTTCGATAAGGGCTCCGGCGCAAGGTGCGCCAGCAGCGGGTGGCGCTGCGGGTCGCCGCTCGTGTAGAGGAGGCTGCCGAAGCGGCGCGGATCGTTGAAACGCAGCGCGACGCCGGAATCGAGCACCAGGTCAAAATGATCGTGCGCACGGCGCGGAGTGGCCGCCGGCAGCGCGCGCACATTGCCCGACATACCCAGGTGCAGCAGCAGCGTGCCTGACTCGAGACCGAGCAGCAGGTACTTGGCGCGCCGGCCAACACGCACGATACGCTGGCCAGCCACCTTGCGTGGCAGATCGCCGGCCACCCGCCAGCGCAGCCGCGGCTCGTAGACACTGAGCCGCGCAACGCGCCGGTGGCGCACGTGCGGCGCCAGGCCGCGCCGCGTCGTCTCGACTTCGGGCAGTTCGGGCAGCGGAGTTACTTGATCTTGGACTCTTTGTAAGCGACGTGCTTACGCGCCACCGGGTCGAACTTGCGCACTTCCAGCTTGTCCGGGTGCAGGCGCTTGTTCTTGGTCGTCACGTAGAAGTGGCCGGTTCCGGCCGAGGACAGAAGCTTGATCTTCTCGCGCATGATGCCTCCTTCGGCGGGCGTCTCAGAACTTGTGGCCCTGAGCGCGCAGCTCGGCGACGACCTTGTCGATGCCCTTCTTCTCGACGGTGCGCATTCCGCTGGTCGTGAGACGCAGCGTCACCCAGCGCTTCTCGGTCTCCAGCCAGAAGCGCTGCGTATGCAGATTCGGCAGGAAGCGCCGGCGCTTCTTGTTGTTGGCGTGAGAGACGCGGTTTCCGACTCCCGGCTTCTTGCCGGTGACCTCGCAGACGCGGGACATATAGAACAACCTTGAATTCAGAGACTTACGACCGGGTGGGCGGCCCCGACCCTCGGGCCGGGCTTTATACCAGCACCGGGGTCCGATCACAAGAAGCGACTGCGTCGCTCCCATGCCCCGCAAGAATGTCGGAACCGTTCTGGCGGTCCATGTGCGGCGAGCGTAGGTTGCGCTCACGTCTGCAGGCCGGGTCGCTTGCTGGCGACCACCTACAAGAAGCAGCAGGAGGCAGCCAAGGCTGCCGGACTCATCACGAGCTGGCGCGTGCTGGTCGTCGAGGCGCGCAGCCCGCAGGACCCAGACGTCATTCTGGTCACTGAGTTCAAGAACTGGGCGGCGCTCGATCATCTGGCCGGCAAGATGGAGCAGGTGAGCGCGAAGATCGAGGGCTCCGTGGAGGCGGCCAACAAGTCCGAGGTGGACCGCGCCAAGATCCGCACCGTGCTCGGCTCACGCACTTCGCAGGAAGCGATTCTCAAGTAAGCGCTCGCGCGAGCGGCGGGCGGAGATCACACCGCTCGCCGCTCGCATTAAATGAGCCCGTGCTCCGAGAACGAGTAGCACTGCCCGTCGCCGATGATGAAGTGATCGAGCACCCGCACATCTAAGAGTGCGAGAGCCTCCTTCAACCGCCGGGTGATCATCTCATCCGCCTGGCTGGGCTCGAGCACACCCGAGGGATGGTTGTGAGCGAAGATCAGCGCGGCGGCGTTGTGGAGCAGAGTCTGACGCACCACCTCGCGCGGGTGGACGCCGGCGCGGTCGATGGTTCCGCGGAACAGCTCCTCGAAGGCGATGAGGCGGTGGCGATTGTCGAGGTACAGGCAGCAGAAAACCTCGTACGGCCGATCGCGCAGCTGCGCCACCAGAAAGCTGCGCGTCGCCTGCGGCGCGGCGAGGGCCGGGCCCACGAGCAGGGCTTCGCGGAAGTGTCTGCGCGCGAGCTCCAGCGCCGCCTTGAGGATGGCATAACGCGCGGGCCCGATTCCCGCCTGCGCGAGACAGCGGCCCGCCTCGGCATTGAGCAGCATGCGCAGCGAGCCGAACTGCGTGATCAGGCTTCGTGCCAGCTCGACGGCGGAGCCGCCGCGCGTGCCCGATCCGAGCAGCAGCGCGAGCAATTCCGCATCCGAGAGCGCATGTGCCCCGCGCTCGAGCAGTTTCTCACGCGGCCGCTCCGCGCTGGGCCAGTGGCGGATGGTCATTACCGTTGGGTCTAATGACGTATGCATCCAATCTAAGCGATGCGTACTGCGCACGACGAGGGGGAGAATGCCCTCCGAATGGGGCTATTTCCGACGGTTGCACTCGTGCTCACGCGCTGGGCAAGGCAGGGTGCGATAATCGCGGGAACGGGATGAGATCCATGCAAGGCAAGCAAATTCTCCTTGGCGTCACGGGCGGCATCGCCGCTTACAAGAGCGCGGACCTCGTGCGGCGGCTGCGAGAGCGGGGCGCCGAGGTGCAGGTGGTGATGACCCAGGGGGCGAGCCAATTCGTGACCCCGACCACCTTCCAGGCCGTCTCGGGGCGCCCGGTCCGCAGCGAGCTGTGGGACGCCTCGGCCGAGGCCGCGATGAGTCACATAGAGCTCGCGCGCTGGGCGAACGCCGTGCTCATCGCGCCGGCGAGCGCCGACTTCATTGCGCGCCTCGCGGCAGGACTGGCCGATGACCTGTTGACGACTCTGTGCCTCGCCACCGCGGCACCGATCGCGGTGGCGCCCGCCATGAATCATCTAATGTGGTCCAACGCGGCAACGCGCGCCAACATCGCGACCCTCACCGCGCGCGGTGTTCAGGTCTACGGCCCCGACGAAGGCGATCAGGCGTGCGGTGAGAGCGGCGCAGGCCGCATGCTCGAGCCGCCGGACCTCGCCGAGCGAGTGCTGTCGCTCCTGCCCTCGTTGCCATCGGCGAGCGGAGTGCTCAGTGGCCGCCGTGTACTCATCACCGCAGGTCCGACCCGTGAGCGCATCGACCCGGTGCGCTTCATCAGCAATCGCAGCTCCGGCAAGATGGGGTTCGCGGTGGCGCAGGCGGCGCGCGAGGCGGGGGCGAAGGTCGTACTGGTGGCAGGCCCTGTGAGCCTGGCGACGCCCGCGGGCGTCGAGCGGGTGGATGTCGAGAGTGCCGCCGATATGCTCAGCGCGGTGCTGCGGGCTCTGCCCGGTACGGATCTGTTCATCTCGACCGCGGCAGTGGCCGATTACCGGCCGGCGCGGGCCGCGGAGCAAAAAATCAAGAAGACAAACGACTCGCTCGAGCTCGCAATGGAGCGCACCGCCGATGTGCTGGCCACCGTGGCTGCGCGCAGCGAGCGCCCGTTCGTAGTCGGCTTCGCTGCCGAGACCGAATCGGTCGAGCAGAACGCCCGCAGCAAACTGTTGAAGAAAAATCTCGACCTGATTGCCGCCAACGAGGTCGGCCACGACAAGGCGTTCGACAGTGAGGACAATCAGCTCATCGTGCTCACGCGCAGCGGCCGCCATGAGCTTGGCCGCGCCGGCAAGCTCACGCTGGCGCGCGGCCTCGTTGCGCTGATCGCGCAGGAGATGGCTGCTCGGGTCGGTGCGCGCAAGCGCGGTACGGCACTCGCGTGAGTGCCGCACAGGCGGGTCGCTGCGCGCTGCAGGTGCGCATCCTCGATACGCGTCTCGGCACCGAGTTCCCGCTGCCCGCCTACGCCACCGAGGGGTCGGCGGGACTCGACCTGCGCGCGTGCCTCGACGCGCCGCTCGCGCTCGCGCCGGGCAAGGCCGAGCTCATTCCCAGCGGACTTGCCATTCACCTGAGCGACCCAAGGCTCGCTGCGCTGATTTTGCCGCGCTCCGGACTCGGCCATCGCCACGGCATCGTGCTCGGCAATCTCGTCGGGCTGATCGACTCGGACTACCAGGGTCAGCTGATGGTGTCGTGCTGGAATCGGGGCGCCGAGCCTTTCACCATCCGTCCGGGCGAGCGCATTGCGCAGCTGGTAATCGTTCCGGTGGTGCAGGTGCAACTCGAGGTGGTGCCGGAGTTCAGCGCCTCTGCGCGCGGTGCGGGCGGCTTCGGCCACTCCGGTCGGCACTGAGAAGCCGCCGCGCTCGCGGCGGCCGAAGCCCGGACTCAGTCCGTAGCGGCAGCCGCGCGCGGTACGGTGGGGATCGCGGCCGACTGCGAATGGATCGCATGCAGCTCCCGGTAGCGCTCGATATCCGACTGGAATTGCGCCCGCAGCGCGGTTTCCTCGGCGCCTTTGGCCGCGAGATCGTTGCTCTGCACGCGCAGCTCGTTCACGGTATGCACCAGATTCTCGGCCAGGTCATCCGGCATGCGCCAAGCATCGCTGCGTGTGTTGTACGGGCGGTAGCTCAGCGCGCGCGACTGCAGGCTCGAGAGCCGCACCCGCAAGCTCTCCAGGTACTGCTCGGCTGCCGCGCGCTGCCCCTTCATCTGCTCGAGGCGCGCATCCCGCAACGCCTCGATGTCCTTCACCGAGGTGTAGGTGTTGACCAGAAATGCATCGTGCTGCTTCTGCTTCATCAAAGCCTCGCGGGCACGGCTCGCCGCGGCCTCCTGCTCAGGGCTCTTGGCCGCATCGAGATGACCGACCTCGACGCCCTGATCGTTGAGAATGTCGCGATCCTTGCTCGCGTACTGCGGTGGAATGTTGTCGCCGTAGTGCACGACGCCCTGCTCATCGACCCAGCGATAGGCGATGCCCTTGTGCGCATTCTGCGAGGTGTGCGGGCTCGGTGCGGCCCAGGCGGCGGTGCCGGGCGTTGCCGTTGCGAGCAGCAGGAGAACAGCGAGGCGCGATGCGACGAACATATGTTTTATATTCTGACGGGGGAGCGGGCGCTGGCAAGATCAGTGGATACCATAACGCTCCCGATAGACGCGTAGCGCTGTGAGCTGGTCGTCAGAAATGCGCGCCCGCCGCTCAGCTGGCGAGCTGAGCGCCTCGATGAGATCGGCAAGTGTGACGATGCTCACACAGCGCAGGCCAAGCACCTGTTCGACCTCCTGCACGGCACTCAACTCACCCTGCCCACGCTCCTGACGATCGAGCGCGAGCGCGACGCCAACCGGCTGCGCACCGGCCGCGCGGATCAGGGCGAGCGATTCGCGCACCGCAGTGCCGGCGGTGATTACATCATCCACGATCAGCACCCGGCCCTGCAGCGGCGCACCGCTGATGCTGCCGCCCTCGCCGTGCTCCTTGGTCTCCTTGCGGTTGAAGGCGTAGGGCACATTCACGCCATGATTCGCGGCGAGTGCGATGGCCGTGGCGGTGACGAGCGGGATTCCCTTGTATGCCGGGCCAAAGAGCATGTCGAAGGCGAGTCCCGACGTTACGATCGCGTCGCCATAACAGCCGCCGAGGGCAGCGGCCGACGCACCGTCGCTGAACAATCCCGCGTTGAAGAAGTAGGGACTCTCGCGGCCGGATTTGAGCGTGAAGCGGCCGAAGCGCAGTGCGTCACGTGTGAGTGCGAGCTCGATGAAGGTGAGCTGGTATTGCTGCATGCCATATCATTGCGCCATGCGCGTGATAACCGTCAATGTCTGCGGCATCCGCTCGGCGGCCGAGAAGGGGC
>Ga0070714_100003404_pt1 | contig 11850 bp, 9 predicted proteins | sample LARL83metaG_FD_65450 | JGI IMG/M metagenome (GOLD analysis project Ga0070714, IMG submission 65450) | Corn, switchgrass and miscanthus rhizosphere microbial communities from Kellogg Biological Station, Michigan, USA - LAR L8-3 metaG | ecosystem: Host-associated > Plants > Roots > Rhizosphere ... | reverse complement strand
AGCCAACTCCTTCTTAGGACGGCGCGGGGTTGATGTTATCGGGAAGATCGCTCGCGTGAAGGCGATCTCCGATCTTGTCCGCAGATGGATTTACTGCCGCAGCGACCGGCCGTCCGAATTAAGCGGAAAGGCGCCGTCTCCGATACCAGAGATCATTCGTATAGCCGATGGAATGCTATATCCTGCTATCTATCGCATTTCAAGGACGATCGGGTTAGTTTACGGACGCCTAGGTTGCCCGCAACGTGATCCGCCCCAATTGCAACCGCAGGCCCGGACGTCGGGCTGCCATTCTCGAAGAAGTCTAGAAGTTTCCGGTATTACTGGGACATAAGGTATATCTGGACTACGCCCTTAAATGCATCCGTGATTGCATGCCGAAGTGGCCGGTGCTATGTTTCCGCGAGGAGGTTTAACAATGCGACCCACAGGTTCAATGCGCTTTATGCGCTCCAAGCTCGGTTTCGCAGTTCTCGCTTCGGCATTCCTGGCAGCGGGTGTGAGCAGCGTCGCCTTCGGGGCCGCGCACGCTGGAACCAGCGGTTCGTCGTGCTACAGCACCTGCCCGTCCCTGACCAGGCTCGCCATCACCGGGCACGAGACCTCGTTCGGCAACGAGCAGCACGTGGTCTTCAACGTCAGGGTGAAGGCGAGGGTTCGCGGTACCACCGGAACACCCGACGGCACCGTGACGATCGTGTTCCACTCGATGGTGCTGTGCACGATCACGCTGGACAGTGCGGGGAGGGGGAGTTGCTCGCCGTCGCCGACGGCCCTGCCGGTTCGGAACCACAGTTACCCGATCAACGCTGAGTACCACGGCAACTCGGCCTTCGGCCTGTCGCATTCGGGGGCCCGGCACGTGCGGGTCCTGCCATAAGCGACCCGGGCACCGGGGAACACTCCCGGCGCTCGTGCGATAACCACGGCCCGGCGGGACATGAGGTCTCCCGCCGGGCCGTGGCTCGTGCATCGGTGGAAGCGGCCACCAGGCCGCGAACGATCAGGCCAGGTCGAACCGGTCCAGGTTCATGACCTTGCCCCATGCGGCAGCAAAGTCTTCCGCGAACTTACGCTGCGCAGCATCGCTCGCGTAGACCTCCGCGATCGCCCGGAGCTGGGAGTTCGAGCCGAAGACCAGGTCGAAACGGCTCCCGGTCCACTTCAGCTCGCCGGTCCCCCGGTCACGGCCCTCGAAGGTGTCCTCGGCCTCGGAGGTCGCCTGCCACACCGTGCCCATGTCCAGCAGGTTCACGAAGAAGTCGTTGGTCAGCGTCTCGGGCCGGCCGGTGAACACGCCGAGGCTGGACCGGTCGTAGTTCGTGTTCAGGACGCGCATGCCGCCCACGAGGACGGTCATCTCGGGCGCGGTCAGCGTCAGCAGGCTTGCCTTGTCGACCAGCGTATGCTCCGCCAGCTTCGGCTCGATCTTGCCCGCGTAGTTGCGGAACCCGTCCGCGACCGGCTCGAGGGCGGCGAAGGACTCCACGTCGGTCTGCTCCTGGGACGCATCGGTGCGCCCGGGCGCGAAGGGGACCTCGACGTCGTACCCGGCGTTCCTGGCCGCCTGCTCCACGGCCGCGCATCCGCCGAGCACGATCACGTCGGCCAGGGAGACCTGCTTCGTGCCACCGGCCTGCGAGTCGTTGAACTGCTGCTGGATCCCCTCCAGGACTCGCAGCACCTGGGCCAGCCCGGCGGGGTTGTTGACCTCCCAATCGTGCTGCGGGGCGAGACGGATGCGCGCCCCGTTGCCGCCGCCACGCTTGTCGGTGCCGCGGAACGTCGACGCGGCGGCCCAGGCGGTCGAGACCAGCTGGGAGATCGTCAGCCCAGAGGCGAGGATCGCGCCCTTGAGCGCGGCGATGTCCGCCGCTGTGACCAGCTCGTGCGTGACCGGAGGGACGGGGTCCTGCCAGATCTGCTGCTCCGCGGGAACCAGTGCGCCGAGATACCGCTCGATCGGGCCCATGTCGCGGTGGGTCAGCTTGAACCACGCCTTGGCGAACGCGTCGGCGAACTCCTGCGGGTTCTCGTAGAAGTGCCGCGAGATCGGCCCGTAGACCGGGTCGAACCGCAGCGAGAGGTCCGTCGTGAGCATCACCGGCGTGTGCCGGACCGCCGGGTCGTGAGCGTCCGCCACGGCGTCCGCAGCGGCCGGGTCCGTCGGGATCCATTGCCACGCCCCTGCAGGGCTCTTCACCTTCTGCCACTCATAGCCGAAGAGGGTCTCGAAGAAACTGTTGTCCCAGGTCACCGGGGAGGGCGTCCAGGTGCCTTCCAGCCCACTGGTGATGGCGTCGCCGCCCACGCCGGTGCCGAAGCGGTTCCTCCAGCCCAGGCCCTGCTCCTGCAGGGGCGCGCCCTCGGGCTCGCGCCCGACGTTCGATTCGGGTGCCGCGCCGTGGGTCTTGCCGAACGTGTGGCCGCCGGCAATGAGCGCGACCGTCTCCTCGTCGTTCATGGCCATGCGCCGGAACGTCTCCCGGATGTCCCTGGCGGCGGCGAGCGGGTCCGGGTTGCCGTTCGGCCCCTGCGGATTCACGTAGATCAGGCCCATCTGAACGGCACCGAACGGATTCGCGAGTTCACGGTCGCCGCTGTAGCGCTCGTCCCCGAGCCACGTGCTCTCGGTGCCCCAGTTGATGATCTCGGGCTCCCAGACGTCCTCGCGCCCGCCGCCGAAACCGAAGGTCTTGAATCCCATCGACTCCAGTGCGCAGTTGCCCGCGAACACCATGAGGTCGGCCCAGGAGACCTTCGGGCCGTACTTCTGCTTGACCGGCCAGAGCAGCCGGCGCGCCTTGTCCAGGCTCGCGTTGTCCGGCCAGCTGTTGAGGGGGGCGAAGCGCTGCTCGCCCGCGCCTGCACCGCCGCGGCCGTCCTCGATGCGGTACGTGCCCGCGCTGTGCCATGCCATCCGGATGAACAGCGGCCCGTAGTGGCCGTAGTCGGCCGGCCACCAGTCCTGCGACGTCGTCATCACCGTCTCGATGTCCCTCTTCAGGGCCTCGAGGTCGACGGTCTTGAACTCCTCGGCGTAGTTGAAGCCCTCGCCCATGGGGTTGGCCATGGGGGGGTTCTGCTGGAGTTGCCTCAGGTCCAGTTGATTCGGCCACCAGTCTCGGTTCGACCGGCCGTCAGTCAAATGTGTGACCGGACACCTGCTCTCCTCGGTCATGTTGTCCTCCCTCTGGCTGCGGTGCGGTTGCCAGGCACTGGAGTGCCCTTAGTGATGGATTGATGAGTACTCGGAATCCCTGCGCCTGCGCTCCCCCCGCGGGCTGCCTTGCTGGTCCATCGGCACAGGTTCACCTTGCCTCCTGGAACCTGCACTCCGGACAGCGCCCCCAGTAGATGACCTCGGCCTCGTCGATCTCGTAGCCCATTTCATCGACGGCGGTGAGGCAGGGCGCGGAGCCGACCGCGCAGTCGACGTCGGCCGTGCGGCCGCAGCTGCGGCAGATCACGTGATGGTGATTGTCGCTGACCCGGGCCTCGAAGCGCGCCGGAGACCCGGCAGGCTGGATGCGCCTGACCAGGCCAACATCGACCAGGACGCCGAGCACGTCGTACACCGCCTGGAGTGAGATGGCACCCAGTTCGGCCCGCACGGTCTCGGCCACGGCATCGGCTGTCACGTGCGGCTCGCGCGAAACCGCCCGCAGGACGGCCAAGCGCTGGCCCGTGACTCGGTAGCCGCGCTGGCGCAGCAGATCGGCCGGGTTGGCAGGCACGTTCCGGACCCTATCTAATCTGGAGCGACTCAGGGAATAGAGACAGTAAAGATATCGTCGTCTCGAATTGAGACGCCCGGGGCCGGTCGCGGCCCGGAGATGGGCTGCCGGGCGTGAGCGCCACCCGTTCCGGGTGAGGGACGGGCTCCGTCCGGGAGGCATCCTGGGCCGTGGGGTGGCTCCGGTCGCACCGGCCCCGAGGGAAACCCAGCCACCCCGATGGTTGCGGCGACAAGGAGCTGGCCGACGATGCGAGATGACCAGGAACCACGCTCTGACCACCCAGCCGAGGGGGTCAACGTGCCGTACCCGGGCATCCAGACGGCGCACGACATGGAGGAAGCCGAAGAGCGCCTGCTGGATGCCGGGGCCGACCTCGAAAGCAACGAGCTGCACGCCACCGGGCAGACCTGTCCTCGCTGCGGGAGAAGGTTCCAGCCCGGAGAAGACGTGCGCCGTACCGCAAACGGCGCCTTCCAACACGACACCTGCCCGCCGCCCTGAGCCGGCCCACCCGGCCTGCCGCAAGAATGGCCCGATGGGGATTCCCTGCACTGGATCGACCCGCAGCTTCGTTATGCCAAGCCCCGTGAGCTGCTGCGGCCCGGCGGGGCCATGGTCATCGCCGGATGCCTGTGGGCACGGCCCACCGGCGCGGCGCCCTTCTGGACAGACGTGCAGGACGACTACCGGGCGGTGGGATTTGAGGGCAGCCCGCCGCCACCGCCCGAGCGGATCGGCCCGCGGCCTTTCCCGGCCGAGGCCGCGGGGCTGTTCGAAGAGGTAGCGAGCCTGCGCTACCCATTTCAGGTCCGCTACAGCGCCAATGACTACCTCGCCAACCTGGCGACGCAGTCTGGCACCCGGGCGCTTGGCGAGGCCCGCAGCGCCGAATTCCTCACCCGGGTAAGGCAGCGGCTGGAATCGCTCGGCTGGCCCCGGCTCACCGCCGCCTTCGTCGGCTATCTGACCGTCGGACGCCGCACGTAATCGCATGATCACGATTCCGGTAGACGGGTATCAGGACCGCCCGAACGCGCTCTTAGGGATGAGATGCTATGTGTGTCCGGATTTGAAAGCGGCTTTGCCTCGCGATAGGGCTTCCGTTACCGCAGGTACGGCAGCGCTGGGCAGGTAGGCAGCGTCGGGCAAGGGGATGCCTGAGGTGATCGGCCGGGAGCCCGAACTGGCGGTGCTGGAGGAGTTCCTTGACCGGGACACTCCCTGGCTCGCGCTGTTGCTGACCGGCGGGCCGGGCATTGGAAAGACGGCGTTGTGGGAACGGGGCCTGCACCTGGCCCGTGACCGGGGTATTCGCGTGCTGGCCGCGCGGCCCAGCGGGGCCGAGGCGGAGCTTTCGTTCGCCGGGCTTTTCGACCTGCTCGAGGGGATCGACATCGGGTCAGTGGGCGGCCTGCCGGCTCCGCAGCGGCGGGCGCTGGAGGCGGCGCTGTTGCGGGCCGAGCCGATGGACGCCGCGCCGGAACGGTTCGCGATCGCCGCGGGATTCCTGAGCGTGCTGCGCTCGCTGGCAGCCCACGAGCCGTTGCTGGTTGCCGTGGATGACCTGCAATGGCTCGACGCCGCCTCGGCCGAGGTGCTCGCGTTCGCGGCCCGCCGGGCGCGTGGGCGGCGGTTCCGCTTCCTGCTGTCCAGAAGGTCCGGCCCTGCGACCGGGGTGGAAAGGGCCCTGGGCCCGGCCGGGTTGCGCACTTCCGAGGTGGGGCCGCTGAGCCTGAGTGCGACGCGCCGGCTGCTGTTGCAGCGCCTTGGATGGACCCTGCCACCGAGAACGCTCCGGCGGCTGTTCGACGCGACACAGGGGAACCCGCTGCTCGCCCTGGAACTCGGCCGGGCGCTGGCCGGAGGGCGATCATGGGCGATCGGAACCGAGCCACCGGTCGCGGATCTTGCCGGTAACCCGTTCGGGGCGCGTGTGGCGAAACTTCCCGGGCCGGCCCGCCGGGTGCTGCTCGTCACGGCACTGAGCGGGCACCTGAGCCTGCCCAAGCTCACGGCGGTCGCCGATCAGGCGGCCGTGGAGGAGCTGGTGGCCGACGGGCTGCTGATCTCGGACAGTGAGCGGGTCCGGCTGTCGCATCCATTGGTTGCCGTAGCCGCCAGGCGGCATTCGCGGACGGCAGAGCGCCGGGCGCTTCATCTGGCGCTGGCGGACGTGGCCGGGGACGAGACACTGCGGGCACGTCACCTCGCGCTGTCCACACTGGCACAGGACGCCGATGTCGCTGGCACCGTCGCCTCGGCGGCCACGGCAGCGGCGCGCCGGGGCGCCGCCCATGACGCGGCCGAACTCGCCGAGCACGCCCTGCGCCTCACACCACAGTCGGCGGCCGAGCACCCCGCCAGGCTCCTGGCACTTGCTCAGTGCCTGATGAAACTTGGCGAGATGTCACGGGTGACGGAACTGCTCGGCCCACGGATCGGTCAACTGCCCGCAGGTGAACTGCGGGCACACGCGCATCTGCTGCTCGGTGAGGAGGCGCGCCTGTCCGAGCACGAGCAGCACCTGGAACTGGCGCTTGCCAACAGCATGAACGATCCAGCGCTGCGCGCGACCGCGCTGGCGACGAAGTCGATGCTGCTAGCGCTGGTCCGGGTCGAGCGGATCGCCGAAGCAGAAGCGCTGGCGGCCGAGGCCCACCGGCTTGCGCGATCCGCCGGAGCAGAGATCGCGCGGCATGCGCAACAGTCCCTCGCCTGGGCCCGCATCCTGCGTGGTCATCCGGTCCAGGAGCTGACCGAGCACCTTCCGGGGGTGGTGGGACATTCCAGCCTCTACGAGACCTCGCTCGACCGCCCCGCAGCGGCCCGGCTCGCCTTCTGTGGCCGCATCGGTGAGGCCAGGGCACTGCTACGGCGAGCGCTCGCGCTGGCCGACGAACGCGGCGAGACCCGGTACGGCTCCATCCTCACCCTCAACCTGTGCGAGCTGGAATTGAGGGCGGGGGACCTGCGGGAATCCTCGCGGCTGCTCGACGCGTGGGCCGAATCGGGGACGCTGGAGGGCCTGGAGCCGGAGCACGCCCGGTGCAGTGCACTGCTGGCCTCGATGCGGGGCCGGCCGGATGAGACGGAACGATGGGCGGCGATGGCTCTCGCGCCTGCCTCCGACGACGACCCCTGGGACAACTGGGACGAGCTTGAGGTGCTGCGGGCGCGCGGGATCGCCGCGCTTTTCGCCCAGGAGCCCGAGCGAGCGGCCGCGACTTTGGGCCAGGTCTGGGACCACACCCTGCGCGAGGGCGTGGCCGATCCTGGCGCCTTCCCCGTTGCCGGCGACCTGGTCGAGGCGCTGGTACGGCTGGGCAGAATCGCCGAGGCAGACGCGGTCACCAGCCGTCTGCGCGATCTGGCGGAGCGTCAGGAACATCCGTGGGCACTGGCCACCGTCAGTCGCTGCGCGGCGATGGCCCGGCTCGCCTCCGGGTACGACGAGCGCGCCGCCACTCGGCTGTCCGACGCGGCCGACGGCTATGGCGAGCTTGCCCTCCGCTTCGACCGGGCCCGGTCGCTGCTGTGGCTAGGCCAGGCAGCACGGCGGGCCAGGAAGCGCGCCGCGGCACGGCAGGCGCTGGAGGCGGCGAGCGCGGAGTTCGGCGCGCTCGGTTCACCGGGCTGGGCCGGGCAGGCGCAGGCCGAGCTTGACCTGCTCGGTACCCGGGGGGCGGCACCGGCGGGCGAACTGACGGCGGCCGAGCAGCGGGTGGTCGACCTGGCGGCGGGCGGGCTGTCCAACAAGCAGATTGCCAGGCGCCTGTTCGTGGCGGTGCACACAGTGGAGGTTCATCTAGCCCACGCCTACGCCAAGCTCGGCGTCCATTCCAGGGCACAGCTCGCCAGCCGTTTCGCATCGCCGGCACCGCAGCCCACACCGGCCCGGCCGGAAGCCACGCCAGCACCGCAGGCTCCGCCGCGGCCCACACCGGCCCCGCAAGCCACGGATTGAGGGTTTCCGTTATAGAGCCGGGCGCCCGGTTATAGGCAGCCTGCTAAATATGACCGAACCTCGGACGCGTCTGCACGGGCGAGCCAGACATCTTGCCCCGGCGCTCGCTATCTCGTTGCTGCTGGCGGGCACGGCGGCCGGCATCGGGCCGGCCACGGCATCGGCCGCGGCCTGCCAAGCCTCAAGCGGCCCCCAGGTCTGGGGTGGCCAACCGCCGCCCAGTCCCGGCACCGCGGACAACGAGTTGACCGGTGTGACGGTGCTCTCGCTCTGCGATGCCTGGGCGGTGGGCTTCGACCAGGACACCGGCGGCCTGGACCAGACGCTCATCGAACACTGGGACGGCGCCGCCTGGACGGTCGTGCCCAGCCCGGACGTGGCCGGACGGAACAACGAGCTGAACGCGGTTCGCGCCGACTCCCCTGCCGATGTCTGGGCGGTGGGCGAGAGCTTCGTCACTGGCAGCGACCGGCCCCTGATTCTGCACTGGGACGGTCACGTCTGGGCCAAGTCAGCCAGCCCGAACCCGGGCGGAAAGACTTACCTCACCGCGGTTCGCGCCGTGTCCGCGACCGACGCCTGGGCGGTAGGCGCCTTTTTCGCCGGCGGCGAGTTCCAGTCGTTGATCCTGCACTGGGACGGTCACACGTGGGCGCAGGTAGCCAGCCCGCACCCGGGGACCGACGCTGTCTTGTATGGCGTGGCCGCTACCTCTGCCAGCAATGCCTGGGCGGTGGGGACGTTCTTCAACGGCACCGTGGGCCAGGGCTTCATGCTGCGCTGGAACGGCCAGAACTGGGCCAGGCAAGCCATCCCCAACCCCGGCGGCCCCGCTCGCGACACGCGCCTCAACGCCGTCGCGGCCGGCGCCGCCAGCGGGAAGGCCTGGGCGGTGGGCGAGTACTTCGACGGCACGACGGACCGGACACTGATCCTGGCCTGGACCGGAACCACATGGGTCCACCAGCCCAGCCCCACCCCCGCGGACAGCTTCCTCGCAGGCGCGGCCACCACCGGCGCGAGCAATACCTGGGCGGTGGGTGAGTATGACTCCGGCACCATGCGGTCTTCCTTGATCCTGCACTGGAACGGGACGAGGTGGGCCCAGGCCACCAGCCCCAGCCCAAGCTCTTTCACCGCCCTGGCTGCCGTGGCCGCGTCCTCCGCCACCAACGCCTGGGCCGTCGGCGGCTTCAACGACGACAACACCGGCCTCGACCAGAACTTCGCCATCCACTGCTGCGACTGAAGGGCTGCCATGGGCCGCCGGACGGAAGGAGCGCAATGACGCACTCACGCTGGCCGGGCGGGCGTCTGGCCAGGGCGCTGGCTGTCTCGCTGATGCTGGCGGGCACGGTCACCGCTGTTGGAGTGGCCCGGGCCCTGGCTGCCCCGGCGGCCGGCTGCCAGAACTGGACCGGCACACAGCCACCCAACCCCGGCTCGGTCGGCGACATACTCCAGAGTGTCTCGATCCAGTCCGCCTGCGACGCCTGGGCGGTGGGCTTCCAGGCCGGCCTCGGGACTATCGGGACCCTGACCGAGCACTGGGATGGCTCCGCCTGGACCGTGGTGCCCAGCCCGGATCCGGGCAGCTCTGCCAACTTCCTGCGCAGCGTCCGGGGCACCTCCCCCAGCGACGTCTGGGCGGTAGGTGGCTACTCCGATGGCAACAAGGGCAAGTCGCTCATCCTGCACTGGGACGGCCACACCTGGACCCAGGTGACCAGCCCGAGCCCGGGCAGCTCCTCCACCGACCTCCACGGGGTGCGCGCCGTGTCCACCACCGACGCCTGGGCGGTCGGCTACGCCGACAACGGCAACGCGAACCAGACCGTGATCCTGCACTGGGACGGCACTGCCTGGACAAAGGTCAGCAGCCCGAGCCCAGGACCCAGTTCGCAGCTAACGGCCGTCGCCGCCACCTCCCACACCGACGCGTGGGCAGTTGGCGATACCTCCACCGCCACCGGGGCCAAGACGCTGACCCTGCACTGGAACGGGACGAAATGGGCCCAGGTGGCCAGCCCCAACCGGAGCCCCGACGACGAGCTTTTCGCCGTCAGGGGCACATCGAGCACCGACACCTGGGCGGTCGGGGGGTCAATGGTCGGGGGCGTTGAGCAGACTCTGGCCATGCATTGGAACGGCCATACGTGGGCACGGGTGACCACGCCCGATCCAGGCGGGCCAGGCGTCGGCAGCTACCTGGCCGGTGTGGCCGGCACCTCCGCTGCCGACACGTGGGCGGTAGGCGGTACGGCCGCGAGCACCCTGATCCTGCACTGGGACGGTTCCCACTGGACGCGTGTGCCCAGCCCCAACCAGGGGGCCAGCGACGGGCTGAACGCGGTGACCGCCTCCTCCGCCAGCAACATCTGGGCCGTCGGCCAGTTCATCGACAACACCAGCGGCGTTAACCAGACCCTCGCCCTGCACTGCTGCTGACAATGCGGTCACGACGGCCCGCCGCAAGGCACGGATTGAGGGTTTCCGTTATAGAGCCGGGCACCTGGTTGCAGGCAGCCTGCTGAATATGACCGAAGCGCGGACGCGCCTGCGCGGGCGGGACAGACATCTTGCCCCAGTGCCCGCCATGCCTGGGCGGTGGGCCAGTTCAGGGACAGCACCAGCGGCGTCGCCCAGACCTTCGCCATCCACTGTTGCGACTGACGGGCCTGCCATGAACGGCCGGACGCACGAAGGAGCGCAATGACGCACTCACGATGGCCGGGCGGGCGTCTCGCCAGGGTGCTGGCCGCCGCGCTGCTGCTGGCAGCCACGGTCACCGCCTTCGGCCTGGCCCGGGCCGTGGCGGCCCCGGCCGGTTGCCAGAACTGGACCGGCGCACAGTCCCTCAACCCGGGCGGCCTCAGTAACAACTTCGACAGTGTCGCGATCGAGTCGGCCTGCGACGCCTGGGCGGTCGGCGTCCAGGCCAACAGCGGCACTACCGCGACCCTGACCGAGCATTGGAACGGCTCCGCCTGGAACGTGGTGCCCAGCCCGGCTCCGGGGCCCGTCAGCCAGTTGCGCAGCGTCCGGGGCACCTCCCCCACCGACGTCTGGGCGGTGGGGGAGTACTTCGACGACACCATGAACATGAACAAGACCCTGATCCTGCACTGGGACGGCCACGCCTGGACCCAGGTGACCAGCCCGAATCCAAGCAGCACGGACAACGAGCTGTACGGTGTGCGCGCCGTGTCCAGCACCGATGCCTGGGCGGTCGGTCACGACGTCGCCGGCTCCACGGACAAGACGCTGATCCTGCACTGGGACGGCACTGCCTGGACCCAGGCCGCCAGCCCCACCCCCGGGACCGGCGCCGTGCTGGACGCCGTCGCCGCCACCTCGTCCACCGACGCGTGGGCGGTCGGGACCAGCTTCACCACCAGCACAGAAAAGACGCTGACCCTGCACTGGAACGGGACGAAGTGGGCCCAGGTGACAAGCCCCAACCGGGGAACAGACGACGAGCTTTTCGGGGTCAGGGGCACATCGAGCACCGACACCTGGGCGGTCGGGGTCGCCGTGATCGGGGGGGTCGACCAGACCCTGGCCTTGCACTGGAACGGGACACAGTGGACCCGGGTGACCACCCCCGACCCCGGTGGCGACCCCGGCGGGCCAGCCGTCTCGAACGACCTGGTCGGCGTGGCCGGCACGTCCGCCAGCGATACATGGGCGGTAGGCAGTAGCGGCACGGAAACGCTGATCCTGCATTGGGACGGCTCGGCCTGGACCCGCGTGCCCAGCCCTGCCACGGGGACTAACGCCCAGCTGTTCTCGGTGGCCGCCAGTTCCGCCGGAAACATGTGGGCGGTAGGCGAGTTCAGCGACGGCACCACGGTCTTCACCCTCGCCGCGCACTGCTGCTGACCATGCCCCGGCAACGTCACTGCACCCCAAACAGGAAAGGAGCCTGACCATGTGGCCACGACGGTCAGTCCGACGACTCACCGGGGCGGTTGCCGCCTCGCTGATCACGGCAGCGGCCGTAGCCGGGGTCGCCACGGCGGGTGCGCCGGCGTCGGCCATTTCCGCGGCCGTCGTAACGCCATGTGTTGCGTGGACCGGCGGGGAGCAGCCCCCTGACCCGGGCGGGGGCAGCCAGAACAACCGCCTGTTTGGCGTGGCCACCCT
>Ga0070714_100003403_pt1 | contig 11856 bp, 10 predicted proteins | sample LARL83metaG_FD_65450 | JGI IMG/M metagenome (GOLD analysis project Ga0070714, IMG submission 65450) | Corn, switchgrass and miscanthus rhizosphere microbial communities from Kellogg Biological Station, Michigan, USA - LAR L8-3 metaG | ecosystem: Host-associated > Plants > Roots > Rhizosphere ... | reverse complement strand
CGAGGTCATCGCGATGAACGAGGACGCGCGTCGGAGGATGGAGGCGCCGGTCGAGCTGCAGATCGTCCCCGGCGCGACACATCTCTTCGAGGAGCCCGGAACGCTGGAGCGCGTCGCGGAACTCGCGCGCGACTGGTTCATCCGACACATCCCCGCGCCGGACCGCTCGCGCGACGCGTCGGCGCACCACGCCGCGCACGGCTAGCCGGCGCGCTCAGTCGGCGCGCCACGCACTCAGCTTTCGCACGCCGGCGGCGACGGCGAGCCCGACGCCAGCGAGCATCGCGGTGCTGATCATCGGGTGCATGCGCGCCGAGGTGTAGAGACTCGATTGCGCCACGTGCCCCTGGTAGTCGCCGTGCACGTCCCCGGTATCATCGGGCGCTTCGTACAGGATGTCCGCGTAGCGCGGCTCGGGGCGGTCGGTCTGCTGGCCGCCGAACTGTGTCGCCTCCAGATACCGCTCCGCGAGCGCGGTCGGGCCGTGCCGCATCGACGCCATCATCCTGGCACCGCCGCCGACGAAGAGCTCGCGCACCGGGTGCGTCGCCGCGTGCAGGATGGCTCCGGCGACGACCTCCGGCGCGTAGACCGGCGGCGCCGGCTTGGGCTCGACGCCCATGTGCGAGCGCGCGTGCTTGAAGAACGGCGTGTCGATCCCCGCGGGCTTGATGAGCGAGACCGAGACGGGGACGTCGTCGTGCTCGAGCTCCATGCGGAGCACGTCGGTGTACGCCTTCACCGCGTGCTTCGCGGCGGCGTAGATCCCGGTGAGTGGCAGCGCGACGTCGGACTCGACGCTCCCGACGTTCACGATGGCGCCCCCGCCGCGCTCGCGCAGATGCCGGAGCGCGCTCCGCGCGCCGTGCACGACGCCCCAGAAGGTCACGTCGAAGAGACGCCGCTTCTCCTCCAGCGGGATCTCGTCGAGCCGACCGTACAGGCCGACGCCCGCGTCGTTCACCCACGTATCGAAGCCGCCGTAGGTCGACACCGCGAGCTGCGCCGCCGCATCCAGCTCGGCCGGGACGGCGACGTCGGCGATGGCGTAGATCGCGTCACCGTCCGCGTCGCGGATCTCGCGCACGACCTCCTGAAGCGCGGTCTCGTTGCGCGCGACACACACGACGCGCGCCCCTTCGTCAGCCGCCTTCAGCGCCGTCGCTCGGCCGATGCCGCTCGACGCGCCTGTAATCACAATTATTTGTTCGTCGATCGGCTTCAGCCTCGCCTGCATGCTGCACGCTCCCGCAGAGTGAGCCGAGTCAGCCGCGCAACCCTCGTTCCGAAACGGAGTGTGACTGGCAAACGCCTTGCATCGTCTGCACCCCGCACTTCGAAACATTCCACGATGCCGCGCACGCCAGTGCCACGGCACCGTTTTGCACTGTCTCCGATCTTGGTCGCCGCCATGTCAGAAGTTCTGGTGCAATTCGATGAGCCACAGTACGCCACCGACGGCCGCGCCTTCACGCCACAGGTTCGCGGGCGCCGCCTGCCCGACGGCATCTGGGAGGCGTGGATCGAGTTTCACCCGGTGCAGGGCGGCGAGCCGGTCGCGACTCGGCGCGAGACGGAACAGCTCACGCGCGGCGATCTGCGCTTCTGGGCGGCCGGGCTCACGCGCGCCTATCTGCGCGGAGCGCTCGCCCGGGCGCTGGCACCGCGGCAGGCGCATCCACCGGTCGCGCTGACCGTCCCCGACATCCCCGAGCTGCGCGAGCTGTTCGCCGTCCTCGACGACGAGGAGCGCGCCGTCTGCACGCTGGCCCCCGCGCTCGATCCGGTCGCGATCTTCACGGCGAGTGGCGAGTACGCGCTGCGCCACGCGCTCCGCTCGCTGAGCGCGCGCGACCTGCGCACGATCATCGCCGCGTACGCGATTCCGGAGAACGACGTGCACGATCTCGCACGTACGTTCGAGGATGCACTCGCCGAGCGAATTGTAGTGGCGGTGCAACAGCGTGTAGGGACGAACGTCACCTCGCGCGCGGGCGAGCTGCGCGGCGCGACCAAGTAGGACGCTCGATCCAACGCGATCGCTCGCATCGACGGCGATCGCGTTATCCACAATCGCGATCGTCGCGACCGCACGATTGCTACATCGACGTCTGCGAAACTGTCAGCGGGCTGTCACTGCAGTGACAGCCCGCTGACGCAACGTTGAAGCTTCGACGCTACCGCGTCGCGCCGATTCGGACGTTTGCAGTCGTCACGTCCGCGCGCGCACCCGTCGGCGTGTCGACCCAGAGCACGACGGGGCGACCACTCACCTCGCTCGTCGTCACCTGTGTGGCGCGACCGGGTCGACTCCATCCAGAGCGCACGCGCTGCATGAGCGAGTAGAAGTCCGCGGCGTCCTCGGGCGTGTCCCACACCGTCGCCCACGCGATCGCGGGCCCCTGCGACGTCTGCCACACGACGTAGCGATCGCCGTCCCAACCCGCGGCGCCGCGCACCGCGTCGTCCTGGCTCTGCAGCTGCTGATACAGGAAGAGCCGCGTTCCGAACTCGCCGAGATCGTTGGTGAACGTGGGCGTCGCTCCGCCGGCGAGGGCGATCGTGACCGGCGTCGGCACGTCGCGCTTCCCCGCCGAATCGGGCGTGCCGAAGTACGAGTAGATGTGCAGGATCTGCTCGCTCGACACCGGCATGTTCTTCATGTCGGTGTACGGAACGCTGCCGTGGTTGCGCTCCTTGTACGTGCGGATGAACTCCGCGCCGCTCAGGTACGGGAAGAGCACCGTCTCCTGGATGACGAGCGGTGCGCGCGAGAAGACCGGCATCGAGCTCTGGTTGTTACGGATCTCCTCGCGCACGCGATCCCATCCGCCCGGCAACGTCACCGCGACGTTCCCCGGCGGGAGCATCGCCTCGAGCTGCTCGAACACCGCATCGCCCTCGAACACCGCCTGCGCCGCGAGCGTGCGATCGTCGTCGCCCATCGCGGTCTGGATGGAATCCAGATTGACGTACTGATCCTGCAGCGCGTGCACCAGCTCGTGCGTCACCACGGTCTCCGCCGTCGTGGGATCGGCGCCCTGCACGACGTACAGCACCTTCGTCTTGGGATCGTAGTAGCCGACGATCTGCTCGACGAGGAGGTCGGTCTCGAGCTTCTTGAGATCGAGCGTGTCGGGGATCATCCCGAGCAGCTTGTACGCGGCTTCGGTACTCGCGAGGTCGCGCTGCGCCGCGGAGTCCTCGAACTGCTGCAGGACGTACGCGCGCACCTGCGCCTTGTCGCGCATCTGGACCACGGGCGGGTGCTTGAACTTGAGCCCGACGCTCCGCTCGATGTTGGGGATCGCTCGCGCGACCATCGCGGAGTACGGGCCGGTCCCCTGCGGTGCCCGGCGGCACCCGCCGAGCGAGGCTGCGACGAGGACGAGCGCCGCGACGGAGGCGCGGCGAACGGGGAGTCGGATCACTGGTGCGCTGAGGTGAGGGTGAGGATCACCCTCCAAAGTAGCGCGATGCGTACCAGCCGATCATGGCGTCGCCGAAGAGGAGCGCGACGATGGCGCCGGGCGCGAGGAAGACGCCGAACGGAACCATCGGCATCTCGAACTCGCCCGACTCGCCGCGCGCCCCGCTCAGGCGCATCACCGGGAGCACGATCGCGCCGAAGGTGACGACGCCGAGCGCGGCGCCGATGAAGATCGTGAGGAGCGCGCGCTGGGGGCCGAGCGCCGCGCCCGCGACGGCCATGAGCGTGACGTCGCCGAAGCCCATCGCCTCGCGCTTGAACGCCATCTCGCCGAGCCATCCGGCGATCGCGATCGCGCCGGCGCCGGTGCACGCGCCGATCAGCGCGTCGAGCGGCGTCGCGAAGACGTGCGCGTCGTGCACGAAGAGTCCCGCGATCGCGGTGACGAGCACCCACACGAAGCCGAACGCGGTGAAGCCGTCGGGAATGGTGTAGTGCTTCGCGTCGGTGATCGCGATGCCGAGCAGCACGGTGACGAAGACCGCGACGCGCAGGGCGAGGAACGTCGGTCCGAAGGCGATCACGGTCGCCGCCCACGCGAGCGCGACGAGGAGCTCCACGAGCGGATACTGCGGCGAGATCGGAAGCTCGCACCCGGCGCAGCGGCCGCGCAGCGCGATCCACCCGACGATGGGGACGTTCTCCCACGCGCGAATCGGTCGCGCGCACTTGGGGCAGTGCGACGGCGGCGAGATCACCGAGCCGCCGACGGGCCAGCGCGCGATGCACACGTTGAGGAACGAGCCGATGCACGCGCCGACGAGAAACGCGAGCGCTGCGAAGACCGAGATGGGGAGAGCGGACACGAGCGGGGTCGATGTGGCGAGGCGTGACGAAGTGGTGCGGCCGCCGCCTCGCGCCGCTCCGCTAGCGTCTCAGCGCGTAGAGGAGGATGCCGGTCGCGATGGCGACGTTGAGCGACTCGACGCCGCGCACGGGGATCGCCACGCTGCGTTCGGCGACCGCCGAGAGCGCGCTGGAGACGCCGCTCCCTTCGTTGCCAACGACGATCGCGAGCCGCTCGGGGGCACGTGCGGTCCACGAATCGACGGGCTCCCCTTCCCCGTCCGCGGTCCAGAGGGCGACGTCGCTCGCGCGGCAGAAGTCGCTGAGCGCGTCGGCCGACGCGTGGAATGCCGGAAGCCGGAAGCGCGACCCCATGGCGCCGCGGACGACCTTGGCGCTCCACAGGTCGGCGCTCCCCGGGAGCGCGACGACGGCGTCGGCACCGAGCGCCTCGCTGGTGCGCAGGATCGTCCCGACGTTGCCGGGGTCCTGCACTCCGTCGAGGACGACGAGCCGCGAGACCGGGCGTGCCAGACCATCGAACGACTGTTCGAGCTGCTTCGCGACGACGAGAATTCCCTGCGGCGATTCGGTGTCGGCCGCGCTCGCCAGCTCCGCGTCGGAGACCTCGAGGATGGAAACGCTCGCGGCATCGAGGACGCGGTCGAGTACCGCGCGCAGCGCCATGCCGCGCGGCGTGGACTCGAGCGCGGGCGAGACGAGCGCGCCACGCAGCAGCCCGCTCGCGGGCACGCCGATGGGCGATGCGAGCAGCTCCTCGACGGCGCGGACGCCTTCGGTCACGAAGAGTCCCGTGCGCTCGCGTGCGCGGCGGCGCGTGAGATCGCGCGCGGTGGAGAGGAGCTTCATGCGCACATCCGCACATAGAATCGCGCGCGCAATCGCGCGCGCATCGCCGATCGCGAGCGTCGTGGTGTCACGACGATCCACGTGCGGACGGCACCGATGATGGGCGCGCGGTGTATTGACAGGGAATCCATGGGATGGCTACTTGCGACCGCGCGGCTCCGCGCGTGGTGTCCCGAGTGAAATCTACCGACAGAGTCTGAGAATGAAGCGACTGATCATGCTCGCCGCGCCGGTGCTCCTCGCCGGCTGCGCGGTCAGCCAGCAGCAGGAAGTGCAGATGGGCCAGGAGTACTCGCAGCAGATCGCGCAGCAGCTCCCGCTCATCCAGGATCCCGAGGTCGTGCGCTACATCAACGTGCTCGGCGATTCCATCGCGCACCTCACCAAGCGCGGTGATCTGGACTGGCACTTCTACGTCGTCGACAGCCGCGACGTGAACGCGTTCGCGGTGCCGGGCGGCTTCGTGTACGTCAATCGCGGCCTCATCGAGAAGGCGAACCGGATGGACGAGCTGGCGGGTGTGCTGGGACACGAGATCGGCCACGTGGTGAAGCGGCACACGGTGAAGCAGATGCAGCAGCAGCAGGGCGTGGGGATCGCGGCGACGCTGGCGTGCGCGCTCACGAGCGTCTGCGAGGGCGGCGCGGCCAACGCGGCGATCAACGTCGGCGGGACGGCGCTGTTCGCGAAGTTCAGCCGCGGCGACGAGGCGCAGGCGGACGAGGAAGGGGTGAAGAACGTCGTCGAGGCGGGGATCTCGCCTGAAGGGATGGTGTCGATGTTCCAGACGCTGATCGCGGAGCGGCAGGCGCATCCCTCGGAAGTCGAGTCGTGGTTCGCGACGCACCCGCTCGAGGAAGATCGCATCGCGGACGTGCAGCGGCTGATCAATCAGATCCCGCCAAAGGAGCTGGCGTCGCTCACCAAGGACTCGAAGAACTTCCACGCGTTCAAGGCGCGGCTGCAGTCGCTCCCGCCTTCGCCGGCGCCGCGCTCGCAGTGAGCTGACACGCGCGCCTGATCGACGCGCCTGGACGCCCCGTGCAGGGGCTGAGCCTACACGCTCCACGGAGGGAGTGAGCCTACACGCTCCACGCAGAGGGGTCCGTGTCGTCCGCTGCTGTGCTCGCGCGAAACCGTGCAGCGCTGCGCGCCGCAAGGTTTCGCATGACTGCGCGCAGACGCTCCCGACACGGACCCCTCTGCGTTGCGCTGCAGCCGGTCTGCGAACGGTTACCGCAACAGCAACTGCAACGGCTACAGCGCTACAATCGCGCGACCAGACCTTTGATCAGGGCCTGGAATTGGGTGGCGACTCTTGCCGTGGTGTCTAGGACTTCGGCGTGATCGAGGGGCGTTTCCTGCACGCCGGCGGCGAGGTTGGTGATGCAGCTCACGCCGGCGACGCGCATGCCGAGTGCGCGGGCCATGACGACTTCGGGCACGGTGGACATGCCGACGGCGTCTGCACCCATCGTGCGGAGCATGCGGACTTCGGCAGGGGTCTCGTACGCGGGACCGTAGAGCGCGGCGTACACTCCGTCGCGTAGCGAGATGCCGAGCGCGTTGCCCACCTGATGTAGCGCGTCGCGCAGCGCGGGGTCGTACGCGTTCGTCATGTCGGGGAAGCGCGTCTCGCCGTCGGCGGCGGGGCCGACCAGCGGCGACGAGAACATGAGATTGAGGTGATCTTCGATCACCATCAGGTCACCGGGGAGGAATCCGGTGTTGATCCCGCCGGCGGCATTCGACACCACGAGGGTCGTTGCGCCGAGCGCGTGCGCGACGCGGATGGGGAATGCGGTGAGCTGGAGCGGGTGGCCCTCGTACGCGTGGAAGCGTCCGGAGAACGTCGCGACGGGCGTTCCGCCGAGTGTGCCGAGCAGGAGCTCGCCCGCGTGACCGTGCACCGCGACGCCGGGGAAGCCGGGGACGTCGCGGTACGCAATGCGCGTCGCGTTCTCGACTTCCGCGGCGAGGCCGCCGAGTCCGGAGCCGAGCACGATCGCGACGCGCGGCGTCGATGCATTCGGTGCCGCGGCGCGGATCGCCTCGGCGGCGGTCCGGGCGGCAGCGGCGTCGTAGCGCGGTGCCGTCATGCGGCGACCGGGGTGAGCTGCGCGAGGAAGCGCGTGAGCTCCTCGGCGACGCGCGCGGTGAGCTTCTCGCGCTCGGGGAGCGGGAGGAAGGCCGCGCGGCAGCCGTTCAGCACGCACTGCACGAGATCGGTCCCGGTGAAGCCGACCTCGCGCACGAGGTGCGCGAACTCATCGGTGAGCGTGATGCCGCTGATGAGGCGATTGTCGGTGTTGATGGTCACGGTCACGCCCTCGTCCAGATACTGCTTGATCGGGTGATCGCCGAGTGACGGGACGGCGTGCGTCTGGACGTTGCTCGTGGGGCAGAGCTCGAGCGGGATGCGGCGGTCGCGGATGTACGCGAGGAGCGCGGGATACTCGAGCGAGCGCACGCCGTGGCCGATTCGATTGGCGCCACAGTCGACGAGTGCCTGCACGACGGAGTCGGGGCCGTCCCCTTCCCCGGCGTGGCAGGTGACGCCGAGGAAGTGCTCGCGCGCGTAGCGGAACGCGTCGGCGTGCGCGGCGGCGGGATAGCCGGCCTCGCCCCCCGCGAGATCGAACGCGACGACGCCGCGATCGGCCCAGCGCACCGCGAGCTGCGCGGCCTCCATCGACATGTCGGGATTCCACTGGCGCAGCGAGCAGACGATGAAGCGCGCGACCGTCCCCGTCGCCGCCTCGCCGCGCGCGAGGCCGTGGACCGTGGCTTCCATGACGTCGTCGAGCGAGAGCCCTTCACGGATGTTGAGGTGCGGCGCATTTCGCACTTCGATGTAGCGCACGCCGTCGGCGTGCGCGTCGACGACCAGCTCGTACGCGGCGCGCTCGATCGCCTCCGCCGTCTGCAGGACCGAGATCGTCGCCTCGAAGCGCGCGAGATAATCCTCGAGGCTCGAGACGTTGTCGGCGCGCATGTAGCGCCGGAGCGTGTCCGCCGTGATCGCGGGGAGCTCGATGCCGGTGGCGTCGGCCAGCTCGAGCATCGTCTCGGGACGGAGCGAGCCGTCGAGGTGGCAGTGCAGCTCGATCTTGGGCATCGCGCGCAGCACGTCGCGCGTGAGGACGGGTGTGCGCTCGGAGGTATCGACCGCGGTCATCGCGTCTCCCGCGGCGGGAGGATGGACCAGTTCTTCACGAAGTAATCGGATTGGCGAATGGTGTGGCGGCGGCGCAGCTCGTCGATGAGGAGCTGACGGATCTCCTGCTGCCGGTCGTACACGACGCGCGCGCCGCGGAGCATGGCGTAGCCGCCGCCTCCGGTCTGGCGGTAGTTGTTCAGCGCGAGCGTGAACGAGTCCGTCGGCGCGACGACGCGACCGTGAAACGCGAGGGCGACGACGCGCTGGCCGATCGGGCGCGCGAGATCGTACGCGAAGTCGACGCCGCTGACGACGTCGAAGTTGTAACCGGCGACGCTGGTGTCGACGACGGCCGAGCCGTCCGGCGTCACCTTGTAATAGCGGCTGCTGTACTCGAGATAGTCGCGCAGCTGCGTGCCGCTGATGCGCACGGCGCGCAGCGTGTTGTCGTACGGATACAGCTTCGCGACCTGGGCGACGGTGACCGGTCCGGGCCCGAAGTGCGCGGCGGTGTCGAACGCCGCCGTCGATGCGATGTCCGCGTTTGCGGCGCGCTGCTCGACGGCGAGGATGAAGTCGGTGAGCGGGACGTCGGCGAGTCGCGCCGAGTCGGCGCGCCACGTGTCCGGCGTGGTCGCGACGGGTGAGGTGGCGTAGCGCACCGTCGCCTCGTGCGCGCGTTGCGTGAGCGCGACGATCGCGTGCGACTCGCTGTGCCCCTTCGCCGGAATGAGCCGAGCGGTGGGCGTGCCGGGGTGCCACACGCCGGCGCCGCACGTGAGCGGAAGCGTCACGTCCGCGACGCTCGTCGCCCAGTTCTTGGGCTGGACGACGAACGTGTGGCCGATGGTCGCTCCCGCGTTCTCCTTGTGCGAGTGGCCGTAGACGAGGACGTCGATCGCCGGCACCTCGCGGGCGACGCGCGCGGCGACGTTCTCGCTCGCATGCTCCGTGGTCACCGTGTCGTAGCTGGACGGCTCGTCGAGCCCGGAGTGGAGGAGCACGACCACGACGTCCGCCCCGCTCGCACGGGCAGCGCGAACCTCGCGCGCGACCGCCGGCACGATGTCGTCGATGCGGAGATGCGCCGCCGCGAGATTGGCGGCGTCCCACGCGTTCGATCCCGGCGTCGTCGCGCCGACGATCGCGACGCGCACGCCGCTCCGCTCGACGACCGTCCGCGCGCGGTAGGCGGGCGTTCCCGGCCGTCTCGCCCCTGCCGTGAAGCGCGCGTTGGCGGCGAGAAACGGAAAGCGCGCCTGCGCGATCGCGCTGTCGAGGTACGGAACGCCGTAGTTGAACTCGTGATTTCCGATCGCGGCGGCGTCGTATCGCATCGCGTTCATCGCGGCGACGATCGGATTGCGCCGATCGCGCGAGACGCGCGCCGCGACGTACGCGAACGGCGTCCCCTGAAGCAGATCGCCCGCGTCCACGAGGACGACGCGCCCGGGCGCCGCGCGGCGGAGCGAGTCGACGATCGTGGCGACGCGGGAGAGCCCGCGTGCCGGGTCCTCGCGGTCGGCGTAGTCGTCCCAGCCGCGGACATGGCCGTGAACGTCCGTCGTCGCGGCGACGACGAGTGTCGTCGTGTCGCCGGTCGTGCAGGCGCGTCGCGGCACCGGAAGCGGCGACGGGAGCGGCGACGGGAGCCCGGCGAGCGAGAGTGCGAGGACGATCGGGGCGAACATCACGGTAACTTACAAGAGGCCGGCGCCACTGGAAGCGCGCCGCCGCGTGCCCCGGTTACGCGATCGTGACACGGCTCGGCTCGCGCCCCGCGCGGTCGAGCACCATCTTCCCTCCACGCATGATTGCCTCCGAGCCGATGGGAGGAGAGGCGCCGCGCGAGCGCATCCTCGTCGTGGACGACGAGCCGGACATCGTCGCCCTCGTCTCGTATCATCTGGCGCGCGCCGGCTACCACGTGACGACCGCGAGCACCGGCCCCGAAGCGATCGATCGGGCGCGGCGCGACACGCCCGCACTCATCGTCCTCGACCTGATGCTCCCGGGCCTCTCCGGCTTCGACGTGCTGGAGCGCTTGCGCGCCGATCCATCGACCGCGGGGATCGCGGTCCTCATGCTCACCGCACGGCGCGACGAGCCGGACCGCGTGCGCGGCCTCACGCTCGGCGCCGACGACTATCTCACCAAGCCGTTCTCGCCACAGGAGCTCGTGCTCCGCGTCGGCGCCATCCTGCGACGGCTGCGCGCGCCCGTGGTGCCGGCGGACGTCGTCAGCATCGGTCCGATCCGCATCGACCGGGGCGCGCACGAGGTGACCGTGGACGACGAGCCCGTGGATCTCACGCCCACGGAATACAAGCTCCTGCTCACGCTCGCCGAGCGGCGCGGGCGTGTCCTCGCGCGCACGATGCTGCTCGAGACCGTGTGGGAGGCGGCGCCCGACATCCAGACGCGCACGGTGGACATGCACGTGCAGCGGCTGCGCAGCAAGCTGGGTGCGGCGGGCGAGCTGATCGAGACGGTGCGTGGCTTCGGCTATCGCATCGTCCCGCCGGTCGCGCGTGGCGTCTGACGCGACGCTGACGTCCGCGCCAGACATCGCATGAAGCTCGTCACCCGACTCGTCGTCGCGTCGATCACGGTGATCGTCGCGCTGACGATCGCGGCGGCGCTGATCGTCACGACGCGAGCGCACGGGTTGCCGCCCGGCGTCGCGGATGGCATCACGACCGCCGCGGTGCGCGACATCGTCGTCGCGGGCGCGATCGCGGCGCTGTTCGCGACGGCGCTCGCGATCACCTTCGCGCGCGGTGTCACGCAGCCGGCGGTCGAGCTGCGCGACGTGGCGCGCGCGATCGCCGCCGGCGACCTCGCACGCCGCCCGGCGATGACGGCGCACGGCGAGATCGGTGACCTTGCCGACGCGGTGCGCGCGATGGCCGAGCAGCTCGACGCGCGCCTCGCCGCACTGCAGCACGAGGAGACGCTGCTCGCGGCGATCGTCGAATCGCTCGGCGAGGGGGTGCTCGCCATCGGGCCGCGCATGACCGTCGTGCGCATCAACGCCGCCGCACGCACGCTGCTCGGCCTGCGCGAGCAGCCTCCCTTCCCCGTCGAGCGGCTGCCGCGGACGCGCGAGCTGCGCGCGGCGCTGGACGAAGCGATCCGGGGCGTGATCGCCGAGCCGCGCGAGATGCGGCTGGAGGACCGGACGCTCGTGGTGACCGCGCGCCCGCTGCGCGGTGGAGGAGCAGTGCTCGCCGTGTCGGATCTCACGCGCACGCGCCGGCTCGAGTCGGTGCGGCGCGACTTCGTCGCGAACGTCTCGCACGAGCTGCGCACCCCGCTCACGGTGATCGGCGGCTTCGCGGAGACGCTCGCGGACGCGTCGGTGAGCGACGAGGACCGCGTTCGCTTCGCGCAGCTCATCGCCACGAACACGCACCGGATGCAGCGCATCGTGGACGAGCTGCTCGACCTGTCGCGCATCGAGTCGGGTGGATGGATCCCGCGTCCGGGAACCGTGGACGTCGGCGAGATCGCGGGCGACGTGATCGCGGGCAACGCACCTGAGGCGGAG
>Ga0070714_100003402_pt1 | contig 11857 bp, 13 predicted proteins | sample LARL83metaG_FD_65450 | JGI IMG/M metagenome (GOLD analysis project Ga0070714, IMG submission 65450) | Corn, switchgrass and miscanthus rhizosphere microbial communities from Kellogg Biological Station, Michigan, USA - LAR L8-3 metaG | ecosystem: Host-associated > Plants > Roots > Rhizosphere ... | reverse complement strand
CTTCGTGCCCGAGGTCTCCTCCGCGGCGAAGATCAGCCGGATCCGCGGCTACGGCGCCGACCTGGTGGTCGAGGGCGCGACCTACTCCGACGCGCTGGCCATCAGCGAGCGGTGGGTCACCGCCTCAGGGGCGATGCCCGTGCCCGCCTTCGACCAGGCGGAGACGGTGCTCGGCGCCGGGACGCTGGGCCTGGAGCTGATGCGGCAGGCCCCGGGCGTCACGACCGTGCTGGCCGCGGTGGGCGGCGGCGGCCTGCTGTCCGGGGTCGCCACCGCCTGCGATGACGGGATCCGGGTCGTCGGCGTGGAACCTGAGGGCGCTCCGACGATGACCGAGGCGCTGGCCGCGGGCCGGCCGGTCGATGCGGCCACGGGCAGCGTGGCCGTGGACTCGCTGGCGCCGCGGCGCGTGGGTGAGCTGACGTTCTCCGTGGTCCGCGCGCGGGTGGGCTCCGTGCTCCTGGTCGGCGACGAGGCGATCCGCCAGGCTCAGCAGGCGCTGTGGGAGACCCTCCGGGTGGTGGCCGAGCCCGGCGGCTGCGCCGCGCTGGCCGCGCTGCTGTCCGGCCGGTACGCGCCCGGGCCGGACGAGCATGTGGCCGTGGTGGTCAGCGGGGCCAACACGACCGCGGTGAGCTTCGCCGGGTAGCCCGCTAAGACGCGGCGGCGCTGCGCACCTCAAGCTGGTCCAGCAGGGTGAGCGTGGCCTCGGTCACCGCGTCGACCGCGCGGTTGAAGGCCTCGGCGTTGTGCCGGGCCGGGCTCCGGAAACCGCTCACCTTCCTGACGTACTGCAGCGCGGCCGCGCGTGCGTCCGCCTCGGTCACGTCCTTGGTGTATGGCTCACGCAGGGTCTTGATGCTCCGGCACATAACGCGACCGTATGCCATCAGGCAGGCGGGAGGCGAACTCGTGCCCGCCGACTATCTGCAACCGTGCGGTTGCGCCTCGATCGCAGAAGTGCAACTATCAGGTTGCACATAAGGAGGAGGGCGGGCATGGCCACCGACCGGATCGAGCGCGAGATATTCATCAAGGCCTCCCAGAACCGCGTGTGGGCGGCGCTGACCCAGCCCGAGCACATCGCGCGGTGGTTCGGCGACTCGGCCGAGCTCGACCTGCGGCCGGGCGGCAAGATGGTGTTCGGCTGGACCGAGTACGGGAGCCACCACGCCGTGGTGGAGCGGGTCGAGCCGCCCAGCTTCTTCTCCTACCGGTGGGGGCACGGTGCCGAGGTGGTGCCGGCCGCGGGCAACTCCACGCTCGTCGAGTTCACGCTGACCCCGGCCGACGCGGGGACCGTGCTGCGCGTGGTCGAGACCGGCTTCGCCAGCCTGAACGGCAGCGACGTTGAGAAGGCCACGGCGGTCAGGGAAAACACAGAAGGCTGGGCGTCCGAGCTGGGCGAGCTGCAGCAGTACGCCGAGGGCCAGGCTGCGTGACCCATGAGCCGGCGGTGGACGAGGTCCTCGCCGCGATGGCCGACCCGACCCGCCGGGCGCTGCTCGAGGACCTGGCCGCCCACGGCGAGGCCACCGCGACCGCGCTAGCCGACGGCCTGCCGATCACCCGGCAGGCCGTGGTCAAGCACCTCGCGGTCCTGGACCGGGCCGGCCTGGTGGCCGGCCGGCGGCGAGGCCGCGAGGTGCGGTACGTGGCCCGGCCCGAGGGTGTGGCCGCGACCGCCCGCTGGCTGGCCGGGCTGGCCGCCGGCTGGGACCGCCGGCTCCGCGAGATCAAGCGCATCGCCGAATCCCGGCCCGGCCCCGCTGATCCTCGTCCTGGCCGGGCGCCAGGCCCGGGCGGGCCAGCGAGTCGCTAGCGCGGGCCCGCGCCCGCTCAGGCGGCCCGGCCTCCGGCCGAGGAGAACGTGGAGTACGCCTGGTCCGTGGGGACGATCTCCACCCCGAGCGGGAACAGCGTGATTGGGATGATCTTGAAGCTGGCCAGGCCGAGCGGGATGCCGATGATCGTGATACACAGCGCCACGCCGCTCACCAGGTGCCCGATCGCCAGCCACCACCCGAACAGGATGATCCAGATGATGTTCCCGATCACCGAGCCGAGCCCGGCGCTGCGCCGCGGCTCGATCGTCCGGCCGAACGGCCAGAGAACATAGTTCGCGATCCGGAACGACGCGATGCCGAACGGGATCGTGATGATCAGGATGAAGCAGATCACCCCGGCGATGGCATAGGCGATCGCCATCCACAGCCCGCACAGCACCAGCCAGATGATGTTCAGGATTACTTTCATTCGGTTCCCCTCGCCCCCTCTCAGGCCAGGCCGAGCAGGCTTTCCAGCCCGACCGTCAGGCCCGCCGGCAGCGACGCGACGCCGCGCACGGCCAGCAGAACCCCCGGCATGAACGAGGCCCGGTCCATCGAGTCATGCCTGATGGTCAGGATCTCCCCGTGCCCGCCCAGCAGCACCTCCTGATGCGCCAGCAGCCCGGCCAGCCGCACCGAGTGCACCCGCACCCCGTCGAGGGCCGCACCCCGGGCCCCGGCCACCTCGGAAACCGTCGCGTCCGGCACCGGGCCCAGCTCCGCGGCGGCCCGCGCGGCGCTGATCAGCGCCGCGGTCCGCGAGGCCGTGCCCGACGGCGCGTCGGCCTTGGCCGCGTGATGCAGCTCGATGACCTCAGCCGACTCGAAGAAGCGTGCCGCCTGCTCGGCGAAGCGCATCATCAGCACGGCACCAACGGAGAAGTTGGGCACGATCAGCGCGCGGGCGGACGGCGCGGCCGAGAGCCAGTCGCTCACCGCGGCCAGCCGGGCTTCGTCGAACCCTGAGGTCCCGACCACCACGTTCCGGCCGTGGGACAGGCACCACTGCAGGTTGTCCAGGACCGCGCCCGGATGGGTGAAATCCACGACCACATCGCACGCCGCCAGCGGGTCGCGCGTGTCGCCGACGTCGACGGTGGCCGCTACCTCCATGCCATCGGCGCCCTCGACCGCCCGGCAGACCTCCGACCCCATGCGCCCCTTGGCGCCGAGCACACCGACCTTGATCATCGTGATCCTCTGCTAGCGGTTGAAACCCGCGGGCGCCTGCCGCTGGCCCCAGCGCTGACGTCGCGAGACACGGGCCAGATCCTGCGAAAACCCTACCCGCCGCCCGTCGGTGTCAAGCAACCTGCGCGCGGCATGCAACCTTTGACCCGCTTCGGGAGTGATGGTGAGTGGAGGACAGGTGCCCGCTGCAGATCTGCCCAGCGACAGCTTCGGCGAATTCGCCGCCGCGGCTCTGCCTGGGCTGCTGCGCTTCGGGCACGTGCTGACCGGCGACCCGAAGGCGGCCGAGGACCTGGTGCAGGAAGCGCTGGCCAGGACGCTGCGCCGGTGGCGCTCTGTGCACCAGGACAACGCCACCGCCTATGTCCGCCGGGTCATGGTCAACACCCACATCAACCGGTGGCGGCGGTGGGAAGCACGGGTGCAACTCGGGGAGGTACCCGACACCACCGTCGACGATCCTGCGCTGCGCCGCAGCGAGGACTGGGACCTGCTGCGCCGCGCGCTGAGCCGCCTCCCGGTGCGGCAGCGCACCGTGCTGGTGCTGCGTTACTACGAGGACCTGTCTGAGGCCGCGATCGCCGAGCTGATGGGGTGCCGGCCTGGCACCGTCAAGAGCCAGGCGTCGCGGGCGCTGGCGGCGCTGCGGCCGCTGCTGCAGCCCGAGCTGGTACCTGGAGGCCGGGCCCATGACGACTGAGGACCGGCTGCGTGAGCTGCTGCAGGACCCCCGGTGGTCGCTGCCCGCCTGGCCTGACCCCCAGGCTCGGGTGCGGCGGGCGGCGCGGCGGCAGCGGCTGAGCGCGGCCAGCTTCGGCGCGGCGGTGGCGGCGTTCGTCACGACGGCCGCGGTGATACCGGTGGTGCTGCTGGGCCGGCTGGCACCGGGAGGCGCCGGACCCGGGTCGGATACGGTGCCGGTGGCGGGTGCGTTCCAGACCCCGGCGGTCGGCGCGGTCGGCTTTGACGCGGCCGTCTACCCGGCGGCGGTCAAGGCGCAGAGCCCGGCCGGCGTCACCACGCTGTGCCCCGACCCGGCCGGCCTGCAGGCCTTCGGCCGGGAGGTGGCTGCCGCCCCGCTGAAGGTCCTGCACAGGCTGGCGCAGGTCCAGCTGTCGGTCTCGGTGAACGGAGCCGCCGCCGTGCCCACGGCGGTGACCGGCCCGGCGCGGGCGCCGGTCCTCACCATCAAGCAGGGCTTCACCGCCAGCCTGCTGCTCAGCGACCGGGCCTTCTGGCCGCAGCTGCCCAAGTGGCGCGCGGTCCTGGTCCAGGCGGCCCGGGTGCCGGTCATCTACTCGGGCCCGTTGCGCTCCTACGCCAGGGTGCACGGCCCGCCGGGCCGGGCCCGGGTGGCGGAGGTCGGCTGCGGCAGCCGGGTGGCCATGGACACCTGGGTCGTTGTTTCCGGGCGCCCCGCCGATCCCGCGACCGAGGCGGAGACGTTCTTCGTCAACCGCCGGGGGCACGTCCTGCTCTACAAGGCATCATCCGCATGAGAGCCAGGATCGCGATCGGGCTCTCCCGCTACGCTCCCTGCCTGGCCATCGTGTTGTGCGCGGCGATCGGCGTGCTCGTGGCGATGCTGCTTTCCGCCTGAGCCCGGCGGCTACCGGGCAGCGAGGAACAGGTAGCGGTTGAGGCTGAAGAAGTACCCGGCGCCGAGCCGGCTGAGGTCCTCGGCCCAGGCCTTCGTCTCCTCCGCCGTGACTCCCGCGCGCCCCGGGACGAAGGCCGCGATGAAGCCGATCAGCCCCGCGCTGTAGGTGTCCGGCTGGTACCCGGCGTTGAGCAGCGGGATCACCGACCGGTGTGTGACCGTGAACCCGGAGTCGCTGAGCAGTCCGGTGAGCCGGCGCGGCAGGTGCGGGTCGGCCAGGTGCCCGTCCCACGCCGCCAGCACCCGGCGCATGCGGTCGGCATCGCTGGATCTCCAGACGATCGAGTCCCAGTCGGTATCGAGGACGAGCAGCCGGCCGCCGGGCCGCAGCACCCGGTGGGCCTCGGCCAGCGCCGCCGGCAGGTCGGAGACGTACTCATACACCTGGGTCGAGGTGACCACGTCGAACTCGCCCTCGCCGAACGGCAGCTCGGTCGCCTGGCCCGGCCCGAACTCGACGGGAGCCGACCCGGGCCCCGGCTGGCGCTGCCGGGCGACAGCAAGCATGGCGTCGCTCGCGTCTATCCCGCGAACCGAACCGCCCGGCCCGACCGCCTCGGCCATTTCGCAGGCCAGGAAACCCGGCCCGGAGCCGATGTCGAGTACGTCCTCCCCCGGCCTCAGGCCGAGCGCGGCCAGGACGACGCGGCGCTGCTCGACGACGTCAGGCGTGCGGTAGGTGGCCTCGACCTGCCGCGAGGTCGTCTCGTCGAACCGCATGGCCGCGCTGTCGCCTGGCCGGGCGGTCATCCGAGGGCGGCGCTGAAGGGCCCAGGGTCGTCGAACGGCCCCACCACGGCCAGCGTCTTGGGCTGCGCGAGCACGGCGGCGGCCACCTCACGCACGTCGTCGTGGGACACGGCGTCGATCGAGGCCAGGATCTCCTCGACCGGCTCGAGCCGCGGGTAGACCAGCTCGGCCTTGCCGATCCTGCTCATCCGGGACGACGGGTCCTCCAGGCCGAGCACGATCGACCCGCGCAGCTGGCCCTTGCCCCGCTCCATCTCGTCGTCGGTCAGGCCGCCGGAGATCACCTTGGCGATCTCGTCCCGGCATATGGCCAGGACCTCGTCGGCCTTGGCCGGCAGGCAGCCCGCATACACGCCCCAGATGCCGGTGTCGGCGTGCTGGGAGCTGAAGCTGAAGACCGAGTACGCCAGGCCCCGCTTCTCCCGCACCTCCTGGAACAGCCGCGATGACATGCCGCCGCCGAGCGCGGCGTTCAGCACGCCGAGCGCGAACCGGCGCTGGTCGGTCCGGGCCAGGCCGCCGCAGCCGAGGACCAGGTTCGCCTGCTCGATGCTGCGTGACACCAGCCGCACGCCGGTGCCAGGCTCCCCGGGGACGTCCTGCCCGGCCAGGCGCGGCGCTTCGGGATCAGCGTCCCCGGTCAGGAACGGGCCGAACGCCGCTCTGGTCAGCTCGACGACCTCGGCGTGATCGAGGCTGCCCGCGGCGGCCACCACCAGGTCCTTCGGCTTGTAGCGCGCCGCGTAGTGCTCCGCGATCTGCATCCGGGTGATCGCGTTGATGGAGTCGACGGAGCCGAGGATGGGCCGGCCGAGCGGGGTGTCACCGAACAGCTGGGCCGCGAAGGCCTCGTGCACCGTGTCCGAGGGGTCGTCGTCGTTCATGGCGATCTCTTCGAGGATCACGCCCCGCTCGGCGTCGACGTCCTTCGGCTCGATCAGCGAGCTGGTCACCATGTCCGCGAGCACGTCGATGGCCAGCGGCAGGTCGGCGTCGAGCACCCGCGCGTAGTAGCAGGTGTACTCCTTGGCGGTGAACGCGTTCAGCTCGCCGCCGACCGCGTCCATCGCCGCCGAGATGTCCAGCGCGCTGCGCCGCTCGGTGCCCTTGAAGAGCAGGTGCTCCAGGTAGTGGGTGGCGCCGGCGTGGTCGAGGTCCTCGTCCCGCGAGCCGACGCCGGCCCAGATCCCGAACGCCGCCGACCGCACCGCGGGCAGCGACTCCGTGATCACGCGCAGCCCGCCCGGCAGCACCGAGCGGGTAACGCGCGAATCGCCGTCGGTCAGCTGCCGCGAGTCGACGGTCATGAGTTGCGTGGCCCGCGGTGACGCTCCCGGGTCCGGTGATGCTCACCACGCTCGCGGTCTCCGCCCCGGTCACCGTCACGATCGCGGTCGCCGCGGTCCCGGTCGCGGTGCCTGTCGCCGCCGTCGCCGCCCTGACGCCGGTGATCGTGCCCGCCCAGGTCCTCGCCGGCAGCCTCCCGCTCGACGACCTCGACGGGGACCAGCGACAGCTTGCCGCGGTCGTCCACCTCGCGGATCTCGACCTGGATCTTGTCGCCCACGGAGATCACGTCGTCCACGTTCTCGATCCGGGCGCCGCCGTGCAGCTTGCGGATCTGGGTGATGTGCAGCAGGCCGTCCCGGCCGGGCAGCAGCGACACGAACGCCCCGAACGTGGTCGTCTTCACCACCGTGCCCAGGAACCGCTCCCCGACCTCGGGGATGTGCGGGTTGGCGATCGCGTTGATCGCCGTCCTGGCCGCCTCGGCCGACGGGCCGTCGGTGGCGCCGATGTAGATGGTGCCGTCGTCCTCGATGGTGATCTCGGCGCCGGTGTCCTCCTGGATCGAGTTGATCATCTTGCCCTTCGGGCCGATGACCTCGCCGATCTTGTCCACCGGGACCTTGACCGTGATGATCCGCGGCGCATACGGGCTCATCTCGCCCGGGGCGTCGATGGCCTCGCGCATCACGCCGAGGATGGTCAGCCGCGCGCCGCGGGCCTGCTTCAGCGCGGCCCCGAGGACCGACGCCGGGATGCCGTCCAGCTTCGTGTCGAGCTGCAGGGCGGTGATGACGTCCTTCGTCCCCGCGACCTTAAAGTCCATATCCCCGAACGCATCCTCCGCGCCCAGGATGTCGGTCAGAGTGACGTACTCGCCGCCCTCATGGATCAATCCCATCGCGATCCCGGACACCATGTCCTTCAGCGGCACGCCCGCGTCAAGCAGCGACATCGAGGACGCGCAGACCGAGCCCATCGACGTGGAGCCGTTGGAGCCGATGGCCTCCGAGACCTGCCGGATCGCGTAGGGGAACTCCTCGCGCGTGGGCAGCACCGGGATCAGCGCCCGCTCGGCGAGCGCGCCGTGCCCGATCTCGCGCCGCTTGGGCGAGCCGACGCGGCCGGTCTCGCCGGTGGAGTACGGAGGCATGTTGTAGTTGTGCATGTACCGCTTGGTGCGCTCCGGGTTGAGCGTGTCGATCATCTGCTCCATCCGGAGCATGTTCAGCGTGGTGACGCCCAGGATCTGGGTCTCGCCGCGCTCGAAGAGCGCCGAGCCGTGCACCCGGGGCAGCACGCCCGCCTCGGCGGACAGCTGCCTGATGTCGGCCAGGCCGCGGCCGTCGATGCGCACGCCGTCCCGGATGATCCGCTCCCGGACCAGCTTCTTGGTCAGCGCGCGGAACGCTCCGCTGATCTCCTTCTCGCGGCCCTCGAACTGGCCGCCGAGCCGCTCGGCCGCCAGGGCCTTGACCCGGTCGGTCTCGGCCTCCCGGTCCTGCTTGCCCACGATCGTGAGCGCCTTGGCCAGGTCGTCGGAGACCTCGCTGGCCAGCGCGTCGTAGACGTCCTGCTGATAGTCGCTGAAGACGGGGTACTCGGCGACCTCCTTGGCGGCGTGCGCCGCCACCTGCCGCTGCCCCTCGCACAGGACCTTGATGAACGGCTTGGCCGCCTCGAGCCCGGCGGCCACGATGTCCTCGGTGGGCCCGACCGCGCCGCTGCTCTCGTCGGCGAGCAGACGCAGGGTATGCGGGGTGGATTCCGCCTCCACCATCATGATCGCCACGTCACCGTCGTCGAGCACCCGGCCGGCCACCACCATGTCGAAGGTGGCCTCTTCCAGCTGCGGGTGCGTCGGGAAGCCGACCCACTGGCCCTTGATCAGGGCGACCCGGACGCCGCCGATCGGCCCGGAGAACGGCAGGCCGGCCAGCTGCGTGGACAGCGAGGCCGCGTTGATCGCGACCACGTCGTAGAGATGCTCGGGGTTCAGGGCCATGATCGTCTCGACGATCTGCACCTCGTTGCGCAGCCCGTGGGTGAACGTCGGGCGCAGCGGCCTGTCGATCAGGCGGCAGGTGAGGATCGCGTCCTCGGACGGGCGGCCTTCACGGCGGAAAAACGAGCCGGGAATCCGGCCTGCCGCGTACATGCGCTCCTCGACGTCCACCGTGAGCGGGAAGAAGTCGAGGCCTTCCTTGGGGTGCTTGGACGCGGTAGTCGCGGACAGCACCATGGTCTCGTCGTCGAGATACACGACGGCGGAGCCTGCGGCTAGCTTGGCCAGCCGACCGGTCTCGAACCGGATTTTGTGGGAACCGAATGAGCCGTTGTCGATAACGACCTCGGTCGTATACACACCCTCCTGGGGATTAGCCACGGGTGACCTCCTTGAGTGAGGTCCCGCGTCAGCCCGCCACCGGTGGAACACCGGCCGGTCGCCGATCCGGGCCGGGCGCCGGCCGGTCTTCGATCGAAGCCCCCGGCCCAGGCGGACGGCGCGAAGCGCCTCCAGCCGCAGCCCGAGAACCACTACCGAGGACCGGCACTGTGGGCGCCATGAGCGCTCCTGGGGGCCGGGGCCGCGGGACTCGTTCTTTCTTCGTTGGTATTCAGTTGTCCGCCCAGCGGGCGGCTTAGCCCAACCTACCTGCGCAGGCCCAGCTTTTCGATGAGCGCGCGGTAGCGGGCGATGTCCTTCCTGGCCAGGTACTGCAGCAGCCGCCGGCGGCGGCCGACCAGCAGCAGCAGGCCGCGGCGGCTGTGGTGATCATGCTTGTGCACCTTGAGGTGCTCGGTAAGCTCCTGGATCCGCCTGGTGAGCAGCGCGACCTGGACCTCCGGCGAGCCGGTGTCACCCTCATTGGTCGCGTGCCCGGCGATGATCTCCTTCTTGACACTGGTCTCGAGCGGCACGTTGCTCCCTTGCTGGAACTTGGTCAGTAGGCTGCCCGTCCGGGCGTTCGACGCCGTTTCTGGGCACGGATCCGGCGAGAGCTTGCGCTACGCGGATTCCGCGGGCCGCCGCCTGAGGGCGCAGCAGGCCCAGCACCGGTGATACACCGGCGCACCTCAAGATATCACGCCTGCCGGGTCAAGATGCCAGCCCGGCTTTGCCCAGGTGGCCGTTACCCGGCGCGGGTGACCGCCCGGGCCGCGTCGACGTCACGGTGCATCTGGCCGACGAGATCGGCGACCGAGTCGAACTTGACCATGCCGCGGAGCCTGACCGCGAAGTCCACCGCGACGTGCGTGCCGTACAGGTCGAGGTCGTCGCGGTCCAGGGCGTAGGCCTCGACCGTGCGTTCCTGCCCGTCGAAGGTGGGGTTCGTGCCGACCGAGATCGCGGCCGGCCAGCGCTCCTGCTCGGCGCCGCGGGCGTCCAGGCTGGTGAGCCAGCCCGCGTAGATGCCATCGGCCGGTATCGCGGTGTGCGGCAGCGTCTCCAGGTTGGCGGTGGGGAACCCGAGCGACCGGCCGCGCTGCTGGCCCCGCACCACCACGCCCTCGACCCGGTGCGGGCGGCCCAGGTCGCGCGCGGCGCCGGCCACGTCCCCGGCGGCGAGCCGCTCCCTGATCTCGCTCGACGAGATCCTGACCCCGTCGTCGGCCAGCAGCGGCACCCCCTCCGCGGTGAACTCGTACTTCTCGCCCAGCTGCGCGAGCAGCGCGACATCGCCCGTGGCGCGGTGGCCGAACCTGAAGTCCTCCCCCACCACCACCAGCGCCGCGTGCAGCCGGTCCACGAGCACGCTCCGCACGAACTCATCCGGGCCCAGGCGGGAGAACTCGCTGGTGAACGGGAGCAGGCAGACGGCATCCACGCCCAGCCCGGCCAGCAGCTCGGCGCGCCGCCGCGCGGTGCACAGGAACGGCGGGTGGGACCCGGGCCGCACCACCTCGTCGGGATGCGGGTCAAAGGTGATCACCACCACCGGCAGCGCGAGCTGCACCGCCGCCTCGGCGGCCCGCCCGACGACGCGCTGATGACCGCGGTGCACGCCATCGAAGACACCGATCGTCACCACGGAGCGACCCCAGCCGTCCGGCACGTCCTGCAGGCCCTGCCAGCGGTGCATGTACGGATCCTTCCCCCGGTCGGCTCTGCGGAGACTCCAAGACTGCCACGTAAACCGCCGCGCGGCTCACAGCCCGCCCCGTGGTTAGCCAACACCGTGGTTAGGGAGCGAAGACCGCCAACGGCCTGGCCTCCCCCTGGTCCTCGGTGAGCAAGGCGATCAGCGCCCCGTCCGGGCCGAACGCGGCGATCGGGCCGGACGCGGCGCCCGCCCCGGACGCCGGCAGCCTGCGCCCGTGCGCGACCAGGCGCGCCTCATCCCCGGTGAGGTCCCGGCGCGGGAAGGCCGCGGCCGCGGCGTCGGCCAGCGGAATCACCCCGAACGACGCCTCGAGCTGGTCCAGCGTGCGCGCGGCGCTGAGCTCATACGGCCCCACCCGGGTGCGCCGTAGCGCGGTGAGGTGCCCGCCCACGCCGAGCGCGGCCCCCAGGTCCCTGGCCAGCGCCCGGATGTAGGTCCCGCTGGAGCACGTCACCGCCACGTCGGCGTCCAGCACGTCACCGAGCGGGCGCGCGGCCGAGATGGTCAAGGACCGCACGGTCACGGCCCGGGCCTCGAGCTCGGGGGCCTCGCCGTCCCTGGCCAGCCGGTAGGCCCGCTTCCCGGCCACCTTGATGGCGCTGAAACCCGGCGGTACCTGCTGGATCTCTCCGGTCAGCCCGGCCGCGGCGGTGCGCAGCGCCGCCGCGGTCACCCCGGCGGCCGACGTCTCGGCGATGATCTCGCCGTCCGCGTCGTCGGTGTCGGTCGCCTGGCCGAGCCGGATCGTGCCGGTGTACTCCTTCTCGGTGAGCGCGAGGTGGCCGAGCAGCCGGGTGGCCTTCTCCACCCCGACCACCAGCACCCCGGTCGCCATCGGGTCCAGCGTGCCCGCGTGCCCGACCCGGCGGGTTCCGGCCAGGCGGCGGATCCGGCCCACGACGTCGTGCGAGGTCCAGCCGGATGGCTTGTCCACGATGACCAGGCCTGTGCTTGCCTCGGGGGGACGACCCCCCCAGACCCCCCCGCGGGCCATCCGCTCGGGCCGACCTTCGGCCGGCCGTCGCGGCTGGCCC
>Ga0070714_100003400_pt1 | contig 11860 bp, 8 predicted proteins | sample LARL83metaG_FD_65450 | JGI IMG/M metagenome (GOLD analysis project Ga0070714, IMG submission 65450) | Corn, switchgrass and miscanthus rhizosphere microbial communities from Kellogg Biological Station, Michigan, USA - LAR L8-3 metaG | ecosystem: Host-associated > Plants > Roots > Rhizosphere ... | reverse complement strand
CAACAAGCCAGGCGCCCTACTGGTATGCAGCGACGGCCTGTGGAACTACCTGTGGGACGCAGAAGAACTGGCACGCGCAGCACTGCCGGCAGCACTGGACGAGCCGTTCCGAGTAGCCAGCGAACTAACATCGGTCGCCCTGGAACGCGGCGGCCACGACAACATCACCGTCGTTCTGGTGCCGTTCGGGCACCCTGGCACGAGGAGCACCGACACATGACGGGCCACCCGAACTTCAAGGTCGACATCTACCAGAACGAGTACCTGCCAGAAGGCGCACGCGAGGTAAACGCAATAGTCACAGTAACATCAGACGCAGCGTCGCCAACCGCAGCAGCGGCTGTCCCAACGGGAACCGCAGCCGCCGAAGTGATCATAGTCGACTGCTCCGGATCAATGGACTACCCACGCGGCAAGATGATCGCAGCCCGCCAAGCAACAGCAGCAGCAATAGACGCACTACGCGAGGGAGTGGCCTTCGCCGTAATAGCAGGAACAGACCAGGCACGCTTGGTATACCCACAACAACCAGGCCTGGTCCCAGCAGACGCAAGAACAAGGGCAGCAGCCAAAGCAAGCGTGAACAACCTACGAGCAGGCGGCGGCACAGCAATAGGCCGCTGGCTCTCACTAGCCAACACGCTGTTCTCCGGCTACGGCGGAAACGCGATCAAACACGCAATACTCCTCACCGACGGCCGCAACGAACACGAACGCCCAGAAGACCTGGCCCGCACACTGCAAGCCTGCGAAGGCAGGTTCGTATGCGACTGCCGAGGCGTAGGAACAGACTGGGAAGTAGAAGAACTGAGAAGAGTATCGACGGCCCTGCTGGGCACGGTAGACATCGTGGCCGACCCATCAGGCCTGACAGCAGACTTCACCGCGATGATGAACTCAGCGATGAGCAAAGCAGTAGCAGACGTGGTGCTACGACTGTGGACCCCCCAAGGCGCAGACATCAAGTTCGTGAAACAGGTGGCCCCGGAAATGGCAGACCTAACAGCCAGAAGGATGCCGGTAGGCGCCCAGGTAGGCGACTACCCGACCGGCTCATGGGGAACGGAAAGCCGCGACTACCACGTGTGCGTAGAGGTGAAACCGGCCGGCATAGGAGACGTAATGCTGGCCGGAAGAGCAAGCCTGGTCCTGAAGGGAACGGAAGACGAGGTCCTAGGCCAGGGCTTGGTGAAAGCAACATGGACAGACGACATGGTGCTGTCAACCAGAATCAACCCAGAAGTAGCGCACTACACCGGCCAAGCAGAGCTGGCTGACGTAATCCAGGAAGGCCTGGAAGCACACAGAACAGGCGACCTGGACACAGCCACAGCGAAGCTGGGCCGAGCGGTAGCCCTGGCCACCGAAACGGGAAACACAGACACAGCCGCGCTGCTGGCAAAGGTAGTCGACATAGACGATCCAGTGACCGGCACGGTGCGGTTGAAGGCAAAGGTGGCCGACGTCGACGCGATGACGCTGGATACCCGCTCCACCAAGACGTCCCGGGTGCGCAAGAGCTAGTAGGAGGCAGCCATGCCCAGTTGCCCGGCCGGACACGACTCGATCAGTGCGGACTTCTGCGACATCTGCGGCCTAGCCATGGGCGCAGCCGCACCAACGCCAAAAGCGGTGTCCACAGTGGTCACCCAGCCAGTAGCCCCAGACGAGACGTGCCCCGAGTGTGGCGAGCCACGCACGGGCCGCTTCTGCGAGGGTTGTAGCTACGACTTCGTAGCCGGCAAAGCATCACCGGGAACGGCGGCAGCCACCCGATCAACCCCGGTCGTCGTCACCGGCCCCGCACTGTTCGGTAGCTGGGCAGCCGTAGTAAGTGCAGACAGAGCACACTTCGACGCGGTACAAGCGCAGGATGGTCCAGACGCAGCCGACATAGCGTTCCCGGCCTACTGCCCCGACCGCCGGTTCTCACTGACGGGGACACAGATCCGCATCGGAAGGCGCAGCCGCAGCCGAGGACTGGAACCAGAGATCGACCTAACCGGCCCACCGGCAGACCCAGGCGTGTCGCACCTGCACGCGGTCCTGCTGGCACAAGCAGGCGGCGGCTGGGCACTGGTAGACCCAGGCTCAACCAACGGAACAACGATCAACGACGACCTGGACCCCATCAGAACGGACACCCCAGTTCCCCTCAAGGACGGCGACAGAATCCACGTAGGCGCCTGGACCACCATCACAGTGCACGCACCGTAGACATAGGGGAACTAGGAAGGGACAACTCAGTCGGCGAGGAGTAAAACCGCCGACCAGCAAAGCAACGGGCTCAGAGCAAGGAAACCCACCACCAAACAGGGCCGTGGAAGCAGACACGGGCCGGCCGAAACTCGGCGGAGACGGGGTTGTTCAGTCTTTCCTGCTCCGTTACGACAATGAGGAGATCGGAGCGAAGCAGGAAGCCAAAGCCCGGGACCACGTCAAACGGGACCGGCAAGCGACGCCAACTGGTCCACCACGTCAACCAGCGGCCGACGAGTGTCGACAACAACAGTAGCTGACGACCGCAACATCGGCTCGACCACAGCCGCATCAGCCACAATCCGATCGCGCTCTGCAGGAGCCTTCCCAAACGGATTGGTATCCCGACGAGCAACGCGATCGAGCATGACATCGAGAGGAACGCTGAGCAGGACAACCTCATCGAACCGAGACCGAAACCGACCCTGATTCCACACAGTCCCACCAATGAACAGCGGCTCACCAGACCGCTCATGAGAAGCGATCAGAGCATCGATCCGATCCGCACGCCACTGCGGTTCCAAACCATCCCCACCCGAACCAGGAACATGCTCGATCCAGTCACCATAGTCAGTGTCGACGACCCGATACCCCCGCCGCCCCAACAACTCCAGCACAGTCGACTTACCTGTACCAGACATACCCGTCACCAAGATCACCGTCATGAGCCGCCACTATAGCCAACAGATCATGATGCTGACCCACGACGACGCACGGCCGAGGTCGGCCGAGATCGGCCGAATACCGCACAAGAATGACCGCTGAACGGGTGAACAAACCCCCAGATACATCCGTCGGCTTATTGTTGATGCCCAGACGGTTGCTCACATGGCCGCCCCAATGGCCAGCGGACTTCGGTATCGCATACCTAGGGTGGTAGCAGAAATACAAAACATTCTCCCGCGGAGGAATCATGACCAATGCCGTGCCGTCGCTGATGGAACTCGCCGCCCAGGTCGTCGTCCAGAACAACGACGTCAGCCAGTTACAACCGGTGCTGCCGCCGGAGCTGATCAATTACCTCCGGACCCTGAACGGCGAGATCTCGCTGGACCTCGCGACCAAGTTCTACGACCGCTACTACGAGATGTACCAGACATTCTCCGCGCACAGCGGCCAGGACGCGGACGTCGAGACGATCGACCAGTTCCTCGCCGGCTACCAGCAGCTCCTGCTCATGCACGACCACGCTGCCCAGGCCCTGGCCACCGCGATGGCGACCGCCGTCAACTCAACCGACCCGGCATGGCGCGACTACACGGTGACCTTGCTGTCCGACGTCCAGGAACACGTGACGACGCTGGGCCAGCGCGTCGAGACCATGATCGAGCACCTGACCTGGGTGCGCTCCGCGTTCTGATCCAAAAGATGATCAAAAAGAGGACGGCCGCCCAACGGGCGGCCGTCCAAAGACAATCAACCAACATACGGAGCAATGATCTTGCTGAACTCGAACGGCTGCTGCGGAATGTCGGTGCACTTGGACAGCGACCCCGTACAGGCGTTCCCGTCCCGCGTCACGTCCCAGAACGCCAGCTCACCCAGGTGCTCCTGCCGCGCGAACGTCAGCAACTGCTGCATGTCGGACTGCACGAACACCTCGGAAGAATTGTCGTTCTGACCGATCATCGGAGTGACGCCGACCATGTTCCAGATCTGCGCATCGGACAAAGACGGCAACAGCGGCACCAGCTGATTGTGCACGCTCTGCGCCGACTGGATGGCGAACATGCCCATCCGCCCACTCGGGTTGGGCGCCTCGACGTCACCGAAGTCCATCGCCATGACGTTGACCATGTTGACCGTGACGCCGTGCGAGACCGCCGACTGAACGACACTCAGGCCCTGACTGGTCAGCCCGGAGGGCAGCACCGGCAGCGTCAACGTGATCGACAACGTCTTGCCCTTGCCCTTGGCCTTGGCCGCAGCCTGAAGGGCCGCCATGGCCGCCGACCGACGATCGATCGACGCCGGATCAGCCACCGCCGACCCCTCGATGTCGAAGTCGATCTGCGACAGGGAGTACGCGTCGATCACCGACTGATACTGCGCGGTCAACGACGGAACATCGGTACAGGACTGCGCCAGCTCCGTCCCGGCCTCACCACCGAACGACGGTTTGACATCGGCGCCCAAAGCGCGCAACGACGCGATATCCGATTGCTCGAACCCCTGGCTCATCGTGAAAGCATTGAACCACGTGGCCTGGCAGGCCGACGTTCCGTTTACGATGAATCCGAGCGAGAAATCACGCAGCCCGGTGGTCTCCGCTATCTGCGTGAGATTGGGCGTCGGGAATGCGCCGATGTCCACGAACGGCGCCGCGATTCCCGGCAGGTGCCCGGTGCCCCCGCCGGCCTGCGTGGTGGCCGTGACGGTGTTGCTCTTGCCCGACACGTTGCCGGCCTCGTCGACCGCCTGCACGCTGAACGTGAACGTGCTGGACGCGGCGAGCCCAGTCACCGTCGCGACCGTGCCCGGTGTGCTGGCCACCAGCGACGAGCCCTGGAAGATGTTGTAGCCGGCCACCTCCAGGTTGTCGGTGGACGCGGTCCAGTTCATCGAGACGCTGTTGGACGTCGTGCTGAGCACGGCGAGGTTGGTCGGCGTGCTCGGCGGGATCCGGTCGGCGCTGCCGTCGCACGGGTTCTGGTTGAGCGTGCAGCCGGCCGGGTCCTGTTCCGCCGTGCCGCTGTTGCTGGAGTTGAAGCCGAAGGACGTGGTGGCGCCGGGCGCGAGCGGGGCGTTCCACGACAGGTTCGTCACGGTGACGGTGTTGCCACTCGTGGTCATGTTGCCGTCCCACAGGCTCGTGACCTTCTCGGTCGCGGGCAGCGTGAACGACACGGTCCACGTGTTGAGCGGCACCGACATCGTGTTGGTGATGGTGTAGCTGCCGGCGAAGCCGGTGCCCCAGTCCTGGGTCTTGGCGAAGACGGCAGTCGGTAGCTGCGGCGACGCTGCCGCGGCGTTGCCGGGCGTGGCCAGACCTGCCGCGATCAGGGTACCGATCGCGGCGAGGCCGGCCAGCCGGATGACGCTGGTCAGCCTCCCTCCGCCGGCCAACGTATGTGCAGGGTGTGTACGCATGCGAGCAGTATGGAGTAGACCACTCGCAGTGGACTAGACCACTTGTCTCACTGTTGACACAACTGGACAACCAAAGCGACTGGGGCTACGCGAGCTCCACCAGCGGAAACGCGCGGTGACGCCGTGGCGGACACAGGAAGTTCTGCCGCCGGGTCGCCGTGATGAACCGTTCCAGACCGTTGTCGCTCTCGTCGACGCCGAACCTGTTCTGCAGGTCGAGGCTCGCCTGGTGGGCCCGCATGGTGGTGAAGAAGTCCGAACTGGGGACGAACGCGGTGAACTGCAACTTGGGCTGGTTGCTGCCATCGGGTACGTCGAGGTCGTCGAAGCCGGGACCGTCCATGCGGATGTGCATCGGCGTTCCGTCCGCGGCCCGGGACGACCGCTGGAGGGTCGACAGGTGTCCCATCCGGTGCTGCGGCTGGCCCGTGGTGGGGTCGGGCAGGGTGCCGACGCCCTTGGCGCTGTGCACCGCGTCCTGCGTGCCCTGGAACTTGTTGTCCAGGAACGCGGGGCCACCGCCGTTGTAGAACTGGTCCGGGTTGCCCATCGACGGCGGCGGGTCGGCCCGGAACATGTACTGCACGTGTTCCAGGAACGTCCCGTCGTCACCGGGGTTGCCGTTGGCGTCGAGGTTGAACCACTGGTGCATGTCGAGAATGTCGTGCGACAGGTGCTGCATCGAGCCGTTGTCGAAGTAGTCGCCTGCGACCGCGGTCGTCACGTGGGCCGACGCGTTGCCGGCGAACGTGCAGATCGCGGCCGGGCCGCTGCCGTCGACCTGCTGGTCGGCGAAACCCATCCACATCGGGCTGTTGGGATGGATGAACGGCGCGAACGGCAGGCTGTTGAAGCCGGCCACGAACCGGGGCAGGCCCTTGGCCTGGAACATCGCGCGGCTGGACGTGAAGCAGAACAGGCCAGGCGTCGGCGAGGCCACCGGGCGGCCGGCCAGCGAGTTCGAGCCGCCGAACCAGTTCACCACGTCGGCGACGAAACTGTAGTCGTCGCCCCGGATGGTGATCAGCACGTCGTTGCTCTCGATCATCACGGGGACGTTGTACGTCAGCTTGGTGATGGTCGGGTTGGCCGGCGACACGTCGGTGGGGCTGGGCACCGCCTCCTCCAGCGCGAACCGGGTGTTGTCGCTGGCCAGCCGCGGCATGCGGCTGGACACCAGTGCCGGTGGCAGCCGCCGGAAGTACGGCAGGCCGTAGGAGAGGAAACACATGATGCCGCCGGCCGCGAACTGGTAGTTCAACTCGAGCGCGCTCATCGCGTTGGCCAGGGACCGCTGGTCGGACCTGGTCGGGGTACGCGTGAGATTGGCCGTGAGGAACGTGGTGTGCTGCGGGCCGAAGCGCGCTAGAACGCCGTTCTCCTCAGTTTGCGCCGGCGCGATGAAATTGCCGATGTCGAACTGGATATCCGGCAGGGTGACGTTGGCCGCCGCAGCGTCGGTCAGTCGAATCGGTTTCGGCACGCCACGGCCGACCATCTCCAGCGTGCCGAGCGCCGTGGCGATGCCGGCCGTTTTGAGCGCGGTCCGGCGGGATAAGTGAGCCATCCCGCCGGCCGCGGTGGTTCCGTCGTCTCTGCTCATCGACGGACACCTCCTTCACGGAGAGTGATTGCGCCGGCCTGTCGGGGTAGCCGGCGCTCTCAAACGCTATTTCCGTGAGTGATGTACGTCATAGGACAGGAACACCCTAGGCTGACGAGAAACACCTAGGGCGACCCGGTCATGGTCAACTGTCAACGAGACCCAGGCCATCGGCCAGCGCGAGCGCCTCGGTGCGGTTGCGTGCACCCAAACGCAGGAACAACTGTCGTTGCACGCTTTGCACGGTCTTTACCGCGATCCCGAGAGCCTGCGCGGTCTGCCGCACGGAGTGGCCCTGCCGAATCGAGCCGAGGATGTCCAACTCGCGCTTGGTCAGCTCGAGCGGTGCCAGCCGCGGATATGCCGCCGCCAGCAGTGCCCGCACCGGACCGGCCGGCGCCACCAGATACCCGGCGCGCACCATGGCCAGCACGGCCGGCAACTGTTCCACCAGCCCTTCCCCGGTCAGTACCGCGTCCGCCCCCCGTGCCACGGCCGACGCCACGATCCGCCGCACGTCGTCGCCCGGAGGCGGCGGCGCGCCGGGTATGGCGCCGTCGGCGTTCGCCGGCAGGATCGCGACGTCGCCGAGCAGCCCCAGCCGCGCCACCTCGGCGGCGGCCTGGGTGCGGCTACGCACGTCCAGCTTGGCGAAGATGTGCCGCGTGTGGTTGACCACCGTGTGCGGGCTGATCTCGAGCGTCACGGCGATCTGGGCCGCCGACCTACCAGCGCAGATGAGCGCGAGCACCTCCTGTTCCCGGCCGGTCAGCCCGGCACGCGCCGTCGGCGAACGCTGGTGCGCGGGACCGGCATCAGCCAGTGCCGCACGCAGCCCCGCCAGCCCGGACCGGTAGCTGACCAGTCGCCGGACCCCCGCCCGGTGCAGCCTCGCTACCGCCCCCACGTCCAGTGAGCCGTGCAAGCCGATCAGGCACGGTGGCCCGGCGCGATTGTTTCCACTGCTGCCGTTCCGGGAGGAACCGTTGTTGTGGTTCCCCACGGCCGTCAGCCCGGCCACCGTCGCCATCGTGTCCTGCTGTGCCGTACTCACGTCGAGCAACACGATGTCCGGCCGGCTCAGAGTGCAGAGCCGAACCAGGCCGGGTCGACTACCTGTCGACCCGGCCAGGACATATCCGGGCAGCGCGACAAGCCAGTGCGCCAACGCGTCCCGAACCAGCCGGTCATGGTGTTGCAGCACAATTCTGGTGGTGGCCTGGTTGGCCACCTCGTTATGTTCCGCCATGGCGGACCGCCTGCAGATCCCCGTAGTGATAAGGGCCCCAGGGTAGCCACGCTCTTGAATCGCACGGTGTAGACCAACCGGACCATTTAGTTCACACAGGAACGGTCCGGATTGCGTTCCCGAACCGGACGGCGTCCGCCCCGCGACACACGGGAAGCGGTTGCTTGCGTCATTCGGCGCCAAAGATCGGCGTCCGGGCGGGTCAACCCATCTGGTGAGATGGTCCCGCTAACGAGGTGAGTTCCGTGTCAAGCGGAAGCGCTCCGCCGTCCGGCGGGACACACCCGTTCCGCCGGGTTGACATGCGCGGAGCTTTGTCGGCACCAATCGTTCCGGCACCGCGCTTACCAGGTGTCGAAATCGATCTCCAAAGCCTCCCCGTGGCCAGGCCGGCGGCGACCCCATATCGTGTGCACGGAAGGTGCGCAAGGCGAGGTAGGGCGCGTGAGCGGGGTCGACTACTACCAGGTGCTCGGTGTGGACCGGGGTGCGTCAACATCCGACATCAAGGCGGCGTACCGGTCGCTGGCGAAGGTGATGCACCCGGACGCCGGTGGCACCGCCGGTAATTTCACGATGCTGCGCCAGGCCTACGAAACTCTCCGTGACCCGGTCCGGCGCGCCGCCTACGACCGTGTCGACAGCCCGCCGCTGGTGCCCCGCCCGGTGTGGCGCCCACCGGCGCGTCCCCGGTCCGCCCGTGTCCAGCGCACCGGCCAGGCGGGCCAGAGCGGGCGCTTGCGTGGTTTCGGTGGCGATCCCGGGTTCGTGCCGCCACCGTTGCGGCTGGACACCGACACGCTGCCGTGGTGGCCGCCCGCGCCGACGCGCACCCGGGTGCGTTACCTGCCGGTGGTCGGACCGGCCGTGTCGACCGTGCTCGCCGCGTCCGCTGGCTGGGTATTGTTGACGTTGTTCGTCTTCCTGGCCCCCGCGAGCTCGATCGTCCTGCTGGTACTGGGATGGCTGCTCGTGGTGGCCGGCGCCGTCGTGGTGTTCCGGTTGGCGCGCCGCTATCTGCTGGCGCGGCTGGCCGATCGCGCGTTCGCGGCCGAGGCGGGTGGGCGTGTCGTGTTCGGACGGCCGGGCACCGAAGACGACCAACTCGCCGAGCGCCTGACCGCCGGCCTGCTCGCCGAGTACATCGCGCCGCTGCCGGGCACCCGGATCTTCCACGGACTCGCGATGCCCGGCTCAGTTTTCGCGGACGTCGACCACGCCGTGCTGCGCGGCCGGTGCCTGATCCTGATCGAGTCGAAACAGTGGCTGCCAGGGCACTACACGGCCGATGACACGGGTGCCGTGTGGCGCAACGGACATCCGTTCCGCGGCGGCTCGATCCGGCTGCCGGTAAGCGTTTTCGCGTACCGTGAGCTGCTGCCCGACGTCGACGTGCGCGGCGCGCTGTTGGTCTATCCCAACCGGGCGGGCGACCTGACGACGGGGGAGTCGCCCGAGGACGTCGCCGCGCCGCCGATGAGTCCGGAGCGCTTCGTGCGCGAGATCGGCGAGTGGCTCGCGGCCGAGCCGGCCACCGTGGACCGTGAGCTGTTCCACGCGGTACTGGATCGAGTCATTAACACCACGCGTGGTTCAGACCAGCTGTGATGGTCCAGACCTGTTTATTCAACAGATTTCACGCGAGATGGCTGACATCGTTGTAGCCGCGTATCAGCCAATCCCGTTCGGCAATGACAAGTGTGGATATCGACCCGTTGTCGGCGCCGACGAACGCGAACGGCCGGCTACCAGTGCTTTCGGCGAGAATCTGGCCGATCACACCGCCGTGTGTGAATAATGCGACGCGCTGATCGATATGACATGCGGCGATGGATTGCACGCCCCGGCGGACCCGTTCGGCGAACAGATCGGCGGATTCCGCGCCCGGTATGACATCCCAGCGTTGCTCGGCGCGCATGCGCTGCGCGATCGGATGCGCCTGCGCCACGCGCTGCCGAAACAGCCCGCCCTCCCATTCGCCCAGGTAGACCTCGCGCAGATCGGCGGACACGCGCGGTGTCATACCGAGTCGCGCGGCCAGCGGCGCGGCCGTCTCGGCGGTCCGTCGCAGCGTGGTCACGTAGATCGCATCGATTCGTGTCGTGGCCAAACGTCGCGCCACACACTCGGCCTGATGCCGACCGTCGGGCGCGAGTTCGGGATCGCCGTGCCCGTCCACCAGCGGAAATGGTCTGTCCATCTGGGCCGGTGCGGATTCGCCGTGCCGGATCAGCAGCAGTTCGGTCGCGCCGGCCGGCAACCGGAACCGCGGCTGCCGGTACTCGACCGGTTCGCCGTCGCCCGAGGGCGTATTCGTGCTCGTCACGGCTGTTCAGGCTAGTCGTGACGGGCCGTGCGTGGCCCGGATAAGTGGCCTGCGTCGCATCGTGGGAAACACCAAACGAATCGGACATGCTGCCGCCGAACGGCGCACCACACCTAGTGGGTTCTTGTTAGTTGCGTTTCCCATATGTACGACTTTACTTGAACGAGTCCAGATACTGGCCGAGCATGACGAGCCAGCCCCGGTCACAGCGAGTGACGTCAGTCGTGCACCTGACGTCATCGGCCGAAGGCCCCAACCCAGTTTCTCGGCATGAGAGGTTTCCTATGCCCTTGAACGACTTCAAGACTCTGCGGATCAGCCGCCGGAACGCGGTGAAGGCTGGTTTCGGAGTCGCGGTCGCGGCCCAGTTGGCATTGTTGGAACAGACCGCGTTCACGCCGAACCGGGCGTTCGCGGCCACCCCGCAACCGCCGATGGCCAATTCCGGCCCATTTCCCATCATTCAGTTCGACATCGGCAGTTCCATTGCCGCGCCGATTACCCTGAACGACGGCGCCGGCAACATTCAGGCGCAGTTCGGACCGGTTTTCCAGTACATCATTCCGGCGACACTGACCCGGACACCCACGACGACCGACCAGCGTGTGCTGGGCGACGCGCTGACGACGATCGAGGAGTTCTACGACTTCAGCCCGTCCGGCGTGATCGGGATGGTGTCCTACGGCGTCCCGTACTTCAACCTGTTGCCCGGCGGCATCAACGGCGCCCTGGTGCAGGCGCACATGCCGCAGTTGCGGTCCGGGCGGAACCCGGACGGCACCACGAACGCTTTCGCCGAGGCCGTCCCGATGCCCACGGACGTGATCAACGGCCTGGTCGGCGGCCCGAACGCGCCGGCGCCCAACGTCACCAAGGACCGCTTCAACGTCAACGTAGTGATCGAGCGCAACCACCTGCTGTTCCAGTTCCGCAGCGACTCGGTGAGCAACCTCAACGACGTGCTGGCGTGGCTCAAGGGCAGCAACAGCCTCAAGGGCAACGGCATCCCATCGCCCGCGTTCAACGGTCTGATCAACTTCCAGGCCACGCGCGTGCAGTTCACCCAGCGCGGCCTGCCCAGGACGATGGCGAACAACAACGGGTTCGAGTTCGCCACCCGCATCAACCCCGACTCGCCGATGTGGATGGGCTTCCTCGACCAGCAGACCAACGGCTCCGGTCCGCCGCAGATCTGCACGTTCGCCGGCAACAGTTCCGCCCAGCTCACCAACGCCAACGTCGGTGACTACTTCGGACTGGGCGGCACCCTGCACCTGTCGCACGACATCGAGGACCTGTTCCAGTTCTACGCCCTGCCCAACCAGGACTCCCG
>Ga0070714_100003397_pt1 | contig 11864 bp, 16 predicted proteins | sample LARL83metaG_FD_65450 | JGI IMG/M metagenome (GOLD analysis project Ga0070714, IMG submission 65450) | Corn, switchgrass and miscanthus rhizosphere microbial communities from Kellogg Biological Station, Michigan, USA - LAR L8-3 metaG | ecosystem: Host-associated > Plants > Roots > Rhizosphere ... | reverse complement strand
CGGAGACTTGCTCCGTGTTCCGTGTTCCGTGTTCCGTTTTTTGTGTCGCCCGTGATCGGGCCGAAACGCAGGGAGTTCACCGCGCAAATCGGCCGCGCGCCCATGGTAAAAATGTCGCGCACGATGCCGCCCACGCCCGTGGCCGCGCCCTGGAAAGGCTCAACCGCGCTCGGATGATTGTGCGATTCGATCTTGAACGCGATCGCCAGGCCGTCGCCGATATCAATGATGCCCGCATTTTCCTCGCCCGCGCCGACCAGAATCTTCGGCGACTTCGTCGGAAACGTCTTCAGCAGCGGCCGCGTGTTCTTGTAACTGCAATGCTCGCTCCACATCACGGAGAAGATGCCCAGTTCCGTGTAGCTCGGCTCGCGTCCGCCGAGGATTTCCTTGGCATGCGCATATTCCTCCGGTGTAAGGCCGTGTTTGGCGACCAATTCAGGTGTAATGGCGGGTTCGGTCATTTCAAATCTCAAATCTCAAATTTCAAATCACGCCGCCTTCGCCAACCGGCTCTGCAGCGCGTGAATCATGCTCTCGAAAATCAATTTTCCATCCGCGCTGCCCAGCAGCGGTTCGCAGGCGCGTTCTGGATGCGGCATGAGGCCCGCAACATTCCGGCGCTCGTTGAAATCTGCCATCGAGTCGGCGGGAAACTGGAGAGCCAATTGATAATTCATCTTAGGCCGCCACTTCCACCTCGCGGGCCTGGCTGGGCTCCGGAATTGGTTCACCGCGCTGTCGTAGATCTTCAATATGCATTTCCAGCGCTTCCCTCATCAAAGAAACAGTTTCTTGTTCGGTATCCGCCGCGGCTACGCAACCCGGAAAATCAGGCGCATACGCGCTGAAATTCTGCGGCCCCCGTTCAATAATGATCGTGTATCGCATAGTCATTTAAGTCCTGCTTGCTTGAGGATACTATTTAAAGTTTTCGGGTGCAAATCCTGACCGGGATGCCCCGCAATGGTGACCGTGCCCGGTTTGGTGGGATGGTGATATTGCCGATGACTTCCCCGTGTCCGCACAAGAAACCACCCATCCGTTTCAATCTGTCGAATGATTTCACGAATTTTCACTCGTGCATCACGCCGCCTTCGCCAGCCGGCTCTGTAACGCGTGAATCATGCTCTCGAAAATCAATTTTCCATCCGCGCTACCCAACAGCGGTTCGCAAGCGCGTTCCGGATGCGGCATGAGGCCCGCAACATTCCGGCGCTCATTGCAAATGCCCGCGATGTTCTGGAGCGAACCGTTCGGATTCGCAGTTTCGGTCAGGTTCCCATTGGCATCGCAATAGTGCCACAGAATCTGGTTGTTCGCTTTCAGACTTGCCAGGGTTTGTTCGTCGGCGAAATAGCAGCCTTCCCCATGCGCAATCGGCACGCGGAGAATTTTTCCCGATGGAATCTGGCTCGTGAACGGCGAATCGTTCGTGGCGGTTTTCAGGAAAATGTGTTCGCAATGAAATTGCAAATCACGGTTGCGGATGAGCGCGCCCGGCAGCAGGCCGGCTTCGGTGAGCACCTGGAACCCGTTGCAAACCCCGAGCACGAGTCCGCCGTTTTCCGCAAATTGTTTCACGGCCTGCATCACGGGGCTGAAACGCGCAATCGCGCCGCAGCGCAGATAATCCCCATAGCTGAATCCGCCGGGGACGATGACCGCGTCCGCCTCGCCGAGGGAATGTTCCTTGTGCCAGAGCAACCGCGCCGAGTGGCCCAACACGCGCACGCCGTGGACGGCGTCCTGGTCGCAATTCGACGCCGGAAATTGTAATACGACAAAATTCATATTATTTACGATTCACGATTTACGATTTACGCGACGAACGGCCAAGCGCTCGTCAACCGTATATCGTACCTCGTAAATGAGTTCATTCAATCTCCAGTCGGTAATCTTCGATGACCGGGTTGCTGAGAAATTTGTGCGCCGCCTCGTTCAATTGCTGGCGGGCGGCCTCTTTATCGGTCCCGTCCAGTTCGATTTCGAGGTATTTGCCGACGTGCACGGCTTTGACGCCGCGGTAGCCCATGTGTTCGAGCGCGTTTTGGACGGTCTTGCCCTGCGGATCGAGCACCGCTTTCTTGGGCGTGACAATAATTTTGGCTTTCATCGTAAAAAAATCAAAAGCGGCCCGGTCAAAAATGGAAGTGGCCCGCCATCGAAACCGGAATTCTGCGTGAGCGCGGGCGCGGAGGCGAGAAATTTTTTGAAGGCGTCAGCCCGGCGTAATTCTGCGCGTGACATTGCGCTTGGTTCGTGCCAACTGTGGGGAATGAAATCATCTAAATCATCTATTTGGATTTGTGCGGTCAGCGCGCTCCTGGTTTCTGGTCTCATGAGCGTTGCTGAAGGTGAAAAAACGCAGCCCAAGACGGCGGAAACCAACGCGCCCGCCTCCGCGGATTTGACTCAACCGGCCAAATTGACCGAGAAAGCCCCGGATACTTTCAAGGTCAAGTTTGACACGACCAAGGGCGCCTTCACGGTGGAAGTGACACGGTCGTTGGCTCCGAACGGTGCGGATCGTTTTTACAATATGGTGAAGGCCGGTTATTTCAAGGACATCGCTTTCTTTCGCGTAGTTCGCGGGTTCATGGTCCAGTTTGGTATGAGCGGCGATCCCAAAGTGACGGCTGCGTGGAACGACGCCAGAATTCCGGATGATCCGGTCAAAAGCAGCAACACGCGCGGCACAATTACCTTCGCCACCGCCGGTCCCAATACCCGCACGACACAGTTGTTCATTAACTATGGCGACAACACGCGACTCGATCGGATGGGTTTTTCGCCATTCGGCAAAGTCATTTCCGGCATGGATGTCGTGGATAAAATCAACGGCGAATATGGTGACATGCCGCAACAAGGGGGTAATGGGCCGGAGCCGGGACATATTGCCGCCGAGGGCAATGCCTACCTCAAAAAAGATTTCCCGAACCTTGACTACATCAAGTCAGCGACGATTGTGCCCTGAACCTGGTTCCACCTGATTTAATTCCAAATATCATATGAGCACTGACAACGAAGTCGCCATTATCAAAACAACCGAAGGCGAAATGGTCATCGAATTCTGGCCGGATGTCGCGCCCGGGCACGTTGAGAATTTCAAGAAACTCGCCCGGCAGGGCTTCTACGACGGCACCTGCTTTCATCGCGTCATCAAGGATTTCATGATCCAGGGCGGCGATCCGCTCACCAAGGATCCCAAGATGGAAGCGCGCTGGGGCACCGGCGATCCGGGCTACAAAATCAAAGCCGAGTTCAACGACCGGCATCATGATCGCGGCGTGCTGTCCATGGCGCGCTCGCAGGACCCAAATTCGGCCGGCAGCCAGTTTTTCATCTGCCACGGCAATCCGCGCTTTCTCGATAAGCAATACACCGCGTTCGGCAAATTGATCAAAGGCGACGACGTGCTCGAAAAAATTGCGACCACGCCCACCCGCCCGCAGGACCGGCCCACGAAACGCATGGGCGTCGAGAGCATCAAGATTGTGTCCGCGGATGCGGCGAAGTAATTTACGATTGATGATTTACGATTGACGCGACGCTCTGCAAAGCTCGCGTCAATCCCCTTCCACTCGTAAATCGTATATCGCAAATCGTAAATAGTGAGCGTGGAAACCTCCGACCTTGCCGTCCTATTAGTCGCCGTCGGCTGCCCGAAGGAAAAATCGGCCGAGATGGCCGCGCAATTGGACAAACGCGCCAAACAACTGGCCGCCGAAAAAAATCGCACCTACGACGAGGCCCTGGAGCACCTTTTGAAATTGATGGCCCAAGGCTGGGCCGCGAAGGAAAAAGGCCTTTGAATGTGCGATTGCCGATTCACAATTGACGCGCCGTGAAGCTTTAGACACGAATTTCACGAATTAACACGAATCAAAACGGTGGAGTTCCGCGCAAAAACATTCGTGAAAATTAGTGAAATTCGTGTCAAAAAAAATGCGGGCCCAGGATTTCTCCGTGTGATCGTCAATCGTAAATCGTAAATATAAATGATCGAACCTTGGAAAAAAATCAGCTCCCGGCCGCTCGGTGATTTTCGCATCTTCACCGTTCGCGCCGACACGAAAATTTCTCCCCGCACGCAAAAAGAGCACGACTTCTTCATCATCGATTCGGTCAATTGGGTGAACGTGATCGCCGTCACACCCGACCAGCAACTGGTCATGGTGGAGCAATATCGTCACGGCTCGAACACGGTGGAATTGGAGATTCCCGGCGGCATGATGGATGCCAGGGACGCCTCGCCGGAATTCTGCGCGCAACGCGAATTGCGCGAAGAAACCGGTTACGAAGGTGCCAACGCGCGGGTGATTGGCGACGTCTGGGCCAACCCCGCCATCATGAGCAACATTTGTTACACCGTCCTGGTCGAGAACTGCCGCTGCGTGCATCCGCTCGAATGGGACCATGCCGAGGAATTGATTACCAAGCTGGTGCCGCTGGTTGAATTGCCGGCGCTGGTGGCCTCCGGAAAAATCCGCCATCCGCTCGTGGTGGTGGCGCTTTATCATTTTGAACTGCTGCAGCGCGGCTTGAAAAACGGGTAAAAGCAATGCTCTACCGGCATCCTCGGCGGTTCGGAAGCAGGGCTGACGCATCAAAATTTTCCACTTTGCGATTCGGTTTTCACTAACACCGCGGCTTCAGCCCGGTGGTTTGACAGGGCACGGCAAATTTTAGCCGTTTTGAACGGCTTTTGCTTTCACTCAACCAGCCGCCGAAACGGCTAAAGAACCAATGGGGACAAATTTTTCACCGCGCTAAAGCCGCGATGTTAATGAGAACGGAATCTGATGCGTCAGCCTTGCTTCGGGCAGGCACCCCAATTGACAAATGCCCTTTTCCAAATATATAGCGGTCAAATGAAAACCTTGAAAACCTACCGGTCCGTTTGCCTCCAAATTGCCGCGTTCGCGCTGGCGTTCGCCTTTGTTATCCAGGCGCGGGCGGCATCGCCGCGCGAAGATCTCGTTCACGCCTACGTCCTTCTAAAACTGGCCAATCACAATTATGCCGGACATCGCGAGGCGGCCATCAAAGAGCTCGAAATTGCCGGCCACGACCTCGGCCTCGATCTGCACGGCCGCGGCTCGGAACGCGAACGGCAACTTAAGTCCGACGAACAACTCGCGGAAGCCGGCAGGATTCTCCACTACACCCGCGACCGGCTCGACGCCCACGACCGTGAGCGCGCGGCGGCGCATGTGGACCGCGCCATGCACGAGATCGACCTCGCTTTGAGGGTCAAGTAGCGGCTCTCGAGAAGCAGGCGCTCAGGATTTTCCCTGGCGCACGCGCTCTTTTTTGTCCTCGAGCTCGCTTTGCAATTTTTTGCGATCCTCGCTCAATTGCCGCTGAATTTGCTGCAACTTATCCGGGTCACCCGCTTCGGCAGCCTTATCCATGTCACTTTTCAACGCGATTTCGCGCTCGGCGATTTTCGCCGCGTATTTGGAATCCAATTCGGCCAATTCTTTTTTCTTTGCCGCGGTCAATTTCACCGTGGGCGACGATTTATTCAACCGCTCCATCGCAAGTTCGTAAGCGCTTTTCATCAGGTTTTAACTCTCAACACTCAACTAACAACTATCAACTAAAATAACCATCAACTCTTTTTCTTCCACGGCATGTCGGGAAATTTTTCCGGCGGCTTGATCGTTTGCGGCGGCGGCTTGGCCATTTCCAATTCCGGATCGCCCTTCGGCGTCTCGCCCGGCTTGGACTTGTCCGATTTCCACGACGAAATCCGCGCCTGCATGCCGTGATGCTCCGCCAGCCCTTTATCGCCCGCCTTCATGTAAAACAGCGAAAGATTCGTGTGCACCAACTGCTCGCCCGGCTTCATTTTCTCCGCTTTGCGCCCTTCGGCAATCGCCGTCGCGTAATCGCCCTTGCGATAATAAGCCATGCCCAGCGAAAGCTGCGCGTCAAAATGATTCGGGTCCTCCGCAAGGATGGCCTTCAGCTTTTCGATCGCGCGGTCGTAATCGGCCGTGCTGAAATCGAACATCGCGTCGTCGTATTGTTCCTGGTGTGAGGCCATAATCTTTGACAAGGAACGTTAACGCAGGATTATATTGCTGCGCAAACGCGAAACGTGAGACGTGAGCCGGCGGCGGTCCGCTTCACGTTTCACGTTTTACGTTTCAAATATGTTATGTCTTTGCCAATTAAACTGATTTCAACCGACTTCGACGGAACCATCTTTGCCGAGTTCGAGAACCCGCCGATCCCCGAAACCTTGCAGCAGGTCATCGGCGACTTGCAATCCCAAGGCGCGAAATGGGTCATCAACACCGGGCGCGACATGTCCAGCCTCATGGAAGCGCTCGGGCGCGCGAAAATTTCCGTCGAGCCCGACTATCTCGTGCTCGTGGAACGCGAGATTCATTGCCACAACGGCGTTTGCTACGTCGGCCTCGAAGAATGGAACGCGCAATGCACGCGCTCCCATGAGGAATTATTCACGCGCATCATCCCCGATTTGCCGGGCATCACTGAATGGATCAATAAACGCTTCCACGCGACGGTCTACGAAGACCCGTTCTCGCCCTTCTGCCTCATTGCCGGCAATAAAGCCGATGCCGAAGTCATCAACCAGTTCCTGGAAAATTATTCGCGCAAGATTCCGAACCTCGCCGTCGTGCGCAACGATGTTTACACGCGCTTCAGCCACGCCGCCTACAACAAAGGCGCGGCGCTCGCCGAATTGATGCGCCGCCTCCGCGTTCAGCCCGCGCAGGTTTTTGCCGCCGGCGATCATTGGAACGACCTGCCCATGCTCTTGCGCGACCACGCGCACTGGCTCGTCACTCCCTCCAATGCCATCGATGTCGTCAAGGCCCAGGTCCGCGACCAGGGCGGCCTCGTCAGTGAGTTGTCCCACGGCTACGGAGTGGCCGCCGCCCTGGAATTCTATTTGAAACAAGCCGCCGCCTGACAATGGCAGGTGATAATGGGTCGACCTGAAATAAACGAAACTAATGGCCAGATTTTGTCATCCCTTACACAACCGTTAAAATCGATGCAACTCGTTTATATTCAGTGTGATATAGTTATATATTAGAAATTGACACGGTTCGCATTGGTGATAGTGTGTCATGGCAACGGTGTTCTTGCCGGAATTTCCTCAACGGCATCGGCCCCTTATTGCAATAAATTTTAAATTGATTACAGGCACCTCTCATGAGCGACACAACAATGGCTGCGCCATCTACGGGCGGCACTCCCAAAATCTCTAAAGTATCCGAAGCGGTCATTCGCATCGCGGGTAATTCACAGGACGGCATTCAGGCAATCGGCGGTTTCCTGGCGCGGCTCGCCGGGCGCAGCGAGCAGGAAGTCATGACCTTCATGACCATTCCGGCGACGATTTCCGGCGGTCCTTCCATCTTCCAGGTCCGCATCGGCTCGGGCGAAGTCCTGAGCGCCGGCGATGAAGCCGACGTGTTGCTGGCCTTTTACCAACATTCCTACGAAGGCCATATCAGCTCCCTTAAAAAGCACGGCATCGTGCTCTACGATTCGGACCACGTGGAACCGAAACCCGAATGGAAGGAAAGTTATCATCACGTCGGCATTCCCATTTCGACCCTGACCGTCGAAGCCATCGGCGGCACCGCCAAGGACAAAGGCAAAAACATTTTCACGCTCGGCCTCGTGGCGCGCATGTTCGACCTGAATGTGCCGAAGCTTGAACGGCTCATTAACGAGCGCTTCGGCGGGAAAGACGAGAGCATCGCGAAAAACGCGCTCCTCGCCTTCCATGCCGGCTATGGATATTCCCTCGGCAGCATCATCGATACGTTCCGCTTTGTGGACAGCGAGAAGAAGGATCGTCACCAGGTCGTGATGAACGGCAACGAAGCCATGGCGTACGGAATCATCGCCGCCGGGGTTCGCTTCGGCGCGGGTTATCCCATCACCCCGTGGTCGGACATCATGGAATTGCTCCGCCGCGAATTGCCCAAATACGGCGGCACGTTCATGCAGACCGAGGACGAAATCGCCGCCATCTCGATGGCCATCGGCGCCAGCTACGCCGGACGCGTGGCGGTCACCGGTTCCAGCGGTCCCGGCATCGCCCTGAAAGCGGAAGCCGCCGGTTGGGCCGGCATGGCGGAAATTCCCCTCGTCGTCATTGATATCCAACGCGGCGGACCTTCCACCGGCATGCCCACCAGCGTGGAACAATCGGATTTGAACATCGCCTGCTACGGCAGCCACGGCGATTCCCCGCGCGTGGTGCTCGCGCCCGCCAACGTCGAAGATTGTTTTTACACTGCCATCGAAGCCGTGAACATCGCCCGCAAATACAATGTGCCGGTTTACGTTTTAAGCGACCAGGCCATTGCCACGCGGATCGAAGCGTTCCCCGAACCCGATTTGAAAACGGTTTGCCAGGACATCACGCCCGACCTTTCGCCCGTGGAGGATTACAAGCCTTACGATTTGTCCACCCCGGACGGCACCGTGAAGCGCGTCGTCCCCGGCACGCGCATCCTGAGCGGCAAATATCCCGTGGCCACCGGTTTGGAACACGACGAACTGGGTCACCCGAGCGGCGCGCCCAAGATGCATATGCAAATGTCGGCCAAACGCCGCCGGAAACTGCAGGCGCTCGCCGCCACCCTGCCTCTGCCGAAAATTCACGGTCCCAGCGAAGGCAATGTACTGCTCGTCGGCTGGGGCTCGACTGAAGGCCCGATCCGCGAAGCCGTGGACCGCGCCCGCGCCGCTGGCGACAGCGTCTCGTCCATTCATCTGCGCCACATCAGTCCATTGCCGAACGGGCTGGAAAATATTTTCTCCGGCTTCAACCACGTGTTGGTCGTCGAGTTGAATGATGAAGGCATTTACAATCACGGCGGCCAGCTCGCTTCGATTCTGCGCGCGCGCTACTGCAACCCGAACATTTCCGGCATCAACAAAACCGATGGCCTGACCTACAAGGTGAAAGAAATCCTGGCCGCCGTGAAAACCAAGCTCGCCGCCGGCACGAACGGCGAGGCCAAAGCCGCCCATTAACTTTTAACGACAACATTCAACGATTCGCAAAATGAGTTCTCCCATCACTGATATTCCGGCCCGCGGCGGCAACATTGTGGCCGTCCCCGCTTCCGCCCCTCTGGAAACTGAACGCAAAGGTTTGACCAAGAAAGAAATCGCGGCCGATCACCCGACTTGGTGCCCCGGCTGCGGCGATTTCTCCGTGCTCGCGCTCTATTTCAAATTGATTGAAAAACGCAAGCTGTGGCACGAGAAGATCACCACCGTCGCCGGCATCGGCTGCTCCAGCCGGTTCCCCTATTTCGTCCAGGCGCACGGCGTGCATTACATCCACGGCCGCGCCCTCGCCTTCGCCAGCGGCATTTCCCTCTCGCGCCCCGACCTGCACCTGTTCGTCTTCGGCGGCGACGGCGACGCCTTTTCCATCGGCGGAAACCATTTCAACCATACCGCGCGCAAGAACGTCAAAATGACCTACGTGGTCATGGACAACTGGGTCTACGGCCTGACCAAAAAGCAGACCTCGCCCACGTCGCCGCTCGGTTTCAAGAGCAAGACGGACACCTGGGGCGCGGTCGATTATCCGATCAACCCGATGAAACAGGCGATTGCGGCGGGCGCCTCGTTCGTGGCGCGCACCACGCACACCAATCCGAATCATGTGCTGCAAATGATGGAAGCCGCCATGGATCACGACGGCTTCAGCTTCATCGAATGCCTGAGCGAATGCGTGGAGTTTTACGAAGGCGCCTTCGACGCGTCGAATCCCCGCAAAGGCGGCGTGTTCAACGAAGTTCCCAAAACTCACGACGTGACCGACGAGCTGGCCGCTTACAAATTGGCCAACGAACCGTTCCCCGGCTACTTCGGCATCTTCTACAAGAACGCCAAGCCGACCAAGAACGCCAAGGAAGCCAGCATCATCAAGACCTCCCAGGAAAAGGTTAAGGGAATGAAGGATTGGGAAATCCTGCAGAAAAGCTTCGAGAAGCTGAAATAACTTCCCTGACGATATCCGATTTGCGATTTACGAGCCCGCGGAGAAATCCCGGGCTCGTAATTTTTTGAGACACGAATTTCGCGAATTAACACGAATTCATTTTCGAAATAATTAGTGAAAATTAGTGTAATTCGTGTCAAAGGTTTTGGATGCCGATTTACGAATTTGCCTGTCCGAAATGCCGGCGGATTTACAGCTTCCTGTCCAAGCGCGTGAATCCCGACCGCCTGCCCGTGTGCCCGAAATGCGGCAATAAGAAGCTCAAGAAAGAGGTCAGCCGCTTCGCCATGACGCGCGGCCGGTCCGAACCCGCCGGCGGCGATGCCGGTGACGAGGGGCCCATGCCCGATATGAGCGACCCGCGCATTGCCCGCGCCATGGCCGAGATGGAACGCGACATGGAGCATCTTGACGAAAACAATCCCAAGCACATGGCGCACATGATGCGCAAGATGAAGGACCTCATGCCCGCCGGAACCATACCCAAGGAAATGGACATCGCCATCAAGCGTCTCGAAGCCGGTGAGGACCCCGAAAAAATCGAGGAAGACATGGGCGACATTTTCGGCGACCTAATGGGCGGCGAAGAAGGCGGCGGTGGTGGCGGTTATTCCAGGGATGAGGGACTTTATGACTACTGATTCCGCCGTGCCGTGCATTTTTGCTTTTATCCGAAATGGCCTCAAATAGATTGGTGTGACGGCTCCTCGGCTGACGAATTTTTGCAAATCGTAAATCGCCAATCGAAAATCGTAAATCTCCATGGCTCACATTCACGAAAAAATTGATTTCACAGTCGCCATCTTCGTCGTTCATGGCGGCAAAATTTTATTGATTCATCATCGGAAGCTGAACGCCTGGCTGCCGCTCGGCGGGCACATCGAGCTCGATGAAGACCCCGAGCAGGCGGCCTTGCGCGAGGCGAAGGAGGAAAGTGGCCTGGACGTGACGCTCCTTGGCGAACGCCCGCCCACCACCGGCCCCGGCACGCGCGCGCTGATTGCGCCCCGATTTCTTGACATCCATCGCATCTCCGACACCCACGAGCACATCGGGCTGATTTATTGGGCGCGCCCCAAACATTCCGCCGACGTCCAATGCGCCACCGAAGAGCATCACGACATCCGCTGGTGTTCCGAGCCGGAATTGGACACACTGCAACCCCGTATGTCCGAAGCCGTGAAATGGTATTGCCGGAAAGCGATTGAAGAAATGGCGCATTGACCCCTGCGCCATCAACGGCACCGATTTGTCCCACCGCTGGAGCACGTTCCCCCTCGCCCCATCGATGGGAGTATATATAATTGACGGAAACATCACAAATTACGGAAAATATTGGCGATTCGAGTTGTGGCTATATTTCGCGAACTAAAAGATTTTGAGAGGCGTTTTGAAACGATGGATCTCGGGGAACTGAAGCGCTGGAAGAAATATTGGATTCAACATGCCGAAGGCTTGTCCTCAAAAGTAAAAAAACTGGCCATGAAGCGAGTTCATGAAATTGAGAAAGCCATTCAGCAACGGTCAAAGGAGCAATAACTGAAGCTCTCTAAATACGGAGTTTCCCTCGCCATCAATTGGGAGAGGGCCGGGGTGAGATAGCTGTGTGAAATCCATGACGAAACGCCGACTCAAAAAATTTTATTTCGCGCTGGTGGCCTTGAACACCCTCGCGACCACGTGGTTTCTCAATTATTTGTTTTTCTACCTGCGCGATCGGTTCGGCTTTGGGAACCGCGAAAACCTGTGGGTGTCGGCCCTCCACGGCTTCATTTATACCTTCGCCGCCTGGCAATGCGGGAAATTTGCCCAGCGCCGTGGATTTATCACCAGCCTCAAAGTC
>Ga0070714_100003396_pt1 | contig 11866 bp, 8 predicted proteins | sample LARL83metaG_FD_65450 | JGI IMG/M metagenome (GOLD analysis project Ga0070714, IMG submission 65450) | Corn, switchgrass and miscanthus rhizosphere microbial communities from Kellogg Biological Station, Michigan, USA - LAR L8-3 metaG | ecosystem: Host-associated > Plants > Roots > Rhizosphere ... | reverse complement strand
TCTTGCCCAGGTTGGTGCTGTTGGTGTTGGTCGTGGTCGTCGTCGTGGTGGTGCTTTGGTCGTCGGCCGCGAACGCTGGCGCCGCTACCGCAGACACGGCACCCGCGACGAGCGCGAGACGCACGGCCTTGCTGATCTGGTTGCTGTTCATCCGAGACTCCTAGAAGAAATTTAAGAGTTGGAACCCGATCTCCCCTCGACGCCTGAGCGTCTTCGAGGCCCTAAGGCGACTGGCTGGAATGCCCGCCCCTCTTAGACGTATGAATACTAGCACAGTCAAATCAGATTAATAGGGAAATGTTGCTAGCAAGAAACAGCTGTAGGCACTCTCCCCCTTGCTACCAGAGGCCATCACACGGAAGCAGAGTCACTGTTGCCATATTGCAACATTGTGCTCTTCAGGAGTGTGGCGTCGTTGCTAATTCAATGCGTAAAAAATGATCAGATTGGCCTGGACAGGAGGCAAGGGGATTTCACTTATTTATAATGCGGCTTTAGGACTCCAGACCAACCCATGACCCCTTCTCCCATGCCCCCCCCCGGCCAGGATCTCTATGACCTCGGCCTGCGGCTCCTCGAGGGTGGTCAGCCCCAGGCAGCCGTCGAGCGGCTGGAAGCCGCCCGGCGTCTGAACCCCGGGGATCCGGCCCTCCTTTATGCCCTGGGAAACGGCCTGCGGCTGTGCGGCCGCCCCGAAGAGGCGGCGGAGGCACTCAAGGCGTCATTGAGCCTGCAACCTGAGCATGCCGATGCTGCTTTCAGCCTGGCATTCCTATATATCCAGCAGGCCGAGACCGCACGCGCAGCGGACCTTCTCCTGACGCTCTGTAGCAACCGACCCGCCGAAGATGGATTCAGGGAGAAGGCTGCGGCCCTGCTCGCGGGCGCCGGCGAAAATGCCTCTGCAGCGGAGCTGTACGAGCAGGCTGCCCAGCATGCGCCAGGGCGGGCCGGCCTGCACCTGCAACTCGGGATCCAGTACCAAAAGATAGGCCTGTATGAAGAGGCGGCCAAGGCTTTCCGGCGTGCCATAGACCTCAACCCCCGCCTCGGCCCCGCCTACATGCTGTTTGCCCATACCAGGCGTTTCACCGAAGTGGATGCCGAATTGGAGCAGCGCTCACAGGCTTCGCTTGGGCGACCGGATCTGGGCGCGGAGGACGCCGCCTGCATCCATTTTGCGCTGGGAAAGATGTACGACGACGGTGCGCGCTACGACGCCGCCTTCGGACATTACCGCTCGGGCAATGAACTGCGCCACCGGCAGACTGCCTTCGACCGCCAGGGTTGGCAGGAGTACGTCGGACGTCAACTGCGGGTGTTTGAAAAATTACCTCTGCCGGCTCCACGGCCGGCAGACTTCACCCCCGCTTTCATCGTGGGGATGCCGCGCAGTGGCACCACCCTGGTCTCACGCCTGCTAAGCAACGACCCCTCCGTCTTCAACCTGGGCGAGACTGAGCTGCTGGAGGCCTTCGTCCAGCGCGTGGTGGAGATCAAGAATGCCCCCTATCCCGAGTGCATCCTCGAACTGCAGGAGGGAGAGCTCGAAGCCATCGCCAGCGACTACCGCCGGCAAATGCCGAAGCGCGGTCCGGGCACGAGGTTCGTCGTGGACAAGAACCCGCTGAACTTCGTCTATCTGGGGTTGATCGGCCTGTTGTTCCCAGAGGCCCCGATCGTGCACTGCCGAAGAGACGCCCTCGACACCTGCCTGTCCATATATTTCCAGAACTTCGCCCATCCCCGCATCGACTTCGCCTATGCCTTCGAAGACATCGCCGCCTACTACGCCGGCTATGAAAGACTGATGGCATTCTGGGAAAAGCGTTTGCCCGGAAACATAGCCACCGTGAAGTACGAGGGCCTGGTGGCGGCACCGGAAGAGGTGATGAAGCCGCTATACGCGACATTCGGGCTTGCCTGGGACGCCCAGGCTATCCGAGCCGAGGCCAATCCGGCTAACATAGCCACAGCCAGCCTCTGGCAGGCACGCCAACCGGTCTACACGCATGCCGCCGGCCGCTGGCGGAACTTCGAGAAACACCTGCAACCCTTGCAGAACGCCCTGGACAGATACCGGGCGGAATACCCGTGAGCTTGAGAGTATCCCGAGCATGAACACCGTGAACAAGCAGAAGTCCTTCGGTGCCGACCCCGAGTTCCATCGTTTCCGCATGTTGATGGGACAGGCGATCAGCTTGCAGCAACAGGGACAGTATGCCGACGCCGAGAGAGTCTATAACCAGATCCTCGCCGCCAACCCGCAACAGGCTGATGCACTGCACTTCCTCGGCCTGCTGCGCCACCAGTCCGGACGCCATGCGGAGGCGCTGGAGCTGATGACGAAGAGCCTGGAGCTTGGCCTGCCGAATGCGGGTTATCTCTACAACGTGGGTGGCGTGCTGCAACAACAGGGAAGATGGCTGGATGCGACGCAGTATCTGCAGCAGGCCGTCGACCTGATGCCCAGCCATGCCGGGGCCTGGAACCGCATGGGCGAATGTCTTGAAGACATGAACATGCAGTTCAAGGCCACCGAGTGCTATCGGAATGCGCTCAGGCACGACCAGCAATCACCGGTGTTCGCGCTCAACCTGGCGAGGACGCTGCACGGCACCGGAGAATTCCAGGAGGCCCTGGAGGTGATCCGTGCCTGCCGGGAGAAACATCCCGAAGACCAGGATCTGCTGCTCATGGAAGTGAACACGCTCGACGCGACCGGGCAGTTGGACACGGCCGTCGAGAGACTGCAGGGCGCCCTGCGCTCCGATCCCCTCTCGGCCAGACTCCACCAGATGCTGGGTACGCTGCTGGCGGAGCGCGGCGATTTCAAACAGGCGGAGAGCCAGTTCACCCAAGCTGTCGGCATCGATCCGCAGTTCTATGCCGCGTACCATAGCCTCGCGTCGATTCAGAAACATGCCAAGGGCGACCCACGGGTCGATGACCTGGAACAGAAGCTCGAGCGCAACCCGCCGCAGAATCCACAGCCCCGGATCGCGGCCGAGTTCTGCCTCGGCAAGATGCGCGACGACCAGGAGGAGTACGAGAAAGCCTTCATCCATTACCAGCGGGGCAATTCGCTGGCTCGCGGCCTGCACAAGTACAGCACCTCGGCCATGACGATGTACGTGAACGGCCTGATCGAACACCTGGGGGCGGATTTCGTCGCAGCGCGGGCCGGGTCGGGCTCGGATTCCGAGAAACCGGTCTTCATCATCGGCATGATGCGCTCCGGCAGCAGCCTGGTGGAGCAGATATTGGCGGCACATCCCGCCGTGACCGCGGGCGGCGAGATGGCGTTCCTATCCCAGTCGCTGCGCAAATATACCGAGAATCCGGGCATCGTCAGCGGCGACAAGATCGCAGCCCTCTCGGACGGCCAGCTCCGCGAGATGGGCGAACGGTATCTGACCCACGTGGCGCGCTACACCGCGGACACCGCGCGCGTCACGGACAAGCTGCCGGGCAACTTCCTGATCGTGGGGCTCATCAGGGCCCTGTTCCCCAAGGCGCGCATCATCCATTGCAGGCGGGATCCGCTGGACACCTGCGTCTCCTGCTATTTCACCCATTTCGATGCCGGCCAGCCTTATGCCTATGACATGACCGAACTCGGCGAGTACTACCAACTGTACCGCCGGATGATGGACTCGCATCGGACGATCGTGGACGACCGCAGTATGCTCACTGTGGACTATGAAGACCTGGTGCAAGACATCGAGGCCGGTTCCCGCAAGATAGTCGAGTTCTGCGGCCTGGACTGGGACCCCGCCTGCCTCAGCTTCGACAAAGTACAACGTCCGGTCTCGACGGCGAGCCTGTACCAGGTGCGGCAACCGGTGTACCAGCGTTCGGTGGGCCGCTGGAGACACTACGCCGCCCATATCGAGCCGCTGCGGAACGCCCTGGCGGGACTGGTAGACTGATCCGCTCGCTCCGAGCTAGGTACGAAATCAACCTGTGGTGGATTGACCGATGGCTGCGCAACTCTCTGAATCCAATCTGACCGCTGTGCTCGATGCCGTCGGTGACGACGTCGAAAGCCGCATGCGGTTTCTCCAGACCTTGGCCACCTCCCGTATCTGGCTGCTGACCAACCTGCAGTGGGACGGCAACGGCAGGCCTCCTCAGGGAATGCAGCCCGCTTTCGTGAGCGACGGCCCTAACCTGCAGCAGGGCATGTTGGCTGCCTTCACGGACCGGACCCACGCCGAGCGATATGCCGCCGGTGCTGCAAACGGCAGCTCGTTCGTGCATCCCCTGGAAGCGGGAACGGCCTGGGCTTTCCTCGGCCTACCGGCCGAAATGGGCGTGATGATCAATCCTAACTCGCAGAAAGCGTTCCGCATCCCGCCGGACATCGCGGCGGAACTCCGCCGCAGTCTCAAGCGCGCGATAGATGCCAAGCCGCCCACTGCGCCTGCTGACGCCCCAACCAAGCAGGTCCCCGCGGGTAATTACGAGCCACAACTCCTCAAGATTCAGAATGCTATCGAGATAGGTGACATCGAGACGGCCGAAGCTGGCATCGAAGACCTGATCGCTGCCGGAGCGCCCCGCGAGTATGTGCTTTCGTCCAAGGCCCTGGTGGCGAAGTACCGGTCAGACTATGCCGGCGCGCTCGCGCTGTTCGAGGAGGCGCTCAAGCTTACGTCCGATCGCTCGCTTGCCGGTGAGTTCTGGTGGCTGGCAGCGCATACACATAAGGAAGCCAAAGACATCGCCAGCGCGGAGCAGGCGTTCCGGAACGCTATGGACTGCGAGCCTGGCAACTCCTCCTATGTGGTGGACCTGGCACGGCTTTATTCCGACGAGCGGGAGACCGAGAAGGCCATCACCGTGTTGAAGGATGCAGTGAAACGCGATCCTTCAGATCCGGGACCCGCGATCTTCATGGGTAACGTACTGATGGAGGCCAACCGTCATGAAGAAGGCCTCGCAGCCATCGACGCCGCCATCGCGCAGCATCCGACCGCGGCAGGCGCACATTTCAATCGCGGTATCTGCCTGCAGATGTTGGGCCGGATCGGCGAGGCGCAGCAAGCCTATGAGAAAGCCCTGACCCTCGACCCCTCGCTCGACGGCCACCAGCAATACGTGAACCTGCGCAAGATGGCGGATGGCCCAGTGCCTGCGTCGGACATCTACCTGAAGCTGCTGTTACGGCGTGCTGGTGATGACATGCCGGTCAGCTCGCGCATCGATAGTCACTTCGCGCTGGCCAAGATCTATGACTCGGCCGGCGATTCCGACCGCGCATTCGATCACCTCCACAAGGCGAATGCCCTGAAACGGTCGACCATGAGGTGGAGCCTGGAAGAGGCCCGGGCTGAGTTCGCCAAGATCTGGAAGCTGTTCGACCCGGCGTTCATCGAGCGTTGCCGCGGGCTGGCGCCGTCGGACATGGATCCGATCTTCATCCTGGGCATGCCGCGTTCCGGCACCACGCTCATGGAGCAGATCCTGGCCGCACATTCGCATGTGAACGCGGGCGGAGAGATGACTCACCTGGCCGCCGCCGCGGACGTGTTCCTGAAGAAGTGGGCTGAACGGTCTGCCATCGCAGCGGATCAGGACGCCGAGCTCGCCGCGGACCTCCAGGCGATCGTGCAGAGCTTCGACGCCAGGACCAAGCGCCTGCAGGCGCCCGGCAAACGGATCACCGACAAGATGCCGGGCAACTTCCTGCACCTTGGATTCATCTACCTGCTCTTCCCCAAAGCCAGCGTCATCCACTGCCAGCGCAACGCCGTGGATACCTGCCTGAGCTGTTACGAGAGGTTGTTCTCCAAGGGCCTGGGCTTCAGCTATGACTTCGGCGATCTGGCCGGGTACTACCATCTCTACCTGAAGACCATGCAGCATTGGCGGCAGGTCTTGCCGGAGCAGTTCATCCTCGACATGCGGTATGAAGAGATGGTCGCGGACCAGGAGACGCAGGTCCGTCGCGCCCTGCAATTCTGCGGCCTGGAATTCGAAGAAGGCTGCATGAACTTCCATGAGGTCAAACGGGCCGTGACGACTGCCAGCTCCCTGCAGGTGCGCCAACCCCTGTACAAGTCCTCCGTGAATCGCTGGCGGAAATACGGTGACCGGCTGGCACCGCTGTTCGAGGCCCTGGGCCCGGAAGTCACCGGACCGATCGATTGATCACTGACGACGGCGGGCGGTGCGCTCGGCCAGGGCGCCTTTCAGGTAGTCGAGTTGGCTGAGCGACGGCGGCATGGAGAAGAAGCTCACTGCCACGTGCCGCCCCCAGGATGTCACCTGGTGGAACCAGCCCGTCGGCAGGAATAGCATCTCATGCTTCTCCACGTGACATTCGAGTCTCGCGGCAGCGGCGTTGCCATACAGAGGGAACCGCTGCAGGTCAACGGCGGTGGGGTCCACCTGGCACATGTGTGGCTTGTGGTCCAGGTCCTCGTAGTGGATGTAACCGTTGGCATCCACGCTCTTTAGTTGTCCTTGCGGATAGAGGTTCGGCGCCTGCTCAGGCGGGAACAGCGTGAAGTGCTTGCGCCCCTCCACCACCGCATAGAGATTGTCATTGAAATCATGATGCAGGGGGGTGGTGATCGAAGCTGGGCTATTACCCATCCAAAGGTTGATGCAACGCAGCGTCAGGTCCTTGAAGTAGACCGGCACGTTGAAGTCGCCGATCAACTGCAGCAACGGCGGTTCCATGACCTGGTCGTTTTGCAGGTTGAGATACAGGTCCTGGTCGCCTGCTGAGGAAGCCATCACCCTCGACATAAATTCGTGGAACCGCATGGGCCGATAGCGCGCCTGCTCAGGCGCAAAATTCCCCGCGCCGTTCCTCTGCAGCACCATCACTTCCTGGGCTCCCGCCTTGTAGAGCAGGTAGTCATTGTCCCAACGGGATGTATGCCAGCCGAGCTGCGAGAATGAATCCGTGGTGATGATCAACGGCCGCCGCGGGATGTAGTAGTCCCGGTAAAACACCTCGAGGGGAAAAGGATATCGGAGTCGTGGGACTCCTTGCGCGGGGATCCTGGTCGCTGCATCATCGCCGATCATGGGGGTAGGACTCGCAAAGGGATGCGGTGATCCCGCTTGGTGGTGCCCCGGGGCGGAGTCGAACCGCCGACCTTGCGCTTAGGAGGCACACGCTCTATCCAACTGAGCTACCGGGGCCTCGTAGCCATCTTAACTTGCTGGTCCGTACCCATCCCTGGTGGGCCTTCCAGCCCCGGGCATCCCTGCCCGGTCGCTCGAGCGGAGGCGGACTGCGTCCGCCTTAAATGCCCCGCTCTCGCCCAACTGAGCTACCGGGGCTCGGCATGATCTGGCACAAAACATGAAGCCGGGACATGCCCGGCTTGAGCAGTTGGTGGAGCGGAGGAGGATCGAACTCCCGACCTTCGCATTGCGAACGCGACGCTCTCCCAGCTGAGCTACCGCCCCGAACTTGCGGGGCAATTCTAGCATCTCCCATCAATATCCCGCTACAACGGTAAAACTTGTGGCACCCGGGACTACGTTGGATACTAACCGGCAGTGTCCTCCAGTGATCCTCCCTGCTCGATGCGCATATCGTCCGGAAAGACGCTGGCATGCTTGAGCCTGATGCTGGGGATCATCGCCGGCTGTCACTCCGCCACCCGTGACCCCACGGCCGCTGCGGTGGATACCGCGAAGATCGACCCGGAGCTGGCTACGGCGGCCGGGGATCTCACTCACGGCGCACCCGCCACGGTGCGCACAGACACCCAGGGACGGTTGCTGGTCTATGTCTATGTCACCGACACCAGTGCTGCTACCCTCGGGAAGGTAATGGATGCCGGACTCACGGACAGTCAACCCAGTCCAGGGATGGGCGTCATACAAGGTTGGATAGCCCCCATGAATCTAGGTACGCTGGCTGGGTTGGCCTGCGTCGAGCGCATCACCCTACCCCGATACGCCTCACCTCGCTGAAGAGAGCACACCTTATGAAGAGCACATCCTTCCTGCGCTGCATGCTCCTGCTGGCCCCGCTGTCTGTACCGCTCATGCAGGCCCAGGCTGCGACTCCGGCACAGTCGACGGACCGTCTCGACAAGCGGCTAGTCGCGGTCGCCGACGCTGCCGCCCAACATGTGGATACCTCGCTGCGAGACGCAGCATTGGAGCGCCAGGCCAATCACCAGAACTCGCCTTTCGAGGCACGCTGGAATGCCGCGGGACAGGTGCAGGTGTACATCCACTATGACCCCTCGCTGGCGGCGCCAGACCAGGAACAGTTGGCGGCGCTGGGCGCCGTCGACCTGATCGACAGCCCGAAGCTTGGCGTGATCCAGGCCTGGGTCCCGGCGTCACAGCTGAACGCAGTCAGTGAGGTCCCAGGCGTACTGAGAGTGGGCTTGCCCCGCTATGCCATCCACAAACGGGCTCCGGGACAGGGACCGATGGTGTACTCGGGCAAGGTCACCACCCAGGGCGACACCATCCTCCAGGCTGCAGCGTTCCGCGCGTCCACGGGCGACACCGGCCAAGGCGTCACGGTGGGGGTCATCTCCGACGGCGATCAGCACATCGCTGACTCGCAGAAGACCGGTGACCTGCCTTCCAACATCTGGGATGACCCGAAGGACAGCGGCGGGAGCGGCGGTTTCTCCCCCGCCAGCAGCGGCGATGAAGGCACGGCGATGATGGAGATCGTGTACGACCTGGCACCGGGCGTCTCCCGGCTGGGTTTCTGCGGGCCGCAGACGTCGGTGGATTTCGTCACCTGCCTGGATGATTTCAAGGGCAACATCGCGCCGAACGTGATCGTCGATGACTTGGGGTTCCCCGGCGGTGCGATGTTCACCCAGGATAGCTTCACTTCGGCGGTGCAGGGTTTCGCCAAGTCGAACCCCACCGTCCACCTGGTGACGGCGGCAGGCAACGATGGCAGCGGATTCTGGGAAGGCACCTGGAAACCCACGGCCGTGAGCACTGCTGTCAACGGAGTCGCGTACAGCGAAGCCATGAATTTCGGCGGTGGCAATACTGACTTGCAGCTTTCAGTGAATCCCGGTGACGTCATCACCTACATCGTGGAATGGGACGACCCTTGGAGCGACACCGCTACCGCCAACGACCCCAATGATTTCGATGTGGTCGTATTCACCGGACCTGGCGGCAGCGGCACGGCCGTGGCCTGCAACCAGGGCATCAACATCGGGCCGGTCAGCAGCAGCACCAAGTGCAACGAGACCAAGAGCCACAGCCTGAAGACGCCGGGGCCGCAGCCGGTGCAGGGCAGCCAGTGGACCGCCAACCAGGGCACGTACTATCTGGAAGTCTTCGGCGTGCATGGCACGCTGACCAACAAACGCATCAAGGTCCTGGTGTTCGATCAGAACGGTTTCCAGGTGTTAATGACACCCAGTACCGCCGGCAGCGTGTATGGCCATGCAGCCCTGGAGGAGCCCACCGAGATCACTGTCGGCGCGGTCAATGCCACCGACCTTTCCCTGGAGAGCTTCAGTTCGACAGGCCCGGTGGAGACCGGCACTGGCGGTGTGCATGACAGCATCATGAAGCCGGACTTCGTGGCACCCGACTGCGTGAAGGTGACCGGCGCGGGCGGCTTCCAGACGCCCTTCTGCGGAACCTCCGCAGCCGCTCCCCATATCGCTGGCCTGATGGCGCTGCTGGTATCCGGTTATCCGGACAAGTCGCCCTATACCCTGCTGCAGCAATCCGCCACCGCGAAAGGCAGTCCGGTGCCCAACGGTGAATTCGGCTATGGCCTGCCGAACATGAAGACCCTGCTGACCAAGGGCCTCCGCCCTACCCCCAAGAAAAGTAGCGGGGGTGGCGACATGAGCCTGCTCATGCTCATGGCGTTGGTATTCGGGACAGCATTGCGGAGACGATGACGCACTGTCGCGAAGGTAAAACCGAAGGGGCGCCGAGGCGCCCCTTCTTCGTCTCGATATCTTAAGAGTGGCTCAAACGTTTACTGCCGGCCGACCCACGGAGTAATGCACCATACCCTGGGAGCGCATAGCGGCGGGGTCGTAGATGTTGCGTCCGTCGAACACCACGGGATGCTTGAGCAGGCCCTTGATCTCGCCGAAGTCCGGGCTGCGGAATTGGGTCCACTCCGTGATCACCACCAGCGCATCGGCGCCCTTCAGGCAGTCCATCTGCGCTTCGCAGAGTTCCAGCAATGGTTGCGACGGGTAGATGCGCTTGGCTTCATGCAGCGCGGCCGGGTCGAAGGCGCGCACCTTCACGCCCTCCTTCCACAGCGCTTCCATCAGCACGCGGCTCGGGGCCTCGCGCATGTCATCGGTGTTGGGCTTGAAAGCCAGGCCCCAGAGGGCGATTGTCTTGCCCTTGAGGTCGCCGCGGAAATGCTGCTTCACCTTCTGGAACAGCGTCTCCTTCTGGCGGCGATTGACCTCCTCCACCGCGTGCAGCAGCACCGGCTCGTAGCCGGACTTGGCCGCGGTGCGGGTCAGGGCCGAGACGTCCTTGGGGAAGCACGAGCCGCCGTAGCCCACGCCGGCGTACAGGAAGTGGTAGCCGATGCGGGGATCGGAACCGATGCCCTTGCGCACCTGTTCGATGTCTACACCCAGGCGCTCGGCCACGTTGGCGAACTCGTTCATCATGCTGATGCGCGCGGCCAGCATGGCGTTGGCCGCGTACTTGGTGAACTCCGCGTCCCGCACCGACATGATCATCAGGCGCTCGTGGTTGCGGGTGAAAGGCGCATACAGGGTGCGCATCACCTCCACACCGCGGGTACCGGTGGCGCCCACGACGATGCGGTCCGGATGGGCGAAGTCCTCCACCGCGCTGCCTTCCTTGAGGAACTCGGGGTTGGAGACCACCTCGAAGTGATGCTGGGTGCCGCGCGCTTTCTGTGCGGCGTCGATGGCGTCGTGCACCTTGTCGGCGGTACCCACCGGCACCGTCGACTTGTCGACCACGATCTTCTCGCCTTCCATGTGCTCGCCGATGGTCTTGGCCACCTGCAGCACGTAGCGCAGGTCCGCGGAGCCATCCTCGTCGGGCGGGGTGCCCACGGCGATAAACTGCAGCAGGCCGAACTTGACGCCTTCAGCCGGCACGTCCGTGAACTTGAGGCGGCCGCTCTTGATGCCGTCGGCCATGAGATGGTCGAGACCCGGCTCGACGATGGGGACTTCGCCCTTCTTCAGGCGCGCCACCCGTGCCTTGTCCACATCCACGCACAGGACATCGTTACCCATGTTGGCGAAACAGGCGGCGCTCACGAGGCCGACATAGCCGCTGCCGTGTACAGTGATCTTCATTTGCTATCCTACGGGATGGTCGGCAGCGACTCTGCGCGCGCCGGGGCCGTCATTATACCAGCGTGACCGGCACTGGCCGGCCGTCCCAGGAGGAGGCGATATGCTCAAGGCCGGCGATACGGCACCCGATTTCACGCTCCCCGACCAGGACGGCAGGGACATCAACCTGCGCGAGTTGCTTGCCCAAGGTCCGGTGGTGCTCTATTTCTATCCAGCCGACTTCACTCCCATCTGCACCCGCGAAGCCTGCGCCTTCGGCGCCCTGCAACCGGAGCTCGCCGAGCGCGGCGTCACGCTGCTCGGCATAAGCCCACAAGACGGTGCCAGCCACGCGAAGTTCCGGGCGCGTTACCACCTGCCCTTCCCCCTGCTGGCGGATCCCGCCAAGAAGGTAATCCGTGCTTATGGCTGCCTTGGGCCGCTGGGATTCGGAGCGAGCCGGGTGACCTATCGCATCGGCTCCGATGGCTTCATCCAGGAGGCCGTCAAGGCGTCGTTCCGTGTTGCCCCGCACTTGGCCCTCGCCAGAAGGCAGGCGCCGGGGGATAAGGTCCCCTGAACCCATGAATACCGATGCCCGCTTG
>Ga0070714_100003393_pt1 | contig 11874 bp, 9 predicted proteins | sample LARL83metaG_FD_65450 | JGI IMG/M metagenome (GOLD analysis project Ga0070714, IMG submission 65450) | Corn, switchgrass and miscanthus rhizosphere microbial communities from Kellogg Biological Station, Michigan, USA - LAR L8-3 metaG | ecosystem: Host-associated > Plants > Roots > Rhizosphere ... | reverse complement strand
TGATCACTTTAGAACTGCTGCAGCGGATGGAATCTCTACTGGCAGAGCAACTTTGCGCCGGAGCAGATTTCGTGCTGGCCGATTACTTCGACTACATCGCTGGCACCAGTACCGGGGCAATCATCGCGGCCGGGTTGGCCAAGGGACTCCGCGTCGGGCAGATTCTGGATCTCTATATGACGCGGGGCGAGGAGATCTTCGACCACGCGTCACTGCGGCAGCGTTACCACTACCGATACGGCAGCACGCGGCTTCGGGATCTACTGCAACGCATGCTCGGCAAGGACACCACGCTCGGCAGCGAAGACCTCAAGTCACTGCTGCTGATCGTCGTGCGAAATGCCACCACCGATTCGCCTTGGCCGTTGAGCAACAACCCGCATGCGATGTTCAATTCGTCGAGCCGTGCAGACAACAACCTGGCGCTTCCTCTTTGGCAGCTGGTGCGCGCCAGCACCGCGGCGCCGACTTATTTTCCTCCGGAGGTCGTCACGCTGAGCGCTCACCGCTTCGTCTTCGTCGACGGGGCGCTGACGATGTACAACAATCCGGCCTTTCAGCTATTTTTGATGGCGACCTTAGATTCCTATCAATTGCGCTGGCCTGCAACTGAATCCGACCTGCTCCTGGTGTCGGTCGGGACCGGCGGCTGCCCGAAAGCCGATGATCGTCTCAGGCCGGATGCGATGAACCTGCTGTTCAATGCGAGTTCTGTACCGGCGGCGTTGATGCATGCCGCAGTCAACGAACAGGACCTGCTGTGTCGGGTGTTCGGGCGCTGTCGCTACGGTGCACCCATCGATGTGGAGGTGGGGGACCAGATGCACGGCGAGGGGTTGTTGGACAAACGACTTTTCAGCTACGTGCGCTACAACCCGGAGCTATCCCGTAGGGGCCTCGACAACCTCGGTCTACCCGATTTGATTCCCGAGGAGGTGCAGAGACTGGACTCGATTACGCACGTCGACGATCTCAGTCGGGTGGGGCGGGCGGCCGCCCGCGACGTGGCCGTCGAACATTTCGCTGGGTTCCTCGGCGGGTCGCAATGACATCGTCGTTCCGAATTCAGTTGAGCGATAATGCTTCTGCGCTCGTTGTACAGGTTAGTGAAAGCGTCGAGTTGCCGGGTGCGTTGACGGCGCTGGGCCTGGGGGCGCCGCGACCCACCCTGGTCGTCGTAGGGGGAGCGGCCGGCCTGGAGGAGGCCCGCGTCGAGGGACTGCGCCCGGTGTTCGCGACTGGCATCGCATCGGTAATGCACAGTTGCGGCGCCGTCGGCGTGGACGGCGGCACTCCGTTCGGAGTGATGCGACTGTTCGGTGAAGCCCACGCCGCCACCAAAGCTGCATTCCCTCTTGTGGGCGTAGTGGCAGCCGGCACGGTGAACCTGCCGCGCGGTCAGCCTTTCTCGCACGCCGAGACAGTTCTCGAAGGCCACCACACGCATTTCATCGTCGTGCCGGGCGACGCATGGGGCGCCGACTCGCCTTGGATCTCCCGCACCGCAACCGTTCTCGCTCAGGCGATGCCGTCGGTCACCGTCCTGGTCAATGGTGGGAACATCGCTTACTCGGACGTTGAACACAGCGTCGACGCGGGCCGCCAAGTGGTGGTCGTCGCCGGTTCTGGCGGCACCGCAGATGCGTTGGCCAACGCGCTCGACGGCGATCCCGCCGACGATCGCGCGGCGGCACTGATCGAGTCGGGGCTGATTCGCGTAGTCCATCACGATCAGCCGGCATTGTTGGCCGAGATGCTCGCGGCGACTCTGGGCGCGCACTGACAGCGCGGCGCGCGTAGGAATCAGACCAAAATCGACCCGAAAAAGCCTGCTCCACAGTAATGTTCCCGACATGGTGTTCGCGGTGCAGGCGTTCCGCGAACGGCTCGGTATCCGCACTCGCGATCGTCACTCCGCCGCCCGTGCCGTGCTCACCATGCCGAATGAGAAATCCGGGCCGATTGTTCGGAATCGACTAGGACGTTGTGCAGGCCTAGCCGCCAAACAGGTTGAACTGTCGAAGATTTGGTCCGCGGAGGAGCCTTTATGTCAGCGATATTTCGTTCGCGGTCAGATCGCGATCGTGGAGGAGTGTCTGGGCTGAGTCGACGACGAATCGTGGCCGGTGTGGCCGGCATCGGGGTCGCTGCCGCATCCGGGGCATTGACCGCTTGCGCATCGAAAGAGGATGTCGATGCCGCCGACGTCATCGTGGTTGGCGCGGGCCTGTCTGGCCTGTCTGCGGCGCGTGAGCTTATCCACCGCGGCAAAGACACAGTAGTGTTGGAAGCACGTAATCGAGTGGGTGGCCGGATGGTCCGCAAGTCCGTCATTGACGGCGGGTGGATCGATCTCGGCGGTCAATGGATCGGCCCCACCCAGGCCAACATTCTCTCGCTCGCCAAGTCGCTGGGGGTCAAGCACTTCGACAGCTATGCGACCGGACGTACGGTCGTCAACTACAAGGGCGCCTCATCGACGATCGATGGATCGTTTCCGCCAAGCACCCCTTTGCCCTCCGTGTCACCTGCCGAGATCGCGGAAGCGAACCGGGTGTGGGAGCAGTTCCGCAGCTTGGCCGCAACGGCCAATATCGAGCGGCCATCGCAGACTCCGGATGCCGCCGCTCTCGACGCCCAGACGGTGACCAGCTGGCTCGCCGGGGCGACCGAGTCTGATTTCGCCCGTTTCTGTGTCAGCTACTGGGTACTGAATCAAGAAGGTGCCGACCCAGGCGCGACGTCGATGTTGTTCGCACTCACCTCATATGCTGCGGGCCCCGATGAAGACCTGCCTGAGCAATGGCTATTCGACGGTGGGGCCGGTCAGATTCCCGAACGCATTGCCGAGGATCTGGGTGACCGAATCATCCTCGAGAGCCCGGTCCTGCGAATTGCGCAGGACAGCCGTGGAGCGATCGTCACCACCCGCGATAAGGATTATCGCGCGGATTTCGTCATCGTCGCGATCCCTCCCTACTTGGCCGGGGCCATTGATTACAGTCCGCCCTTGCCGGCAGGTCGTATGCAATTCACCCAACGAGCTCCGATGGGCTCGGTGATCAAATACGCCGCCGTTTACCCCACGGCGTGGTGGCGGGCGAAAGGGCTCAGCGGAGCAACGGTGAGTGACCGCGACGTGCTGGCCACCGCCGACAGCTCTCCACCTAGCGGCAAACCAGGAATCTTAACTGGCTTCGTCATCGGACCAGCGGCCATTCGTCTCGACAACCAATCCGACGATGCGCGTAGGCAATTGGTGATTTCGGAGTTGGTCGGTTACTTCGGCGACGAAGCGAAGAGTCCGACACAATTCGTCGAAATGAACTGGCCCGGCGAAAAGTGGACCGGGGGAGCGTATAACGCTGTACTGGCACCCAACACGCTGACCACCTACGGGTCTGCCATGGCAGAACCCTGCGGAAGGATTCACTGGGCCGGCAGCGAGTTGTCCCCCAAATGGACCGGCTATTTCGAAGGGGCGGTGCAGGCCGGGTACGCCGCGGCACACGCGGTGCTGGGAAGTGCTTAGCGACTGGGTTCAACGGATGATGACATGCCGGATGGCGAGCGGTTTGCCTGCTATGGTCAGCGCATCGAGCGGTCGCAAAGTCCTGGGGAGGCTGGGATGGTGATTGTGGTGTTTCGATCGCGAATGCGGCCAGATGCAGACTTGGCAACCGTGGAGGCGCTCGGTGCCCGGATGTACGAGCTGGGTTCAGCGATGCCGGGCTTTGTGAGCTATAAGGATTTTGCCGCCGAGGACGGCGAGACGCTGACGCTGGTCGAGTTCGAGACCGAGGAGCAGTTGCTCGCTTGGCGCAACCACCCGGAGCACCTCGAAGTTCAGGCACGCGCCCGCGACGAGTTCTTCAGCGAGTACGCCATCACCGTCAGCGAGCCGCGCAGGTCCTACCACTTCAATCAGCCGGACGGCCGAGTGGAGACGTTGGGCGCCAGCTAGCCCAAAGCAGTTGCTAGTCAGCCGATCGCAAACACGTCATAATCACTGCTGTGACGACCCCTTCCGGCGGACCCGCGACAGGAAATAACGACCGTAATCTTGTGTTCGCCGACTGCACGGAATTGGATCAGGCCACTTTTGCAACGCTCTATCAGCAAGTTCTAGAGCCAGCCTTTCCTCCATCTGAATTGGAAGATCTAGACACATTAATCGGCGCATACGTGAGCGGCGGTGCCGGATCTCTTAGTCTGGTTGCGCTTCGTGGCGGTGAGCCAGTTGGTGTTGCGCTCGGCGAATTCCATGCCCCTAGCGGCATCCTCATGCTCACGTATCTGGCGGTGCGTGACGATCAGCGCGGTCTCGGCGTCGGGACCGCGTTATTGGAAGCAGCGCTGCCCGGCTGGCGAACGGCGGTGAGGCCAGTCGCTTTGCTCGCGGAAATCGAAGATCCACGGAGCCATTCCAAAAACCAATATGGCGACCCCGACGCGCGACTGCGCTTTTATGAACGCCTCGGTGCGCAGGTACTCCCAATTCAATACTTTCAGCCGCGGCTCGCGCCGGAGCTTCCGCGGGTGCACGGCATGTTTCTCGCTTGCCTCGATTCCGGATTGAATTCGATTTCTGCAGATGCCCTAGCAAACTTTCTCGATAACTACATAGCCGATTGCGAAGGTGAGCCCGCCAACTCTTCCGACCTCGAGTATTCGAAGCTCACCGAGCAGGTTCGCTCGTGGGGCGACAGCGTCCCACTCTGGCCGCTCGCGAAATGGTCGGAGATTCCTCCGGCATAGGCGTCGGGACTGACAACGTCCCGAACAGACACTGGTTACCGGCACTGCCCCGCCCAGGACGTGGACCGCGCCGCGGACTACAGGAGGGATGACAGACGCAGTGACTACCTCCAAGGACAACTCGGCCCGCACGTGGCGGGTATTCGTGAGTTCCACGAGCCTGGGGATGACCGGCTTCCGCGATATCGCGGCTGACGTCATCCGCGACTTCGAATTTGGCGACGTGAAGTGCTTTGAGCCGGTCAGGATGGAGGACTTCGGCGCCCGGGACGGCCAGGCGCGAGAAGTCTGTGCCGATGCCGTCCGGACCTGCGACATCTTGGTCGGAATCGTCGGTATCCGGTACGGGGCCCACCCGCCCGACGACCAGACCTCCTACACGGAGCTCGAGTTCCAAACCGCGACCGACTCCGGACTGTCCCGGCTGATGTTCCTACTGGATAAGGATGTGGCCGGTCGACTCGAGGGCGGCGTCCCACAAGGCGCGGACCAGGCCGACCGCCAGGCCAGGCTCCGCGCGCGGATCGGAGCCGAGTTAGTCAGCGATCTGGGGGTTGGCCTGGACCAGACGGTGGCAACAGAACAGGACTTCCGGGTCAAGCTGACCAGGGCGCTGGACCACTGGGTCCGCGAGGACAGCTTCAAGCGCGACATCGTCGATCACCGCGAGGTGTTCAAGGAAGCCCGCAAGCGGCTGCTGCAGAGCAGGCAGACCGGCGGGGCGACGCTGATCTACGGGGAGCCGGGGACGGGAAAGACGACGCTGCTGACGGCACTGCGCAACGACGTCCTGCTCCAGCAGGTCTATGGCAGCAACCTGGTCGTCCGAATCGTGCAGCTGACCGGGGCGGACGTCGTCGAGCGGGCCCGCAACGAAGTGCAGTCCACGCTCGCCGACCTCGCGGAGCAGGCCGGGGTTCCGGTCGCAGGGCTATGGCCGGTGATCATCGCGCTTTACCTCCAACCGCATACCGACACGGGCCGGGACGTCGACGAGGAGACGCGGAAGGCGGTGCGCCAGCTGTTCACATGGGAGACGTCGCACGCGGTCGTGCTGGCGGAGACCAGCAGCCGCGAGCTCAAAGAGCGGCTCGAGCGCGACCTCGGCTGGGCCCGCGGCACGGTGATCACCGTCGGCGACTACCACCACATCGAGGACGCGCTGGAGCAGATGCGGCGCGACGCCCCGAGTGTCCGTTCCTGGCCCCAGCCCGACACCCGGATCCTGGCCGCGGCTCTGGGTCTGCGCCCGATCAGCCTGTTCGTCGCGGCAAAGGACATCGAGGCAGAGGCAAGCCGTTCCCCAAAGCTGGTAGCGGCACACATCAAGAAGCAGCTTGACACGATCGGGTCCGAGACGCCGCGCGCGGGCGAGTCCGAGGTCCTGGCTCGCCATGAGGTGCTGGTCCGCGGCAGCATCGACCGGCTCTCGTCCGAGGCCCGGGACCTGCTCGGGCTGATGACCGTCCTGCACCCGAAGCCGGCGGTCTTCCCCGATGAGATCGCGGTCGCACTGAACCTGGACCTAGCCTTGAACGTCGCCCTCGAAGCCGCCAACGAAGACGACGAGCAACTCGAGGCGGTAGTGCGTGAGCATCGCGACCGCGCGTACGAGCTGGTGGGTGAACTGATCGGCCGCGGGCTCCTGGAACGCCTACGCCGGCGGGGTGCGGCCCTGGAAAAGGATCCCGAGCTCACCTTGCATCCGGCGAACGTCCAGGTCATTCGCGACTACCTGCGGCTTGACAGCCGCACGCGCGAAATGGCGAACGAGCGGGCGGAGGCGTTCTACCGCAAACGGGTCGGTGAGACGGTGTGCGGAACGTTCGACTCCCGATTCCGGATGGAGCAGTCTGACTGGTGGGACGACGCGGAAGAGTGGATCTACCACCTCAGCCACCTCAAACCCGGCCGGGCTGGAATCAGCTACGCCGCGCTGTTCCTCGACGCCTGGTGGTGGTGGGACCTCTACGTCAAGTTTGATTTTTGCGACCAGTTGCTCGATTACGCCGAGCGTCCTCGGGTCAGGGCGGCCAGCCCACAGACGAGGGAAGTCGCCCGGCTGCTCGCGAAGTTCCGCGACACATATCCGCGAGAGCACGAGGTGACCGTCGCCCGGCTCCATGCCGAGTTCGCCGGCAGCGACTCGTCCGATGGTGTCCGCCTGCAGGAGACCGCTCGCACCGGAGCGCGCATCATCCCCATCCTGAAAGAGCTGTGCGGGCACCTGCGCATTACCGAGCTTGACGCGCTGTTCGCCGCCGTCCCACCGCCCGAAACTACCGCCGAGGCCCCGCTCGCTGAAAGTACTTTCGGCGACGAGCCGGGCGAGGAGTCCGTTGACCGCACGACGCGGCTGCACTTGCTCGGGCTGATCTGCCTGTTCCTGGCGGAGGGGCATCGATTTGAGGCCTGCCTGGAGCCCGGCGGTGCGGCGCTCGCCACCGCCGAAGCGTGTTACCGGCGGGCGGAGTCCTACTTCGAGGAGGGGGCGGATGAATGGGACTTGGCGTGGACTCGCTACCTACTGGGCGCGGTCCTTTTCGCGCGAGGCAAGGATCCCGAAGCGGTGTGGGAGGCGGCCGCGAAGACGGCCGACGCCGACAGCGACACCGAACTCTTAGCGAACATCGAGCGGGCCCGCGGTGATCACCTACTGGCGGCCGGTGATCTGGAGGGCGCGCTCGCGCACTACGGGCGCGCGGTGTTCTACGCGGCGGCCCTACAGGTCACTTCCAACCTCGAGGTGGGCCCCGACGCTTACACCAAGGCGTTTTACCGGGAGATCTGCCTGCACGCCACCAGTCCGCTCGCGCGGCCGCTGCTCGAGGAGTCGGCCACGACGGCAGATGGCCGCCTCGCCGAGACCAAGCGCCGCCTGAACGTCATGCTCGCCGAGTGGGGGGACTGCTGGACGCCGGACGAGGGAAGGCTCGACGAGGCGGTCGGCTCCGCCGATCGACCGAGCGTAGAGCAATTTGCGGGCATGATCGCCGCCGCCGTTTTTTGGCCTCCACCTGGTGAAGCAGACCTCGGGCAACCGGACTCCCATTACTGCCACGTGGTCAACGAACTCATCGAGAAGACGCAAGCGCAGCAATGGGTGAAGGGTCTGCGGCGCTGGAAGGGACACCGCGCAGGTAAATAGGCGGTTGCCGCTGTGTCCCAATTAGGGAGCGTGGTCGATGTCGATGAAGCGCCGCGTGTTTTCGCTGTGATCTACGAAGACCAGGACCGGATCGTGAGCGTGATGTGGTCTCGCCTGTCACTTTTTCACCATCAGCCGCCGATGGCAGCCATTGGCTGCTGTAGGGCAAGGTATGAGACGCGACTTCAGTTCAATCGGCCGCGAACGTATTTCGGCGTCAGGCGGCGCAGATGGGCGGGGCCTGGTCCGGTAAGCCGAGCAGTCCAAAATAGCTCTGACCGAGTGCGACGTCTCGGAAAGCTTTGTCGCTCAGGAACTTATTGATGTGACTGGTCGCATCAAGCTCTTCCTGATACACCGCGAAAGTCTTCTTTCTCGATGCGACAAAGTCGGTTCCAGGGATGATCCGCGATGAGTAATCGTTCAGGAACGGAACGTATTCCGCTCTGCTCGATTCGTTGCAGAAGCAGTTGTCTTCCAGGACCCGCCAGGCGATATCCAAGTACAGGTTCGGGTACTGGTCCATCAGGCGCCGCAGCGTATCGATGTGCAGACGAGGTGGGATCGTCGTCAGCTGCTCAGACAAGCCCATGTGTGCCCAGACAATCTTGTTGTTGGGGTAGAGGGCCAGGACGGTCTCCATCAGGTTCAGAAACTTCAGCGGCTCGGCGTCGTTGCCCAGATCCGAGTGGATGGTGATCGGGATATCCCGCCGGCGAAGTTCATCCATGAACGGCCACCAGCCGGCAATGTCGTCGAGGGTCGCCGGTTCGGCTTGATTGGGCAGGATGGCCTGTTTGATCAGGTTGACTTCTCCCATCCAGCTGAACTGTCCGGGATACGCCGAATCGAGTTCGTGGATGCGGTCGACGACGCCCGCAGGATGCGCCAGATCGGGGAAAGTCATCGACAGCGTCATCCGGACTCCGTCGACCTTGGTTGCCATCACATCGTGAACGTTGTCCATGTCGTTCTTCATGCTCGGCAGGACCGGTGTCCCAGGGCAATCGAGATAATAAGTGCACGGCGAGTCCGTCGGCAGGATCTGCCCGATGCCGTACAGGTTCACGTAGCGCACGCCGCTACGCCGCCAGTAGTCACCCATTTCGGTGAGCGGGATGCCCTGCCCGCCGAACGGGCGTAGGTGAACATGGCTGTCGACCACCGATGTATATGGTTCAGTTCTGCGGTCAAAGCATCCGGCCCGGGCCAGCGCGGGCCCCGCCGGGATGCACAACGTGACGATAGCCACCGTGGCCGCTGACAGGGCCCGCCAAATCGTCATGGTGTTGTCCGCTCAGTCCCTATCACCGTAAATTGCAGAGACATTCGCGATCCCCGATCACTCTCCAGGATCTGCTCGGACAACCCTCGAAGACCTATTCGAGTTAGCCAGAAGGTGCTTTCGAACAGAAAATGTTGCCAAATCATGACAGGTCGCCCGCCGATGCGGAGCATTTCGAGCGACGCACCGTTGCTCCTCGTCGCGGCGAAATCAGCATATGCCCATCAGGCGGGCGGGTCAGAGGTCGGCAAACTCTGCCGAACATCCGCAGGATGTGGTGAAATCGTCTCCGACCTGACGTTTTACCCGAATTGGGGGTCGCAGTGACAGGCGCCGACAATGCCGACCCGAGGGACGCGCAACACCCTGACGCAAACGCGTCCACCGGCCACGCGCCGCCGGCGCCCAAGTCACAGGGTTGGCGCAAGTTCCTAGAGGGTCATTGGCGCGAGATCGTTTCCCTTGTAATCGAATTGGCCGGAATCGGGGTACTGAGCGTGGGCTGCTGGCTGATCCGGCCCTGGTCTGGCCTGATCGTGCTGGGCGTGGGGCTGATCGTGGTCGGCTTCGCGAGCTCGCCGCGGTTCGACAGAACCAAGCAGCAGCGATGAGCTTGCTGGCGCGGCTGGTTCCCTATCCGCCGCAAGGCGATCGGGGGTTCGCCGCAGTACCGGGCGGGCCGGTGGACGATCGGCGGTCGGTCCGCAGAGCCGTGCGGTGGTTTCGGGGCATGCTGTCCAACTACCGCTGGTGGATCCTCGGGTTCTCCTGGCTCTTCGCATTCGGTCTTGGCTGCGTCGGCTGGTGGAAGTTTCAGCATTTGAACCCACGCCTACCCGGCGATGACGCGTTCGCCGCTTACATGAGCTTCAGGGGTTTCGCGATGAACTCCCCGGGCGACAAGGTCATCCCGGTGGAATTGCAGGTTTCGCGTTTCCTGTCTCCGGCAGTAGCCGGGTGGGCAACGCTCAGTGCACTGGGGGTGCTGTTTCGAGATCGAATGCAGCAGATGCGGATTCCGTTCATGCGTAATCATGTGGTGATCTGCGGGCTGGGAAAGTATGTCGGCAGCGCGTTCATCCGTGACCTGCACGAGGAGCGGATCCCGGTCGTGGTGATCGAGTCCGACGCCAACAACCCGAATATCGAGTTATGCCGCAGCATGGGTGCGCCGGTGGTGGTGGGCGATGCGCAACGCAAACGAACTCTGCAGGCGGCCGGGGCCCAGCGTGCCAGCCGGGTGCTGGTGCTGTCTCCCGATGACGCAGTCAACACGCAGATCGTGGCAACCTGGCGGGAACTGCGCAAGAAGCGGCTCCACCAGCCGGGTTGTCTGGTCCGAATCAGCGAGCCCGAATTCAGCCTGCTGCTATGGATCCACGAGTTGCAGCGCAACGATCCGGAGTTGTCAGTCGACTTTTTCAACGTCGACGAGATCTGTGCGCGGCTGATGCTCGAGGAATTTCCGTTTGTCACCAACTGCGGCCAGCCGCACATCCTGGTCGCCCACCTCGATCCGCTAGGGGTCTGGCTCGTGTACCACGCAGCACGCACCTGGTGCGACAAGCGTGGTGACAGCAAAGCTCCGTTGGTGGTCACCGTTCTTGACGACAAGCCCGAAGAGCGCATCGAGGCATTGTTTGGCCAGCACCCGGACCTGGAGCGGGAGGACGTGTGCAAGTTCCACCCCTTCGCCGCCTCGGCTAAAGGCGTCGACGGGCTGCGAGATCACCACCGCGACAACGCTATTAGCCGCGCCTACATCACCGCATACCATGACCATAAAGCCTTGCATACCGCGCTGAAGCTGCGCCATACGCTGCCAGAGGATGTCACCGTTGTGCTCGGGTTGTCTCGGCCGCAAGGAGTGGCCGGGCTTTTCGATGACCTGATGACAACCAAGGAAACTGGGGCTCTGGTCAACATCAAAGTGTTCTCCACCATGGAGCAGACCTGTACCGCAGAACTGGTGCAGGGCGGTTCATTTGAGCTGATGGCCCGCGCCATCCACAAACACTGGCTCCTAAAGGCGGGCAGGTCGGAGCCCGAGTGGAAGGACCTCGACCGATCGCGTCAGCGGTCGAGCCGCGCGCAGGCCCGTGACATTCCCACCAAACTGCGCATGGTGGGCTGCGCCATCACCCCGCTGCGGAACTGGGAGGCAGCGGCTTTCACGTTCGACGACGATGAAGTGACGCGACTCGCGAAAGAGGAACACGACCGCTGGAACGATGAACGCATCGCCGATGGCTGGCGGTTGGATGAGTCACTCGAAAATGCTGACCCGGTGCGCAAGCTAACCCCCTATCTGGTGCCGTGGGAAAAACTGCCTGAGAAGATCGCCGAATACGACAGCGACTTCGTGCGGGCCATTCCCACCATCCTCGCTTCGGCAGGCATGCAGGTGGTTCGCTTAACCGAGCTCACGAAGCCGTCACGTGATGCGTCCACATCACGCGTGTAGCTAGCCCGATGCGATGACGCCGGTCGACGCCCACGGCGTCATGCGGTCGTCGCCGGCGCCCTGATACCGGACCGCCATGCCGCTGCGGCACTGCAGTGTTGCATGAAGCTAGCCGCGCACTGTCGAGACGGTCCAGGCCGGCAAAATCGGTGCCCGGGTGAGGAAGTGGTCGCCCTGACCGATGCTGCGCAGCAGCGCCTGGGTGCGCATGATGCAGCA
>Ga0070714_100003392_pt1 | contig 11879 bp, 13 predicted proteins | sample LARL83metaG_FD_65450 | JGI IMG/M metagenome (GOLD analysis project Ga0070714, IMG submission 65450) | Corn, switchgrass and miscanthus rhizosphere microbial communities from Kellogg Biological Station, Michigan, USA - LAR L8-3 metaG | ecosystem: Host-associated > Plants > Roots > Rhizosphere ... | reverse complement strand
CAGCACAGCCCACAACGTCACGTTTGAACCGTTCCGGCTGGGGTATTCGGCCGCCACACCGCCGCGGGGAGCGAACCGGATCAGAGTGAGAAAGGGCACGACATGTCGTCCACGCCGGCGGGGCCATCCCCGGACTCCGACACCCCCATCTACGACGACCTCGTCCGCGCCATCCCCGTGCTCGGTGACGTCGGCGACCGGTCCGATATGCCCAGCGACATCACCGAAGCCGTCGGCCAACACCGCCGATAGCCAGGGCCGTCCGAGTGAGCCGCGATGACCGAACAACCAGACGAGCCGGAACCGACACAGCTGGCCAGGAACATGAGCGAGCTGCTGCAAGAGCTGCGCGTGGCACAGGCCGGCGTGCAGATCCTCTTCGCGTTTCTCCTGTCGGTCACCTTCAGCGCCCGGTTCGCCCAGGCCACCTCCCTGCAGCGTGGCACCCTGATCGTCACGATCCTGCTCACCACGGTCTCGGCCGTACTGCTCATGGCGCCGGCCGCATGGCACCGCCGCTACTTCCGCCAGGGCCGCCGCGCTGACGTGATCCGATGGGGCAGCCGCTGCGCGTTGGCCGGCCTGCTCCTGCTCGCGGCCGCGATGTCCGGCGCCGTCCTCGTCACGACCGCGGCCATCGTCGGCAGCACGGTCGCGATCATCCTGGCCTGCGCTACGGCCGTGGTGTTCGGGACCGTCTGGTTGCTGCTGCCGATGTCCCGCCGCGCTGACCGGCGACCGCTTCGCCACGGACAGACCGCTACGGTCGGCTGTATGATTCGGCGGTGTGAAGGAGGACCGCGGTGAGCGACTTCGCGGACGATGGCGCTGATTCGAACAGCACGACTCTGCTGACCGCCGACATCACGGAACGGGACGGTGTCGTCGTTGTCACGATCATCGGTGAACTGGACATGGCAAGTGTCCACACAGCCGAACCTGTTGTCGCGGACGCGGTCAGCCGCGGAAAGCCGGTCGTGATCGATTTGAGCCGCCTGAGTTTCTTCTCCTCCGCCGGGCTCACCGTCCTGGCGCGACTGGACGACCGCCGCCGCCACGAACCACTGGATGTGCGGCTCGTCGCCGATCAGCGTGTCGTCGTGCTCCCCCTGCGACTGACCGGTCTGCAGGGCCTGTTCCCCATCCATCCCACCCTCGATGACGCGGTCGCCGCCATCCGCCAGATCGGCAGGCCAAGCTGACCTGTTGCGAGACGCCCGACTGTCAGTATTGGCGGTCCTCGGTCTCTCGCAGATGTCGTTGTCGCAAGGCTGTCTTCAGCTCGTCGACACTCATCGCCATCACGCCGAGAATGCCTGCCTCCTCCGCTCGGCTCCGCAACGTGTCGAGATCATCGGGCAGTGCTTCCTCGTCGGGAATGTGCTCGGACACGTCCGACTCGCGGGCCGGTCGCCAATCATGCATCGGTCCCATGCACGGGTGGATACCCCGAACCAACTAACGCAAATCGACCCGCATGGGCACCACTGTCGAACGGTCCACGCGCGGCACGGCATCGTGGCCGAGGCACGGAGCCCGATCGCCCGGGGCAAGATCCTGGACGAACCCTCGTCGTGGATCTGGCGCCGGGTCATGGCCGGTCGCCGGCACAAGTCGTGTTGCGCTGGCACATCAGTTGAGCAACGTCGTGTTTCCCAAGTCGGCCATGCCGTCGCGGATCGCCCCATCACCGTGTTCAGGCCGGCAGTTTGTCTCGAGTGGTGTGCGCGGCCTGGGTTGCGGCGCGACGAGCCCGCCAGCCCAGGGAGGGCTTGCCCTCGGTGTCGGCGGCGGCGATGAGCAGGCCGCCAACTAGACCGGTGTTCTTCAGGAACTGGATCAGTTGCTGTTGATCCGGGCCGTCCTTGCCCGCCCAGAAGGGATGACCCGCAACGGTTGTCGGCACCAGGCTCCCGATCAGCGCCAGGGCGGCAAGGCGAGGTGCCCGGCCCAGCGCGAGCATGGTCCCGGCGACGATCTTGACCGCGGCGTCGACACGGACCAGGGTCACCGCGTCGGTCGGTGCGTTGTCGGGTAGCGCCTCCTCGACCAGCCCGGTGACGTTGTCCAACAAGGGCTTCGCTGCCTGCGCGTGCGCTTCGGGCAATCGTAGCGCGTTGATACCGCCGTAGACGAAGATGGACGCGAGCAGAGGACGAGCCAACCGACGTAGCAGCATCGCCGTCGCCTTTCACTAGTAGGAACAAGACCTACCTAGGCATACCCCGATACGCGCTCGCCATTCCACACCGGTCCGACAGCTCAGGACCTGCGGTAGCGGGCGTCACTGAATGAGTAAACTCCGAAAGCGACGAAGCCGATGGCGACCGCGATCAGCAGCACGGCGCCGAATGGCTGCGCGGCCAGCGTGCGCAGCGCCTTGTCCAGGCCGCCGGCGCGATTGGGATCGAGATGGATCGCCGCCGTACACAGCAGAATGCCGATCACGGCGTACGCGACAGCCTTCGCCAGGTAGCCCACCTTGCCCGACCACCGCACCCAGCGGCGGGTGCGCGTTGCCGCCCCGGACAGGTCCAGGTCACGCAGGAACCGTTCGCGGACACCACGTCGCGCCGCGAATACGGCCGCCACGAGCACCGCGACACCGATCGCCAGCACCAGTACTCGCCCGCCCGGCAATGTGAGCAGCGTCGCCGTCGCCTCCTGTTGTCCGCCACCGGTAGTTGCGCCACCGGTCAGCAGCCGTACCGTGAACCCGGCGATCGTCAGCACCACCACGGCACGGCCGACCGCCGAGAGCCGTCGCATCGTCCTGGCGCGTTTCGTTGTCACCCAACGGAAGCCGGCGGCCGCGGCCAACAACTGCCAGACGCCGAAGGCGACCAGTCCGACCACGAGGACCCATAACAGCGCCATGCCGAACGGCTGGGCCGAGATCACGGTCACCGCACCCCGCTGGTCGGCCTCCGCGGCCGGCACTCCGAACGCGATCTGCCCCGCCAGCCACGCCACGACGAGATACACCACGCCGTAACAGGCGTCACCGAACCGCCCCAACACCTGCACCGGACGGCTGGTCTCCAGTCGCCGAGCCAGGTGTCGGGCGTGCCATGTCGTACTCATGATCCGCTCCCGTAGCCGGGGTCACCGTCGCTATGGGACTACCCGGTTGCCGGCCCGCCGACTCATCTCCTCCGCCACGGCGACCGTGCCGGTGGCCCACACCAGGCCCAACACCAGCCCACCGACGACATCACTCGGGTAGTGCACACCCAGCGTCACGCGGGACATGCCCACGGCGAGCACGAACAGCACCACCACCGCCGTAACCACCACCCGCGGCCAGCGGGCCAGCAGCGGCACGCACAACAGCGCCAGCGTCCCGTACAGTGCCGCGGAACCAGCCGTGTGGCCCGACGGGAAGGAACTTCCGCCGGCCACGGCGATCGGATGCGCGAACACCGGCCGAGCCCGGTCGATGACCGCCTTGGCGATCGTCTCCGTCCCGAGTTCACCCAGCCGCGCCACGACGATCACCACGGCGGCCCGCACCCGCCGCGCGAGCAGGAACCCGACCGCCGCGACCGCCGCCGCGATATCGACCCCGAGGGGACTGCCCAGTGTGGTCACCACACGCGACGGGCCGATCAGCCAACCGTGCACAGCCACGACACCATGAGCGTCCACAGTGTCCAGTGGTGCCCAGCCGAGAGCCACCAGCACGGCCAGTACGAGAAACACCGTGATCCCGACGCCGGCCGACACGAGCATGGCACGCACGGATACGCCCGTCATCCGGCGTCCGGCCGGTAGACCAGCAGCGCACCGCGGTCGACGCGGATCCTGACCGTGGCCGGGGCCGACCGAACCTCGCCGTCGAGGGACATTCGACGCAGGCTACCGGGCAGTCCGATCCGCAGTGCTGACGGCGCACCGGTCGTATAGAGCCGGGTCCAGCGCAGCGTGCGGGTGAGCGTGGCCAGCACGACCCTGGTGCGGGCCCAACGCGCGTCGCCGTAGACCACGCGGACATCTAGTCGGCCATCGGCCAGGCTCGGCCGATATGTCGGTGCGAAACCGGTCGGACGGTATCGTCCGTTGCCGGCGAACAGCAGCCACAACCGGTCTTGCCGCCCGTTCACCACCACGTCATGTGGCCGGCTGCGCCGCAGTACGTGCACCAGACCGAGCAGCATCGCCGGCCATTTGCCCAGCCGGCGTTCCCACCGTTGCCGGAACCGGGCGAGGTCCGCATACAGGCCGACGCTGAACGTGTTCAGGAACACATCGTCATCAACGCGACCCACGTCGACCCGGACCGCACTACCCGCGCGCAGCGCCCCGATCGCGTCGGACACCGACTCGATGCCGATCTCCCGCGCGAAATGGTTGAACGTGCCGGCCGGCAGCACGAGCAACGGAACATCCCGTTCCACAGCGTGCCGGGCGACGAGGTTGACCGTGCCGTCACCACCGGCCACGGCGAGCACCCTCGCCCGATCCGCAGCATCAGCCACCACCGCAGCCAGGTCGTCGTCCGGGCCGGCCGTCACGATCTCGACGTCCGGCAGCTCCGCGACCAACGCGGTCATGATGTCCGCGTGCGCCCCACCCGCGTCCACGTTGACCAGCACCACCACCCCGGCGCCGGTCGACGACGCCGGCACCGGCTCACGTACCGGGTGCGCGACCGCGGGCGTGGTCGCGGTGCGCGGCCACCACCACAGCGTCAACAGTCCAGCGCCGACCCCGATACCGATGCCCGCCGCCACATCGGACGGATAGTGCGCGCCCGTGACCATCCGGGACACCGCGACAGCGAGCGCGAGCACCGAGACCGGCACCGCGAGCGGCGGTGACTCCAATGCCACCGCGGTCGCGAACGCGGCGGCCGACGCCGAGTGTCCGGACGGGAACGACGTCGTGATCGGGCCGCGCAGCAACCGCCGCACGATCGGGATGCCGTCGACGAGCGGCCGGGGCCGGCCGGCGATGCGCTTGCTGACCAGGTTCGTGACGGCACTCGCGCCGGACAGCGCGATCACGCCCCGCAACGCGGCGCGACGAGCCCGACGGTTCCCGATCACCGCCAGACCACCGGCGACACCGATCCAGAGCCTGCCATAGTTGGCCGATCGACCCACCAATGGCAACACCCGGTCCAGCAGCACGGATTCCCGTGCCGCGATCCGCGCCAACACCCACCGGTCACCGGTGCTGATCCACCGCCCCCACCGCCGCGGCCCGCGCATAGGCACCTCCTCCAAGACGTGCGACGATCACTGGGTACCCGAACGCGGCGCATCGAGACCAACGGTCGCCACATGCACGCGGACGGGGTCATCGTCGCCGCCACGGACCGTCGAGTACCACGGCGGCACGGCGACCGGTCGTTCGTGGTCGACGTCCAGTAAGTTCGTGATGGTGCGGCGGACACAAGAATTCCTGCGATCGCTCGGCTTGCCGGGCGCCGATCCCGGCGAACTGCCCGACAGCGCTAAGCGGTTCCCGGACGGCGCCCAGTACCGGGTGGAGATCCCGAGCGTCGAGGGGCCGGAGGCACTCGCCGCGGTGCTGGCCGAGGCGGACGAGCGGGACGTGCCGGTGCACCGGATCTCCCAGGGCAGCGGCGGTCTCCTGCTCACCATGCCGGAACTACGCGAGATCGCGACGATGGCCGCCGAGCGGCACGTCGAGGTGTCGTTGTTCGCGCGGCCGCTGGCCGGCTGGGACACGGGTGCGGCCGCGTACGCGCCCGGTGCCGGTGCGGCCGCGGTGCAGGCGCGCGGCACCGCGCAACTCGTCCACGTGATCGAGGACATCCGCCGCACCACGGACGCCGGCATCATGAGCGTGCTGGTGACCGACTTCGGGGTGCTCGACGTCGCGGCCAGGATGCGCGCGGCCGGTGAACTGCCGGCGGGGCTGCGGTTCAAGGTGAGTGTCCAGATGGGAGTGTCGAACCCGGCGAGCGCACGGCTGGTGGAACGGCTCGGCGCGGACACCGTGAACGTGCCGACCGACCTGTCGCTCGCACAGTTCGCCGCGATCCGCGCCGCCATCGACGCGCCGCTGGACATCTATGTCGAGTCGCCGGACGATCTCGGCGGTTTCGTGCGGCACCACGAGATCGCGGACATCGTGCGGGTCGCCGCCCCGGTGTACCTGAAGTTCGGGCTGCGCAACGCCCCCAACATCTACCCCAGCGGCACGCATCTCACGCCGACCGCCGTCGCACTGTGCCGGGAACGGGTCCGTCGTGCCGAGATCGGGCTGGAGTTACTGGCCAGGTACGCACCCGACGCGACCACGTCCGCCCTGCCGGCGGCCGATCTCGCCGTGCCGACGCCGGCCTGAATCGCCTCACGGATACAGCAGCACCTTCACGGCCGACGCGCGTTCCTCGCGCAGCACCCGGAACGCCTCGGTGGCGTCTTCCAGCACGATCTCGTGCGTGATCAGCAGTGCCGGATCGAGCTTTCCCGCGGCGAACGCGCGGACCGCGTACGACCACGCCCGGGACGGCGCGCCGAACACGGTGTGCACGGTGATCTGGTTGACCACCAGGTCGACCGGGTTGGGTGGATCGTCGTCCCGGGCCGGGATACCGGTCAGCACCACCCGCCCACCGCGGCGGGCCAGGTCGGTGGCCAGCCGGGCGGCGCCGGACGCACCGGCCGTCTCGATCACCAGGTCGTACCGGCCGGCGTGCGCGGCCGCCTCGTCCCTGGTGAGGAACATGCTCGCGCCGCAACGGATCGCGAGTTCGGCGCGGGACCGACGGGTGTGCACGACGGTGGTCTCGGCCGGCCCACCGGCCGCGAGCAGTTGGGTGGCCAGCAGGCCCAGCATGCCGGCACCGACCACCGCGACCCGCTCGCCGGGCACCGGCGCGGCGTGTAAACACGCGGCCGCGACGCATGCCGCCGGTTCCAGACCGGCCGCGGCCCGCAGGTCGGCGCCGGGCGGCAGGACGTGCAACAGGCGGGCCGGCAGAGTGAGGTAGTCGGCGCATGCGCCGGGTTGGGTGAAACCGGTTTCGTCATAGGCCGACTCGCACAGGTTCGTGTCGCCGCGCCGGCACGCGTCGCACCGCAGGCAGGACCGGAACCCCTCCCCCACGACGGCCGCGCCGACCAGTCCGCGGTCGACACCCGGACCGACATCCACCACGGTGCCGGACCATTCGTGGCCGGGCACGATCGGATAGCTGGCGTACGGCGCCGGTCGCGTGCCGGCGAGCAGTTCGCGGTCCGAGCCGCAGATGCCCGCCCACGCGACCCGGACCAGCGCCGCGTCGGCGGCCGGTGGCCGGGGCAGCACCGGCACCACCCGCAGCTCGCCGGGACCGTCGATCACCACCGCACGTGGATCACCCATCGCGCACCTCCGCCGCCATTGTGTCATCCCGGGTCATCCCATCAGGCGACGCTAATCATTGAATGATTGATTGATCGTGTTATACGCCGTAGGCTCGGGTTTCCTGTGACGGCAGCGATGCGGGAGTGCCGCATGAAGATCACCGGACTTGACACGCACGTGCTGGGCACGGCGTGGCGCAACCTCACCATCGTCGAGGTGCACACCGACGAGGGCATCACCGGCCTCGGCGAGGTGCGGATGCTCAACCACACCGACGCCCTGCTCGGTTACCTGAACGAGGCGTTGCCCAACCACATCGTCGGCAGCGACCCGTTCGACGTGGAAAGCCTGGTGCACCGGATCACCAGGTTCGACTACGCGCGGGCGGGCGAGATCACGATGTCCGCCCTGGCCGTGGTGGAGATCGCGTGTTGGGACATCAAGGGCAAGGCATTGGGCCTACCGGTCTACCGGCTGCTCGGCGGCGCGGTACGGGACCGGGTCAAGGCGTACGCGAATGGCTGGTACCAGGTGGAACGTACACCGGAGGCGTTCCACGCCGCCGCGCTGAAGGTGGTGCGACGTGGTTACCGGGCGCTGAAGGTGGACCCGTTCGGCGCCGGCCTGTTCGAGCTGGACTCGGGCGAGCAGGCCCGGGCGATCGACCTGGTGGCGGCCGTGCGGGACGCGATCGGGCCGGACACCGAACTGCTGATCGAGATGCACGGCCGGTTCAACGCGGCCACCGCCATCCGTCTCGCGCACCTGCTCGCGCCGCACCGGCCGTCGTGGCTGGAGGAGCCGGTGCCGCCGGAGAACATCAAGGCGCTGGCCAAGGTCACCGCGGCCACGGACATCCCGATCGCGACCGGCGAGCGCATGCACACCCGCTTCGACTACCGCGAGCTGTTCGAGTTGCAGGCGGCGGACATCATCCAGACCGACATCACGCACTCCGGCGGCCTGCTGGAGGCGAAGAAACTCGCCGGCACGGCCGAGACGCACTACCTGCTGATGGCGCCGCACAACGTCGGCGGGCCGATCTCGACCGCGGCCAACCTGCATCTGGCCGCCAGCACGGTGAATTTCAAGATCCAGGAGTACTTCAACGACTTCGCCGATCCCTTCGTGACCGACTGCGCGCCCGGGCTGCCACCGGTCACCGACGGGTACTTCGCGCTGCCGGACGCGCCGGGGCTCGGCGTGACGCTCGACCACGACGTGCTGCGGGCGTATCCGCGCCGGCAGGTGAACTTCAGCCTGTTCCGCAGCGGCTGGGAACGGCGCCAAGCGGAACCGCTTTACTCTATCACTCAATCATCGAATGATTCGTCATGATTGGCACCGCCCCGGGCGACAGGAGGGGTACGTACACATGAGTGACCGAATCAACAGGCTGAACCGACGGGACACCTTGCGGTGGCTGGGCGCCGGTGGCACCGCCGCCGCGGCGACCATGGCGCTCGCCGCGTGTAGCAGCGGAAACAACTCGTCCGGCAACGGCTCCGGAAACTTCCCGACCACGCCGTCGTGGCGGTTCGTGTTCGTCAACCACGTCACGACCAACTCGTTCTTCATCCCCACCCGGCAGGGCCTCGCGGACGCGGCGAAACTGCTGGGTATCCCGACTCCGCAGTGGACCGGTGACGAGAACGGCAACGTCGCGAACATGGCCAGCGCGTTCGACTCCGCCATCGACGGCGGCGCGGACGGCATCGCGATCGCCCTCACCGACTCCAACGCCTTCATCGACCCGACCAAACGGGCGCTGAGCAAGGGCATCCCGGTCATCGCGTACAACGCCGCCGCGCCGAACAACTTCCCGCTCGCCTACGTCGGCCAGGACCTCTACCAGTCCGGCCTGCTGATGGGCCAACGGATCGCCGGCCAGGTCACGTCCGGCACCATCCTGGTCGGCATCGCACAGCCCGGCGCGAACAACCTGCAACCCCGCCTCGACGGCCTGACCGCGGCGTTGAAACAGAACGCGCCCGGCGTGACCGTGAAACCGATCAACACCGGCGCGCAGCAGGCCGCCGAACTCAACGCGCTCACCGCCGCGTTCTCCGGTCAGCCGGACGCTGCCGGCCTCTACGCCGTGGACGCCGGCAGCACCGCGGCGTGCGCGAACCTGATCACCAGCAAGGGACTGCAGGGCAAGATCCACGGCGGCGGCTTCGACACGCTGCCGGACACGATCAAGGGCATCCAGGCCGGCGCGCTGGACTTCACGATCGACCAGTCCGCCTACATGCAGGGCTTCCTCACCACGCTGCACCTCTACCTGTACCGGCTGTCGGGCACGCTGCTCAAGCCGCCGCAGACCGACACCGGCCTCACGTTCGTCACCAAGGAGAATGTCACGCCCTACGTCGCGGCCAGTGCGTACGAGGGCGGGTCGAGCCACAACCTGATCCAGATGCCCGGCTCGATCCCGCTGCCGCCGCCGTCGATGGTGACGATCTAGTGAGTGATCCGGTGGAGACTCGGCCGGCGGGACCGGACTGGGCGAAGATCGGCGACGCGTTGTGGCGTGGCCTCGTCCGGCAGAAGGAACTGAGCATTCTGCTGGTCACGGTCGCGGTCGCGATCTACTTCATCTCGTCCAACGGACGGTTCGCCAGTTCGGAGAACTACCACACGATCGCGCAGTATTTCACGCCGTGGGCGATCGTGGCCGCCGGTGAGGTGATGCTGTTGATCTGCGGCGAGATCGACCTGTCCGCCGGCTTCGTGTTCACCCTCGCACCGTTCATTCTGACCACGTTCGCCGACAACGGCGTGCCGTTGTTCCTGGCACTCGTTCTGGCGCTGCTGGTGTGCGCGGTGATCGGCACGGTGAACGGGTTGGTCACCACACGATTCAACATTCCCTCGTTCATCGTCACGCTCGGCATGTATTTCCTCATCGAGGGCGTGTCGCTGCTGATGTCCAACGGCGCTCCGGTCAGCGCGCCGTCGTCCGGCTGGGTGGTCGAGGTGTTCGGCCACCAACGCTGGTCGGAGCTGATCTGGGTGGTCGTGATGGTCGTGATCATGCAGATCGTGTTGACCGCGACGCGGTTCGGCATCTACACGCAGGCGGTCGGCGGGAACCCGGTCGCCGCGGCCGAGTCCGGCATCCGAACGAAAGCCGTCAAGGTCGTCAATTTCGCGATCTGTAGCACGCTGGCCGGCTTCGGCGGAATTCTCGACGGCATGCGGACCGGCTCGTTCGACCCGACCAACGGCGGCGCGACCACGATGTTCCTCGCGGTCGCGGCCGCGGTGATCGGCGGCACCGCGCTGCTCGGCGGTTCCGGCACGGTGGTGGGCGCGCTGATCGGCGCCGTGCTGCTGGGCATCGTGTTCGACGGGTTCAACATCCAGGGCACCAGCGCCAACGCGTTCGATGTCGTGCTCGGGATCGCGATCCTCGTCGCCATGCTGCTCAACGTGTACCTGACCGTGCTGCGGAAGCGGGTGAGCCGATGACCGCGGTCATTCAGGCGGAACACATCGGCAAGCGGTTCGGGGCGGTACGCGCGCTCCGCGACATCAACCTGCGTGTCGACAAGGGCGAGATCCTCGGGCTGATCGGCGACAACGGCGCCGGCAAGTCCACGCTGATCAAGATCCTCACCGGATACCACCGGCCGGACGGCGGACGACTGTTGTTCGACGGGCAGGAGGTGACGCTGCGTTCCGTGGTGCACGCCAGGTCGCTGGGCATCGAGACGGTCTACCAGGATCTCGCACTGGTCAACGACCTGCCGGTGTACCTGAACCTGCACCTGAACAAGGAGCCCGTGTACCGGCCGCTGCCATTCCTGCGGCGCAAGGACATGCGGCGCCGGGCACGCGAGGCGCTGGACGAGATCGGCATCGACATCCCGTCGGTGACCGCCCCGGTCGGCCAGCTGTCCGGCGGCCAGCGCCAGGCCATCGCGGTGGCGCGTTCGGTGTCGTCGGACGCCCGGCTGCTGCTGTTGGACGAACCGCTGGCCGCGATGGGCGCCAAGGAAGGCATGCTGATTTTGAGGTTGTTGGCCCGGCTCAAGGAACGGGGCGATCTGGCGATCATCCTGATCGCGCACAACTACAGCCAGGTCGTCGACGTCTGCGATCGCGTGAACCTGTTGCAGCACGGCGAGATCACGTTCGACCGGGCGACGAAGGACACGTCGGTCGCGGAACTGCTGGAGCTCGTGCACGCCGAATACCGGATGGGAGGCAACACATGACACAACGGACCCGCTGGATGATCGCGCCCGCGGTGGCCATGCTGGCGGTCGGTATCAGCGCATCGGTCTCAACGGGTGCGGCGCCGACGCATCCGGTAGGATCTCCGACCATCAGCAAGGAACCCTTCGGTAGCGTCAACGGTCAGGCGGTCGACCGGTTCACGCTCGCCAACGGCCACGGCATGACCGTCCGGATCCTCACCTACGGCGGGATCATTCAGGAACTTTCGGTACCGGACCGCACCGGTCACAAGGCCAACGTCGTCCTCGGCTTCGCCACGCTGGACGACTACGTTGCGCACAACAGCCCGGTGGCCGGCGGCGGTGTCTACT
>Ga0070714_100003390_pt1 | contig 11881 bp, 5 predicted proteins | sample LARL83metaG_FD_65450 | JGI IMG/M metagenome (GOLD analysis project Ga0070714, IMG submission 65450) | Corn, switchgrass and miscanthus rhizosphere microbial communities from Kellogg Biological Station, Michigan, USA - LAR L8-3 metaG | ecosystem: Host-associated > Plants > Roots > Rhizosphere ... | reverse complement strand
TGCGTGCCGGTGAGTTGGACGGCTAGCAGCACGGCGGAGATGATGTCGGAAAGAACACGCAATGATGGGATATTGTTTTCATACGACGGCGGCAAAACTCGGTCGGCGCGGCAAAGGACATCGCGAGTCGGCAAAGATTTTACCGCAACGCCAAGGACATCGTTCCATTCTCTCCGCGACGCGGTGAAAGCCGCAAGCGGGTTTGTTTCGCCGCCGGGTCGTTTGTTTTTACGACACGACAAAACGCGCTATGACTGCAAAAATCCACGATGGAAGACGGGCGTCCCTTTTTCTTTGTCCGGCGCCTTCGTGGCTACCCGGCGGGAACGCGGCGCAACAAAAACAGTCATGGCAACGCAATTTCGCCGCCGTTAGATAGACCAGCGATTCATTTATGATCACGAACAGAAGAATCAGCCAACTCGTTTCGGGCCTGGCCACCATTATCGCCGCGGCGACAGTGCTATCGAACACTGCCTTTGGCGAAACGGCCCGCCTGATCGCGGCCGACCTGAAGCAAACCAATGGCGCGCTGAACACGATGTTCAAATTTTGCGTCGGCGCCGGCCGAGCGAATGAAGGTTTGCGCGCCGACTGGCAGCGGCAACTGACGGTTGCCCATCGGGAATGCGGTTTTCAATACATCCGTATGCACGGCCTTTTCACGGATGACATGGGCGTTTACCGCGATTACAACGGCAAACCGGAATACAACTGGCAATATATCGATGAGCTTTACGATTTCCTGCACAGCATCGGCATGAAACCGTTTGTGGAATTAGGATTCATGCCCAACGGACTCGCCAGCGGTTCAAAAACGATTTTCTGGTGGAAGGGCAACGTGACGCCGCCCAAAGATTTGGCGAAATGGGCGGACCTCGTCCGCGCCTTTGTGGAACACGTCAAAGAGCGCTACGGCGACGACGAGGTCCGCACTTGGTATTTCGAGGTCTGGAATGAACCGAATCTGACGGACGGATTTTGGGCCGGCACGCAGCAGCAGTATTTCGATCTCTATGCGGCGACGGTTCGCGCCATCAAGAGTGTTTCGCCCGATTACAAGGTCGGCGGCCCCGGAACCGCGGGCTGCGGCTGGATTCCGGAATTCACTCATTTTTGCGATACCAATCATGCGCCGGTGGATTTCGTTTCCACGCACACCTATGGAGTCGAGAGCGGTTACATTGATGAAACGGCGACTCAGGGCACGGCGTTGTGCAAAAATCCAAGCTCCATTTTTGGCGAGGTCAAATCGGTGCGCCAGACGATCGCCGATTCTGCCTTTGCGAAGTTGGAACTCCACTTCACCGAGTGGAGCAGTTCCTACACGCCGGCCGATCCGTTCCACGACAGCTATCACAGCGCGGCCTACATTGTGGACAAGCTCAAGAATTGCGGAGACGCCGCGCAATCGATGTCCTACTGGACGTTCACGGATATCTTCGAGGAATCCGGCCCGCGCTGGGAAGCCTTTCACGGCGGGTTCGGCCTGATGAATTACCAGGACATCAAAAAACCGTCATTCTACGCGTATCAATTTTTGAACCGGCTCGGCCCGGTGGAATTGAAGAGCAACGACCCTGCTTCCTGGATTTGCGCCGACAAAGAGGGCGGGGTGCAGGCGCTGGTTTGGGATTTCACCAACACCTTTCCCGGCAAAAACATGATCAATCAGGTCTTTTACAAACGCGACCTGCCCGCGCAGCCGAAAGACAAAGTCACCTTGAGGCTGACCCAGTTGGCGAAAGGCAGATATACTTTGGAACTTTACAAGGTGGGCTACCGCGTGAATGACGCCTACGCGACCTATCGGGACCTCGGCGCACCCAATCAACTCACGAAGGCGCAGGTTGCGGAAATCAAATCCAAGAACAGCGGTGCGCCCGTGGAGAGCCGCAGCGTGAAAATTGGGCGGGACGGAACGTTCGAGCAGCAATTCGATCTCCGTGAAAACGACGTGGTGCTGGTCACACTGAAGCCGCTGCGATGATGAGGCCGTTTGTCAGATTCACGCGTAATTGACAGTAATTGCAGCACGGATTCCCGATTGATGCAGGCGAATCTTAAACAACGGGGGTTTATGCTGTTTGATTTCATCCACGATGTTCGGGTGTTGCTGGCTCTGCAAACAATTTTGGACGGAAAGGGAAAATGGTGGGAAGGCATGGATTCGGGCCAGGTCGCGGTGGAGGCCCTGGTCGTCCGATGACATCCTCCCAGATCACGCGATGGATGGGCAGGGCAGAACCATAATGGCGAGTACGAGGAATGTCGTATATTCGCCGTTTGCGCCTTCGGATAAAGTTTTCCCGAGCTCTCAATTAAACGCGGGGAGAGCGATCGTTCCGCCGGTGGCAACCGGGCTCGATGCGGCTAATGTGTTTACTTATGGAAAGAGCAGCAACAATCTGACCGCGAGCTTCAAATCAATGAATCGTCGGCTTCTTTCCGCGCGCTTTTTTGCTGTTGCGATCCTGATGGCAGCGGTCCATTTGGGCCGCGCGTCCTCGGTGACGTTTGAGGCGGAATCCGGCGCGCTGGGCTCCGGGTGGGGCGTGAGCAACAGCAGCGGCCTGACTTATATCACCATCACGACCGGTACCAACGGGTACAATCCCGTCAGTTCCAATCGGGTCGCGACCTACAGCGTTACTTTTCCCACCAACGGCAGTTATCAGCTTTACGGTCGGGTTTTGGTCGGTCCGGGTGCTTACAGTAGCGACAGCTTGTTTTATGGAAATGGATTCGGAACAAAGAATCCCACGAACAATTCGGATTGGATTTTGGTGAACGGGCTGGCCGGCGCGGGCTTCAGCAACAGCACGGACGTGGTGACGGGCGGCGGGACCCTCGGCGCCGGCATGTGGAAATGGATCAATCTTTCGCAGTTCTCCGGCCAACCTGGCTTCACGGTGAGCGCGGGAAACTTGACCCAAACCTTCCAGATCGGCGGGCGGGAGGCCGGCTTGAACATCGATAAATTCGTTTTTGGCGCGACCGGTTACACCTTTACCGTTTCCAATCTCGACAATGGCACCGACGGCACGCCGCCGCCGCCGACGACGGCGACCATTGACACCAGCCGTTTGTATCAGACGATTGAAGGCCTGGGCGGCGCGACGGCGTTTTACGCCGGCTGGATCAAGGACCATCCTTACAAGCGGGAAATTTACACCAACGCGTTTGCCGGGCTGAATCTCTCGATGTTGCGGTTGGGGAATTGGTATCGTTATCAAACGCCTTTGGCGGGCTTCGATTCGGCCGCCAGTGACATTGTTTCCAATGCCGACCTCATTATGGGGCGGCCCGTGCCGGTGTATATGAGTTCGTGGTCGCCGCCGGCCTTTTTGAAAAGCAACGGACAAACCGGGAATGGCGGCACTTTGCTCTACACGAACGGCGGCTTTGCCTACACGAATTTTGCCCGTTACTGGTATGACTCCATCCAGGCGTATCAATCGAACGGCGTGTCGCTGACCTGGATCAGCATCCAAAACGAACCGGATTGGTCGGCGACCTATGATTCCTGCCGGTTTGATCCCACCGAAGACACGGTGAATGGGACGAACTACGCCAGTTATTCCAAAGCGCTCGACGCGACCTATCAAATCCTGACGAACCTGCCTTCGGCGCCGAAGCTGCTCGCCCCGGAATGCGTCCACATTGCCTACAACGATTTGAATAACTACGGGGCGTATATGAACTCGAACAGTTTTTACGGAGTCACAACGCATTTGTATGGTGACAGCACCGACGGGTCGGCGGATGGAACGATGGGCAACTTGATTTCGGCGGCCAATGTATTTGCGGGCAAACCGCATTTCATGACTGAATACGGGTACCCCGATTTAATGCAAACGGCCTGTTTGATCCACGATTGCCTGACGGTTGAGCAAGCCTCCGGTTTTAATTACTGGAGCCTGGTCTGGCCGGTGGGCGGCGACGGCCTCATCAATATAGAAAATCCGTACAATCGCAGCAGTTGGACCAATGCGCCCGCCGGCGTCACCACGCAATCGCACGGCTGGTGGCCGGCGCCCAGCTATTGGGCGATGAAACATTTTTCGTATTTCATCAACCCGGGTTATTCGCGCGTGTTCGCGACCAACACCGATTCGAACGTCCGGTGTTCAGGATTTCTTGCGCCGGACAAGCTGCGGCTGGTTTTGGTTTTGATCAACACAAACGGAACGGCGTCCTCCGCCATGCAGTTCAACCTCGGAAATTTCGCCGTCAGCAAGTCCAGCGTCTATCAAACCGCGGGAACGAACACGTATGCCGGCACGAACACGTTTTTGTCACTGGGCTCGTTGACGAATGGCGAGGTCCTGCCGCCATCTTCGATCACCACAATTGTGCTGGACGGAGGCATTACACCGCCGCGAATTACCGGCATCCAGGCCACTTCGGGAAACGTAATCGTCACCGGCACGAACGGCCATACGCCCGGAAGTTATTTCTACGTTCTGACTGCCACCAACCCCGTGGTGCCGCTGAAGGATTGGACCGCTATGGCGACCAATCAATTTGGTGCGGGCGGAGGATTTAATTTCACAAACACAATCGACCCAGCCAAACTAAAACAATTCTTCATCATTGAAATTCCATGAAAGGCCATCAGATATGCACCAAGCTTCGTTGAAGCTGAACGCGGCGGCGGAGGGGGCATTATCCTCGCTCGCCATCTGTCAAACATCATATTGTGGTTCTTCGCGGCAGAATGCTAAAAGGCACGGATGAACCCACCATGGCCACGATTTTCAGAAGGGGAAGAGCAGTCTCAATTGATTCGCGCAGCCGCAAACAGACGCAGGCGGGGTTTGTACGCCGACAAAGAATGATCTAAACAACACATAAAACACACATGAAAAGAAGAATTAGTTTTTTGATGATGCTGGCCCTGGCGTTCATTTTTCCGGTCGCCGCGCTGAAAATTGCGGCGCAGGTCCGCCAGGCCGGCAAGGCGCTGCCCCGACCGCAAGGTCCCTGCGACATTTACGCCGCTGGCGGCACGTCTTGCGTGGCTGCGCACAGTTCCACCCGCGCGCTTTATGCTTCCTACAACGGCCCGCTCTATCAGGTCATGCGACAGTCCGACGGCAAGACTTTGGACATCGGCGTCGTGCCACCGACCGCAACGGATGCCGGAGGATATTCCGACGCGGCCGCGCAAGACGCTTTCTGTGCGAATACTTATTGCTGGATCACCACCCTTTACGATCAATCTGGTCACGGGAACAACCTGGTTCAGGCGCCACGCGGCGGGTTCAGCGGCCCGGCGATGGGTGGTTTTAACAATGTCCCGGTCGCCGATTGGGCGCCCATCACGATCATGGGCCACAAAGCGTACGGCGTTTTCATCGCGCCGGGAATGGGTCTTCGTTGGGACAACGCGCATGGTACGGCGGTGGACGATCAGGCCGAGGGACAGTACTGGGTGGTGAACGGTCATCATTACAACGGCGGTTGCTGCTTCGATTACGGCAACGCCGAGACTGACAGCCGCGATGACGGCGACGGCACGATGGAAACCACCTATTTCGGCAATGCCACGCCCTGGTACCACGGCCCGCCTCCGGGACCGTGGATCATGACCGACCAGGAGAACAACCTGGTGGGTTGCGTCACCGATTCTCCGAACAATAAAAACTGTGATTTGCCGAGCATCACGTGGCGGTTTGTCACGGCGATGGCCAAGGGCGAGCCGCACCATTGGACGACGCTGGGGGGAGACTCGCAACAGGGCAGCTTGAAAGTCATGTTCGACGGACCGCGCGTCCAAAATCCGAGAAGCAGCTACGACCCGATGCGCAAGCAGGGAGGCATTCTTCTGGGCAACGGCGGTGACAACAGCAATGGCTCGCAGGGCACTTTCTATGAAGGCGCCATGACGGCCGCCGGCACCTTCCCAACGGACGCCACGGACCAAAAAGTGCAGGCCAACGTGGTGGCCGCCAAATACGATGTGGAACGTTTAAGCATCGCTCCGGCGTCGGCAATTTCCGCGCCGCCCGGACTGCAAACTTTTTCCCCGGGCTCAGCGCAGGAAACCAGCGTGACTTTTAAGAATATCACGGGCTTGCCGGCCAGGGGTGTGAAATTGAGCCTTTCCGTGCCGAACGGATGGACAGCCGTGGTCTCCGGCACCCGCGAGCCTTCGAAGACATTTGCCGAGCCGGTCGCACCCGGCGCGAGCGTAACGGCGACATTCAAGGTCACCTCTGGTTCGGCCGCGTTCAACGGCGACCTGGTTGGGAATGCTTTTTGGACGACGACGAGCGGAACGCAATCCGAGACCATGACGGAAAAGGTGCGGAACGTCAGTCCGATCAGGATCAACGAATTTGCGGTGAACCCGACCGAATCGTTCATCGAACTTTACAACGCGGGCAATGGCGACGTTGACCTTTCCAACTGGACGCTCACCGAGCACCCGGCCCAGCAGCCGATTTTTTCTGCGATTAAAATTCCGAGCGGGGCAAAACTCGCGGCGAAAGGTTTTTACTTGCTCGGCCTCGCCAACTCCGGGCTGGCGGTTCCCGCACAAAAGGGTGACCGCACCGTCTACGTCAGAAGCACGACCGGCATGAACGTCGGTGACGCGGTGGAAATTGATACCGGCGCCGCGAGGGAAACGCAGAAGATCGCGAGCTTGGGAACGGCTGCGGGCAACATCACGACGTTGTGGCAGCCATTGCCCGATGGCCCGGTGATTACGATTCCTCCCGGCTCGACGAACGTGCCTTACACAGCCGGCAGCGGTTTTTTTGGCGGTGGCGGATTCACGGTTGAAGTCGGCGAAAAAATGGGCATCGGCTATGGCGCGACCTATCCCGCCGTCGCGAACAGTGTGGAAAAATATGAGGTGGTCACCGTCACGGCCGTGGGCAAGCCGGGCACGCAGGCTTATCTCGCGGCGAATGCCAAGCCGGGCGACAGGAACATCAAGGTGTCTTCGGTTGCCAACATTTCGGTGGGCGACAAAATCATATTGGACATTGACAGTGTTGGGCATGGGACGGAGACCGTCACGGTTACCGGGGTTGGCACGCAGTCGGCTCGCGGTCCCGGCGGCGGACAGGTCGGAGATCCCGGGACGGGTCTCGACCTCGCCGAACCGTTGAAGTTCAACCATGCGATCAATATTCCTTTCAGTGTCCGCGGCACGGGCATCAGCTTCGAACCGGCGACGAAGTTTGCCCATTCCAGTAACGAACCGCTTCAGCCCCTTGGCACCGGCCTCACGCTCGAGCGGCCGCTGGCCGGCGATCATGCGATCAGCACCGTCGTGCGTGACGCGGCGGTCACCACGGCGGGCTATCAAGGACCACCGGCGCCAAATCAATGGTTCGGCGGTCCCGCGCTCTCGCCCAACGCCGGCAATCTGGTGCTGCGCGACGCCGCCGGATTGGTTGTGGACAGCTTGAATTACGGCGGACTGGTCGACCCGTGGGCGGCCGAGGGATATCAGGGGGCTTCGCCGGGAAATGGTTGCAGCGTGAATTCACCCGGCGCGGGCCGCGGTGGTTTTGGCCGTGGCGGTCCGCTCGCCGGCGCAAGCCGAAGCGCCGGACGTTTTCCGGACGGGGCCGATACCGGCAGCAACTGCCGCGATTTCCAGTTGCAAACCACGGCGATCTTGTCCGTTGATTCAGCGGCGGGCGCGAGTAACATCAAAGTCTCCAGCGTGGACTTTGGCGCGGGGCAAACGATCATTATTGATTCGGACGCCAACCGCGAGCAGGCGGTCATCGCGGCCGTGGGCACCGCCGGCGCTTCCACCGTGCGCACTGCCACCGCTGCCGGCGACACGGGGATTCCGGTCGCCAACGTGGCAAGCTTCAGCGCCGGCCAGGCCATCACCGTGGACAGCGGCACGAACCAGGAAACCGCGGTGGTCGCCACCATTACCGGCAATCGCCGGGGATTTGGCGCCGGTACGATCACGGTCGTCGCTCCGCTGGCGTTTGCGCACGCGGCGGACGCGCAGGTTTCGGGCAGCGGCATCACGCTCACGGCTCCCTTGAGCAAAGCGCATAGCAGCGGGGCGCAAATTGCCGGCAATCTCCCTACACCCGGCGCGCCCAATGAGTATGCCAAAAGATCCCCGTGAGCGCGCCTGAGGAAAATTTGATCGCGGGCAGGGGGGATCGTCCCGAACCGCATCGAGAGCTTCGCAGTTCGAGGGTGGCGGATGGAGTTTCATTCGCCGCGACGGATTTAGTGACCGACGAAAAAGCCGGTGGCATGCGCGGTTCGTGGCCGTGGTGGCGCTGGGCTCTGACAGGGCTGAGCGCACTGGCGCTGATGTTGAGCGGTTACCTCGGCTGGCATTATCTGACGGGTGCATCGATGATTGGCTGTAGCGTGGAAAGCTCGTGCGACCACGTGCTCAACAGCCGCTGGTCGCTCGTCGCGGGTGGGTTGCCGGTCAGTGGGTTGGCGGCGGGAACTTATTTGGCGTTGTTGTTGGCCAGTGTTTTCATTGGGCCGGCCACGGCACCACCGATCCGCCGGCTCGCGTGGAGGACAATGTTGATCCTGGCCGGAGCGATTGCGGGAAGCGCGGTGTGGTTCATTATTTTGCAGAGGTGGGCGATGGGCGCGTTTTGCCGTTATTGCATGGCCACCCATGTGACCGGTCTGGCAATAGCTGTCTTGGTAATTTGGCAGGCGCTCAGGCTGTTCGAGGATGATGCAGCCAATGCGCCCGTGAATTTCGTGCCGAGCGGCGGAACTCACGCAACGATTGCGGAAAATATTTCCTCGGCGGGCCAACGGCGTCATATTGGGACTTTATCCGCCATCGGTCCGGCATTGGCCGGCCTGGCGCTGGCCGGAATGATGGCGGCTTCCCAGGTCCTCTTTCCTCCGGCGTCGGTGTATCGGGGCGGTGAGTCGCAGAATAATCTGCCGGCCATTGATCCGCATGTTTCACCGCTGATCGGCTCTCCCGACGCTCTCTACATCGTCAATCTGCTCTTTGATTACAAATGCCCGCACTGTCAGCGAGTGCATGTGATGCTCGATGAGGTGGTTCGCCGCTACGGCGGCAAGGTGGCTTTTGCTCTTTGTCCGACGCCGTTGAATACCCAGTGCAACGCGTACGTTCCCCGCGACGTCGATGAATTTGCGGACTCCTGCGAATTGGCCAAAGTCGGCTTGGCGGTATGGGTGGCCAAACGCGACGCATTTCCGGCCTTCGACCGTTGGATGTATTCCTTTGAATCGGGCGACCGTTGGCATCCGCGCAGTCTAGCCGCCGCCCGGGCCGAGGCCGCGGAATTGGTTGGGCAGGCAGAATTTAATAGTGCGCTCGCCGATCCCTGGATTGACCGGTATTTGCAAACCTCAATTCGGATTTACGGCAAAACCGTCCAGGGCGGCAACACTGCCATTCCGAAACTGGTTTTCGGCTCGCATTGGGTGATTCCCGAACCGAATGACGTGGGCGACCTGGTTTCAATTCTGCATGACAGCCTGGCGTTGCCGAGTCCGTGATGCGTTCCGACGCGCACTTCTTTCGCGGTTACCTTGTTGCGGCACTCCTATATGGCGATTGCTGTCAAAGAGAGCCGGCTGCCACAACGTAAATGTTTTTTGCCATTCGTTGCATTGTCAACCGGTCATGGTCTCGATTAAAATTGGATATCGTTTCTCAAAAGAAATTTCCCAAAACGTGGCCACGCCCTGTCGGTGCGTGGTGGCAAACCGGCAGGTTTGCCCCGCCTTTTCCAAAAATTTCTTTGGAGAAATAGTCTGGGCGTTTTCAAACCGATCCAAACAAGAATTCTAAAGATGAAGGGTGCTGGTTGTTCAAGGGCTGCGACGAAGTTATGAAAAAATTTATAATCTGGACGCTGTTATGGCTGCTGGGCGGTTCCTGGCTGATCGCGGCGGATTTGGAGCAAAGTTTCCGGCATCCTCCGGACGCGGCCAAGCCCTGGGTTTACTGGTATTTCATGGATGGCAATCGCACGGCGGAAGGGATGCTTGCCGACGAGGCGGCCATGAAAGAGGCGGGCATCGGCGGAGCGATTTATTTGGATGTCAATCTCGGGATGCCGATCGGGCCGGTCGTTTACATGAGCCGGGAGTGGCAGGATTTATTTAAGCTCGCGGTTACCAATGCCCAAGCACTCGGACTGCAAATCGCTCTCGGCACCGGTCCGGGTTGGTGTGGAACCGGCGGCCCGTGGATTGCGCCGGACCGAGCCATGCAGCATCTCGTTGGGAGCGCGACCAATGTCAGCGGGCCGGCGCATTTTAGCGGCCTCTTGCCTCGTCCGCGGCCGCGCACTCCGTATGTCGGGACCAACACGCTGACGGGCGACTTATATACGCAGTGGCAAAATTATTATCGCGATTTTGCGGTGTTGGCCTTTCCGACAACCGTCGGCACGAACCGGATTGATAACATAGACCAGAAGGCGCTCTATTACCGCGCTCCTTATTCGTCGGTGGCCGGTGTGCCCCCGTACTTGCCGGCCTTGGCCGAGGTGCCTTCGCTGCCCAGTGACGAGTGCATTGAAACCAACCAAATGGTTGTGCTCACCTCCCAAATGGACACCACTGGAAATTTGACCTGGGATGTGCCGGCGGGGAATTGGACCATTTTGCGCCTGGGACGCACTCTCACGGGCCAAACCACCCGTCCCGCGCCGACGGCGGGACTGGGCTTCGAATGCAATAAATTCGACACCAATGCACTGGCGGCGCATTTCAATGACTTCATCCAGCCGCTGCTCGACCGGGTGGGCCCGGTCACCCACAGGGGCAGCGGTTGGACCATGCTGCATTTCGACAGTTGGGAAATGGGATCGCAGAATTGGTCGCCCAATTTCCGTCAGGATTTCCAACGGCTTCGCGGCTACGATCCTTTGCCGTATTTGCCCGCGATGCTGGGGCGTGTGGTTCAAAATAACGCCGTCTCGGAGCGGTTTCTATGGGACGTGAGAAAGTCCGCCCAGGATTTGGTGAAGGAAAATCATATCGGTTACCTGAAGAAACTGGGCAGCCGGGAAGGATTTGGATTGTCGGTCGAACCGTACGACATGAACCCGGTTGGTGATTTGGAGTTGGGCACGATGGCCGATGTGCCTCAGTGTGAATTCTGGGCCCAGGGTTACGGTTTCCGAACCGAATTCAGTTGCCTGGAGGCGGTATCCATTGCTCACACGATGGGCAAATCGATTGTGCCAGCGGAATCCTTTACCGCTGAGCCGGGAGAGTATTGGCAGTTATATCCCGGCAATATGAAGGCGCAGGCGGATTGGGCATTATGTTGCGGCATCAATCGAATCATCTTCCATCGTTACCAACATCAGCCGTGGTTGAATCGCGCGCCGGGCATGACGATGGCGAGTTACGGGGTGAATTGGGAACGCACCGAAACCTGGTGGAGCATGGCGTCGGGCTTCCATGAATATCTTGCGCGCTGCCAGGCCTTGTTGCAGACCGGGTTGCCGGTGGCGGATATTTTGTATCTTTCGCCGGAAGGCGCGCCGATGGTGTTTAATCCTCCGAGTTCGGCCACCTCGGGCACGCCGCCGGACCGGCGTGGTTATAATTTTGACGGTTGCGCTCCTTCAACTTTGCTGAACCGCGCCTCGGTCAAAAATGGTCGCGTTATTTTTCCCGATGGAATGAGCTACCGGCTTCTGGTGCTGCCCGAATTCAACACCATGACGCCGGAATTGTTGGCCAAAATCAAACAACTCGTGCTGGCGGGCGCCACGATCGTCGGCGCTCCGCCAAAGGCTTCGCCGAGTCTTTCCAATTATCCCGCATGCGACCGGCAAGTGGCGCAACTGGCGGCTGATTTATGGGGAACCAATGGCCCGGTTCCCGAGCGTGCCGTGGGGAAGGGGCGCGTTGTGTT
>Ga0070714_100003389_pt1 | contig 11881 bp, 12 predicted proteins | sample LARL83metaG_FD_65450 | JGI IMG/M metagenome (GOLD analysis project Ga0070714, IMG submission 65450) | Corn, switchgrass and miscanthus rhizosphere microbial communities from Kellogg Biological Station, Michigan, USA - LAR L8-3 metaG | ecosystem: Host-associated > Plants > Roots > Rhizosphere ... | reverse complement strand
CATCGCCTCGAGCCTCGCCCGCTTCGGCCGAGAGCAGGAGGCTGCGATGCGCGCCGGGATGGACAGGCGATCCGGACAACCCTGGTATGCGGACGCCGCGGCAGCGCTCGAGGAGGAGCAGAAGGTCACGTTTGCGGACGACCGGCAGCTCACAGACCTGTTCTTTCGAGAGGTCCCGCTTTACTTTGCACACTACGGTGCGGTGGAAGCCGGATATGCCGACACGCTGCGTGCCGAGACGCTCAACGCCGACGCGTTGAAGCTCTTCAACGAAAAGATCTTCAGCACCTTTGACCTGCGGGACCGGCTGCCGAGCATCACGGCACCGACGCTGGTCATCACCGGCGACGACGACTTCATGTGCGGCCCGGTCTGCGCGGCGGAGATCAGCGCGGCGATTCCAGGCGCGCGCGAGGTGATCGTCGGCGACTCGGGTCACATGGTCTTCGTCGAACAGCCGCAGGCCTTCCACGACGAGGTCGCGGATTTTCTGGAGTGAGCGCGCGAAGCGCAGAGGGGGAGGTCGACGTGAAATTCAGGACGAGCGATGGACGCGAGCTGGCCTACGAGCTGACCGGAACCGGGCCGGTGCTCGTCGTGCACCCGGGGGGCCCGGGTTTCTCCACGACCTACCTGGGCGACATGGCGGGCCTTGGAGACCGCCACACGCTGGTGATCCTCAGCCCGCGGGGTACGGGCGCATCCGATCGCCCGGCGGATTCGGGCGCCTATCACCTCGAGGACTACGTCTCAGACCTGGAGGAGCTGCGTGAGCATCTGGGCCTCGAGCAGATGCTCCTCCTGGGCTACTCCCACGGCGGTGTTGTGGCGCAGGCTTACGCCGCGGCACATCCCGGGCGGGTGAGCCGCCTCGTTCTGGCCGTGACCCTGGCTCGGTTCGGGCCCGAGCAGGAGGCGGCGACGAAGGCGGGCAGGGAGAAGAGGTCCGCGGAAGACTGGTACCCGGCCGCCATCGCGGCTTCCGAGGGCGACCAGGACTCGGCGACCGACGAGCAGGTACGGGACAACACCATGAGGGCCATGCCTTTCTACTTCGCGCGATTCGGCCCGGCAGAGGCCGCATACCTGGACACGTTCCGCTCGGATCCGCTGAACGGCGATGCTCAGCGCGCCTTCGGCGCCGAGATGCCCAACCTCGACCTCCGCGGCCGCCTGTCAAAGATCACCGCCCCGACCCTTGTCATCACGGGCGAGGATGACTTCATCTGCGGCCCGGTCTGCGCCCACGAGATCAGCGCCGCGATCCCTGGAGCTCGCGAGGTGATAGTCCCCGATGCGGGCCACATGGTCGTTTTCGAGCAGCGGAAAGCCTTCCACGACGAGATCGCGGCCTTCCTCGATTCGTGAGGGGTGATTAACAGGCTGGGCTGAAATCCAGCCTTGAGCGGCTTAGCCTCCCGTGCGTGCTCGCCGCGGTCGATTCGTGCACCCTCGTCGGATTTGAAATCCGCAGGGTCGAAGTTCAGGCGGACATCGCTCATGGCGAGGTCAAGTTCTTCCTGGTCGGGCTTGCGGCGACGTCAGTGAAGGAGGCTCGCGAGCGGGTGCGCTCCGCGATCAAGAACAGCGGGCTGGAGTTTCCCGGGCAGCGCCTGACCGTCAACCTCGCGCCCGCCGAGCTGCGCAAGGAGGGGAGCGCGCTCGACCTGCCGATCGCGGTTGCGATCGCCCTGGCCCGTGCCGGGAAGAGGCCGCCGCCGCACACCGCATTCCTCGGTGAGCTGGCGCTCGACGGCGCGGTTCGGCACGTCGACGGAATCCTCGTCGCAGCTCGCGGCCTGCGCTTGCTGGGCTTCGAGCGAATCTTCGTGCCGGCGGCCGACGCAGGCGAGGCCTCTTTGGTCGACGGACTCGTGGTGACGCCGTGCGCGACCCTCAAAGGCGTGGTCGACCACCTGCTCGGCGTCGAGACGATCGAGCCGTATGTCCCTGGTGGCTCCCAAGCAATGTCCGACCCGGGGATCTGGGAGCACGACCTCGCCGAGGTTCACGGCCAAGAGGAGGGCAGGCGGGCGCTCGAGATTGCCGCGGCGGGCGGGCACCACCTCCTCCTCAGCGGCCCGCCGGGCGCCGGCAAGACAATGCTGGCCCGGTGCCTGCCGGGCATCCTGCCGCCGCTCGAGCTGGACGAGGCGCTCGAGGTCGCGCAGGTGCGCAGCTTGCTTGGCGAGCTGCAGGGGCGGGGTCCCCTCGACTGGACTCGGCCGTTTCGAGCGCCTCATCACGGCGTGTCCATGGCCGGCCTGATCGGCGGCGGATCGCGCCTCGCGCAGCCGGGTGAGATCAGTCGCGCCCACCACGGCGTGCTGTTCCTCGACGAGCTGGCCGAGTTTCAGGCCCCCGTGCTTCAGGCGCTGCGGCAGCCCCTCGAAACGGGCCGGGTCGCCATCACCAGGTCGGCGGGCTCGGTGTCGTATCCGGCCCGGTTCACGCTGGTCGCGGCGACCAACCCATGTCCATGCGGATGGGCCGGAGATTCGATTCGGAGCTGCCGCTGCACGCCCGGTGGAATCGACTCTTACCGGCGCAGGCTCTCAGGTCCGCTGCTGGACCGGATCGACCTGAAGGTGGGCGTCCGGCGCGTGAAGCTGGAAACCCTGGCCTCGGAACCCACCGGCGAAGCATCGGCCGAGGTGCGCGCGCGAGTGGTCGCCGCGCGGCGCCGGCAGCTCGATCGTCAGGACTGCCTCAACGCGCAGCTCAAGCCATCGCGCCTGCGCAGGCTGGCCGGCCTGGAGCCCGCATCGCGGCGGGCGCTCGAGCGCTGGTCCGAACAGAAAGGACTCACCGCCCGCGGGTTCCATCGGGCCTGGAGGGTGGCGCGGACCGCGGCGGACCTGGAGGGCGCGGACCACATCGGCGAGAACCACATCCTGGAAGCGCTCGGCTACCGCCTTCAAGACATTGCCGCCTGAGGAGGCCGAGCTCCGCGCCCGGGGTAGGTGGCCGCCTCCCGAAGGCCCTCGCGTGGCCATTGTGGGATCCAGGCGCCCGTCGCCCTACGGCGAGGCCGTGGCCGAGCAGCTCGCGGCTGACCTGGCGCGGGCGGGCGTCATCGTGATCAGCGGGCTCGCGCTCGGCATCGATGCGGCGGCGCATCGGGGCGCCCTGGTCGGAGGAGGGGTCACCGTCGCGGTTATGGGCACGGGCGTGGACGTCGTCTATCCGGCCGCGCACAGCCGGCTCGCGGAGGACATCCTCGCGGCGGGCGGCGCGCTCGTGAGCCAGTTCCCGGACGGCACCACCCCGCGGCGGCACAACTTTCCAGCGCGCAACTGGACGATGGCTGCCCTGTCGGACGCGGTCCTGGTGGTCGAGGCCGCCGAGCGGTCGGGCGCCCTGATCACCGCCGAGGCCGCGCTCGACCTACATAAAGAGGTAATGGCGGTGCCCGGGAGCGTGTTCTCGCCGCTCTCGGTAGGCACCCACGGGCTCATTCGGGACGGGGCCGCCCTGGTCCAGAACGCGCGCGACGTGCTGGCGGCGCTGGGGGCCGGCCAGGAGGTTCTCGACGACCCGCTGGCGCCGCCGCCGCGCCTTGGTCTCGCCCGCCTCCCGGGCCGTGACGGCATCCTGTCCCACCTTTCCGATGTGCTTGCCATGACGGCCGCCGAGATCGCTCGGAAACTGCAGCTTCCGGTCGCCGAGGTGCTCGCCCGGCTCACGGCGTTGGAGCTGGACGGCGCTGTGCGCCGTCACCACGACGGCTACATTCGGGCATTGCACAAGGGCGAAGAACGAGCGTAGGATTGCCCGCCCAGAACCCGGCCGGCGGATTAAAGCAGGCCGATTGGGAATAAAGAGGTGCTGTGAGCGAAGGCCTGATCATCGTCGAATCTCCTGCCAAGGCGAAGACTTTGAAGCGGTTCCTGGGTGACCGTTTCGACGTCCTCGCCTCGATGGGGCACGTCCGCGACCTGCCCGGCAAGGAGCTCGCCGTGGACGTCGAGGCCGGCTTCAAGCCCCACTACGAGGTGGTGGAGAGCCGCCGGAAGACGATCAACGAGCTGAGGTCGGCGGTCAAGAAAGACGGGAGCGGCGTCATCCTGGCGTCCGACCCCGACCGCGAGGGCGAGGCCATAGCCTGGCACCTCTCGGAGGTCCTGAACCTGCGCTCGCCCCGGCGCATCGAGTTCCACGAGATCACGGCGGACGCGGTCCGCCGGGCGCTCGAAACGCCGCGTGAGATCGACATGAGGCTGGTGAACGCGCAGCAGGCGCGAAGGGTGGTGGACCGGCTCGTCGGCTACCGGCTGAGCCCCTTCCTCTGGGCCAAGGTGCAGAAGGGGATCGGCGCTGGACGCGTCTCCTCCGTCGCGCTGCGCCTCGTGGTCGACCGCGAAGAGGAGATCCGAAAGTTCGTCGCGGTCGAGTCGTGGACGATCGACGCGGAGCTCTCGAAACAGGGCGCGGAAGCGCACTTCCTGGCCAGGCTCAACCGGCAGCGTGGGGAAGCCGCGACCGATGCGGACGTCAAGCTGGAGGTCAAGACCGAGGCCGAGGCGCAGGAGATCCTCCGCAAGCTCGAAGGCGCGAGCTATCGCGTGATCGGGGTCGAGAAGAAGCGCCGCACCAAGAGCGCGAATGCGCCGTACATCACCTCGACGCTGCAGCAGGACGCCTCGAGCCGGCTGCGCTTCGCGCCGCGCCGCACGATGAGGATCGCGCAGAACCTGTACGAGGGCATCGAGCTCGGAGCAGAGGGCTCGACGGGTCTGATCACGTACATGAGAACGGACTCGGCGCGCATCTCAGCCGAAGCCGAGACCCGGGTCAAAGCCTGGATCAAGGAAAAGCACGGCGACAAATACACCGGCACGGCAAGAGCGGTCAAGGCGAGCCCGGGAGCGCAGGACGCGCACGAAGCGATCCGGCCCACCGAGGTCAACCGGACTCCCGACTCCATCAAGCAGTACCTCAGCGCCGACGAGTTCAAGTTGTACGACCTCATCTGGAGGCGCTTCGTCGCCAGCCGCATGGCGCCGGCCGTTTACGACCAGACACAGGTCGAGATCGAAGGTGGCGACTACGTCTTCCGCGCCAACGGCTCGGTGCTCGCGTTCGACGGCTTCTACAAGATCTGGCCGCGAGAGGAGAACGGCGAGGCCGACCTCCCCGAGCTGGCGGATGGGGAGAACCTCGACTACCACGGGATCAAACCGGAGCAGCACTTCAGCCAGCCGCCGCCGCGCTACTCCGAGGCGACGCTCATCCGCGAGCTCGAGCAGCGCGGCATAGGCCGCCCGTCGACTTACGCGCCGATTGTCGAGACGATCAAGGACCACGGCTACGTCGAGCTGAAAGAGCGCAGGCTGCATCCGACGCGCATCGGCGAAGCCGTGAACACCATCATGGTCGACCACTTCAAGGTCATTTCCGACGACGACTACACGGCCACGCTGGAGAAGAGGCTCGACGAGGTCGAAAAGGGCAGCGAGGAATGGGTCCCGGTGGTGAGCGACTTCTACGGTCCGCTGCAGAAGATGCTTACCGCTGCGGAGGAGGCGACGCCCGCCGACACCGACGAGGTCTGTCCCCTCTGCAACGAGGGACATCTCGTGCGCAAGGCGAGCCGATACGGACCCTTCATGGGCTGCTCGCGATATCCGAAGTGCAAGTTTCGCCGTGCATTGACGCCCGACGGCGAGCCTCCCCAGCCGAAGCTGTTGGAGGAGAAGTGCCCGGACTGCGGCCGTCCTCTGCAGCTGCGCACCGGCAGGTATGGCGAGTTCACCGGCTGCTCGGGGTATCCCGAATGCAAGTACATCAAGCGCGACGCCGCGCAGAGCGAAGCCAGGCCGACAGGGGAGAAGTGCCCTCAGTGTGGGGAGGGGCAGCTGGTGGAGCGAACGGGGAGATTCGGGCCGTTCGTCGCCTGCTCACGCTATCCCGAGTGCAAGTACCGCGCCAACATCGGCAAGGACGGCAAGGTGGGCCAGGGGCCGAAGCTCCTCGACGAGCCGTGTCCGATCTGCGGCAAGCCTCTGGTCGAACGCCGCGGCCGGTACGGGATGTTCAAGTCGTGCTCGGACTACCCGGCCTGCCCGGGACCGAAGGGCGTAAAGAAAGAAGCCTCGTAAGGTCCTCGCGGCTTAGAGTTCGGTCTTATGCCCCGCGGCGCGATTGTCCTGGGGTCGGCCCTGTTGGTCCTCTCGTGTGGGGGAGGGTCGGCTGGCGGGTCCCACTCTCCCAATCCCTTCGCGTCACCCTCAGCACGGCCGAGCGTGTCCGCCTCAGGCGGGCCCACCGCCTCACCCAGTGCCGGGCCTCTCACCGGGACATATGGCCTGATCATCTCGGCCGGCATGCTGGAGCTGGTCAAGCCTGACGCCACCGTGTTTGCCAGCGTCGCGATCGCCCCCTCCTCCGTCCAGTTCTGCTCCTCGGCGCACGATGGCGCCGTCGAGGCGCCTGCTGTCTCCGCCAGCTCCGACGAGGTGTACTTCCGAGACGGTGACACCAAGATCCGCGAAGTCGTCCCACCGGGTAGCGCGGCGGACGTGACCACCGTGCCCGGCGGCCCGACGACCGTGAGCTTCTTCTCCGTCAGCCCAGACGACCAGAGGATCGCGGTCCTAGTCGAAGACCTCTCCGGGTCGACCTCGATCGGCCTCCGCCTCTATGTCGAGGACCTTCGCGGCGGCGGTCACCACAGCGACATCTACACGTCCTCGACTCCGAAGAGCAAGGCCGGCTCAACCGTGTGGCCGATGGGATGGCACCAGGGCGCGCTGGTGCTTGCGGTGGTCCCTGCTTGCACGTTCGAGCCCGCCGGGCTGACTCCATCGGAATGGCACGTTGCCAACTCGTCGTCGGCGGCGCGTATCGCCACGATCCGCGCCAACGCGTGCACCTTGAGCTACTGGCCGTCGGCGGCGGGCGTCGGGTGTGCCGACGCCAACGGCGTCACGACGCTCTACGACTGGAGCGGGAAGGTGTTGAGCGTCACCGGGCCGGGCTCGACCGGAAGCGGATACTCGATGACAAGCCTGTCGCCGGCCGGCCAGAGCATTCTCTTCGCCGCCGGCGCCGGCGTCGGGGCGCCGCCGCCCGCCACCGGGATCGTGCAGCTGGGCCCCGGTCCGTACGCCACGGTGCCCGGTCACGCCGCCTGCATCTGGATGGATGAGGACCACCTGCTCGCGCCGGATGCGGTCATCCAGTTCCCGGCCGAGACGCCGGGCAACCTCCAGGTCACCGCCACCGTTGCCCCACTGGCGGCCACAGCCAGCGGCGTTTGCGCCGGGAGGTTCCCGGGCGGCCTCTAGATTGCCTCGCAGGGAAGCTGGGTATACTTCGACTCGCCAGTCACTCGACTGAGTTAGCACGCCCGGGGCAATGCCCCTGTCCTTCGAAAGAAGGCTTTTGAACCGGGCGGAAGACCAACAGGGAGGCAATCGAACGTGGCTCAAGTGACCTTGAAGCAGCTGCTGGAGGCGGGCGTCCATTTCGGACACCAGACCAGCCGCTGGAACCCCAAGATGCGGACGTACATCTTCACCGCGCGCAACGGCATCCACATCATCGACCTGCAGAAGACCGTGCGGCTGCTCGACGAGGCGTGGGATTTCACCCGCAGCGTGGCGGCAAGCGGGCGGCCGGTCCTCTTCGTCGGCACGAAGAAGCAGGCGCAGGAAACCATCCAGACCGAAGCCGCGCGCTGCGGCATGTACTTCGTCAACCGGCGCTGGATGGGCGGGATGCTGACCAACTTCAGCACCGTCAAGAAGCGCATCGAGCGACTCCAGGAGCTGCGCAAGATGCAGCAGGAAGGCCAGTTCGAGCAGATGTCCAAGAAGGAGGCCAAGCGCCTCACGGACGAGCTCGACAGGCTGATGTTCCACTTCGACGGCATCGCGGACATGAAGCGCCTTCCGGGCGCCCTCTACGTGGTCGACCCGCGCAAGGAGCACATCGCCGTCACCGAGGCCAACCGGCTCAAGATCCCGGTCGTCGCAATCACGGACTCGAACTGCGACCCCGACCTGATCACGTACGTCATCCCGGGCAACGACGACGCGATTCGCGCCGTCAAGCTGCTCACCGGCAAGATCGCCGATGCGTGCCAGGAGGGCCGCCAGGAAGCCCAGGCGCGGGGCGAGATACTGCCCGAGGTCGAGGAGCGGGAGTTCCTCGAGACGCCTCGCTACGAGGAGATCGAGGAGTACCTCGAGGACGAGGAGGACTACCTGCCGACCGTCTCCGAGGAGGAGTTCATCGGGCGGACCGCCGACGAAGAGGAGGCCCGCTAGGTGGCCGACATTCCAATGGAGCTGATCAAGCAGCTCAGAGAGATGTCCGGCGCGGGCATGATGGACTGCAAGAACGCGCTGGTGGAGGCCGAAGGCGACCTCCAGAAGGCGTTCACGATCCTGCGCGAGAAAGGCATCGCCAAGGCCGGCAAAAGAGCCGGCCGGGCGACGGGCCAGGGCGTCGTGGAGGCATATCTGCACAACACCGGCGACGGCTACCCGCCGCAGGTCGGCGTGCTGGTCGAGGTCAACTGCGAAACGGACTTCGTCGCGAAGGGGGCCGAGTTCCGGAAGCTGGCCAAGGAGATCGCCCTGCAGATCGCGGGCTACGAGCCGCGCTGGGTCTCGCGCGAGGACGTGCCCGACGAGGTGCTGGTGTCCGAGAAGAGCGTCTTCGAGGCCAAGGCGCTCCAGGACGGCAAGCCGGAGCAGATCATCCCCAAGATCGTCGAGAGCCAGGTCGAGAACTTTCTGAAGCAGAGCTGTCTTCTGGAGCAGCCATACTTCCGGGAGACCAGCCTCACGGTGCAGCAGTACATCGCCGAGCACATCTCCAAGCTCCAGGAGAACATCACGGTCCGGCGCTTCTCGCGATTTAACATCAGGGAGTCCTGAACGAACTGATCCGCAAGGTTGAAGGCGTGGAAATTGGGGACGGCTCGCCGAAGTACAACCGCATCCTGCTCAAGCTGAGCGGTGAGGCCCTCGGCGGGGCTCGCGACTATGGCATCGACCTGCAGGTTGTCCAGACCATCGCGAACCAGGTCAAGCGGGTTCACGAAATGGGCGTGCAGATCGCGCTCGTGGTCGGCGGCGGCAACATCTTCCGCGGGCTTGCAGCGAGCGAGCTCGGCTTCGATCGGGCCACCGGCGACTACATGGGCATGCTGGCGACGGTGATCAACGCGCTGGCGCTGCAGGACGCGCTCGAGCGGATCGGCATTCCGGCGCGCACGATGACCGCGATCCAGATGCCGCAAGTCGCCGAGCCGTACATCCGCCGGCGTGCGGTGCGCCACCTCGAGAAGGGCCGCGTTGTCATCCTTGCCGCGGGCACGGGCAACCCATACTTCACGACGGACACCACCGCGGCGCTGCGCGCGGTCGAGATCGAAGCCGACGTCATCCTCAAGGCGACGAAGGTGGACGGCGTGTACACCGCGGACCCGAAGCTCGACCCTGCCGCGGTCAAGTTCGAGCAGCTGGGCTACCTCGAGGTGCTCAACCGCGGAATCGAGGTCATGGACAACACGGCTCTGACCCTCTGCATGGACAACGGCGTCCCGATCGTGGTGTTCAACCTGTTGATTGCGGGGAACATCGAGCGGGTGGTGATGGGCGAGAAGATCGGCACGCTGGTCGCGGCGGGCGCTGAGACGTCGTGATCGATCCAGTCCTGCGCGAGGCCGAGACCAAGATGTCGAAGTCCGTGGAGCATTTCGGCGCGGACCTGACGTCCATTCGCACCGGGAGAGCCAACCCCGCGCTCATCGACAAGGTGATGGTCCCTTACTACGGGACGCCGACCCCGCTGAACCAGCTCGCCCAGATCAGCGCGCCGGAGGCGAGACTCCTGGTCGTGCAGGTCTATGACAAGAGCCAGATCGGGGCCATCGAGAAGGCGTTGCGGTCGGGCGATCAGGGCCTGAACCCGGCCAGCGACGGGCAGGTGATCCGCGTCCCCATCCCGCCGCTGACCGAGGAGCGCCGCCGCGAGTACGTAAAGCTCGTGCGCCAGAAGGCGGAGGAGGCGCGTGTGGCGATCCGCAACATCCGCCGCGACGAGGTGCATCGCATAGACCAGATGCAGAAGCAGGGCGAGGTAGCCGAGGACGACGCCAAGCGCGGCACCGCCCGCCTGCAGAAGATCACGGAATCCCAGATCGAACGAGTAGACGGCCTGGCGGCTCGCAAGGAGTCCGAGGTGATGGAGGTCTGAGGTTGGTGCCTCCCCCCGAAGGGGAGGTGGGGTTGGGGGCGGAGTAGCTTTGTTCCGCACTCAAAGCACTATCGGTACGCTGTGCTGGCTTTGGACCCCCATGTTCCCCGCCACGTCGGCATCATCATGGACGGCAACGGCCGCTGGGCCCGGCGGCGCGGCCGCCCCGCGAGCTTCGGCCACCGCGCCGGGGTGCGCGCCATCAAGCGCGTGCTGGACGCGTGCGAGAAGCTCGGCGTGAACGTGCTCTCGATCTACGCGTTCTCGACGGAGAACTGGTCGAGGCCGCGGGCAGAGGTGCGCGCCCTCATGCGCCTGTTCCACGAGACGATGCAGCGCGAGATCGACGAGATGCACCGGCGTGGCGTGCGCATCGTCGTCAGCGGCCGGCGCGATGATCTCTCGACGCGTATGCGCGACCGCCTCGACGAGGCGGTCAAGCGGACCGCCGCGAACACCAACGGCGTGCTCAACGTATGCCTCAACTATGGCGGGCGGGCCGAGGTCGTCGACGCGGTCAAGCTGCTCATGGCGGACGGGCTCACACCCGCCCAGGTGGACGAGGCGGCGATCGCCTCGCGGCTCTACAACCCGGATCTTCCCGAGCCCGACCTGATCATCCGCACCGCCGGTGAACGGCGCATGAGCAACTTCTTGCTCTGGCAATCGGCCTACTCCGAGATGCTCGTCACCGAGACGTTGTGGCCGGATTTCGGCGCTGACGACCTCAAGGCCGCACTGGCCGACTACGCGTCACGCGTCCGGCGCTTCGGCGGCCGGCCTGAGAACGAGCTGGCAGTCGAGGCGAATTGAGTTGACGACCCGCAACGCGTCGTTGGCCGCCGCCTGGAAACCCAGCCGCCTGATGGTGCGGATTCTCAGCGCCTTCGTCATCCTCGGGCTGGTCATCGGCCTGGCGCTTCTCCGGCCTTACGGCGCGTACGTGCTCGTGTTCATCCTGGCCGCGCTCGCCCTCTGGGAGTTCGTCGGCCTCTCGGATGGGATGGGCTCTCGCGCCCCGGCCTGGCTGCTTTACCCGCTCGGCGGTTTCTTCGTCTACAGCGGAACCCTGCTCAAGAACATCGACGTCAACGCAGTGCTGGCGCTAGCGCTCGTGGGCGGCCTGGCAGTGTTCCTTTTCGTTCCAGGCCGTCGCCAGGGTCTGGGGCGGTGGGCGATGGGCATGGCGGGCGCGCTGTACATCGGCATGCCGTTCAACTACTACCTGCTGCTCTACACCGCAAAGTCGAACGGCCTGGCGTGGGCGCTGTTCACGATCTTCGCCGTGGTCGCGTGCGACGCGGCCGCCTTGCTGGTCGGCAGCCGCATCGGCAGGCACCCGTTCTTCAGAGCGATCAGTCCGCACAAGACTGTCGAAGGCGCGATCGCGGGCGTGGTGGGCGCCGTGGCGGTGATGGTGATCGGAGTTTCGGGCGTGATGGGGATCTCTCCGCTCCACGCGGTCGTGTTGGGCCTGCTCGTCGGAGTAGGCGCCCAGCTGGGCGATCTCGTCGAGTCGCAGATGAAGCGGATCGCCGAGGTGAAGGACTCGTCCCACCTGATTCCTGGACATGGGGGCGTGCTCGACCGGCTCGACTCGATCCTGTTCCCTCCGATCCTCGTCTACTTCTACGTGGTGGCGTTCCACCTGATGACGTGAGGCCACGGA
>Ga0070714_100003387_pt1 | contig 11885 bp, 9 predicted proteins | sample LARL83metaG_FD_65450 | JGI IMG/M metagenome (GOLD analysis project Ga0070714, IMG submission 65450) | Corn, switchgrass and miscanthus rhizosphere microbial communities from Kellogg Biological Station, Michigan, USA - LAR L8-3 metaG | ecosystem: Host-associated > Plants > Roots > Rhizosphere ... | reverse complement strand
GCTGGTCAAGGCGCTGTGGCTGGAGCTTAAGCGGAGCGCGGTGCCGTACCTGCTGCCGCCTTTGGCACTGCTTTTCTACTACGATGTGATCCGAACGGCCGACGGGTACCCGCCCGTGTGGACCCTGCGCGCGTCAGTCGTCAGCCACCTGGTGCTCTACTTCGGCCTCGTCGGCGGCGGCGTTGCCGCCTGGGCGGGGGCGAGGGAAGGCCGCAGGAAGACCGCCGACCTCCTCGCGACCACGCCCCGCGCAGCCTGGTCGCGGCTGTCGGTCGCGCTCGCTGGCACACTGTGCTGGGTGCTGCTCGCGTTCCTCGCCTTCGCCGCCGTCCTGTATACCCAGACCGCGCTGCAGGCGACCTGGGGCGGGCCGCCGATCTGGCCGGTGCTCGTCGCGGCGGCCACCGTGACGATGGCGACGGTGACCGGGTTCACCTGCGGAGCCGTGTTCCCCGGGCGGTTCACCGCGCCGCTGGTCGCGCTCGGCCTGACCGTGCTGCTCGAGATCGGGTTCCGGGAGTCGCTGCTCGTCAGGGCGTCACCGGTCGGGAGGGCGCCGTCGGGGAAACATCTGCTGCCGGTCCCGGGCGGCCCCCCGCTGCAGGTCAAGGTGTTCCATGACCTGTCTTACGGGACCTATGCGCTGTTGTCGCCCCTGAATGCCCCGCCGGCCGTCGATGCTGGCGTCTACTACCGCGTCGCGCCGGACGTTTCGGTCGTGCAGGTCATGTTCATGGGCGGGATCGCGGTCGCCCTGTTCGGCGTGCTTGGCCTGGCGGCCGGGCTGCGTGCGCCGGGGCCGACTGGCGGCTGGCTGGCTCGCCTGGGCGCGGTCGTGCTGGTGGCCTGCGGCGTGGCGGCGGCATCGACCGGGTTCGCACTGGCCGGGACCGCGCAGCCGGACGCGGCGGCCGACGGCTGGGAGATCCCTGCACTGCATTCGGCGGCCAGCGACCAGCCGGTAGCCGCCGCCCCGGACTGCACGTCCACCACCGACTTCCAGGTGTGCGTCGCCCCGGCGCTCAGCTTTGACTTGCGCGCCGTGGCAGCGGAACTCGACCCAGTGGCCGCCGAGATCGCCGGGTTGCCCGGGGCGCCGACTCGCGCTGAGGAAGTAGCCACCCTGCATGGCGGGAAGACCGTGATGGCCAGGATCTCGGGGAACCCGCCGGTGTTCGAATTCACCACGGACCACGTGGATACCGTGGATACGCAGCTCGACGGCAATTCCAACCTGACGGGATGGCGCACGGGGTTCCCGCAGGGGCTGCTTGACGCGTTCCTCGCGGGGCCGTCGCCTGCCGCGGGGCTGACCCCGACACAGCAGGCGGTGGAGGACGCGCTGCTGGCCGCGGTCGGCGCGCAGCCGGTGGCGCAGCTGCCCGGTCCGCTGCCGCCGCTCTCGGCCTCCGCCGCCGCCCAGCGGACCGAAGTCGCCGCCGCTGCGCAGCGTTTCGAGGCGCTGTCCCCAGGTGCACGGCACACCTGGCTCGCCACGCACCTGGCCGCCCTGCGGGCAGGCAAGATCACCGTGGCGCAGCTGCCGTGACCGCCGCCGACACGCTCACACCCGCTCACTTCCCGGACGCCCCAGCTGGGATGGCCGGCCTGGTCCCAGCAGGCGTCCGGCTGACCTGGCTCTACCTGCGCACCCGCCGCGTCCCGGCCGGGATTGTCGCGCTCGCCGTGTGCGGCGCGGGGCTGCGCGCCGTACTGCACTGGAACTCCGGCTCGGACCCGCAGCAATTCCCAATGATCGTCGAGGCGGGCGCGGCAGCGGTCATCGCGGTGACGACGCACGGCCCGTTCGGCGAGGTGGAACGGGCCACCGGCCGCTGGCTGCCCTCTTTGCGGCTGCTCGGTGCGGTCGGGATGTGCGGCCTGGCGATCCTCGCCTTGCAGCTGGGCGTGACCGGCGCGAACCTGAACGAGGGCATCCTCGTGTTGGCACGCAACGTCATCGGCTTCGCGGGACTCGGCCTGGCGTGCTCACTGGTCACCGGCGGCCTGCTCGCGTGGGTACTGCCGGTTGGGTACATGGCGTACTGCCAGTACGCGCTGACCGAAGCCTGGAGTGCCCCGTGGACCTGGCCGGCCCGCCCGCCGGCCGACCGCGGCGGCTGGATCGCTGCGATGACCGTGCTAGCCGTCGCCCTGCTCGCCTACACGCGCCGCGGCCCCCGTACCCGACCGAGCGACAACGCCTAACATCCCGAGCCAGAAAACCTGCCCGATCGCAGCCTGCTCGCTTGACGAAAAGAATGATTGAGTGCACACTCACAGATATGACGCCAGCACCAACGCAGCGGGAGCGTCTCAGCCCGCGCATCCTGTCCACCGCTGAAGAGCGGCGCGAGCAGGTGCTGAGTGCCGCCATGAAGGTGGTGGGCACCCGCGGCCTGTACGGCACGCCCACCCTGGAGATAGCGCACGCGGCGGGCATCTCGCAGGCGTACGTGTTCCGGCTGTTCCCGACGAAGCTCAGCCTGTTCCTGGCGGTGGTGGAGCGCAGTTTCCAGCAGATCCAGGACAGCCTCAAGCGGGCCGGACGGGCGGCGCGGGCCGCCGGCGAGCCGGCGATCCCGGCCATGGCCGCGGCCTACACCGCGCTGCTCGAGGACCCGGGGATCCTGCTCGTCCAGCTTCAGGCGCAGGCCGCGGCGAGCGAACCCGAGGTGCGGGACGCCCTCCGCCGCGGTTTCGCCGCCCTGCTGGAGATGTCGGAGCGGGAATCGGGGGCTTCCCCGCAGGAAATCCAGCGGTTCTTCGCCCGCGGGATGCTCTGCAACGTGAGCGCGGCGATGCAGATCTACGAACTTGACGAGCACTGGGCCCGGGTGCTCGCGTACGCCGACGCGGAAAGCAGCACGGAAAACAGCACCGCCTGAATCTTGGCCCCAGGCACCTCGGCCAAGACCTGAAACCGGAAAACCAGCCGCAGCCATCAAGTGAGTGACCAGTCACACTATAAAAGTGAGTGACTGGTCACACATCAAGAAAGGAAGCGAAACCGATGACCATGACGACCGCCGACCCGCTAGCCGACCTGCATCTCCAATCTCCCCGGAACAGTCGCTGGGCCCTGGCCATCACATCCCTGGCCCTGTTCATGGCGACCCTGGACAACCTCGTCGTCACGATGGCGCTGCCCGCGATCCGGCGCAGCCTGCACGCGTCCGTCCAGTCGCTGGAGTGGACAGTCAACGCCTACACGCTCACGTTCGCGGTGCTGCTCCTCACCGGGGCCGCGCTCGGCGACCGCTTCGGACGCCGCCGGATGTTCGTCATCGGGCTGGCGGTCTTCACCGCGGCGAGCGCTGCCGCGGCTCTGTCCCCTGACACCGGCCTGCTCATCGCGGCCCGCGCGGTGCAAGGCGCGGGCGCGGCGATCGTCCTGCCGCTGACGCTGACGCTGCTGTCCGAGGCGACGCCGCCAGAGCGGCGGGGCATGGCGCTGGGTATCTGGAGTGGCGTCAGCGGGCTCGGCGTCGCGATAGGGCCGCTCGCGGGCGGCGCCGTCGTGCAGGGTCTCGACTGGCACTGGATCTTCTGGATCAACGTCCCGGTGGGCATCATGCTGCTGCCGCTGGCCCGCAAGCGGCTCGCCGAGTCCCACGGACCGTCCCGGCGGATCGACATCCCTGGCCTGGCGCTGGCCGGCGCGGGGCTGCTCGGCGTCACCTACGCCGTGATCCGTGGCCAGGAACTCGGCTGGACGTCCACCGGAATCCTGACACCGATGGCCGCCGGGGTCGCGGGTCTCACGGCATTCGCCTGGTGGGAGGCGAAGAGCGACGCACCGATGCTGCCGCTGCGCTTCTTCAGGTCCCGCGCGTTCTCGGCGGCCAACGCGGTGTCCCTGGCGATGTACTTCGGGGTGTTCGGGGCGATCTTCCTGCTGGCCCAGTTCCTCCAGACCGCGCAGGGCTACTCGCCGCTCGCGGCCGGCCTGCGCACGCTGCCGTGGACGGCGATGCCGATCATCGTCGCGCCGTTCGCGGGCATACTCAGCGACCGGATCGGCAGCCGCCCGCTGCTGGTCGCGGGGCTGGCGCTGCAGGCCACGGCTATCGCATGGCTCGCGGTAATCCTCTCGCCCGGCGTGTCCTACACACTGCTCGTGGTCCCGTTCGCGCTGGCCGGGGCGGGCATGGCCCTGGTCTTCGCGCCCGCGGCCAACGCGGTCCTCGCCGCGGTCGCTCCCGCAGAGGCCGGCCAGGCGTCCGGCGCCACGAACGCCATCAGGGAACTCGGCGGCGTCCTCGGCGTCGCCGTCCTCGCCTCGGTGTTCAGCGCGCACGGCTCCTACGCGACGCCGTCGTCGTTCGCGGCGGGGCTGACCGCCGCGCTCCCGGTTGGCGCGGCGTTCCTGGCCGCGGGCGCGGTCATCGCCCTGCTCGTGCCGCGACCCGCGCGGGAGCAGGCTTAGCCGGACAGGTACCACGGGCACGTTCGGTAAAAGAGAACGCGCGCCACTGGCCGGCGGTCGCTACGGTGACCGCCGGCCACCGGCCAGTCGAACGGTGCCGAGCTCAGCGGGATGCCCTCGCCCGGGGCTTGCGGGCGGCCAGCTCGACCCGGGCGAACACAGCGACCAGCACGGCCAGCACGGCCGACGGGGCTAGGAGCCATAGCCAGCGCTGGGCCCACCAGCCGGCGGTTGGAGCCGCCAGCAAGCTCCGGCCCAGTCCTTCATAGGCCCACAGCACCACTAGGTAGGCGGTCATGTGCCAGAGGAAGATGGTCAGCGCGACCACGTTGACGGCCACCACCGGCTTCCAGGCAGCCGGCCGGCGCAGCAGGCGCTCGGCGGACGGCGTAGCCAAGACCAGCAGCCCGAGTTGGAAGACAGCCAGAGCAGCGATGGTGGCGTTAGTTGGGAAGAGGTTGGACTCCTCGCCGTCGGTGGCCACCATCGAGTGCGGGTAACCCGCCGCCAATGTCAGCCCGGCCAGCGCAGCCAGCCCGGCCCCGACGACCGCAAGCCGCGGGGCCAGCGGCCGGTGCCCCAGATCCCAGCTGCGCCAGGCGTAGCCGAGCTGGTGGCAGAACACCCACACCACGGCTGCGGTTACCCAGCCCGCCCAGGCCAGGCCGACGCCGCGGGTCGCCACGCTGCCGATGGCGATCAGCGCCGCAAGCGCGACCAGCGCCCAGGAACCACAGCGGACATGCAGGGTCGCGGTGACTGGCACCGCAGCGATCAGCAGGCCGTACACGCCCAGGAACCACAGCGGCGTCAGGTAGCCGGGAAACCACTCCCACATCCAGCGGTGCGGCCCCGGCAGGGCGGCCGCGACCAACTCGCCGACGAGCCAGACCAGGACCCAGACCGCGGTCGGCCAAAGCAGCCGACGCAGCCGGCTGCCGACAAACTGGCCGGCAGCCGTCCCGGTCGCCTGAGCGCGTTGCCAGCCAACCAAGTTGACGTATCCGCCAACCAGAAAGAACACCGGCATGATCTGCAGCACCCAGGTGGCCAGCCAGCTACCAGGTACGTCGTGGATGGGGTTGGGCATGGCCAGGCTGCCGTCGGCGGTGCGGTGGGTGACCGACAGCGTCCAGTGCCAGAAGGTGACGATCACGATGCACAGCGCACGGGCAGCGTCGACCACTCGGTCGCGAGACGTCGGCGTGGCTGCCACCAGCCGGTCCAGTGCCGATCCCGCGCCTGCGCTGCGGCTCGCCTGCCCGTCTTGGTGGCTGGTGCTCAGCGGTACAGCTCCTCGATGTCGGCCGTGAAGTCCCGTTGGACCAAGGAACGCTTGACCTTCAGGGTCGGGGTCAGGTACCCGTTCTCCTCGGTCAGGTCGACCGAGAGGACCCGGAACTTGCGGATGGACTCAGCCCGGCCCACGGCCTTGTTAGCCTCGTCCACGGCCGTCTGCAGCCTGGCTCGCAACTCCTGGTTGTCGCGAAGCTCGACTGGACCTGCCTGCTCGGGCACGCCGACGGCGTGCTTCCACGGTGCCAGTGCCTCGTTGTCCAGGGCGATCAGGGCGGCGGCGTACGGGCGCTGGTCGCCGACGACTACCGCCTGGCTAATGAGCGGGTCGGCGCGCAGACGGTCCTCGAGCGGTGCCGGGGCGACGTTCTTGCCGCCGGCCGTGACGATCAACTCCTTCTTCCGGCCCGAGATGGTTAGGAACCCGTCCTCGTCCAGGGTGCCGAGGTCACCTGTGTGCAGCCAGCCATCGGTGGTCAGGGTTTCCCTGGTCGCCTGATCGTTGCGCCAGTAGCCCTGGAATCGGATCGGGCCCTTAATCAGGATCTCTCCGTCGTCGGCGATCCCGATCTTGACCCCGGGGAGTGGCGGCCCCACTGTACCGATCTTCATCGCCTGGGGCAGGTTGACGGTCGCAGCGGCCGTGGTCTCGGTCAGCCCGTAGCCTTCGAGCACGGTGACGCCAACGCCCCGGAGGAAATGGCCAAGCCGGACGCCGAGCGGCGCCCCGCCGGAGATGGCGTAGCGGACCTGGCCGCCGAGCGCGGCCCGCAGCCGCCGGTACACCAGCCGGTCGGCCAGGCGGTGGGCTAGGCGCAAGCGGAAGCCTGGCCGTCCGCCATCAAGCGCCTGGCTGTAGGCCACGGCGGTCCGGTCCGCCCAGTCGAAGATCTTTCCCTTGCCATCGGCCTGGGCCCGCTGCTGAGCGCTGTTGTAGACCCGTTCGAGCACCCGCGGCACTGCCAGCAGGAACGACGGCTGCAGGGCGGCCAGGTCCTCGGGCAGCTTGGACAAGTCAGAGCTGTGCGCCAGGCGCAGGCCCCGCTCCACGCAGGCCACCTGGATTATCCGCGCAAACACGTGCGCCAGCGGCAGGAACAGCAGGGTCGAGCCGTCCTTACCGAAGATCCGCTGCAAGATGTCGATCGCAGTGCGGGTTTCGTACAGCAGGTTGCCATGGCTCACCATGCAGCCCTTCGGGCGGCCGGTGGTGCCCGACGTGTAAATAATGGTGGCCAGGTCGTCGGCCGACACCGCCACGCGGCGCTCGCGTAGCTGGGCATCGTCTACGTCGAGACCAATCTCGCGGAGCCGGTCAAGCCCGCCGCCGTCGATCTGCCACACCTGCAGCGGCCCGGGCAGGCCACTAGCCGCAGTCTCGACCAGGCGGCGGTGCGTCTCGTGCTCGACCACCACCGCCACCGGGCCGGCGTCCTCCAGCACCCAGCGGATCTGCTCGGCCGAGGACGTGGGGTAGATCGGGACCGGCACCGCGGCCACCGTCCACAAGGCGTAGTCCACGAGCGTCCACTCGTATCTCGTGGCTGACAGCAGCGCGACCCGGTCGCCGGGCTGGATCCCGGCGGCGAGCAAGCCAGCCGCCAGGTCGTGTACCTCGGTGGCAAACTGCCTGGCCGTCACCGGCCGCCAGCTGTCGGCCAGCCGACGCTGGAACAAGACGAGGTCGCTGTTCACCCGGTCGTCGTGGAACACGACGTCGGCGAGTTGGGCGTCGGGGGCAACGGCTATCGTGGCCGGGACCGAATGGATGCGCATCGTTCATCTCCCTGTGCAGAGGGTGCCAACCAGGCCCACCGTCACGACGCCCACGTCCAGTCGCGGATCTCCGGCGCGTCCTCGCCGTGAGTCCGCGTGTAGGAGCGGCACGCAAGACGCTTGTTCGCCATGAGCTGCCTGACGTGCCCAGCCGAGGACGACAGCCCCGGCACCCGGTCGATGACGTCCATAACAAGGTGGAACCGGTCCAGATCGTTCAGCATCGCCATGTCGAACGGGGTGGTGGTGGTGCCTTCCTCCTTGTACCCGCGGACATGCAGGTTCGGGTGCCCGTGCCGCCGGTACGTGAGCCGGTGGATGAGCGACGGGTAGCCGTGGTAACCGAAGATCACCGGCCGACCGGTGGTGAACATGGAGTCGAACTCGGCATCGGACATGCCGTGCGGGTGCTCGGTATCCGGCTGCAGTCGCATCAGGTCCACCACGTTGACCACTCGGACTTTCAGGTCGGGCAGATGCTCCCGCAGCAGCGAGGCCGCGGCGAGCACCTCAATCGTTGGAATGTTGCCGGCGCACGCCAGCACCACGTCAGGCGCGCCTGGCGCATCGCTGGACGCCCACTCCCAGATGCCGGCGCCCTGGGTGCAGTGGATGATCGCATCATCCATGGACAGCCAGTTCCACTGAGGCTGCTTGCCTGCGACGATCACGTTCACGTAGTGCCTGCTGCGCAGGCACTGATCGGCGACAGAAAGCAGGCAGTTGGTGTCTGGCGGCAGGTAGACGCGGATGATCTCGGCCTTCTTGGTCATCACGTGGTCGATGAAGCCTGGGTCCTGATGCGAGAAGCCGTTGTGGTCCTGTCGCCAGACCAGCGAGGACAGCAGGTAGTTGAGCGAGGGGACAGGACGGCGCCAGGTGGTTGTCACCGGGCACGATCTCGCCCGTGAAGGCATTGCCCGTCACCTGGTAAACGCTGCCGAGCCGGTTCGACTCGGTTTCGTCCGGCCCGAACAGCCGGAAGTTCGACGGATTGCCCTTTATCACGTCGCGTAGCCAGTCACCGAGCACTCGAGTCGGCTCGGACTCCCCGGCACCTGGCGCCCGGACGTCCACGGCGTAGTCCGTGAAGTCAGGCAGCCGCAGATCACGCAGCAGCAGCCCGCCGTTGGCATGCGGGTTCGCGCTCATCCGGCGGGACTCGCGGGGCGCAAGCCGCGCCACGTTGTCCACCAGCGCACCCGAGGAGCCGAACAGTTCCTCCGGACGGTAGGCGCGCAGCCACGCCTCGAGCTGCGCCAGGTGATCCGCGTTGGTCCGCGCCTCCGCGACCGGCACCTGGTGCGCTCGCCAGGTCCCCTCGACCGGAAGCCCGTCGACCTCCCTAGGCCCTGTCCATCCCTTGGGCGTCTTCAGCACGATCGCCGGCCACGTCGGCCGCGACAGGTCGCCATCCACCCGAGCGCGCCGCTGGATGGCCTGTATCTCGCCGACGACCGCGTCCATGGCGGTGGCAAGCTGCTGGTGTACCAGCTTGGGGTCGTCGCCCTCCACCACGTGCACCGAGTACCCGTAGCCGTTCAGCAGCCACTTGAGCTCATGGGCCGGTATCCGCGCCAGCACCGCCGGGTTGGCGATCTTGTACCCGTTCAGGTGCAGGATCGGCAGCACGGCGCCGTCGGTGACCGGGTTGAGGAACTTGTTGGAATGCCAGCTCGCGGCCAGCGGCCCGGTCTCGGCCTCACCGTCGCCGATGACGCAGGCCACAATCAGATCGGGGTTGTCGAACGCTGCGCCGTAGGCGTGCGCGAGCGCGTAACCGAGTTCCCCGCCCTCGTGGATAGACCCAGGCGTCTCCGGCGCCACGTGCGACGGGATGCCGCCAGGGAAGGAGAACTGCTCAAACAGCCGCGCCATCCCCGCAGTGTCCTGTGTGACGGCCGGGTACATCTCGGTGTAAGTGCCCTCCAGCCACGAGTTGGCCACCATGGCCGGCCCGCCGTGCCCGGGTCCGCAAACGTAGATGACGCCCAGGTCCGAATTCCTGATCACCCGGTTCAGGTGCGCGTAGATCAGGTTGAGCCCGGGTGTGGTGCCCCAGTGCCCCAGCAGCCGCGGCTTGACGTGCTCGGGCCGCAGTGGCTCGGCCAGCAGTGGATTGCCCAGCAGGTAGATCTGTCCCACTGACAGGTAGTTAGCCGCCCGCCACCAAGCGTCAATTCCGTCGAGTTCGCCGCCGGAGAGCGGCCCAGGCTCACTCGCAGTACACATCGTCGAAAAACCCCCCGAATCAGCAGAACGGCCGGTGGCGCCCAGCTGCAGGTCTCGGCTCTGCTCCCCGTTGACCAGCAATTCCCAGTGCGCAGCGAGTTGAACCACTCACCCTGCGTGCTGCCTGACTTCAGGTGGGTATGTGGGGACGGGGGCTGATGTCATGCTTGGGTTGGCGTCGACGGTACATAACCTCGCGGTGCGTACGCCGGATAGCCGCGAACGCAGCGCCGACATGTGGCGCGCGCTGGCCATCTGCCTGGTGGTGCTCGGGCACTGGTTCGTCATCGCCGTGACCTACCGGCACGGCAGGCTGGCCGGGTACAACGCGTTGGGCGTGCTGACCTGGATCGATCCGTTCACCTGGCTGTTCCAGGTGATGCCGATCTTCTTCTTCGTCGGCGGCTACGCCAGCGGCGCCTCGCTAGCGTCGCACCGCGCCCGCGGCGGCGACGGCATCGGCTGGGTGCTGAGGCGAACCGACCGGCTGCTCCGGCCGACAACCGCGCTGTTCGTGGTGCTGCCCGTGACGGCACTGGTTGCGGCGGCCGCTGGCGTGGACAAGAAGCTGCTCGGTACCGCGACCTGGCTTGCCTCTATCCCGTTGTGGTTCCTGGTGGCCTACCTCGCCCTGGTCGTGCTCACCCCGTGGCTGCACGCGCTCCACCGCCGGGCCGGGCTAGCCGTCCCGGCGGTGATGGTGGCCCTTGTCGCCCTCGCCGACCTGCTGCGGATCGGCCTGCGGGTACCGGTCGTCGGCCAGAGCAGCTACCTGTTCGCATGGCTGGCGATCTACCAACTTGGTTTCTGCTGGCGGGACGGACTCCTACGGCTAGGGCGCTGGCAGGCGCTCGCGGTGGCGGCCGGCAGCCTGGCGGTGCTGATCGTGCTGACGGTGCCGGGCCCGTACAACCTCGCCATGGTCGGCTACAACACGGCTCCGCCGACCCTGGCACTCATGGCGCTCGCCGCCACGCAGGTCGGAGTGGTGCTGGCCCTTCAGCCCGCCGCCAACCGATGGCTTCGCCGGATCCGGCCGTGGACCGCGGTGGTCGCGGGCAACGCGGTCGTCCTAACCGTGTTCCTCTGGCACATGACGGCCGCAGCGATCGCGGCCGTCGTGCTGTTCCCGACCGGTGTCATGGCGCAGCCCCCGATCCATTCCGGGGCATGGCTGCTGTGGCGATTGCCATGGCTGGCGTTCTGCGCCGTCTTCCTTATCGTCCTGGTCGCCCTCTTCGCCTGGATCGAACTGCGCCGGCCGGTGCTGCGTCCCGTCGAACGCGGGCTGTGGCGTGACGGCGCGACCGTGCTCGGACTGGCCGCCGTCCTGGCCGGCCTGCTTGCCGTTGCCATGTCTGGCCCCGACTACCACGGCCCAACCGGGCTCCCCTGGGGTGCAGTGATTTCGTACCTGTGCGGCGCCGCCGTGCTGCGCGTGGTACGAACCCAACCTGTCCGGTCGGTGATGTAGGTTCCCATCTCACTGGGCCAACGGCACCTCAGGCTGATCAGGATCAGGCTCCATCGCCGAGGCGGTCACGCGCGCCGCGCAGCGTGATGACCGCGAGCCCGGCGGCGAACACCAGGCCGGCGCACAGCGCACCGCCTAGATCGTGCGGCGGACGGCCAGGCCACAGCCATGGCCAGGTCAGTGTCGGCGGGTGCCACCGTGTGTACAGCGCGTAGACGCCCGCGACCAGGTAGGCGGTCGGCCCGGTCCAGGACAGCCCACTGCCGACCGCGGCGGCGAACAGCAGGCCGATCCCGGTGATCCCAGCGACGTTGCGCAGGACGTCAAGGGTGCCCTCGGACAGGTGCCCGCCGGTGGCCGCGGCGGCCAGCAGGGCGCCGATCGCGGTCACGGTGAGCGCAATGGTGACGGCCAGCCGTAGGTACGGCAGCCACGGGCCAGCCACCCGCTCCGGCTCACCGAACGGGCTGGCCGTGGTCGCCACCACAGTCACCGCGGCGGCGGCCTCGAAGCACAGCGGCAACTGCAGGGCCCCGTAGGCGTCCCAGTTACCGAGCAGCGCGACTCGCAGTCCGGTGGCGATCGCGGCGAGCGCGATCAGGGCAAAGGGGACGCGACGACCGACGGCGTACAGCCACACCAGGCGGATGCCGGTCACGGGATCTGCTCCAGCGTTAT
>Ga0070714_100003386_pt1 | contig 11885 bp, 8 predicted proteins | sample LARL83metaG_FD_65450 | JGI IMG/M metagenome (GOLD analysis project Ga0070714, IMG submission 65450) | Corn, switchgrass and miscanthus rhizosphere microbial communities from Kellogg Biological Station, Michigan, USA - LAR L8-3 metaG | ecosystem: Host-associated > Plants > Roots > Rhizosphere ... | reverse complement strand
GCGACACTCGAAGCTTCCTTATGCTCTCTTTTTTTTGGTAAGCCTCGCGACCGGCGCTCGCGCACAACTTACCGGTCCAGCCGAGCAGCAGCAGGATAATATCCATGCGGGCCAGATCGTAGCCGTTACGTTTCAGGGGAATCACGAGCTTTCGAGCGATGAGTTGGCAACCGTCACGGCAACGAAAGCTCCAGGATCCATCAGCAATTTCCTCTATCATGCATCCTTTCACTTTGTTGGCTCACCCTCGCAGGCAATTGATTTTTCAAAGCTTCAGCGAGATACAGCGGCGTTAAATGAATATTATCGAGATCACGGCTTCATCGATGCGCGGAGCACCTACCGCGTCACTGCGGATAGCAGCGATACCCACGCTTATTATGAGTATATCCGCCATGAGCGGCTGACCCGGCATTCCGATAGCAAGTCCGATGCAACAATGCCTCAAATTCGGGATACTGTCACGTTCCAAATTTACGAGGGGCAGCCCTATACTATTTCACGGGTGGCCATCGAAGGCCTGGAATCGCTTCCCAATGAATTTCAGCCGGAGCTTACCGAACACATGACAATTAAGACGGGCGAACGATGGTCCCGCCCGGTGGCTGCAAAGGAAGTCGATCGGCTAATTGGGATCTTGATTCAAAACGGCTATCCGAACGTCCGGGAGGATTCCATCGTCGTGCAACATACCGTCGGATATAATGCGGTAAACGTCCTGATCTATTTTCGACCCGGGCACAGATACCGCTATGGTCCGATACATATTATTTACGATACGACATCAAAGGAAAAATCTCGTGTGGCTGACGATGTCATTCGCGCACAACTTCTGATCGACAGCGGGCATTGGTATATGCTCTCCGAAATCCAGCGGAGCGAAGCAAACTTAAGCGCGCTTGGCACGTTCGACCTTTTCCGTATTTCGCTCGACACAAATTATATCAACCGATTCCCCGATTCGCTGCGCGATTCCGCCATTGTGCCGATGAACGTTTACCTTCGCATGAAGCTCCGTGCAGAAGTGCCATTGAGTGTATTCGGTGGTACGGGTAGTCAGGGAGTAGTATTTGGAGCAAGCGCCGGTATTACGAACAAAAATCTTACCCAATCTGCCGATAATTTTAACGCGCAGGCATCCTATCAACTCTTGCCGCTAACGCAACGGCGTTACAGCGTGAACATCGATTATCTTCGGCCCTATATCGGTCTGGGCAGAGTTCCCCTCATTACTGGCATTGGGGCAGGCCGGCAAACGCAATTTCCGGACCCGAGTGTTCAGGGCGTTATTCCGTACGATCAAATATCCTATACGGCTCATTTGGGTTCTAATTTCATTTTGAGCAAGACCGACAATAAAACAAGCTTGACACCTGACCTCCTTGTGGCATATATTACGGATACCGTAACCTTCGCCAATGCCGATAGTATTGCGCTTCAAATGGGCGCCGCGAGTCCCGAGATTCTTAAGCAACGTGCGGATTCCATCCGATCATCGGATTCGTCGACCAAGGCTTCCCTTCCTCATCAACAAATCAATTTGCTGCCTTCCATCACTTATCAGGATGACCGGACGAATGATCCTATTAACCCTACAAGCGGAGATTTGCTTTCGGCTTCGCTTGAAATCGGAGTTCCATCAGACTGGCTCTTCAAACAGCCCAGTTCGGATTACATGAAATTCGTACCACAGGTAAAGTATTATTACGATCTGAGCAGTAATGGTACTGCAGTCCTTGCGGGGCATCTGCTGCTTGGATATTCCTATCTCATATATGACACGATTCGGGAGCACGATCCTGCTCTCGACCACCGGTTTTATGGCGGTGGAGGATCATCGTTTCGGGGATGGGGAGAGCAATCGCTCATTGTTTCGGAAGACTCGAATCGCGCTGCAAATCTGGGAGGGTATAACGAGTTCGAAGCCAACCTCGAGTTTCGTTTTGCTCCATTTCAGTATCCGGCGGCATTTACCACCTGGCAAAAATTTTCATCGGACATTCGCGTCGTTCTTTTCTACGACGCCGGCAATGTTTGGGATCAAATGGCACAAGTGAATCAGAGCAGCCTAAATTTAAATCAAATTGCTCAATCGATTGGATTTGGTCTTCGTTACAATACTTTTTTCGGCGCGCTTCGGGTGGATATAGGGTTTAAGCTCTACGATCCATCTGGCAAATTCAATGACGATATTCGGGCGATAACTCCGCACTCGAGCGGTGCCTGGTTATTTTCTTCCGCGCGAAAAGGCCCTCTCGTTTCCTTTGGGAATACTTGCAATCTTCATTTTGGTATTGGTCAGGCGTTCTAAAAATTAGAGAATAGCTATGGGGTAGCTATGGGGTAATAGAAGGCCGATCATGCAAACGTTTTGCGCGGCGCTTTTTACGGAAAACCGTGGCAAGCATTATGGCAGCAATCGAACCCGCAGCATAGATAAACTCTTCGCCGATTACCCGAGTGGTAAGTGAAAAAATAGCGAGGACGAACGAAATCGTCATTAATATTACTCGCGCAAAAAATCCGAAAGGAATGCCTCGCATAGATTAAATATTCTCCAACCCTGTTCCAAGTACCTCCACTGCGGGACATTTGGGCATATCATTTGCCTTTAATTTGCTGAATCTTTTCTAAGCAGCAAAGTACTCATCAGAAAACTATTGAGGAGCAAATCCGATGGAAAATAGAGAATCCGACTCCAGATTCGAGAGCGAATATCCTTCTCAGGAGTTAGACCGAATGCGGAGCGAACGTGCCGAGTGGGATTCCTTTAACGGCGAGAACTCTCCAGATCGACAGAGCCGTCGCCCCTCCACTACCGACTGGTTCGAGCGAAATAGCCGCAGGCATCAGGCCCATCTTCAGCATCGAACGGATCGTATGCAATCGGACCGCGCTGCCGAGCAGTATCGCGAAGATTTTGGACACCCGAGCTATGGCGAGCGATTTGGCTTTTCCGGATATGGCCGGGCGCATTATAACCCCGATATCAATCGCGATTTTATGGAAAGTCCGGAGGTCGAAAGCTGGCGCGAAGGCGCGCGGTTTTCCGACCGAGAGCAGGACTATCGCGGTGGCCGTTGGAACCGTGAAACACACGGATATCACAATGGTGATGGTCGCTACCATGATGGCGATGGCCGCTACGAATATAATTCCCGGAGTCGTGGCCCGCGTTTCCGCGAGAATTGGCATGGACCCTCCTACTCTTCCCGGAATCCGGAAAGCCGCGAATATGCCGATTACACTGGAGGTTCCACCGAGCAAGACATACCCAATGACAATGGTACATTCGATACTGGATATTCCCGAGGGGGAAATAACGGCTTTGAGGGCGGATCGTCGCACACGATGAACTATGCCGGCATTGCACCCAAAAATTATCAACGGTCCGACGCGCGAATGGAAGAAGATATATGCGAACGCGTCACGGCGAATCCTTATATCGATGCCTCGGACATCGAAATCAAAGTGGTGCAGAGCGAAGCTATCCTGACCGGCACGGTCCGAGATCGCCGGATGAAACGCCTTGCCGAGGACATCGCCGATGAAACGCCGGGCATCCGCAACGTAAACAATCAAATCCACGTCGAGCGGCCGCAATCGAAGAGCATGCCGCCGTCGGGCAATCCCGCGCGTCTGGCTCCAACTACGCAACGCCGGCCCGCATAGGCGATACAAAGCTACGGAGCAAAGGGAAGGTTTTTACTTTTTCGCGCTTACCATTTTCGCAATCGGCTCCCAATAATATTTAATCCAGCCTTGCTTAATGTCTTCGAAGTCGCCCTCGGGAATACCGGACTGGGTGAAGGTCAGACGTGTCTTCCCTTTGCCAGCAGAGGCAAAAGCGAACGTGGCGCGTGAATAATGCCCGGCAGGCCAGTTGCTCGACCGCCAGGATTGAACGATCTTCTTATTCGGCTTTAGCTCTAAGTTTTCTCCTTCGAGCGCGCCCCCATAGGCCGTGAATTTCCCACCCACCTTCGCGCTGATCTTCGCCGGAGCGCCAGAGAATTTCGCGTGTTTGCGAGAGTCCATGATCGCCTCGTAAAGATCGCTTGCGGAGGCTTCGAAGGTACGGGTTTGTTTAAGTGTTTTTTGTGCCATAAGATGTAAAATGGAGATGTAAAATTAATAAACAACCCACAAATATAAGATGCAAAATGGCTTGTTGAACGAACCTGACCAGAAAACTCACCGTTCAACTTACCCTTAGCATTCAGCACTTTATCATGCAGCTCTTTTTTCATGGCTGAAGTTCAACTTCAAAATCTCGAAAAGCGATACGACAACGAAGCGCACGCGGTCAAAGGTGTAACGTTCACGGCGCGCAATGGCGAATTCGTTGTGCTCGTTGGACCTTCGGGATGCGGAAAGACGACGACGCTCCGAATGGTCGCCGGACTCGAGGAGATCACCTCCGGCGATCTGCTTATCGATGGTGAGCGAATGAACGAGCGAGAGCCGAAGGACCGCGATGTCGCGATGGTCTTTCAAAATTACGCGCTTTATCCGCACATGACCGTCTTCGAAAACATGGCGTTCCCGCTTAAGATGCGGAAAGTCCCGAAGGCTCAAATCCAGAGTGAAGTCGAGGCTGCCGCGAAGCTGCTGAGCATCGACAAATATTTGAAAAAGAAGCCGAAAGAACTTTCCGGCGGTGAACGGCAACGTGTGGCAGTTGGCCGGGCGATTGTGCGACGGCCCAAAGTATTTCTTTTCGATGAGCCGCTTTCGAATTTGGATGCCGCGCTCCGAACGCAAATGCGCGCGGAACTCAAGCGCATCCAACGCAAGCTGGGCGCGACGATGCTCTACGTCACGCATGATCAGGTTGAAGCGATGACAATGGGAGATAAGATTGCCGTGATGAATAAAGGCGAACTGGAACAATTCGGCCCCCCCTCGGAAATTTATGAACAGCCGGCAACGGTGTTCGTCGCGCGATTTCTTGGCGCCCCCGCGATGAATGTACTTCCCGGCGGAATTATCCATGAAAGTAATCGCTCCTATTTTGTATTGAACGAATTGAAGATTCCTCTCGAACGCCGCGCGGAAATCGGAAATGTTCACATGGGCGTTCGTCCCGAGGCCATTGCTATGGATAGAAAATACGAAGGCACGGACTCTCTTCGTGGTAAGTTAATACTCATCGAGCCTCTTGGCGGCGTGACGCATTATTACATCGAACACGAGGATGCCTTTGGCGGCGCGTTTATCGCGAGCGTGCCTCACGGGGCTGCGCCAATCGAAGTTGCTCTCGGCGATACGGTATCATTCCGTATTCCATCGGATGCCATTCATCTTTTCGATCGAGAAACAGGGAAGAGAATCTGAACTTTGATGATACGTCATTAGTGAGCTTACAAACATCAGTATTATTATGTCACTCTGAGCGGAGCAATTCGACCAACGGTTAGAATTGCGGAATCGAAGAATCTTTGTTAGTTTACCGGACAACGTAACAGCACAAGATCCTTCGACTCCGTTCGATCCTCCTTCGTCGGATCGAACTCCGCTCAAAATGACAGCAGATTAAATCGGAATATTTTTTTAAAATTGAAACTCAATCTTATGCAAAATCAAAATCCTCTATTCAGCAATCATGAGACAAGCCGGATTTCTTTGTTCGTCGATGGTGAAAATGCCTATTATGCGCAACGTTCGCTCGGCTGGTTTTTTGATCCAAGAAAATTGCTCGACTTTTTCACTCAGGGCTGCGCAATTGGCGATGCCTTTTGGTATGCGTCTCAGAAAATGCCCCCCGATCCGCGCGAAACGAGCTTCTATGGCTATCTCAATCATTCCGGTTATACGGTCCGCGTGAAGACCATAAAATCTTTCCGCGATGAGACCTCGGGAGAGCTTACGCGCAAGGCGAACCTCGATCTCGAACTTGCAATCGATCTTTTCACGACGATCGCGCAATACGATACTGCCGTTCTTGTGACCGGCGATGGCGATTTTGAGCGTGCGGTCGAACTGTTGCGCAGTTATGGAAAGCGTGTTATTGTTGCTTCGACGCAGGATACCGTGGCGCGCGAACTCCGCAACGCTGTTGGCAAACATTTTATCGATCTCGCCACGGTACGCTCCCACATCGAACGTTTTACCTCTCAGCCGATTGAAACCAACCATGAAGAAAGCGTTCGCGAAGGGGCCATGGTCCTTGCATGACCCCCCACTACGCTTCTTTTGCGAGAGATAAAGCGTGCTATCGTTCGCGCCGTTCATGCGCAAAGCGATGCTCTCGCTGTTCTTCCCGCTCCCGGCGTAGGCGTGTTCGCTGCGCCGCGAGATAGCCGTTTGGATAATAATATGTTCCATATGGCTGGTACGTGGAATATCCAAATGGGAACGAAAAACTAACAGCGGGCCGACGATAAGTATAAACGCGAGGATACGTATAAACCCGTGGCGCGCTATAAGAATAGACACGAGGTGTGGTATAGACCCGAACGGCCGGAGCGGTCCTCGCCTCCGCGCGTTCTTCCTGTTTAATGTGCCCATAAGCATGGCCACGCCCCTGTGCAATAGAAGCTGTCGGCAGAAGTGCGGCCGTGAGAAGGATTGCCATAAGTGTTTTCATAATTTTACAATAAATAGTAAGTTAAAACAAAGAGATACTCTGCATGTTCAGCAGAGTATCTCTTTCAAATAAAAGCTTATCGTTCGCGCGTACCGCGGGCAAATCGGCGATGGCGAAGTCCATACGCGTGCGCGACGCCGCCATGCAACCGGGCATTGTCAATGCCCCGGCTCCGGAAAGTGTGACTCCGAGAAGAGTATTGATACGATCGATATACCGGCGGGGAAATACGGGTCGTAGTGATCCGCGTCCGAGAGGTCGATCGATACGTCCCGGGCGCCGTTCGTGTTTGTGTAGTGCGAACGGTTGAGGTGCCTATGCTTCTGCTTCGAGGCCTCGCTCCCATTTGCGCACGCGGCGAAGCATAACTAAGCGCGAGTACGAATAGGGCTAATGCTAATGTTTTCATAATTTGAATGTTTGTATAAAATAGTGACACCCTGCTATTTTGCAAGCAGGGTGCCACCATTGATGTATGTGTTTTCACATAAAGAACTCAACCATGATCTTGATGAGCGCGCTCGGGGCGAACCGCCATCCCGGAACCTGAGGAACAACCCAGGCAGACCTCGGTATTAGAAATTCAGATATTACAGCGGAGAGTGTGAAAGAAGTAATAAGACTACCCCACTCCGTGAACAAGAGTTCATTTCGAGGTTCGACAAAATAGTTTTCGGAGAGATGGCTAAATTAATTCTCCTTGAGAACATAATTCACGAGGTCCGTCTGCCAGCCAGAGACGTTTTGCAAATAGGGCGGCCCTATGGACTGAAGCGTGCGGATCTCCATGCCGAGGGAGGGAGCAATCCAAAAGTATTCGGTAAAATTCTGATATGAATACTGGTTGCCAGCTTTAAATAGAATTTGCGGGGCATCGAACGTATGGCCGGCTTCGACGATCGATGTGTCCTTCACGTAGGAAAAATCAAATCTCCGAATTGAGTGAATGATCTGACCGGAGGTACTATCAACATACGTCGTATCAATTTGCAGATACTCTGTTGGAATCCTGCTTGAAATCGGCCAGGTCGGCCAGCCAGCATGTGTATTTGGAATATCAATATAGTACGCAAGATCGCCATTGGGCTCGTAACTTCGATAGCCTGGATGCACGGTATCCGAATTAAAAACCAAAACATTCACATTTTTTTTTCCGGCGAATGAAATGCCTGATTGTACGACAATCTCAGTATCGAAGTAACTTTCGGAAATCCTGCCCAAAGTATCCCAAACTATCTCATGGTAGACAAACATGCTGCCGACTTTAGGTTGTGTGAGTAGCATCGTATTTTGACCATTGGTATTTGTGCTCGATGAACAACCGATGGCCGTGAATAGCGATGTTAAAATAAAAATTACACGGTGCTTCATGTTGAGACGGCCTATAAATTCCCCCGTAACTCCTGCTCGCGCTCGATGGATTCGAAAAGTGCCTTGAAATTGCCCTTGCCGAAGGAGCGGGCGCCGCGCCGCTGAATGATCTCGAAGAAGAGTGTTGGGCGGTCTTCCACGGGCTTCGTAAAAATCTGGAGCATGTAGCCATCGTCATCGCGATCGACTAAGATGCCGAGGTTTTCCAGTTCGCCGATCGGCTCATTGATTTTTCCTACGCGATCCTGTAAATCTTTATAATACGAACTTGGTATTTTGAGGAATTCGACGCCCTGGTTGGAAAGCTTCGTCACTGCCTCAATAATGTTTCCTGTCGCGAGCGCGATATGCTGCACGCCGGGGCCGTTATACCATTCGATATATTCTTCGATCTGCGATTTTTTTCGTCCGGTGGCCGGCTCATTGATTGGAAATTTAATTTTCTCAGAACCAGAGGCCATCACCTTCGACATCAGTGCGGAATATTCGGTTGAAATATCTTTGTCATCGAAGGATATGAAAACATGGAATCCCATGACCTCTTCGTACCACTTGACCCAGTCGTTCATTTGGTTCCAGCCGACGTTGCCGACAATGTGATCGACGGCGGCAAGTCCGGTAGAACGAGCAATAGTATCTTCTTTGGTGATAGCCTTGAATCCAGGCGCGAAGCCTCGATAATTTTTTCGATCGACGAAGCTATGGAGCGTATCGCCATACGTTCGAATGGCTGCGGTGCGGTAGGTTCCATTTTCATCCGTCACTTCACGCGGTTCCTGTATGCCAATAGCACCGCGCTTGGTCGTTTCGCGGTATGCGCTCTCGACATCATCCACTTCCAGCGAAATATCGCGCGCGCCATCGCCATGCTGGCGCAGGAGTTCCTGGTAAGGGTGATCGGGCACGAGCGGCGTCGTGAGCACGAAGCGGATCTTGCCTTGTTCGAGCACATAGCTCGCTCGGTCACGGACGCCGGTTTCGAGGCCGGCATAGGCGGTCAGCTTAAAACCAAAGGCCGAGCGATAATAGTAGGCCGATTGCTTCGCGTTGCCGACGACAAATTCGAGGTGATCGATCGCGCGGATCGGGAAAAAATCTTTCTCCGCGGATTTCGCGGAAGTGCGGGAAGCGGTTAAAACGTCAGACATAAACAAATTTGGTTGTAATTTTGAAACAATGCGAACATTGATTCGGTGCGCGGCGCGCTCTAAGCGAATTCATTTTATCTGTCATTCCCGCGAAAGCGGGAATCCAGCGCGTGCTTTAGACTGGAAGTTTCTGTTCATTCTGGCCATCTGGATTCCCGCTTTCGCGGGAATGACCAAACAAGCGCTGGGGCAAAATCTCGAACATTTCCGCCACGATCTCGATAGCCTCTTTTCCGACACCACGTTTTCGAATGCGACGTTCGGCGTGGCCATTCAATCGCTAAAGACCGGCGAATATCTCTATCGCCGGAATGACACGAAAAGCCTCATGCCCGCCTCGAATATGAAGCTCTTCACCGCAGCGGAGGCGCTGGCACTGCTGGGGCCGGAATATCGGTATAAGACGGAGTTGCTGACGAATGGGAAGATTAAGGGACATACACTTTATGGTGATTTGATCGTGCGAGGAGTTGGCGATCCAACCTTGGGGTCGGGCTTTCCGCAAGAGTTAGGGGCACCGGAAAAAGGGTATATCTTCGATGAGTTGAGAGACCGTTTAGACGAAGATCACATTAAAAACATCACAGGCGGCATTATTGCTGACGATACTTATTTCACTTCCGAGGTTTATCCCAATGGCTGGCAAGCAGACGATATGCCTTATTATTACGCTCCCGAAGTCACTGCATTATCAGTGATGGGCGATCGCATACGTGTGGATATTAATATCGAAGAAAATGTGAATTCTTTCCTCGAAGCCAAATATTATGTTGAATCGGAAGAAGATATTCCTGTCGTGAATCATCTGCAAGCACTTGAAGATACATTACTATCGCCGACTGTAGACATTGCTCGAAAGTTAAATAGCGACACCATCATTATCACGGGAAGAATGTCGCTTCGTGGCCCGGACGTTCATCAGGAAGTTTCAATGGGGAATCCCTCGTTTCATGCGGTCTCGCTTTTACGGAAAGAACTAATGTCCAACGGTATTAACGTTCGACGAAGGGCCACCGTCATACAAGATTCAGTGCATCATGAAAGACAAGAATTACTACCACTTGATACTGACGAATCTTTGCCTTTGAAGACCATTGTTCGAACAATGAACAAAACATCCGATAACCTCTACGCTGAATGCCTGTTCCGCACGGTTGCGAAAGAGATCGGCGGCGAGGGAAGCTGGACCCGCGGCATTGCAGTGATGCGGAAGTATCTCGCCACGCTCGGCACGGACACCACGCGCATTCAATTCACCGATGGCTCCGGCCTTTCGCGAATGGACTTGGTCACGGCAGATGATATTGTTACGGTTCTTCGAGCAATGGCATCGAATCCGAAATTGGATTCGGCATATTATAATTCGCTGCCAATCATGGGCGTCGATGGCACGCTCGAAAATCGCCTGAAAGGCACGCCCGCGCAGGGAAATATCCATGCGAAGACAGGCTCGATGACGGGTGTGCGTTCCATTTCCGGTTATCTTACCACACGCGATGGCCAGCCGACGGCCTTCTCGATTCTTGCAAATAATTATACCGTTTCCGGAAGCGAGATCGGGAAATTGGAGGATGAGGTTTTGCTCAAACTCGTGAACTTTTCAAGCCGGTAGCGGCTTGGAACAAAGCCCAAAGTGGAGCGTATTTTTATCTTTTTTATCGAACGTCGAAAATCTTGAAGAACTCACCAACGTGCGGCCAGCGCCGGATTGCCGGGCTGCTCGCAATGCTCTCGATTGCCATCCTTCCTGGCATCACTCATGCGCAGCTTCCGCCATGGACGCGATTCACTCTTGATAACGGCCTGCAAGTTCTGGTAGTGGAGAACCATCTCACGCCTATCGTCACCATTGAGATTGCAGTAAAGAACGGCTCCTTTACTGAAACACATGAGTATAATGGCCTCTCGCATCTATACGAGCATATGTTTTTCACTTCGAACGCGCGGGATACCTCGGAAGATGACTTTCTGGGACGAGTCGATGATCTCGGCATCGTCTATAACGGTCAGACCCACGAAGAGCAGGTCGAATACTATTTTACGCTTCCGAAAGAGAATTTGGATTCCGGACTGGACTTCATGGCCTGGGCCATTACCAGCCCTATCTTCAAGCCCGATGAACTGCATAAGCAAAAGGAAGTCGTTTTGGGAGAGTTCGACCGAAATGAGGCTCTCCCCTATTTTAAGTTCGGCCACAAAATGGATTCGGCGCTCTGGGATGGCTGGCTCTCGCGCAAAGAACCGCTCGGCGAACGGCCCGCAATCTTTGCCGCAACGCACGAGATGATGCTCCACATCAAGAATAAATATTATCTTCCAAATAATGCGCTCCTCATCGTGACGGGCGATGTGAGCGCGGATAGTATCCGTAAACTTGCTCCGAAATATTTTCTTCGATGGCAGCAAGGGCCGGACCCGTTCGCCGTCGATCCTCCGCAACGCTGCCCCCCACTTACGCGCCCTATTCTCGTTCTCGACACCGTCAACGATCCCCGCGCGGTTGTGAAAGTCCAATGGCATGGACCGTCCATCGGGCTGGATGATAAAGGGACCTATGTAGCCGATGTCTTTAGCTTTATCATCTCGCAGCCGGGATCCGAGTTCTGGAAAGTGCTTTCCGAAAGCGGCCTCGTCCAAAGCATGGACTTCTGGTATTACACGCAGCGATATGTCGGCCCGATCTCAGCTGATCTTATCACTACGCCGCAAAATCTCGACACGGCAATGAAGCTCTTTTGGCAGCAAGTCGCTAAGTTTGACGATCCGAATTATATTAC
>Ga0070714_100003385_pt1 | contig 11885 bp, 12 predicted proteins | sample LARL83metaG_FD_65450 | JGI IMG/M metagenome (GOLD analysis project Ga0070714, IMG submission 65450) | Corn, switchgrass and miscanthus rhizosphere microbial communities from Kellogg Biological Station, Michigan, USA - LAR L8-3 metaG | ecosystem: Host-associated > Plants > Roots > Rhizosphere ... | reverse complement strand
TCCCGCAAATCGCGGGTTTCCGGTCGGAACGATTCCGAGCAGCCACGTGGCGTCCTCATTCAGCGCTTTCAGTGCCGTCTCGAGGTCTGAGGTATCCAGGTGTGCGTAGACGTTCGCGGTGATGCCCCTCACCCACCAGCGGTGCGCACGAGCCTCGAACCCAAGCGGTCCGCCTCTTGCGCGCACTAGTCGGGTCGTTCTAGGTGTCGAACTCGCGCTGCGCTTGCCGCCCCAGATCGTCTTCTTCTGCCCGCGCTCGTCCGGACACGCGAGAAAGAGTGATACGTTGAGTGTGCCTTCTGGCTCAGAATCCTCGCCCGCCAGCCGACCGAGTTCGGTTGTAGGTCGGCTCCGCCGGAAAGCATCCATACGAAGGAGGCCATTTTCATGGCCAGCAGTCCGACGTCAGTACCACCGACGACGATGGACCACCGCGCGACGAGCATTCTCGTCCGCTTCACGCCCGTCTCGGCGACGACCGAGCAGTACGACGAGACAATTCAACGTCTCGAGAAGTCCGGCGACTGGTTGCCAGAAGGACTTGCCTATCACGTGGCCTTTGAGTCCGACGGGAAGTTCCGAGTCAGCGAGATCTGGGACTCGCAGGAGCAGTTCGAGGCTTTCGGCAAGCGCCTAATGCCGATCCTGAACGATGCCGGGATCGACCCGGGCACGCCCGAGATGCTCGAGATCCACAACCTCATCAAGCGCTAAGACTCTCTGTTGATCGGGTACGTCGTGTTCGGGATAGCTGCTGCCGGTGCCCTGGCACTGCTCGCCTACTGGACATTTGCGCGAGCGGCGGCGCATCGGTCGCGCGGCGGGCGACGCTGGTAGCAAGTCGTCCGCGCGCTGCGCGAAGCGAGCGTCGTAGCGGTGTGGCCCGGGTGTGTTCTGGGCCACGCCGCTACTCGCTTTATGTCGACCCCGGGAGCGGGCAGAACCCAAGCGAGTCCGTTCGCGTGAAGTCGATCCTCTTCCGGGGCCAGTACGTGTTCGGGAAAGAGCAGACCGGGGAAGAGCCTCGTTGCAATGGACGAGCGCTCGGCGAGCCTGGCGAAGAACGAAGCGATCTTCCGGGCCGGGAACGAAAGCATCGACAAAGCTGCCGGCGGCAGGGTGGAGAAAACGCCCTACTTATGCGAGTGCGGGGAGAAGAGCTGTCTCGCGCGCGTCGAGCTCACCCCGGCAGAGTACGAGGCGGTCCGTGCTCACCCAGCCAGGTTCTTCGTCGTTCCTGGCCACGAGGACCTGACCGCAGGCGAGGTTGTGGTTGGACACTACGACCGCTTTCGGGTCGTCGAGAAGCAGGGCGAGGCGCGGGAACTCATCGAACGCGGAAGCCCACAGGTCTCGTAGCGATGCCGGCCGACCCTCGAGAACAGAACGAGGCCCTCTTCCGAGAGGTCAACGAGCGGATCGAGAACGCGGGCACGGCGCTTGCGCCTGACGACGTGCCGCTGGAGTTTCTCTGCGAGTGCGACGACCCGGGTTGTGTCGAGAAGATCAGTGCGACACGAGCCGAGTACGAGGCAGTCCGTGCGGCGGCCAGTCACTTCGTCGTGCTGCCCGGGCACGAGGATCCCGGCGTCGAACACGTCGTCCAGCACACCGAGCGCTTCCTGGTCGTCGAGAAAGAAGGCCGCGCCGCGTACGACGCTGAGCGAAGCGACCCACGAGAGACGTAAGCAGTCCTACTTCGCTCGTCTGAGCCGCCTCCCGGGCTAGAGGCTCAGGCTTCCTAGAAGTGCTCGCGAGCGCAGGAAGGAATGGCCCGCGAGCTCGGCCGACTGACAGCCCTCCCGGAGCGGAGGAGATGAGGACCCGCCCAGCCTTCAAGAGCATGAGCCGGACGGTTCCCTCCTCCCCCTGGGGAGGGTGGGGTTGCCGCAGAAGGACCCCGCCCGGCATTAGGCAGATGCTCCACATCCAACCGACTTGTGGAACCCGAACCACAAGAGCCCGGTGGCGCGGAGGCCGACTCCACGCAGGATGTGAACGACACGTCCCGTGTGGTTGGGGGGAGAGGGGTCTTCACCCTTTCGCGCCCTGCCGCAGCACCGGGCGTACCGAGCTTCTTAGCAGGCGCCACCGCTCCCAAACCGGATTGCTTGCGATAGGCGGAGGCGGCGCACCCCCTGCGCCGCCCCCAACGCTCGCTCCAAGAAGGTGCCGGCGTGAAGCGCGAGGCCAGTCGCGCTCCTTGAGTAGACCCCTCCTCCTCGCATCGAAGTGCGAGCGATGCGAGCAAAGGAGAGATATCCCCAGATCGCCTCAGCTAAACGCTCTGCAGTTCGTGGGCTAGGCATCCTCCACGACCAGCACCGTTCGAACGTCGGAGCCGCGCGGCCGCAGTCGAGTCTCCCCCTACTCCGCTCGGCTCCGAAGAGGTGAGGGCCTGCCGTTGCTTGGGTTGTAACTCGCGCCCCCGCGAGACTCAATTGGAGCCGGAGCGTGCGTCGTTCTCCCTGCGGCTCAAGAACGACGCCCTCATCGAGGGTAGCAATGAGGTGCTCCGGCTCCAGACGCCGCAGACTGTCTCTGAGTAGACCGCGTCCCGCACGCAACCTTGCGCTGCCCTCCCCTTATCCGTGCGGCTGGCGAGGACGCGCCCACCGCAAGCATCGCCTCGCTCCGGCGTCATCTCATGTGCTGGGCGGCTCCTGGGGGACTGGTGCAACATCTCTCCCGTGGGGGACGACGCACCCATCTCTCTCCCTGCCCCGCCCGCCGGCAGTCGGAGAGAACGGGCTCACTCGTATGAGCGCCTCCGGCGCCTCCACTCATGGTTTGATCACGCTCCCGAACAGTGCTCATCGGTTCGACCGACCGACTCGGAAGCCGGGCCCGCAGCATTTCTGCTAGGAGGTCCGTATTCACAAGAGGAGGAGGGGGCACGTGAGAAGAATCTGCTTCTTCGCGGTCGCCGTGCTCGCCACGCTCGCCGCGACGTCGCTTGCGGGGGCGGCGGCGGTTTCGGCGCCCGTGCGGGTCACGGACGATCAATTCGCAGCGAACGAGATGTCGCTCGGGATGGATCCGACCGGTCGGCTCCTGATGGGGATGTGGAACGACTGGCACTTCAACGATGGCTGCGGCATTTCGTACTCGACGGACGGCGGCGCGACCTGGGCGCCGGAGTCGTTCGCGCCGGGGTTCACCGCGTTCACGAATGACCCCGCCGTACCCGGCACCGGCCCGTTCACGATCGCCGGCGATCCGGTGGTCGTCTACAACCCGAAGTCGGGCCTGTTCGACGTCGTCTGCCAGTCCTTCGGAGTGCCCGCGAGCAAGGTCAATCTCCTCGCCACGACGTTCGACGTGACGAAGGCGAACGCGAACGATCCTGCCGACAGCTACGGCCTTAACGCTTGGCGGCTGCCGGCGGTTGCGATCACGACCGGGACGTCGCCGGGCACGCAGAAGGGGTCGAACGGCAAGTTCCCGGACCACGAGGCCGGCACGGTCGACACCGGTACCGGCCCCGGGCACCACTTCGGACGGCTCTACATCGCCTGGGCGGAGTTCAACGGCAAGGGCCGGTCGCCGATCGACCTCGCCTACTCAGACGACGACGGAGCGACCTGGAGCGGGCCGATCCGCGTCAGCGACGCCGGGCACCAGTTCGACCAGGACGCGACACCGCGCGTCGGCCCCGACGGGACGGTGTATGTCTCGTTCATCAACGGCCCGAACGAGAAGAGCACGAAGAACAACTCGGCGATGATCGCCAAGTCGACCGACGGCGGCAACACATGGAGCCAGAGCTTCGTCGCCGCACCGATCCCCGCGCCGGCGCAGAGTCTGCCGAACGCGCTCTACCGCGGCGGGACAGACGTGACATCGACCGTCGACCAGAGGACCGGCAAGGTCGTCGTCGTCTACAACGACAACTCGAGCGGCGCGTTGAACGTCTGGGCGACGCACACCGCGACTGCCGGCGACCTCTCGACCTTCACATCTGCGCAACGGGTCAAGCCGAGCGGGCAGACCCAGTTCTTCCCCTGGCTCCAGTCGGCGCCGAATGGTCGGGTCGACCTCGCCTACTACGACCGCTCCTGCGATCCGAACGACGTCCTCAACTGCGTGACGCTCTCGTCCTCGGCCGACTCGGGATCATCGTGGACGAACACCGCTGTGACGACGCAGGGATTCGACGGAGACACGTTCGGCGCATGCCTCGCATTCGTCGATCCACCCGACTGCACGAACTTCTTCCTCGGCGACTACATCGCTGTCGGCTCGACCAACGCGAAGGCGCAGGTGATGTGGACCGGAAACGGCACCCACACGCTCAACTCCTTCACCGCGAGTGTGAGCGGCTTCTGAGCGATTGACTCGTGAGCCCGGCGCCGAAGCCGCGGCGCCGGGTCGCGGGTCGCGGCCGCAGACGCTCGCCGAAAAAGGGGAGAGCTCCACTGACTCGGCGCTGAAGAGGGGCGCTTCTCCGAGCCGCCTGACACGCCAGTTACAGGTCGACGGATCGCGACAGCTGTACGGAATCAGCGCCTACTGGCGCCGGTCAAGAAACGATCGACGACGGGGCGCACGATCGGCTCGACGAGCTCCGCCATCGGGTCCCAGATTTGCCAAGGGAAGAGGTGTCGGTAGGCGACCTCAAACGGCAGCTTCCAAACCGGCGCCGCAGCTAGGCAGAACTCGATCATGCCGGCGTCGACCTCGGCGACGATCTGCTCCATCTCCGACCAAGGGGGATGGAAGCTGGTACGTAGGTCGTTCGCCGGGTAGCCGAACTCGAGGGTGAAGGCGTAGACCTTGCCCTTCGTGCAGTCAGCGAAGTGACGGCTGTAGGAGTAGTCGTCGACAGCGCCGGAGGTCGGATAGTTGACGGTGGTGGAGTTGCTCTGAAGGAAGACGCTCTGCTTGGCCTCGTAATGGCCGGCGCGAACGGCGTTGATCGAGTTGACGACACGCTGCGCGGTACCCGAGACCACGTTCAGGTCGTTGCTCGGAATGTACTCGGCGTAGCCGCCCTCGACACCACGCTGTCCGTCGTAGGCGTGGTTTCGGAAGTTCATCGGCGGGTCGTCGGACTGGTCGGTGTCGTCGCCCCAGGAGTAGAGGAGATCGCCCGTATAGCTGTGGATGTCCATGTACCAGCGGGTGAAGCGATGGTGGTCGAGAAGCCACTTGACGTTGCGCGCTTCGGGTTCCGACTCCGGTGCCGTGCCGTGGTAGATGTCGCTCGCCGGGTCGTCGGAGGCGAGCGTTCCGGGGTTTGCCGCCGGGTCGAAAGTAGTGCGGAAGTCCCAGAGGAAGTCGTGGTTTCGATTCAGGTCGATCCCAACGCGCTGGGGGTTGCCGGCGGCCTGGGCAGGGTTTCGGTTCTTGCGCCAGAGCACGTCGTACTGCTGGTCGAAAGCGCGTCCGTCCGGATTGATGCAGGGGAAGACGACCACGCTCAGGTTCTCGACGATCGAGCGGATCGCGTGGCGGCTGAAGCTCTTGCCTCCGTACGCGAGCCCGGTGCCGGCGCTGTAGGCGGCGAGCAGGTCGGCGGCGAAGTACACGCAGATCTCGGCCCCGCCCCATTCGCGCGCGTGTGCGCAGGCAGTGAAGAGAACGCCGTCATTGCAAGAGTCGGTGCCGATCCGAAGCGCATGAGAGGTGCGCCCCTCGATGCTGGTTTCCGGAAGCGTGATCAGTTCACAGAGGGTTGGGTGCCCCTGCGCAAGTGCTTCGAGTGCCGACTCGACCTCGACCACGTTCAGGTAGCTCAGTCGGAGTCACCTCCCTCGAGGATTTGCCTCCCGAGACCGCGGGGCAACACCTTGCCGCCCTCGAAGCGGTCACCTTCGCCTACCTCGGCGGAGCGCTCCTTCGACCGCTCAATCACCCGCACCTCGAAGCCCTCTTGCTGTTTCAGCTCCTCGAGCGCCTGCGGTGAGCCGATCACCGGAACGGTGAAGCCGCCGCCCGACTCGGGAGTGGCACTTGGTCGGCAACCGAAATCCAACGGCTGCTCGAACAGCCGGCGCAAGGCTTCTTCGTCTGCGACCCGGACCGAACCTTCGAGTCGCTCCGGGATCTCGGGTGCCTCGGCCATCGCACACCCTCCGTGGCGGCTCATTCGAGCTTACCACCGCCGTCGCTCAATGCAATTCAGCTGTGCTGCGGCTGTGGCGGCTGGGCGCTTGTGCCTATTGACACGCATTTGCAGCAGTGCTAATGATCACTTGGCAAGCAGCGAAGGAGCTCGCGTGTCGGCTCGGGTGATCGTTGCTGCGGCACTTCTCTCGTCCAGTACGGGCGATCATCTGCGCCCCACCTCAGGCTTCGCTGTGCTCGGCGGCTCTCGAGGCCGTGGATCATCGGGAAGGGGAGAGGAATGAAGCCCGCCAAGCGCAGCTGGATGGTGATGTTGTTGCTCACGTTCGCGAGCCTTGTCTTCTTCGTGTCCGGAGCGAGTGGCGTGATCGTCGTGACCGTCGGCCCGAACATCAACGTCTCGGCCGCTGCCGGGAACCAGGCCGAGGCCACGATCGCGGTCAACCCGACGAACACGCAGAACGTGTTCGAGGTCTCGAACCCCGGCTCGACCGCCGCCGTCTCAACCAACGGGGGCACGAGTTGGACGCGATTCCAGGTCGGCGGCTCCAATGGGTTGCCGTCCTCTTGCTGCGACAACGTCGCGGTCTTCGACCAGTTCGGGAATCTCTTCCTCGTCTTCATCAACGGCGCGACCAACGAAGTCGATCTTGCCTTGAGCACGAACGGTGGCCAACCTGGCTCCTTCTCCATGTTGCAGGTGATCGACAGCGGCAACATCGACCAGCCGACGGTCACCGTCGGTGCCGGGAGCGTCTGGGTAACCTGGAACAAGAACAACACGATCATGGCTCGCGGCGCGCAGGTGACCGGCCTCGGTGCGGTCGGCGCCTTCACCGCCGCCCAGGCCGCACCGGGCTCGAACGGCGTCACTGGCCAGTTCGGGGACATCGCGATCGGTCCGGCCGGTCAGGTGACCGTCTGCTACCAGAGTGACACGCAGATCTTCGCGAACACCGACGCCGACGGACTGGGCGCGGGCGGCTTCGGTTCTCAGGTGACGGTCTCGAACACCAACGTCGCCAAGTTCGACTTCCTGCCGGCGCAGTCGGGGCGCTCGGTCGATGCGGAGTGCGGGCTTGCCTACGACTCGAGCGGCGGCCCGAACAACGGCCGCCTGTACATGGTGTACACCGACGAGCAGCCGGACGAGAGCGACAACATGGACATCCTCTTGCGCTCGTCGAACAACAACGGCGCCAATTGGTCGGCACCGCTCAGGGTGAACGACGACGCGACGACCAGGAGCCAATTCTTGCCGCACCTCGCGGTCGACCAGTCGACCGGTTTTCTCGCGGTGACCTGGCACGACGCCCGCAACGACAGCGGCTCTGGAGCGGGAGACACGGATGGCACCGCCAATGATGACGCGCAGTTCTGGGGCGCCTTCAGCACCGACGGTGGAGTTAGCTTCCGGCCCAACTTCCAGATCTCGGCCGGCACCTCGAATGACAACGACGCGGCCAGCGGAGTCGACTACGGCGACTACACCTGGTCGAGCTTCGTCAACGGACTGCTCTATCCGGCGTGGGCCGACAACTCGAACTCGACTGGCGACAACCCGAGCGGCACGCTCCACGCCTTCGACATCTACACGGCCAAGATCCACATCTTCGACGACAAGCCACCGGTCGTCACCGTCCAGAACGCCTCCGGCAACGAGGGCGCGGCGATCCCGATCACAGGGACGGCGACCGACCCCGACGGCGATCCGCTGACGACGAGTTGGTCGGTCTCCCCGGCATCCGGAGTAGATCCAGGGGCAACATGCACGATCGCGGCGCCTGCGTCGCTCTCCACGACGATCAGCTGTACCGACGACGGCACGTACACCCTTACCTTGACCGCAAGCGACGGGATCAACCCGCCGGTCAGCGCCACCGGGACGCTGACGGTGGCAAACCTGCCGGCGAACGTGTCGATCAGCTCGCCGACCAGCGGACAGATCTTTCAGCTCGGCGACACGGTCAACGTCGTCGCGCCTTTCGCCGACCCCGGTACGAATGACACCCACACCTGCTCGATCGACTGGGGCGATGCGACGACGACCGCCGGCACCGTGGTCGAATCGGCCGGTGCCGGCACATGCACCGGTTCGCACAGCTACTCGATTCACGGCCCGAAGACGATCAAGGTCTCGGTCACCGACGACGACGGAGGTGTCGGCAGCGCCAGCGTGACGATCGACATCAACGCGCCGCCGGACTGCTCGACGGTGACGCCCGACCAGACGTCGCTCTGGCCGCCCAACCACACGCTGCGCCTGGTGACGCTCTCGGGGGCCACCGATCCGGACGGCGATCCGGTCACGCTGACCGTCACCGCGGTCACCCAGGACGAGCCGTTGAACGGACAGGGCGACGGTGACACCTCGCCGGACGCGGTCTTGGCACCGCAGAGCGACCAGGTCTACGTCCGCTCCGAGCGGGCAGGTCCTGGCGACGGCCGCGTCTACCGGATCTCCTTCGGCGGGTCGGACGGACGGGGTGGTTTCTGCACCGGGCACGTGCACGTCGACGTCCCGCACGACCAGTCCGGTCGGCCCGCGATCGACTCGGGCCTAGTGGTGAACTCGCTCGGTTGATGGAGCTGGAGTCAACGTTTTCGCTTGGCCGCGGGGTGGTACCGTCCAGGTGGCCCCGCGGCCCGGCGAGCTTTTCTCTGGAGGTGGCGGGAAGATGAGGATCACACGTAAGCAAGGAGCGTTCGCGGCTCTCCTGGTCGCAGTAGTCGCAACGGGCTTTTCGACCGGCTTCGCCTTCGGCGACTCACACCGGGCGTCGGCCGCGTCTGTGGGCCTGCGAGCAACGCTGTCTGGTCGCGGCCAGCAGGCAGCCGGCGGCATGTTCGTGGCCAGTCTGCGGGGTACTAGCCTGCACTGGTCCCTCTCCTACAAGGCCGGCAGCGGCGCCAGGCTGGGCGCTCGTATCGCATCCAAGCGTGTTCGGCCGAGCAGTCTGTGCTCGCACTGCGCGAGCCTCGTCCGCGGACGGCTCAAAGTGAGTCGTGCAGTCGCCTCAGCCCTGATCCACCACCGCGCTCGCGTGGAGCTCCGCCCGCCTGGCAGTGCTAGCCCGCCGACGCTGCTCGGGCCGATCACGGTCCAGCAGGTCCCTGTCTTGACGATCACCTCGCCAAAGGCGGGACAGACCGTGCATCTTCCGACAGAGGTCACCTATTCAACCGGCTCGATCGAGGTCAGGCAGAACTCTGTCATGCAGCTTGAGGTCTACGTCGCCAACAGCGACGGCACGCACGTTCGCATTCCGCTCTCGGAGTCCAGCGGGACGGTGACGCTCCCCGACGTGAAGAGCGCCTATCTGGTTGGCCATCGCGACCTGACCTTCAGGCTTCTCGACGCGGAGGGGGTGCCGCTGCCAAACCCGGAGGCGACCGTCGTCGTCCGCGACCTGACGATTCAAGGCACGAAGGGCGGCTGAGATGCGGCGGGTAGCGCCGCTGCTCGTCACGCTGGGCGCGCTCGGCCTCACGGTGGCCGCGGCCTCGGCGGCGCGGGCCGAGTTCGACGTCGCCTCTACGCTCAGCTGGCAGCAGGTGGCCCCCAAACCGAGCCACCCGGTGAGAAGCGCAAGCGGATCGTTGAGCGGGGATCTCGACCATCAAAGGCGGGAGCTGAACTGGAAGCTCGTCTATCGCGGCCTGAGCGGGCGGCCAACTAGGGCGGAGATTCACGTCGGGAAGCTTGGCCAGCGAGGGCCGCTGCTCCTTCCCCTGTGTGGGTTCAACGTCGCCAACGCGCGCCTGTGCAGGTCGGGGCTGAAGGGGACGAAGATCGTCTCCAAGTCGGCTCTGCTGACACTCGAGGCCGGTAACACCTACGTGCAGGTCTACACGCACCGCAATCCGCGAGGCGAGTTGCGCGGTCAGATCTTGATCAAGCGCTAGAGACGACCGGCAGACGGGCCTTCAAGCGACGCTGACAAGAACACGGTCGACCACACGTGAGCTAAGGGGTAAGAGCGCGCAAGCGGAGTAGCGGTGTCGAAGCGCGGCGGAACGGTCGGTTCTGGCGCGAGACCTATCACTGTTCGGAAGCATCCGGCCCTACCGCCGGTCGTGGCTGTCACGCGATGTGATCGCGGGCGTCACGCTCGCCGCACTTGCGAAACCCGGAGGTGATGGGCTACACGAAGATCGCCGGCACTCCGGTGATCACGTGTCTCTACACGATCCTCATCCCGATCGTCGTCTTTGCGGTCTTCGGGTGTCGCTCATGGGGCGTTTCTAGGACTGCCGTAGGCGAGGCCTGACGGACGTTGAGCCAAGCCGCGTCGGGTACCCCGTCAAACTCGCGTATCGGCGCGCGTCGAGGAGCGTGGGCCGCAACCCCACAAGCCGTAGCCCCGTCCCCAGGATCGCCAGAGGAGCGGGCGCAACACGAAGAAGAAGAGTAGAGGGAAAGCGAGCCAGGCGAGATGCCCGCCGCTCAGGACGATCGCCGCCACGAACGCGAGCGGGATCAGCACCAGGGGCAGCGGGGCGACGCGCCAGAATGGCCGGGCGCGCCCGACTCGGCCTTGCTCTGCCTCGGGGCCTGGAAGGTCGGCGATGAGCCCGTCGAGGTCGCGGTAGGTCTTCGCCGCGAGGCAGCGCTCGAGGCGATCCTGGAACTCGTCTGCGTCGAGGCGTCCTTCAATGTGGTGCCGACGGATGATCTCCGCGACCGCGTCGCGTTCACGGTCGCCGACTCGGAGCGCGCGATCACGCGGGCCGCGACGCCGGTCGTAGCCGTTCTCTTTTTCTGTGGGCATCTCTTGCTCCTTTGCTCTCAAGCAGTTGTCTCGTCTTCGGCGAGAAGCGCGTACAGGGCGCGCCGCGCCTTGGCCAGTACAGTGTGGGCCTCGCCGATCTGGTGGGTGCTGCCCATGTGCCCAACCTGCATGGCCGCCATCCCGACCTGGCGCATCTCTGTGAACAGCGAGGCGACATCGTCGTCGACCGAGTTGCTCATCTCTTCCCAGGGCGCGGTGAGGTCGTCGCGGCGCTCTTCCACGTAAGCACGGCCGGGTGCGGTGAGACCGTAGCTACGACGCCCGTCGCGCTCCTCGACGCGCACTAACCCCTCGTCCTCGAGCTGCGCGAGCGCCGGGTAGACGGATCCAGGGCTCGGCCGCCAGACCCCTGCCGACCGCTGCTCGATCTCCTGCATGATCTGGTACCCGTTGCGTGGCTCCTCGGCCACCAACAGCAGCGCCGCCGCGCGCACGTCGCCGCGCCGCGCGCGCGTACTCCGTGGTCCGCCGTACGACCATGGTCCCGGACCGCCCCAAAACGGGGGCCCTCGCCAATGACGTCCGCGCCTCATGAGGGGCGAGATCGACCGTTCATCGAGTACCACGATATATCGATATAACTCGCCTCGTCAAAGATGCGGGACGTGCTTCGCCCTCGCTGCAACTCCGGCTAGCCGACTCCTACTGGTTAGACACGCGCGCGAGACAGCTTGCCCGTTAGCCACAGGTAACGGTCTATGCACTGCCGACCCTCGCGGCGCTGTTTGCAGGCGACGCGTTGGGCACCCTGTTGCAGTAAGACGGCGACGCGGGAGCCTCGCACGGGAACAGCGCACCTGGTGGTCCCCGTCTGAAACCGGGCCGTGAGCAAGTTCAGCAGACGCTCCGCCGTCGAGGTCTTCCTACACTCTGCGTCTATGAGGCCAAGGCGGCAATCCTGATGGTCGAGTCGGAGATTCCGGAGACCGAGTGGCGGTTTGACGCCGTAGATCTGCGGCCGGTGATGCGTTGGCTCTCGGAGCTGCCCGGCGAGCTGGAAGGCAGTGGGGTCCGGGTCGAGCC
>Ga0070714_100003384_pt1 | contig 11889 bp, 11 predicted proteins | sample LARL83metaG_FD_65450 | JGI IMG/M metagenome (GOLD analysis project Ga0070714, IMG submission 65450) | Corn, switchgrass and miscanthus rhizosphere microbial communities from Kellogg Biological Station, Michigan, USA - LAR L8-3 metaG | ecosystem: Host-associated > Plants > Roots > Rhizosphere ... | reverse complement strand
CGGCGCCACTGCTCGGTCTGCTTGATCTGGTTGAACGTGAACACGTGCAGGCCGGCCACGGCGGAGGCGGGGTCGGCCAGCGCCGTCCCGGTCCGTTCGAGCAGCCGGTCCGGGCTGTAGCCGCCGGGCGTGCCCAGACGCAGGAACCACTCGATGTGCCCGCTCATGAACCGGGCCGACTCGGAGACGCCCGCCTTCGCCGCCATCTTCAGCAGCCGGGCCTGGTCCACCGGGCCGGCCAGGCCGACATAGAGCGGCAGCGTGACGCCCCGGCCCCGGACCCGGGCGATCCAGTGCCGCAGCGTGCCCGCGTCGAAGCAGAGGTTGCTGACCAGGTAGGTGGCGTGGTGCCGCTTATCCCACATGGCCTGGATGGTGATGTCATCACCGATCTTCGGGTGGCTCTGCGGGTACCCGGTCACGCCGACGCTGGGAAACGGGCTGCCCATCCCGGCCAGCCGGTCCAGCAGCGCGAGCGCGCTGTCGAAGTCGCCGGCCGGCGGGTCGGCGTCGCCGGCGGGCACGAACACGTCGTCCACCCCGCAGGCCAGCAGGCGGGCCACCACCTCGGCCAGGTGAGCGCCGTCGCGGACTAGCCGGGCCGACAGGTGCGGCACCACGTGATAGCCGCGGGCCGACAGCCGCTCGGTCAGGTCCAGCGTGGCCTCCAGGCCCTTGGCCGGGGACGCGGTCACGGTCACGGTGAGGTCCGTGGGCACCCACTCGAGCAGCGCGTCTTCCACGCTCGCCGCCGGGAACACCTCGTACCTGGGGTGCTGCAGCAGCGGTGCGGCGCGGTGCAGGCCGCCGCGGAGCAGGCGCATCACGGCCCGCCGCGGTCCGCAAGCAGCCGGGCGAGCTCGTGCTCCAGGCGGCTGGTGCCGACGTCGATCACGGTGAGCGGCAGGCCGAACAGGCGGGCCACGGCGTCGGCCTCGGCGTCCAGGGCCGGGTCGCGGGACTGGGCCAGCCAGACCACCCGGCGGTAGTGGCCGAAGTAGTCCGGCCACAGCTCCGGGTACCTGTCCAGCCCCAGCTCGGCCATCACCGAGCGGCGGAAGCTGCGCACCAGGAAGTCGGTGAGCAGGTAGGTGCCTGGCTCCCGCTCCAGCATCTCGCGCAGCCGGCCCGGGCCGGCCAGCACGTCGTAGCAGTGCAGCCCGGGCAGGCGGCGCAGGTTCAGCCGGGCGCACAGCTCGTCGAGCGCCCCGTAGCTGCCGCAGTCGGCGTACCCGAGCGCCACCCGCAGGCCCCTGGCCTGCAGCTCGCAGGCCAGCTGCTCGGCCGCGGGCGCGATCCGCTCCGGGTGGTTGTGCAGCAGCGAGGGCAGGGTGTGCAGCTCCACGGCCCAGCCGCGGCGGGCGGCGATCTCGCGTACGTGGCCGCCCAGCGCGCCACAGGCGATCACGGCGACGGCGGGGGTGTCAGGCCGGGAACTGCAGCTGGTCGACGAACGCGTCGTTGAAGTCGCTGCGGTCGGAGAGCTCGACATACCTCACCTCCTCCTGCAGCGCCAGGGCCCCGGCGCGCTCGCGCACCGAGAGCAGCGCCATCTTGGCCCCCTCGCCGGCCACGTTGCCGGCGCTGACCACCCGCAGCACGGGCAGCTTGGGCACCAGGCCGAGCCGGATCGCGTTGCCCGGCGACAGGTAGCTGCCGAACGAGCCGGCCAGCAGCACCTGCTGGATGTCACCCTGGTCCAGGCCGGCCTCCTCGAGCAGGATCCGCCAGCCGGTCGCGATCGCCGCCTTGGCGAACTGCAGCTCCCGCACGTCCCGCTGGGACAGGTAGATCGACCGCGCCACGTCGCCGGGTTCGCCCAGCCAGTGCAGCACGAACACCCGCTCCTGGCCGAGCGCGGTCAGCCGCCCGGCCAGGCCGGGGGCCAGGCCCGCGGCCTGGTCCTCGGGCACGAACCGGCCCGAGCCGTCCAGCAGCCCCACGCTGACCAGGCTGGCCACGGCGTCCACCAGGCCCGAGCCGCACAGCCCGGCCGGCTCGGCGTCGCCGATCACCCGCAGGTCCAGGCCGTCCGGCGTCATCGAGACGACCTCGATCGCGCCGTCGGCGGCGCGCATCCCGCACCGGATTGCCGCGCCCTCGAAGGCCGGGCCGGCCGGGGCCGCGGTGGCCAGCAGCCAGTCCCGGTTGCCCAGCACGATCTCGCAGTTCGTGCCGATGTCCACGAACAGCCGCAGCCGCGAGTCCCGGTCCATGCCCGAGGCGATCAGCCCGGCGGTGATGTCGCCGCCGACGTACGCGCCGAAGGCCGGGAACGGGAACGCGCGGGCCCGCGGGTGCACGGGCAGGCCCAGGTCGGCGGCGCGGATCTCGGGCAGCTGCCGCGCGGCCATGATGAACGGCGCCACGCCCAGCGGCTCCGGGTCGATGCCGAGCGCGATGTGTGTCATGGTCGCGTTGCCGGCCAGGGCCACCTCGCAGACCTCGGCCGGGTCCACGCCGGCCTGGCCGCACACGTCCGCGGTCAGCTCGGCCAGCGTCTCGTGGGCCAGCCGGGCCAGGGTGCCGAGCGCGTCAGGGTCCATCATGACCGCGCTGATCCGGGTGATCACGTCCGCGCCGAACGGCTGCTGCTTGTTCAGCATGGACGCGACGGCCAGCGGCGTGCCGGTGGTCAGGTCGAGCAGCGTGGCCACCACCGTGGTCGTGCCGAGGTCGAACGCGATCCCGTACAGCCGAGCGGTGGTGTCACCGGGCTGGACGTCGATCAGCACGTCGTCGACGATCACCGCGGTCACCTTGTAGTCGGCCGCGCGCAGCACCGAGCCGATCGACCGCAGCACGCCGAGATCGACCCGCAGCTCCAGGTCGTCGACCCCGGCCAGGACCCGCTCCAGGTCGGTCCGCTGGTCGGCCAGGGTGGGCTCGTCCAGCTCCAGGTAGCGCTTCTGCGCCGCCGGGCGCAGGATGACCTGGCGGCCGACCCCGACCGTGGCCGCCTTGGGCCTGGTCACCAGCGGCGGGACCTCGATCTGCAGGTCCGCGGTGGCCAGGGCCCGGCAGGCCAGCCGCCAGCCGTCCCGCAGCTCGTCCGGGGAGAACGCCCGGGCGTCGAGCGGCGACGTGGGCACGCTGCCGTCGGTGATCCTGATCTTGCATTTCTTGCAGGTGCCGTGCCCGCCGCAGGTGGAGTCGATCGCGATGCCGTTCCAGCTCGCGGCGTCGAACAGGGTGACGCCGGGCGGGACCCGCACCCGGGTGCCGCTGGGCTGGAAGGCGAGATCGACGCGGGCCGGCGCCACCGGGTCGCCAGCCTCGTGGTCAACCGGCCCCTGGGTGAGCGCCCCCTGGGTCATGTCGCGTTCTGCGCCTGCTGGGCGCGGTGCGCCGCGATCCAGGCCGCGCCCCAGGGGTCCTTGTTGGTGAGCAGGTCGGCCGCCTTGACCGACCTGACCAGCTGCGGCGACCGCGCGTCCATGATCGCGCTGGTCAGCCCGCTCAGCACGGCCATGGGCAGGAACGCCGAGCCGATCGACGCGCGGTCAGGCATGCCGAACGAGACGTTGGAGGCGCCGAGGGTCATGTTCAGCCCGAACTCGTCACGCACCAGCCTGATCGTCTCCAGCGTGCTGAGCACCAGCGAGGTGTCGGCGCCGACCGGCATGGCCAGCGGGTCGATGACGATGTCCTCGAGCGGGATGCCGTACTTGCCCGTGGCCACGTCCACGATCTTGCGCACCAGTTCCAGCCGCCGCTGGGGTTCCTCGGGGATCTCTTCCTCGTCGTTCGGCAGCGCGATCACCGCGGCGCCGTGCCTGCTGACCAGCGGCAGGATCGCGTCCAGCCGCTCGTCTTCCGCGGTCACGGAGTTCACCAGCGCCTTGCCCTCGTACGCGGACAGCCCGGCCTCGAGCACCTCGACAATCGAGGAGTCCAGGCAGAGCGGCAGGTCGCACAGGCCCTGGATCAGCTTCACCGCGCTGACCATCAGCTCGGTCTCGTCGGCCAGCGGCGCGCCCATGTTGACGTCGAGCATCATCGCGCCGCCGGCCACCTGATCGGCCACGTCGATCTCGATCCGGGACAGGTCGCCCCGGCGCAGCTGCTCCTGGAAGATCTTGCGCCCGGTCGGGTTGACCCGCTCGCCCACGATGCAGAACGGCTGCTCCGGGCCGATCCTCAGCTCCCGGGTGGCCGAGGACAGCACAGTCTCCACGCCCGGCCCCCCTACGCCGGCGCCATCGCGCGGCGGCGCTGCAGCAGTTCCTTGGCCTTGACCACGGCCGCCGAGGCGTCCGCGGCGTAGCCGTCGGCGCCCACCACGTCCGCGTACTCCTGGGTCACCGGCGCGCCGCCGACCATCACGATCACCTGGTCCCGCATGCCGGCCTTCTGCAGCGCGTTGATGTTCGCCTTGAACATCGGCATGGTGGTGGTGAGGAACGCGGAGAAGCCCACGATGTCGGGCTGGTGCTCCTTGATCGCGTCGATGAACTTCTCCGGCGCCACCTGCACGCCGAGGTCGATCACCTCGAAGCCGGCCCCCTCGAACATGATGTTGACCAGGTTCTTGCCGATGTCGTGCACGTCGCCCTTGACCGTGCCCATGACGATCTTCCCGATCGTCTGGGCGCCGGTCTCGGCCAGCAGCGGGCGGAGGATCTCCAGCGCACCCGCCATCGCCTTGCCCGCGATCAGCATCTCGGGGACGAAGAAGTCGCCGCGCTCGAACCTGGCGCCGACCTCCTCCAGCGACGGGATCAGCGCCTCGTACAGCAGCGTCTCCGGGCCGAGGCCCATGTCGAGGCCGGCCCGGGTCAGCTCGAGCACCGACGGGGCGTTGCCGACCAGGGTGTCGTCGTAGAGCTGCTTGAGTAGCTCCTCCCGCGTCACGCGGCACCTTCTTTCTGCGACTGGCGTCGGTCTCGTTCTGGCTGGTGCCCGAGCACCACGGACAGCGCGCTGGCCTCGGCCACGCACCGCGCCGCGACCTCGGCGATCCGGGCCGGGGTCAGCCGGGTGCTCGGCCCGGACACCGACAGCGCGGCCACCACGGCCGCCCCGTCGCGGAACACCGGCGCGGCCACCGCGGCCAGGCCGGGCTCGAGTTCCTCACTGGTCACCGCGTAGCCGCGGCGGCGCACCTCGGCCAGGTCCGCCTGCAGGGCCTCGCGGCTGGTGATCGTGCGGCGGGTGCGGCGGGCCAGGTGGCCAGCGGGCAGGGTGGCGCCGCCGTAGGCCAGCAGCACCTTGCCCAGCGCCGCGCAGTGCAGCGGCACCAGCTGGCCCACCCAGTTGGTCCCGCCGATCAGGTAGGTGCTGTCCACCTGCGCGATCTGCTCCACCATGCCGCGGCTGGCCACGCCCAGGTTGATGGTCTCGCCGGTGGCGTCGCCGAGCCGGTCGAGGAACGGCTGGGCCACGCTGACCAGGTCGGCCTCGGCCCCGCCGCGCCAGGCGTAGGAGATGAACACCTCACCGGGCCGGAACCGGCCGCGGCCGTCCCGCTGCACCAGCCCGTTGCGCTCCAGCGCCATCAGCAGCCGGGACGTGGTGCTCTTGGCCAGCCCCGACGCGGCCGTCAGCTCGGTGAACGTGACCGGGTCGGGTCCCTGCACCACGCGAATGAGCAGCTGAGCTGCGCGATCCACGGCCTGGGTTCCGTTCGGGCTGGTCACTGCCACACCTTCATCCAGAGTTCCATGTTACGGAACTATGTTCTACCATGTGATCCTAAGTTCGGCCTTGCGCCGGGTCAAGCGAGCGCCCTTGTTAGCCAGCCTCGTGGTTAGCTAGCACCGTTTACGTGGGACCAGAGGTGGCCATGTTCCGCAACCGCATGCCGCACTACGAGATCCTCTCCCCGGATGCGATCAACGTCCTCGACGCCGGGTGGCGCCGCATCGTCTCCGAGATCGGCGTGCAGTTCGCCAAGCCAGAGGCCGTGGAGCTGTTCCGCAAGGCCGGGCAGAAGATCGACGGCGACGTGGTGAAGCTCGACCCCGAGTTCGTCCTCGAGCAGGTGGCGAGAGCACCACGCGAATTTGACGTTCAGGCCCGAAATCCCGCGAACAGCGTGCACATTGGCGGGGACGAGATGGTGTTCGGCGCGGTCTACGGGTGTCCGTTCGTCCGCGAGGGCGACGTGCGGCGGGACGCCACGCTGGACGACTTCCGGCGCCTGGCCATGCTGGCCCAGTCGTTCCCCGAGCTCGACTCCGCCGGGGGCGTGATCTGCGAGCCGAACGACGCCCCGCTCGACTCCCGGCACCTGGACATGATCTACGCGCTGCAGACCGTGACCGACAAGGTCTACATGGGCAACGTGGTGTCCGGCCCGAACGCGGCCGACACGATCGCGATGACCGAGATTCTGTTCGGCGGGCGCAGCGCGATCGAGCAGACCCCGGCCACGATCTCGCTCATCAACTGCAACTCGCCGCTGCGCTGGGACGACCGGATGCTGGACGCGCAGTTCGAGTACTGCGCCGCGAACCAGCCGGTAGTGCTCACGCCGTTCCTGCTCATGGGCGCGATGTCGCCGGTCGCGATCCCGGCCGCGCTGGTGCAGCAGCTGGCCGAGGCGCTGTCCGGCATCGCGCTGGCCCAGCTGATCAGGCCCGGCTGCCCGGTGATCTTCGGCTCGTTCCTGTCCAACATCGACATGCAGTCGGGCTCGCCGAGCTTCGGGACCCCCGAGTCCGGCCTCGGCCTGCTCTGCACCGGGCAGCTGGCCCGGCACTACGGGCTGCCGTTCCGCACCGGGGGCGGGCTGAACTCCAGCCAGACCTGCGACGCGCAGGCCGCGTACGAGTCGCTGATGACCCTGCTGCCCACGTTCCTGGCCGGCACCAACTTCGTGATGCACGCGGCGGGCTGGCTGGAGGGCGGGCTTGTCTCCTGCTTCGAGAAGTTCATCGTCGACATCGAGCTGCTGCGGATGCTGCGGGTCGAGTTCACGCCGCTGGAGATCGACGAGGAGTCGCTGGCGTTCGGCGCGCACGAGGAGGTCGGGCACGGCGGGCACTTCCTCGGCGCGCAGCACACCATGGAGCGGTTCCGGACCTGCTTCTACCGGCCGCTGCTGTCGTCGACCGCGAACTACGAGCGCTGGCTGAAGCTGGGCGGCAAGGACGCGACGGCGCGGGCGTCGGAGATCTGCGCCAAGACGCTCGAGGAGTACCAGCCGCCGCCGCTGGATGACGCGATCCGGGCCGAGCTCGAGGAGTACGTGACCCGCCGCCGCGCCGAGCTCGGCGACTAGCGCGCCCCGCCCGCCCGCGGCGCGCCCCACGCGCCCGCCAGCTCCCGCACACCTCAGAGCGCCCGCCAGCGCGCGGCACGCTCCCGTGCGCCCGCCAGCCCGCCCGCGGCGCGCTCCCATGCGCGCCGCCCGCCCCACGCGCCCCAGTCTCCATGATCCATGTGAGTTTGCTGTAGTCAGGTGTACAGCAAACTCACATCGATCACGCCGCCGCCGCTGCGCCATCATGGGAATGACGCAGGAGGGAGGGCGCCGTGGCGCTCCTGGACGAGATCCTGGCCGACCTGGCCGCCGAGGGCGACGACCTGGACCGGCTGGTGGCCGGGCTCGAGCCAGACCAGTGGCGGCTGGCCACACCCGCGCCGGGGTGGACCATCGCCCACCAGATCGGGCACCTGGCCTCCGCCGACCAGCTCGCCGTGCTGGCCGCGACCGACGCCGCCGCGTTCCTTGAGGTCCGGGCCGGGCTGACCCAGGACTTCGACGCGAACGTGGACGCCGGCGCGGCCGAGTTCGCCGCCGATCCGCCGGACCGTCTGCTCACGCGCTGGCGCGACGGCCGCTCCGGCCTGCGGGCCGCGCTCGCCGCGGTGCCGGCGGGGGAGCGGGTGCCGTGGATCGTGGCGCCGATTGCGCCTGCGACCCTGGCCAGCACCCGGCTGATGGAGCTGTTCGCCCACGGGCAGGACGTCCGCGACGCGCTCGGCGCCGGGCGGCCGGATACCGGCCGGATCGCGCACGTGGCCCGGCTGGGCGTCAGGACCAGGGACTTCGCGTTCGCCGCGCACGGCGAGACCCCGCCGGCCGCGGAGTTCCGGATCGAGCTGACCGCGCCGGACGGTGAGGTCTGGGCGTGGGGGCCAGAGGACGCCGCCCAGGGCGTGACCGGCCCGGCGCTGGATTTCTGCCTGCTGGTCACGCAGCGCCGGCACCGCGACGACCTCCGGCTGGTGGCCCGCGGGCCAGATGCCGACCACTGGCTGAGCATCGCGCAGGTCTACGCGGGGCCGCCGGGGCCCGGCCGGGCACCCCTGCACGCGGGCGGCGGGACCGGGCTGGGCGGGGATCAGGACCGACCGCCGGCCGGCGACCCAGGCTGACGGCAGGGGCGGATGAGACCAGGGGGACGTTTGTGGCAAAAGGTTTCTGATGCGGCCGACGGCGGACCCCGCCGCCCAGTATCTTGACCACCAAGCGCAGCAACAAAGACGTGCCGCGTAGCTGATGTCAGGGGTACTCCCTGGCGATACCCGGGCCCAGGAACGGCGCCTCCGCTCCTGGGCCCGGGTTTTTCCGTCCTGGTGGCCCGCGGGCGGCGGCTCCGAGGGGTCTCGCGGTCGCGTGGTGTGAGCCCGCCGCGACAGACAGCGAATCGCTCGCCGGTTACCCACTGAGACCGCAGGATTACCTGGTCAGCGGGGGAATCGCGGTGGCCCGCGAGGGGTACGATCCTGCTCCGGAACCCCCTTTCACTGTGAACTGCCCCGCCTTGGCAAGGAGGCCTGTGGTCGACTGGGCAGCATTACAGGATCTGATCGACCGGCGTGACGAGACCGCGGTCGCCTCGGTTCCGCGTGGCCTGGACCCGGAGCAGCGGGCCGCGCTGCGCTGGGCCGCCGAGCGGGGGCCAGGCGGCATCGGGGTGGCCGAGGAAATCCGCCGCGACCCGCGACTGGCCGGGCTGGTCCCGACGCTCTTCGAGCTGGACGGGGTGGTGGCCTGGTTTGACACGCCGCGCTCCCGCAATGGCGACGGCTGGCCCACGGCCCTGGCGGTGCTGGCCGCCGAGGGGCTGATCGACCGGGGGACGCTGCTCCGCTCCTGCCTGGCCGCGCTGGGGCGCGGCGGCCGGCGCGGGGTGACCCGCGGGCTGCTCCGGCTGCACGACGAGCTGGCCCCCACCCTGGGCGAGGTCCGCTCCCACGAGCGGGACTACCTGGCGCTGCTGTCCGGCACCCGGTCCACCGTGGCCGGCATGGCGCAGCGCCAGCTGCGCCGCCTCGACGAGGCGGACATGCTGCCCGCCGAGATCCTGTGCCAGGCCAGCGCGGCCGTGCTGCCGCGGACCGAGAAGACGCTGGTCCGGGCCCAGCTCGACTGGCTCAACGCGGCGGCCAGGCGCGACCCCGGCCACGCCGGCGACCTGGTGCTGGCCATGACCGCGGCGTTCGGCCAGCAGCCGGCCGACCTGCAGGCCCGGGCGCTGACCCTGATGCTGCGGCACGTCCCCGACCTTGACGCGGCCACCCGGGCCAGGCTCGCGGACGCCGCGGGCGCGCTGCCCGATGAGCTGCGCGCCCGCGCCAGCGGCTCGTTCGGCGCGCATTTAGCCCGCCGCGGTGTCACCCCGCTCCGGCCCGCCCCGTGATCGGTCACGTGTTGGAGTAGACCCGCTCCGGGATCACCATGACCACGGCCCGGCGTTCATCGGCCATCACGGCGTCGTAGGTGGGCCAGTCGTCGTGGGTTCCGCCCGCCGCGGTGAAGACATCCCGCAGCAGCAGCCGCAGCGCCTCGGCGTCGCCGACGCCCGGGTGATGGTCCGCCGGGCCGGCCAGCTCGACCGTCCCCTCGGCGGCGGCCCACTCCCAGCCCGCCCGGACCACGACGGTCGCGCGCGGCCGGGCCCGCAGGTTGGCCAGCTTGGCGGTGGTTCCCCGGGTGGTGAACGCGACCATGGGCGAGCCGGTTACCGGGTGACCGAGAACTCCCGCGTTGACCACGGTGGACTGGATCGTGTTGTCATATCGCAGCGTGGACACCACGCAGAGCCCATGATCCCGGTGCACGAGCGTGGCGAAGTCGTTGACGTCGGTCATTCTGGGAGCCTAGCCTCGCCAGCCGCCCGCCGTGACCCGCCCCACACGCGGCCCGGCCGTCTCACTTGCACAATAAACATCTCCTGGCACTTGGGCGGTATAACTTCTGAACATTGGCTGACTCTCACCTCTTGGAATAGCGGTTTGCGCATCGTAAAATCAAACGACTTGCCGCCTTCTGCGAGAGCTCATGACCGTCTTACCTGGGCCATTAACGAGCTATCTGAAACTCGCGGCCACCCCCCGGGCTGTCTCGTATGCCAGACAGCATACAAAGCAGGAAATCCTGGAATGGGACCTTCCTGAGTTGGCCGATACTGCCGAGCTGCTGGTGTCGGAGCTCGTGACCAACGCGGTCAAGGCCACGCGGCAGCCCCAGGACCAGGGACCTTCCTGGGAGCACCCGTCCGTTCTGGTGTGGCTGAGCTCGGAGCAGGGCGCGGTACTAATCCGGGTTTGGGACAACAACAGCCAGATGCCGTCCCGCCAGGACGCCGGCCCGCTCGCGGAAGCCGGCCGGGGTGTAGCGCTTGTCGCCGCTCTCGCCAGCGACTGGGGCGCCTACAGAAAGCTGCTCGGGAAAGTCACCTGGTGCTTGCTGGGATTAAAATCTAACGGCACGGTAATGAAAGACGAAAGAAAGGACCGGCTAGCCGCCGTAATGGGCGCGCGTTATCGCCGGCCCGGGCCATCTAGTCCCTGGTTCACGCGCGCTTCCGCGATCGGCCGCCGGGGCCAGCGGGAGTCAGCCGCCGAACTCTGACCGCAGCCGCGCGGCCGCCTCGGTCATCGCGGCCAGCTTGCCGGACGCGACGTCACGGGGCAGGTACTTCATGCCGCAGTCCGGGGCGAGCACCAGCCGCTCGGCGGGCACGTAGGCCAGCGCCTTCCTGGCCCGGGCCAGCACCTGATCGGGCGTCTCCGGGGTGAGATCGTTCAGGTCCAGCACGCCCAGGATGATCGTCTTGCCGTCCAGCGTGGTGAGCACCGAGCAGTCCAGGCCAGACTGAGCGGTCTCGATGGACACCTGGTCGGCGTGGCTCCCGGCGAGCTCGGGCAGGAACGAGTAGCCGGCCGGGCGGTCATGGATGATGGCCGCGTACCCGAAGCAGACGTGCACGGCGGTGGTGCCGGCCGCGCCCTCGAGGGCCCGGTTCACCACCGCCACCCCGTAGCCGCGGGCCTCGTCCGGCCGGGCCTGCAGGTAGGGCTCGTCCAGCTGGACGATGTCGGCGCCGGCCGCGAACAGGTCGCGGACCTCCTCGTTGACCGCCTCGGCGTAGCCGAACGCCGCCGCCTCCCGGTCCGGGTAATAGTCGTTCTGGGCCTGCTGGGCCATCGTGAACGGGCCGGGCACGGTGACCTTGACCGTCCGGTCGGTGTGCGCGCGGAGGAACGCCAGGTCGTCGACCTGGACCGGATGGCGCCGCCGGATCGGCCCGACGATCCTCGGCACCGGGTTCGGGTGCCCGCTGCGGTCCAGGGCGGTGCCCGGGTTGTCGATATCCACGCCGTCCAGCGCCGTGGCGAACCGGTTGGAATAGCTCTCGCGGCGGATCTCACCGTCGGTGACGATGTCCAGGCCCGCGTCCTCCTGGCTCCTGATCGCGAGCAGCGTGGCGTCCTGCTGGGCCTCCTCCAGGTAGGCGGGGTCCACCCGCCACAGCTCGCGGGCCCTGACCCGGGGCGGGAACCGGCCGGCCAGCCGCTCCCGGTCGATCAGCCAGTCCGGCTGCGGGTAGCTGCCAACGAGCGACGTGGGGAACAGCATCTCTGCCTCCGTTGCGCGCAGCGTGACGACAGGGGCCGCCGGGCGTCTGCTCACAATAAGGCGCCGGTGCCGGC
>Ga0070714_100003381_pt1 | contig 11890 bp, 8 predicted proteins | sample LARL83metaG_FD_65450 | JGI IMG/M metagenome (GOLD analysis project Ga0070714, IMG submission 65450) | Corn, switchgrass and miscanthus rhizosphere microbial communities from Kellogg Biological Station, Michigan, USA - LAR L8-3 metaG | ecosystem: Host-associated > Plants > Roots > Rhizosphere ... | reverse complement strand
TATCCATGATCACCAGCTTGACCATGTCCACCTGGCGCAGGGTGCGATACATCGCCACCAATTCGTTCCAGATGGTGAGCAGGTATTCATGGTTGCGGATGCTGTACAGCGCGGTCATCTGCGGGACCGGCTCCAGGCGCTCCTGGTCGTGGGCGAAGTCCGCATTCGAGAGCGCCGCGCCATGGTTGGATTGACAGACCGCATCGTCCTGGAAGTAGCGGCGGCCTAAGGTACTGACGATCTGGTCGATGTCCAGCAGATGCGTGTTGTCGTATTTTTTCAGTTCTTCCGCCAGCGCCTCGTTGAGCTTCTCGACGAAGTAAACGAAGTTACGCAGGTCGTAACGCGGCAGCAGCCGCCCCATGGGGTTCTGCTGCGGCACCAGGAAGTTGCAGACGAAAGTCAGCATGCCGTGATCTGTGTTCCAGCGCATGGCGGAGGCGAGGAACTGGGAGAGACGCTGCTTGGCATCCTCCAGCAGCTTCTCGTAGGCGGCGACATCCTGGTAATCGAGGCGGAAGAAAGTGTGATCGGGCAACACGCTGCGGATCGGCAGCTGCACCACCTGGAAGTCGTAGTCCTCGACCGGCTGCGGCGGACGCTCGGCGAGTTGGGCATAGTTGTTGAACAGGATGTAATCGGCCGGGCAACCGGTCTCGGCGGTCTTGAAGGCGGCGGGCCACCCCGATGCCAGGCAGGAGCCGATGACGACGATGCGTCTCGGCTGCAGCGGCGTGACGCTCAGGTCCGGCGGACAACGGAACACCCGGTCATGGATCTTCACGTCCGGCGCTTTGGGCTTCAGGGCTCTGATGGCTGTCTCCGTGACGCTAAAGCGGCTCGCGAGGGGGGATGAGGGTAGCACCCACCGCCGGGAGTGTGAAGAGTCGAATCCTTTGCTGTCTCCCACCGGCGACGGCGTGTAAAATCCTGGTATGAACCGCGGCCGGCGGCCACCGCGGCCCGGTCCGCTGCTCGATCCGGCCCACGCCAACCGCGTCAGAGATGTGCCCGGCCGGGTCCATGACAGGGCTCCGTCGCAGCGCGTCCGGACCGGCAACTGGGAGCAATACATGCAGGATCGTCTACCGGGGTGGCTCAAGGCGAGCCGGATCTTCCTCGGCAAGCTTGTGTGGTTGGTGCGGATGCCGGGCGCCATAGGAGCATATCTCGCGCTGCCGCGCATCAATGCCGCCGCCCGTGGCCCCTTGCCCCAGGAGGCGAGCCGTTGGTACTCGAAGAGCGCTCCGGACGCCGGCGGCCTCGCCTGGCGGCGCTTGCGCCATGCCTATTTCGTGCCCTACGTGCGCCCGGTCTTCAAGCTGGCGAAAGGGGAGCCGGTCTTCGCCATCGGTTCCTGCTTCGCACGCGGCATCGAGAAGGTGCTGATGAAGCGTGGTTTCCAGGTGGTGAGCGCCGCCGCCGACTTCGAACATCTCCAGCCATCGAACCGAGACGTGACGCCGCTGGGGTTCACCAACAAATACACCACCTATTCGATGCTGAACGAATTGCGCTGGGCGCTCGAGCCCGCGGCGAAATTCCCCGAGGATAGCCTTGTGGACGTGGATGGGCAGCACTGCATCGATCCGCACATCAATCCCACCTTGAAGCTCACCGACCGTGCGGGCACGCTCGAGCGCCGCCGCATCATGGGCGAGGTCAACGCCCGCATCCGTGGTTGCCGCGTGGTGTTCATGACCCTGGGGCTGGTCGAAGTATGGTATGACACGCAGGCCAAGGTCCATCTCAACACCACCCCCAGCCGCGAGATGCTGCAGCGTTACCCGGGACGCTACGAGTTCGCGGTCTCGAACTATATCCAGAATCTGGAGAACATGCAGCGGCTGCACGCGTTGCTCGCAAAGTACGGGCATCCGCAGCTGCAGATCGTGGTCACCACCTCGCCGGTGCCGCTGAACGCGACCTTCAGCGGTCAGGACATCGTCACGGCCAACACTTACTCCAAGTCCACGTTGCGCGCCGTGACCCAGGACTTCGCGGCGGCGCATGACAACGTGCAGTACTTCCCGAGCTACGAGATCGTCATGAATTCGGCGCGGTCGACCTCCTGGGAGCGCGACCTGCGTCACGTGCGCGGCACCATGACCAACCACGTCATGAACGTGTTCATGCGCAACTTCGTCGAGGACTGAGCGTGTCTGCAGCCGCAGTCACCGCCGTCACCGTCAACTACAATGCCGGCCCGCTGCTGCGCGGCCTGCTGGATTCGCTCGCCGGACAGCCAGGACTGGTGCGCACCGTGGTGGTGGACAATGCCTCCACTGACGGCAGCCTGGACTTCCTCGACGCTCCGCACCCGGGGGTGACCGTGGTGCGCAACCCGTCGAACCGCGGCTTCGGCGCCGCCTGCAACCAGGGCGCCGCCGCCGCCTCAGGCCGCTATCTCTTGTTCATCAATCCGGACTGCCGCATGCCGGTGGACGCTCTCGCGCGCCTGACCGCTGTATTGGAAGCGCATCCGGAAGTGGGCATGGCGGGGCCGCTGGTGCTGAACCGCGATGGCAGCGAGCAGCGCGGCTGCCGCCGCCATCTGCCGGACCCGAAACGGGCCTTGATGCGGGTGCTGGGCATGCACAAGCCGGACGCCCAGGGCAGGGTGGCCGGCTTCGATCTCACCGGTACGTCGTTGCCCGAAGGCCCTGCGCCGGTGGAGGCGGTGTCCGGCGCATGCCTGCTCATCCGCCGGGATCTCTTTGAGCGACTCGGCGGCTGGGACGCGGAGTACTTCTTGCATTGCGAGGATCTCGACCTTTGCATGCGGGTGCAACGCGCCGGCGCCGGTGTGCTGTTCGTACCGGACGTGAGTGTGAGCCACGTGCAGGGGGCATCCAGCCGCGGCCGGCCGGTGTTCGTCCTCTGGCACAAGCACCTCGGCATGTGGCGGTACTACCGGAAATTCCTCCGCGCGACGAGTCCCGGGTGGCTCACGGCGCTGGTGTACATCGGCATCCATGCGCGCTTCCTGCTCCTGGTGCCGGGCGCCTGGCTTTCGCGCTTGCGCCGGGCATGACGCGGGTCCTGGTCACGGGCGGCAGCAGCGTGGTGGGAGACTACCTCCTGCCGCGGCTCGCCGCCGCCGGTCATGGCTGCACGGTGTTGAGCCGCGCCGTACGCGATGAGGTCGGCTGGCGGCGCGTGGATGTGGCGCGCGAGCGTGTATGGGATGCCTCGCTGGAGGGCACTGCGGCCTTGATCCATCTCGCGCCCCTGACCTTGATGCCGCGTGTCCTGCGGGAAGCGCCCGCTTCCCTGCGGTGTGTGGTCGCCATCGGCACCACCAGCGTCTATACCAAGGGCGATTCCCGCTCGGCGAAGGATCGCGAGCTGGTTCGACAGCAGCGCGCGGCGGAACAGGCCTTGACGGAGTTCTGCGCCACCCGCGGCATCATATATACCCTGTTCCGGCCGACCTTGGTCTACGATGGCCTGCGCGACAAGAACATCGCGCGCATCGCACGCCTGATCCGCGCCGTGGGGTTCTTTCCGGTGGCGGCGCCGGGCAAGGGCTTGCGTCAGCCACTGCATGCGGACGACCTGGCCGCCGCTTGCGTCGCGGCCTTGGGAGCGCGCGCATCCCACGCTTACGAACTGGGTGGCGGCGAGGTCTTGAGCTATCGCGCCATGCTGGAACGGATCTTCCAGGCCTTGGGGAGACGGCCGCGGGTGTTGCCGCTGCCGGTGAGTTTATATCGCGCTTCCATCGCGGCGGCGCGGATATTGCCGCGTTATCGCGGTCTCACGCCGGCAGTGGCGGATCGCATGAACCAGGACATGGTGTTCGATTCCAGCGCCGCGATGCGGGACTTCGGCCTGAAGCCGCGGGCTTTCGCGCCTGGAGTGCCGGCATGATGCTGTCGGGAGCGGCAGCGTTCTTGTTGAGCGCCGCACTGAGTGCCGTGCTCAGCCGCTACCGCGGGCGCTACGCGCTGCTGGATCACCCCAATGCACGCTCCTTGCATTCAGGTGCGAGGCCACGTTCTGGAGGGGTCGGCATCCTTGCCGGGCTCGCGGCGGGCGCCGCATTGATGCCGGTGGGGTTGATCCCGAACGCGGCTTGGGTAGGGGGGGCGTTGGCGTTGGTGGCGGCAGTATCCTTCGCCGATGACCTGCGGCATCAGCCTGCCTCGTTGCGTCTTTGCATGCATGTGCTCGCGGCATCGTTGTTGGTGTTCGGCGGCGGTTATCGCCTTTGCGTGCTGCATCCACTGCCAGGTCTGGCGCTCCAGGCCCCGTCATGGGTCTACCTGGGTTTGAGCGTGTTGTTGATCACCTGGCTCATCAATCTCTACAACTTCATGGATGGAATGGATGGTCTTGCCGGCGGCATGGCGGCCATAGGTTTCGGCACGCTCGCATTGTTGGGATGGCTTGCTCATGAACAGGTGTACGCCTTCTCCGCTTTATTGGTGGCGCTTTCGGCCGCGGGATTTCTGGTGTTCAACTTCCCGCCGGCACGCATCTTCATGGGTGACGTGGGTTCCGGCAGCCTGGGTCTGTTGGTGGCATTCTTCATCCTGTGGGCCGACCGCGACGGGATCTTCCCGCTGTGGCTGGGCCTCATGGTGTTCTCGCCGTTCCTGGTGGATGCCACCTGGACCGTGGTGCGCCGCGCCCTGCAAGGTAAGAGGCCTTGGCAGGCCCATCGGGAGCATTTCTATCAGCGCCTGGTGGGCGCAGGCTGGAGCCATCGGCGCACGACGCTTTGGGCCTATATCCTTATGTTAAAATGTAGCTTGTTTGCAGTGCTGGCAATTTGCTTCACTGCATCAGGAGTTCAGGGACTCCTGCTGGGGTGGCTCACGCTCACGTACTTGTCGCTCATCGCCGGCGTCAACGTGATCGAGCGAAAGCCGATGTCTACCTAGAGGTATCGCATCTACATGGACGCTAGACGGGACGGGTGGCTGTTGTTACGCAGCCGTTGGACGGTGTTTCTCCACGATCTGCTGTGGATACCCGTGGCGGTGCTGCTCGCTTACTGGGTCCGCTTCAACCTCACTCCGATCCCGCATCTCTATTTCACGGGCATGTTGCTCATCATGTCCCTGGCGGTGCCGTTCCACACCATGACGCTGTGGTTGTTCGGCTGTTATCGCGGGATCTGGCGCTACGCCTCCGTGCCGGACCTGATGCGCATCATCAAGTCCGTGGTGCTGGGCGCGATCGCGACCTTCGCCGGAGCGTTCCTGTTGGCTCGCCTGCAGGGCGTGCCGCGTTCGGTGCTGCTGCTGTATCCGATCCTGCTGGCGCTGGGTCTGGGCTCCAGCCGCATGTTGTACCGTGTCCTCAAGGACCGCTGGATCAACTTCGGTGAGGAGACCACGGCACGCGCGCTCGTCGTCGGCGCCGGCCGCGCGGGCGAACTGCTGATCCGCGACCTGCGCCGTCACGGTCCATTCCTGCCGGTGGGCCTGGTGGACGACGCCGCCGACAAGCAAGGCCACGAGGTGCAAGGCGTGCGCGTGCGCGGGCGCCTGGACGACATCGCGCGGCTGGTGCGCGCCTACGACGTGAACATCGTGCTCATCGCCATGCCTTCAGCTTCGCGCCAGACCATGGACCGGGTGGTGCAGGTCTGCAACGAGGTGAAGGTGCCATGCCGCACCTTGCCGGCCTTGAGCGAACTCGCCGACGGACAGGTCGAGGTCTCGCGCCTGCGTCCGGTCACGGTGGAGGACCTCCTGGGCCGCGATCCCGTGGTGCTGGACTCACGCGCCATCTCCGACTTCCTGCGCGGCAAGCGCGTGCTGGTGACCGGCGGGGGCGGCTCCATCGGCGCCGAGCTCTGCCGCCAGATCGCGCGCCACGATCCCGCCATGCTGGTGGTGATGGATAACAGCGAATACAACCTGTACTGCATCGACCAGGAATTGGCGGCGGCATCGCCATCGCTGATGTTCACCAGTGCGCTGGGCAACGTGCAGGACGAGGCGGCGGTGGAGACCTTGTTCGCCCAGATGAAGCCCGAGATCATCTTCCACGCAGCAGCCTACAAACACGTGCCCATCGTCGAGGAGAACGTGGCGGAGGGCATCCGCAACAACATCTTCGGCACCCGCGTGGTGGCGGATGCGGCGTTGCGACACCGCGCCGACAAGTTCGTGCTAATCTCCACCGACAAGACCGTGAACCCCACCAACGTCATGGGGACCACCAAGCGCGTCGCCGAACTCTATTGCCAGGCCCTGAACCGGGATGAGAGTACGCACTTCGTGACCACCCGGTTTGGCAACGTGCTGGCGTCCAACGGTTCGGTGGTGCCGCTATTCGAGAGGCAGATCGCCGCCGGCGGACCGGTCACGGTCACCGATCCCGACATCACCCGTTACTTCATGACCATCCACGAGGCGGCGAGCCTGATCATGCAGGCCGGCGCCATCGGGCGCGGCGGCGAGATCTTCGTGCTCGACATGGGCGAGCCGGTGCGCATCCGCGACCTCGCCGAGAAACTGATCCAGCTCTCCGGCCTCAAGCCCCATCAAGATATCCAGATCGTGTACACGGGCTTGCGGCCCGGCGAGAAGATGCACGAGGAGCTGTTCTACACCCGCGAGGAGCTGCAGGGCACCACCCACCCGAAGCTGCTGCTGGCGAGCGCCGTGCCGGCCGCGTTGCCGGCCTTGCGCGCCGAGATCGACGGGTTGCGCGAGGTGGTGGCCGATCCGGAGCGGGCCAAGGCGGCGCTCAGGGCCCTAGTGCCGGAATTCACCCCCCAGGAGCAGATCCCAGGCCGCGTGCCGTTGCGCCTGGTCAAATGACCGACCGCTCCGACGGGGCGGTTATAATCTGCGCTTATTCAAAACCGATGCCGCGTCTCAGGTCGGGCCGCGCGGCAGCCTTCCACCTATGACACCCACCCTCGATCTCGCGGCGCGTCTCGCCGCTTCCTTCAAGGCCTACGACATCCGTGGCCGCGTGCCCGAGGAACTGGATGCCGATATCGCCTACGCCATCGGCCGAGCCTTCGTGGAACTCACGCGTCCCAAGCAGGTGGCAGTGGGGCAGGACGTGCGCCTGTCGAGCCCCGAACTCGCGGCAGCCGTATCGCGCGGCATCATGGAAGCAGGCGCCGATGTGCTGGACATCGGCCTGTGCGGCACCGAGCAGGTGTATCACGCCACTTTCAGCCGCAACCTGGGTGGCGGCATCATGGTCACCGCCAGCCATAATCCGATGGGCTACAACGGCATGAAGCTGGTGCGCGAGGATGCGAAGCCCGTGAGCGGTGACAGCGGCCTGAAGGAGGTGCAGGCCCGGGTCGCTTCGCGGCCGGAATGGCGCGCGCCGCTGCGACGCGGACGTCTGGAGACTGTGGATCTGAAGCGAGACTACGTGCGCCATCTGCTGGGGTATATCGATCTCGCGAAGCTAAAGCCGCTGACCCTCGTCACCAACGCCGGGAACGGTTGTGCGGGCCCGGTGCTGGACGCGCTGGAGCAGGAGCTGCCGTTCAAGTTCGTGAAGCTGCAACAGGAACCTGACGGGCGTTTCCCCAATGGCATCCCCAACCCGTTACTGCCGGAGAACCGCGCGGTCACCGCCGCGGCAGTGCGCAAGCACAAGGCCGACTTGGGGCTGGCCTGGGACGGCGACTTCGACCGCTGCTTCTTCTTCGACGGCGAGGGCGAATTCGTCGAGGGCTACTACCTGGTCGGACTGCTGGCGCGTACCCTGCTGGCGCGGCACAAGGGCGCCAAGGTGGTGCACGATCCGCGCCTGACCTGGAGCACCATCGAGACGGTGAAAGCCGCCGGCGGTGTGCCGGTGTTGAGCAAGACCGGTCATGCTTTCATCAAGGAACGCATGCGTCGCGAGGACGCGCTCTACGGCGGCGAGATGAGCGCGCACCATTACTTCCGCGACTTCCGTTACTGCGACAGCGGCATGATCCCCTGGCTGCTGGTGGCGCAGCTCATCAGCGTCAGCGGCCAGAGCCTGAAGCAGCTGGTGGCGGCGCAGCAGGCGGCCTTCCCGGTGAGCGGCGAGATCAACCGCGTGGTGGCGGATCCGGACCGGGTGATCGCCGCGGTGGAAGCGAAGTATCTGTCCAATGCCACCCACATGGACCAGGTGGACGGCCTAAGCCTCGAATATCCGGACTGGCGCTTCAACCTGCGCAAGTCCAATACCGAACCGATCCTGCGTCTCAACGTGGAAGCGCGCGGCGATGCGGCGCTCATGGCGACGCGCACCGCCGAATTGCTCGGGCTGATCGACAGCGTGGGCGCGGCGCCCCAAGCGGCCCGCGCATGATGCTGCCGATCATCATCTCCGGCGGCGCCGGCACCCGGCTCTGGCCCGTGTCCCGCGAGTCGCGGCCCAAGCCCTTCATGCACATGAAGGACGGCGCCACGCTGTTGCAGAGCACCCTGGCGCGTTCCGCCGCGCTGCCGGGCGTGAGCGAGATCGTGGTGGTCACCAACCGCGATCACCATTTCCAGAGCCGCGAGCAGATCGAGACCATGGATGGCGCGCTGGGCGCCGCGAAAGTCTCTTTCCTGCTGGAACCCCAGGGCCGCAATACCACCGCCGCCATCGCCATGAGCGCCTTCATGGCCGTGGAACGCCACGGCGGCGCCGCGCTGCTCCTGGTGCTGCCGGCCGACCATCTGGTGGAGGACCGCCAGGCCTTCGCGAAAGCAGTGGCCGCTGCGGTGCCGGAAGCGGAACGCGGCAACTTCGTCACCTTCGGCATCGTGCCCACCGGTCCGGAGACGGGCTACGGCTACATCCAGTGCGCAGGCTCCTGGACCCAGGATCAGGCCGGAGCCGTGAAGCGCTTCGTGGAGAAGCCGGACCTGGAGCGGGCCAAGACTTTCCTTGCCTCCGGCGATCATCTGTGGAATTCAGGCATGTTCTGTTTCCGCGCCGACGCCATCCTCGCGGCCATCCAGCGCTTTGCGCCGGACATCTACCAGATCACCCAGCGATCGTGGCGGCTGAGCGCCGATGCGGCGACCGACAAGGATGCGGTGCAGATCGAGTCGGAGCTGTTCCCCCGCACCCCCGCCATCTCCATCGATTATGCGGTGATGGAGAAGGCCGACAACGTCAAGGTGGTGCCGAGCGCCTTCGGCTGGAGCGACATCGGCTCCTGGCGTTCCATCAGCGAACTGGTGGAGCCGGATGCCCAGGGCAACAAGGTCGTCGGCGAGGCGGTGCTGGTGGACTCCGGAAACAACTACGTGCAGGCCGACGCTGGCCGCGTCATCGCCACCGTCGGCGTGCAGGATCTCGTGATCGTAGACACGCCGGACGCCCTGCTGGTTAGCCACCGGGACCGCACCCAGTCGGTGAAGGACGTCGTCGATCATCTGCGCAAGAGCGGCCACCAGTCCACGAAGTTGCACCGCACCGTGCATCGGCCCTGGGGCACCTACACGGTGGTGGAAGAAGGCCCGCACTACAAGATGAAGCGCATCGTGGTGAAGCCGCAGGCTTCCCTGTCGCTGCAGATGCACGCGCACCGTAGCGAGCATTGGGTGGTGATCTCGGGCACGGCCGAGATCGTCAACGGCGACAAGACCCTGCGCCTGGAACACGACCAGTCCACCTACATCCCCGCCGGGCATAAACATCGGCTGAGCAACCCCGGCCGGGAGGATCTCGTCATCATCGAGGTCCAGACCGGCGCGTACCTGGGCGAGGATGATATCGTGCGTTTCGAAGACATCTATGGGCGCTGAGATGCACAAGCGCGTCCACATCAAGACCTTCGGCTGCCAGATGAACGAGTACGACTCGGGCAAGATGCTGGAGGTGCTGGCGGCGGCCGAGGGTTATCAGCCCACCGAGGATCCTGCCGAAGCGGACCTGCTGCTGCTGAATACCTGCTCGGTGCGGGAGAAAGCCCAGGAGAAGGTGTTCAGCCAACTCGGGCTCTGGAAGCCCTTCAAGCAGGCGCGGCCGGACGTAGTGATCGGCGTGGGCGGCTGCGTGGCGAGCCAGGAGGGGGGCGGCATCGTGAAGCGTGCGCCCCATGTGGACCTGGTGTTCGGCCCCCAGACCCTGCACCGCTTGCCGCAGATGCTCGCCGAGACGCGCCGCACCGCGCGTCCGGTCGTGGACGTGTCTTTCCCGGAGATCGAGAAGTTCGACAGGTTGCCGCCGCCCCGCGCGGAGGGCGCCAGCGCCTTCGTCTCCGTCATGGAAGGCTGCAGCAAGTACTGCAGCTTCTGCGTGGTGCCCTATACCCGCGGCGAAGAAGTGAGCCGCTCCTTCGACAGCGTGCTGGCGGAAGTGGCGGAACTGGCGGAGCAAGGAGTCAAGGAGATCACCCTGCTTGGCCAGAACGTCAATGGCTACCGCGGCGCCATGCACGGGGGCGGCGTGGCGGACCTGGCGCTGTTGGTGGAGTATGTGGCGGCCCTGGACTCCATCGAGCGCATCCGCTTCACCACCTCGCATCCTTTGGAGTTCTCGGATCGCCTGATCACGGCCTATGCCGACACGCCGAAGCTCGCCGCCTACCTGCACCTGCCGGTGCAGAGCGGCTCGGACCGTATCCTCGCGGCCATGAAGCGCGGCCACACGGCCCTCGAGTACAAAGCCAAGATCCGCCGTCTGCGCGAGGCCCGCCCCGGCATCAGCCTGTCTTCGGATTTCATCGTGGGATTCCCCGGCGAGACCGAGAAGGATTTCGAGGCCACCTTGCGCCTCGTGGATGAAGTGCGTTTCGATCAGGCCTTCAGCTTCATCTACAGCCGCCGCCCCGGCACCCCTGCCGCGGGCTACGAAGATGATGTAAGCCATGAAGACAAGCTGCGGCGTCTTGAGATCCTGCAGGCGCGGATCCACGGTTTCGGCCAGGAGTACATGCGGGCCAAGGTCGGTACCCGCCAGCGGGTACTGGTGGAACGGATATCGGAACGGGACGTGCGCGAAGTGGCCGGCAAGACCGAATGCAACCGCTGGGTGAACTTCCCGGGCGACACGCACCTGATCAGCCGTTTCGTGGACGTTGACGTGACCCAGGCCATGCAGAACTCCTACCGCGGCCGCTTGGCCGTGATAGCGGCGGGGGCTTGAGCGTGGCGGCCGACGATCTGCCGGCGAGCGTGGACTTCAACCTGGAACCCGCGGACAACGCGCGTCTCGCCAACCTCTGCGGCCAGTTCGACGAGCACCTGCGCCAGCTCGAACAGCGCTTGGGCATTGAGATCAACAACCGCGGCAACCAGTTCCGGGTCATCGGCCCCGCCGAGAACGCCCAGGCCGCCGCGCAGGTGCTGAAGGAGCTGTATGCGGCCACCGCCAGGGAGCGCATCAGCCGTGAGACCGTGCACCTGAGCCTATCCAAGTCCGCGCTGGCGGAACACGCGGAAGCGGCGCCGCTCGCCGACGACGAGCCGGCAGTGGACACCAAGCAGGGTCGCATCCGCGGCCGCGGCGCCAACCAGCGGCGTTACCTGCACAACATCGCCGGCCACGACCTCAACTTCGGCATCGGCCCCGCCGGCACCGGCAAGACCTATCTCGCCGTGGCGAGCGCGGTGGCCGCGCTCAACCGCGACGAGGTGCGTCGCCTGGTGCTGGTGCGCCCGGCGGTGGAGGCGGGCGAGCGATTGGGATTCCTGCCCGGCGACCTCACCCAGAAGGTGGACCCGTACCTCAGGCCCATCTACGACGCCCTCTACGAGATGCTCGGCTTCGAACGGGTGATGCGGCTCATGGAGCGCAGCGTCATCGAGGTGGCGCCGCTGGCCTTCATGCGCGGCCGCACCCTGAACGAGGCTTTCATCATCCTGGACGAGGCCCAGAACACCACCATCGAGCAGATGAAGATGTTCCTGACCCGCATCGGTTTCGGCTCCCGCACCGTGGTGACAGGCGACATCACCCAGGTGGACCTGCCGCGGGTGCAGCG
>Ga0070714_100003379_pt1 | contig 11892 bp, 14 predicted proteins | sample LARL83metaG_FD_65450 | JGI IMG/M metagenome (GOLD analysis project Ga0070714, IMG submission 65450) | Corn, switchgrass and miscanthus rhizosphere microbial communities from Kellogg Biological Station, Michigan, USA - LAR L8-3 metaG | ecosystem: Host-associated > Plants > Roots > Rhizosphere ... | reverse complement strand
AGGTGAGCTGCTCGAGGATGCGCCATTCGAGGAATGGGCCCTGCTGCCTCGTGAGCGGCTGCGGCTGAAGTACCTCGATGCGCTCGACCAGGTGGCCGGGCTGAGGTTCGCTGCGGGCCACTACACCGACTGCCTCGACGCGTGCGAGCGGCTTATCCCAGGGGATTTGTGCCGGGAGGAGGTGCACCGCTTGATGATGCGCTGCTATACGCGCCTGAATCAGCCGCATCTGGCGGTGCGCCAGTACCACCAGTGCGAGCGGCAGCTTCGGGACGAGCTCGGAATCGAACCTGCCCAGGCGACGCGGCAGCTCTACGAGAGGATCCGCCGGCGCGAGCTTGTCTGACGCCTGGTCAGGTGGGGTAGGGTCGCGCCGATGGAGATCATCCGCAAAGACGTGGTTGTGGTCGGCCTCGGGGCATTTGGCTCGGCCGCGCTGTGGCGGCTGGCGCACCGGGGCGTGGACGTCGCCGGCATCGAGCGCCACGGCATCGGGCATCAGCTCGGTTCGTCACACGGCGCGACCCGGCTGTTCCGCATCGCCTGCCAGGAGCATCCCGGCCTGCCGCCGATCGCGCTGAAGTCGCTGGAGCTGTGGACCGAGCTGGGTGAGCGGACCGGGGAGCAGCTGGTCAGCCAGAGCGGCTGCCTCAGCACGGGATCCCCGCAGGGCCACGCGGTCAGCGGGGTGATCGCGGCCGCCGCCGCGGCCGGGCTGCCGGTGCAGCAGCTCAGCCACGCCGAGCTGGTCGCGCGGCAGCCGCAGTACGCGGACCTGGCCCCGGACGACGTCGCGGTCTGGGACCCGGGCGCGGGAATCTGCTACCCGGAGCGCAACGTACGGGCGCACACGGCGGCCGCCGGCCAGGCCGGGGCCGAGGTCTACCCGCACACGATGGTCACCGGCATCGAGGCCGGCCGGGACGGCGTCACGGTGCGCACCCCGACGGTCGAGTTCCTGGCCGCGCACGTGGTGGTCGCGGCCGGGGCCTGGCTGGGCACGCTGGTACCCGGTCTGCCCCTGACGCCGCGCCGCACACCGCAGTACTGGTTCCGGGCCAAGGACCCGGCGGAGTTCACCCTGGACCGGTTCCCGGCCTTCATCTGGGAGCGCCCCGGCGGCGGCGGGCTGTGGGGGCACGGGTCCGGCGACGGTTTCGGCATCAAGGTCGGCCCGGAGAACGCGGCCACGGCGGGCAGCACCGGTTTCGACGCGGAGGAGATGGACCGCTACATCCACCTGGACACCGACGTCGACCGGGTGACGTCGTACGTGGCGCAGGCGCTGCCCGGCCTCGAGCCCCGCCCGGAGAAGGTCATCCCGTGCGTGGTCACCGACTCAGCGGACGAGCAGTTCCTGATCGGCCCGCTGCCCAGCGACCCCCGGATCGTGGTGGCAGGCGGGGACAGCGGGCACGGGTTCAAGCACTCGGCCGGCCTCGGAGAGCTGCTGGCCCAGATCGTCACGGGCGAGCGCCCCTACTGCGCGACCGACTTCCTGAACCCGGCCCGTTTCGGCTGACCGGGGAGTGCTCCTGCTGACCCTGTCGCGCGTCAGGTGATGTAGCGGCGGTGTGCGGCTCGTGGGGAGCGAGGATTCCGATGGCTGAACCTGTTGACGTTGCGATTTCGGTTGGGACGCTGCGCGGCGCTGAGCAGGCGCTGCAGAACGAGTTCGTCGGGCCGGAGTCCATCGATGAGGTGCAGAAGGTGGGCCACGAAGTGACGGCGGACCTGGTCCGGGAGTGGGCCGACGGCGACCTGCCCCCCGGCCTGCAGACCCTGGGCGCCGAGCTGCTGACTATGGCGGCCGCGGCCCGGCTGGACAGGGCGCGCAGCACCGGCAGCGACGTGTCTGGCGAGGTACGCCAGGCCGGCGGAGATATCTGGACCAAGATCAAGGAAATCATCGACGGCGATCGCTGGTTTCCCAACCGCTGATGGACCGGGATGAGCTGTCCAGGCAACTGGCCCGGTCCGACGGCATGGTTCGCGGGATAGCGGTCGGCTACGGCGCGGGCCTGCTCGCGCTCGGCTTCGGGGACGTGACCGGTCTCGCGCTGCAGAATGCTCCGCGCTGGATGGTGGCGCTGTTCATAACAGTCGCGCTGGCGGCCGGGTTTGTCATCGCCCAGGTCTGGTCGGCGGTGAGCTACGCGCAGCACCTGCTTGCCGGGCTGGGGGAAACGGTCGACCTGCCGACCCCGAAGGAAGCGACAGGCAGGAAACCCGGAGAGAGGAGTCAAGCCGACAAGACGGTCGCGGAATGGAGCAGGGTCAAGATGTTCTGGCCGTGGATGCTGGGCCTGAACGGTGCCGCTGGCGTGGTCTTGCTCGTCGCCATCTGGGTCGCCGCGTTCTCCTGAGTCGGCTGCCTTCAGCGCCCGTTGCGGATCCTGACTACGGCGGCGGCGGTGGCCGGGACGGTGAAACTGATGCCGGATTGCGGGTCGGCGGGCAGGCTGGCCCACTGTCCAGCCCACGGGGTGTCGCCGGTGATCGCGGCGCCGCCGAGCGTGGCGGTGGACCCGCTGGCGGCGCCTGGCTCGCCGCCGGCGAGAGTCATGATCTCCGCTGCTGACCCGCCCGGCAGGATGGTCACGGCCGCGTCCGCCGCCTCCGCGCCGTGCGTCTTGTTGATGAGCGTGACGTGGTCGCCGATGCAGTAGGCGGTCAGGTTCACGCCGTCGGGATTCGCGATCGTCACGGGCTTGATCTGGCCCGCCGAGCCGAGGTTGAACGCCTTGATGGCGTAGCCCTTCGGGGTGACCGCGTACTTTCCTGGCGCTGCTGGATCCGGCACGATCGTGTCGGTGTAGAGCCACTGCTTGTTGTGGAAGTTGACGCCCGCGGCCTGGTGAGCCGCCCACCAGTGCATGTAGTCCAGCGTCCACAGCGCCGCGCTGAACGCGTTGCTCGCTCCCGGCACGCCCGCGAGGTAGTCGTTGGACTCGGTGAGCCGGTACCGCCAGCCTGACGCGACCACCGGGGCGAGGTTGCTCGCGTAGAACCAGGGATACGGAATGTAGGTGGTCCGCGACGGCTGGGTTCCTGGTGCGGTGCCATTGACCCATTCCGGCGACAGCATGTTGCTGATCGCCTGCCGGGCGGTGGTCTTCCCTGGGTCTCCGCCGACGTAGTAGTGCTGAGTGAGGTGGGTTATCCGGCCGGTGTCGCGTTCGTCCCCGGCGAACCGCTCGGTCCAGGACACGCCGGTGCGCGGGTCGGGGGTGTACGTGAGCGTGCTGTAGGCCCCGGTGTCGGGCCCGGACAGCGCCACCCCGGGCGCCGCCTCCGCGACCACGTCGGCGAAGGCCCGCCAGCAGGCCAGGTAGGACGGGTACGCGCTGCCCGGCACCCCGGAGGTCTCCTCCCAGATCGCCGGGTCCAGAGGCCGGCCCGCGTAGCTGTGGAAGGCGTGCCAGTCCGGCTCGTTCCCGACGGCGAAGCCGGCCACGTTGTCCCGGTAGTTGCGCCAGATGTACCCGGCGGCCCGAGCGTTGATCGTTTTCAGGTCGCCGGCCGGCTGCCCCCGCGGGTTGAGCACGCGGAACGAGTAGATGATCTTCGCTCCGGCCTCGGCGGCGAAGGCAAACAGGTTGTCGATCCCGGTGAAGCCGTCGGGACCGGTGCCCGCCGGGCGCATGTTGTCCACCGAGCCCCCGCCGATCCGCAGGTTGCGCAGGCCAAGGTTGCGGAACAGGGTGACGAGCGATTCATTGCCCGGGCTGAACAGGTAACCCGAGACTCCGGCGTTGCCGGGGTTGAGCGGGCCGCGTTCGAAGCTCAGCCCGGCGAAATCGTCCGGGACCACCGGCCCGGGCTGCTCCGCGTCAACCGTGATCGTCACCGGGTAGGGGCCAGCGGGCCCGGCGTCGTGGTGGCGCCGGCCAGACCAGGGCAAGCGGGACCTCACCGCGGTGAGCGTGCGCCGCAGCACGCCGTCAACATGTCCAGGTTGATGCCCAGCGCCGGCGCCGGCCTAACCGCGCCAGTCGGCACAGGATCCGGGTGGATGAGCACGGTGGTGGGCACCTTAGTGGGGTAACAACCCCAGCACGGGGCCCACCACACTGTTTGGGCTTGGGGTGTGGGGTTCGGGGAAGAGCCGCACCAGGCTGGTCTGGGGCTGTGGGGGACAGAGTGGCTGATGTTGAGGAGATCCGGGCTCAGGCGCTGGAGGTGGCGGCGGGCTGGTCGGCGCCGGGGGCGCCAGAGTCGTGGCGGCTGACCGCCGGCCTGCTGAAGGCGATCGCTGCGCACGATGACCTGCTCGAGGGCCTGTCGGTGCTCCCCGCGGACCGGCTGCCGGCACTGGTGGGCAACGCGGCGGTCTCCTGGCTCGTGGCGCGGGACCGGCCGGAGCCGCTGGCCGCGTACTTCCCGGAGCCGGGCAAGCCGCAGCCGGATTTCGATGACGGTTTCTTTCCCGCAGTCAGCGCGTTCTTCTCGGCCCGGCGCGATGACATCGTCGCGGTCTGCCGGGGTCGCCGGTACCAGATGAATGAGGTGGCCCGGTGCACCCAGGTCGCCCTGGGCCTCGCGGCCACGGCGTCCGAGCCGGTCGCGCTGGTGGACCTCGGGACCGGGGCCGGTCTCGGGCTGCACCTGGACCGGTACCGCTACCAGGCCGGAGACCACGCGTTCGGGCCCCCGGCCGCCGGGCTGAGCCTGATCTGTGAGCTGCGCGGCACCAGGACACCGCAGCGCTGGGACCTGCCGCCGATCGCGGCCCGGGCCGGGATCGAGCTGCGCCCGGTCGACCTCGACGACCCCGGGTCCCGGGCCTGGCTGCAGGCCTGCACCCCGCCCGAGGCATCCGCGCTGTCCCGGCTGGCCGCCGCCATCGAGGTCGCCCGGCAGCACCCGGCGACGATCGTGGCCGGCGACGCGGTCGCGGCCCTGCCCGGGGTGCTGGACCGCCTGCCGCCCCGGCGTCCGGTGATCGTGACCGACGCGTACCTGGCCGTGTTCCTGACCGGCGAGCAGCGTGCGCAGCTGACCGGCATCCTGGCCGCGGCCGCCCGCACCCGCCCGGTGACCTGGCTCTCCCTCGACCCACTCATCCCGCTCGGGCCGACGGGAGACCAGAGCGTTCAGGGCCTGGCCCTGCCCGCCGCTCTGGTCCGCGACTACCAGCGGCACGGCGTGTTCGCGCTGCTCTCCGCGCGGACCTTTCCCGGCGACGAGGGCGGGCGTCTGCTGGCCCGGGCTCATCCATCCGGGCAGTGGGCGGAGTGGATCGACACGCCCGTCCCGCTGGCTAACTGACGGGCGGTCACCCACACCCCGGGGCACGCCAGGCTGGGGCGTCTCCATTGGTCGCAGTAGCGTAATGGCGCCTACTGCTTCTCCGGGTTCATGAGGGCACGGGCCTGGGCCTCGGTGAGGACCCGGGCAATGCCGACCGTGGTCCAGCCGGAGCTGTTCTCGATGTCGTCGCGCAGCATCGCGGCCTGGTATTCGATCGCCAGCGGGCCGATGGCCACCAGCGCCGAGTCCTCCTTCTTCATGACCAGCGTGTAGTTCATGTCAGATCCTTCCGGGCAGCCTCGGCGCGAGACTTCAGTCCGTTGAGCGCGGTCTCGATGATTGTCTTTTCCACCCGGCGCCGGACCGTCCCGATCACGGGAATCCGGGCCCCGATCGTTAGCTCGAAGGTCACCTGGGTCTCGCGGTTCTGGTCGGCCAGGAGGTAGGCGCCGGACATCGTGGAGATCACCGAGCCCGGTTCGGCCAGGTCCCAGCGAACCTCCTCGTCGTCCTGCCACCGGTAGTCGAGCACGAAGCTGTCCTTGATGAACCCGGCCGCCAGCCCGAACCGGACCCGCCGGGCCCGGCCGTCCGGGCCCGGCTCGCCCAGCACCTCGGCCGAGTGCAAGCCGGCCCAGCTGGGGTAGGCGGCGAAGTCCGCGATCACGCTCATGACGCTGTGCCTCGGTGCGGCGATCGTGATCGTCGAACTGGTCCTGTCGGCCATGCCCGGAGCGTATCCGCCTGGGCCTGCGGCCGGCAGGCCAGCCCGATCTCGTGGTTAACCTCCCGGTTGTGCCGGTCCGGTACCGTTCGTCGTGTGCACGACCCAGGCGCGGTGTCCCCAGGGCTGTTGGTCCTGGGCATTCTCAGCGGCGTAGGGGTGGTAGCGATTACGGTGGCGGCGGTCTGGAGCGGATTCTGGGGCATGGGCTCCCCGCGAGACCGCGCCGCCGCTAACCAGATGCTGCAGGCCGTGGCCGGGTTGCTGGGTGGGCGGTTCCTGGACCGGGGTGAGTACCCGTGGTACCGGCGGCCAGCCCAGTACGGGGCCGTCGAGGGTGAGCTGGGCGGGCTCGGCGACCTGCAGTACGAGCTCAACCTGATGCCACGCAACGCCGAATACGATCCCGGTTGCGCCATGCTGCGGATCCGGTCCCTGCAGGGTGCCCGGCTCGCGGGCGGCCAGTCCGGACTGGTGGTCTTCTCCCCGGAACGGCTATGGCACTGGCCGGACCGGGGTGATCCAGGCGCGCTGGCCAGCTGGGTCCGCGAGACGATCGCGATCGTGGACTCCGGCGGCGTGCCAACCGACGCCGCGTAGGTGACACGGCCTGTTCTGGCTGGCGTGGAAAGATCGGTTCATGGTCGGGCGCCTGCAGTCGAAGGTCGTGATCGTCACCGGGGGAGCGACCGGGATCGGGCGGGCGGTGGCCGGCCTGGTCGTCGCCGACGGCGGCGCGGTCGTGCTCACCGGACGGCGCGAGGACGCTGGTGAGCAAGCCGCGGCGGAGCTGCGCATGGGCGCCGCTTTGGCCATCGACGGCGGCGCCACGGCTCAGTGAATTCAGCCGGAGCCGGCCTCCTTAGCGATGCCCTCCAGCTGGTCCCGGTAGCTCTTCCACCACGCCTGGTCGCCGGGGGCCAGGTTGGAGTTGTCCTGGCGCAGGCCTGCGGCCCCGTCGATCATTTCCCGGACGATGTCGGCGTGCCCGGCGTGCCGGTCCGTTTCGGCGATCATGTGCACCAGGATCCGGCGCAGCGTCACCTCTCGCCGGTCCTCTGGCCACCAGGGCACCTGGCCGGCCGAGTCCAGGTTCAGCGCGCCGATCGTCGCATCGGAGTGCGCACAGGCCCGCCGGTACAGCCCGACGATCTGCTCACGCGACTCCTCGGCGGTGGCCCACATGTCCGCGTTGATGTCGGCGCCCTCGGCCATCCAGGGCATCGGCTCGTCAGCCGGGCGGCCGAAGACCTGGCCGAAGTAGCCGAGCTCCATGGTGGCCAGGTGCTTGACCAGTCCGAGCAGGTTGGTTCCGGTTGGCGTCATCGGGCGGCGCACGTTGTACTCCGACAGCCCCTCGAGCTTCCACAGCACGGCGTCGCGGCCGATCTGCAGGTAACGCTGCAGGTCGGCCTTCTGGTCAGATTCGCTCATGCCGGAGAGTCTGGCACCCAGCACTGACACCCCAGGCGAGCACTACGGCCCCAGGGCCGCGGCTTGACCTGGAGCCAGCTCGAGATCCTATGGTGCGACGCATGACCACTTCTCCTGTCACACTGATCACCGGCGGCTCGGCCGGCATCGGGGCCGCAGTGGCCCGGCGGCTGCTGCAGCAGGGCCATCGCGTCGCCGTTACCGGTCGCGACCGCGGCCGCTTGGACCGGCTTGCCGCCGACCTCGGCGATCCGGCCGACCTTCTGGCCCTCGCCGCAGATGCATCGGACTATGAGGCGGTGCAGTCCGCGGTCGACGCCACGGCCAGGAAGTTCGGGCGGCTGGACACCGTCGTGGCCAACGCCGCCCGGGGTTCCAGAGGTGACCTGGCTGACGGTGACCCTGCCGACTGGCGCGAGATGATCCTGACCAACGTGCTCGGGCCCGCCCTTCTGATCAGGGCGGCCCTGCCCGAACTCAGACGGACGCGTGGGCGGATCGTTCTGGTCGGCAGCGTGGTCGGCTTCCTGCCTTCCGAGGGCAATCTCTACGGGGCGACCAAGTGGGCCGTGACCGGCCTGGCCGAGAACACCAGGCTCATGGTGACCGGCGACGGCATCGGAGTGACCCTGGTATCACCCGGCCGCGTGGAGACTCCGTTCTGGGACATTCACGGCGGCCCTCCCGAGGGGCCGATCCTGCCGGCCGATCAGGTCGCTGAGTGCATCGTGTGGGCGATCACTCAGCCGGCCGGCGTGGACGTCAACACCGTGACGGTCAGACCGGTCGGAGCCGCGTACTGATCGCAGTGCGACGCGGTCAGCGCGGCCCGGCGGACGCCATGTCGGTCAAGTCGCCGGTTCGGCCCGGAGCAGCGGGCGCAGGTGCGCGTGAGCCCAGGCGGCTAGCGTGGTTGGCGTCGTCGTGATGATGCTGCGCTCATCCTCGGGGACGAAGTCTGGGCGCATCACGGCCGACATGCCGACGATGCCCTCGACCTGCTTTTCGCCAAAGCCCGCCGACCGCAGGGAACGGCGCTGGGCTTCGCCGGAGAGCGTCTCGGCTCGGATCGGGCGGCCGAGCGCCTCGGTGAGGATGTCGGCCACCTGGGTCAGGGTGAGGTCTTCGGGACCGTGGACGGCCTGAACGTGCCGGCCCGCCCAGGCGCCGGACAGCAACCGGGCCGCGGCGACATCGCCGATGTCGCGTGGGTCGACCCATGGCTGCGCGTAGTCGACGGCGGCCGCCACCCGCACGACGCCGTTGCGCAGTGAGTCGAGGTCAAAAAGCAAGTTCGTGAAGAAGAAGCCGCAGCGCAGGTACAGCACCGAGGCGCCGGTGGCGTCGAGGAGTTCCTCGGTGCGGGCCAAGCCGTCGACCGCCCCGGCCCCGGAGCGCATCTCGGCGCCGACGCTGCTGAGGAACACCGTGCGGGCGATGCCGTTCTCGGTTACAGCGCGGGCCGCGTTGGCGCCCAACTGCGCATACCAGGCCACCGGGTCGGCGTCAGGGTCAGCGGTGTCCGGCGCCACCCAGAACAGGGCGTCGGCCTCGCGGGCCGCTCGCACGACGGCGTCGGCATCGGCTTGGTCCGCCTGGACAACATCGGCGCGTTCGGCCAGGCACGGGTCGAGCCGGGCCGGGCGGCGGGCCAGGAGCGTAGGGCGGACGCCCGCCTGCAGAAGCAACCGGACGACCCGCGATCCGACGTGCCCGGCAGGCGTGGTGACGACGATCTTCACGGGCCCTTAACTTAACGAGGGGTTCCGACAATTCGGCGAAGCGTTTCAGGTCATGGCGCACGCCAGCGACTCGCCGGGGCCGAGTCGGTCCCGTCACCAGCCTGGGTCGTGAACCTGCAGGTGGGCTATGACCGCCTGGGCCACGCCCAACGGGTCCTCGCGGTGCGGGAAGTGGCCGGCGTCATCGAGAACGATCCGGCGGTAGAAGCCGGTGAAGTAGCGGTCCAGGCCCGCGGAGGACCGCGGCTCGTCACAGAAGTCCGAGCCGCCCTGGATCATGAGCGTCGGGCAGTCCACCTGTTCGGTCTCGGCCAGGCGCCGCTCGAGCGCCTCGTAGCGGGGGTCGCGCACCTCGCCGGACAGGAACCGCGACCGGTAGCCGTGCAGCGTGATCGGTACCCAGTCCGGGTTGGCGAAGTTCTTGGCGGTGACGGCGAACTCGGCGTCATCGAACCAGCCCGGCGGGCTCCAGGTTTCCCACTGGATCCTGGCGAAGCCGACCGGGTCCTGCCGGACCGCATCGGCTCCCTGATCCAGGCACATCAGCCACTGGTACCAGAACGCCCTGGCCTGGCTGAAGCCAGGAACGCTGAACACCCCGCGCGGCTGGTAGGGCAGGGCCAGCGCGGCGATAGCCGTCACCCGCTGCGGATATAGGGCAGCCACGATGTATGCGGCCCGAGCACCCCAGTCGTGGCCGACCACAGCGAAACGGTCAATCCCCAGCCGGTCAGCGAGATCAACGATGTCCTGGGCCAGTGCCACACCGTGCCCGACGCGCGGAACCTCAGGCGACACGAACGCCGTCTGCCCACAGCCGCGCAGGTACGGCGCGATCGTGTGCCACCCGTCCTGGTGCAGCAGCCGGGCCACGTCCTGCCAGCCGCGCGGCGCGTCCGGCCAGCCGTGGATAAGAAAGACCGGCGGCCCGTCGTCCGGACCGCCGGTTTCGACGCCGATGTCCAGCACATCCGTGCGGATTCTCTCCACGCCACCTCCCGCTCTGGCTACGTCACATCATGACGCTGGCCGCTGCCCTGAGCCGTGGCGGGGCGTCTGGCCGCACGCAGAACGGGCCGCCCGAGGCCCGGGCGGCCCGTTCAGCGTCTAGGTCCTCGGCGGGCTCGCAGCACCCGCCCGCCGAGGACCGCCCCCGGTTACGGGAGAGACGCCTGGGGGTGTGGCGTCAGATCCCGCAAGCCGCAGCCACCGCTTCGGCAGATGCCACGCGGTTGGTCGCGATATTCAAAAGGGGGCGCTCGAAGTCGAGCATGTAGATCTCCGCGGCCTGAGCCGGGCTGGAGGCCGCGTTCAGGGCCGGGACGAACTGGTGCCAGCCCTGGTTGTAGACGAGCAGCTGGTTCAGTTGCGTCTGCAGGTCAGCGGCGACATTGCCGGTCACGAAACCCGCAGGCAGCGGCGTCCAGCCGATGAGCCCGCCACCGCCAGAACCGACGGACTCGGGGTTGCCCTTCGACTCCTGGAAGATGTTCCCCGCGATACCCGCCGCCGCGTTCCCGCTGTACCCGTGCGCGACCAGGAAGTCGACGATCGTGGCGTAGTTCTCCGGGAGGAAGGCGCTGCCGGTTGCCTGGCACACCGGGACCTTGCCGCCGGTGGCGGCGGCAGAGGAGGAGCTGCTCGAGTGGCTGGTGCTGGATGAGCTCCCCGAGTTCGACGACGCGCTGGTATTCCCCGCAGCGCTATCCGAATCGTGCGCCACGGGATGATGCGTTTTATGAACTCTCGCCGACCCGCCGGCAATGGACGTGTTGGCGTGCTTGGCGCGGTACTGACTGATCCCGAACGCCTCGGTGTTATTAACCGCTTCCGTGCTTCCCGCCTGAATCGGAGAGACCGCCAAAGGAGCAGTCTTTGGCCCCTCCGTGGTGGCCTGGGAGGACGAGGTCAAGAGGTCATGAATCTGCGGCACGGTCGCGAGCGCGCCGATCGCCAGCACGGCCGGGGCGGCCTTGGCCGCGGTCCCGGCCACCTTGCCCGCTGGTGAGGGTGCTGCGTGCCGCCCGGTCCTCCTGATCTTTCGCTTCCTGGTATGCACGGCAACTGCTGTCACGAACCTGCCTTACGCCGGATCCTCGCCCGCTACTCAGCACACCGCGCCTCTCGCTGGGCCTGATGATCGCTCCCACGGGGCAGCATGGCAGCGCGGTTTCCGCCGGGATCGATGAATTCGGATAAATAGCTGATTCGGGCTATGACTCGGTCAAACCACAAAACGGGCACCTGACCTGGGTCTTTGCCGGCCTTCTCCGAGGCCGGGCGGGCCGCCGCGAAGCCCGGCCAAGCTGGGCTTCCGGGCCGGCCCGCGCCACCGGCCGGCTCTCCATCAAGATCATCGTTACCAGTCCGTGACCTCGGGGGAGCTATCACCACAGATAGTTAAACCGGGTGACCTGCGCAGATAGTCATGTTGGGCGAGGTTGGTCACGGTAGCGGCAGGTCTGGGCACGCACCGCGAGGGACGGGTTCGTTACGCGGTGCGTGCCCGAACCTGCCGCGACGATCGGACCGCCCGCTCAGATGTGAGCTGCTCTCCTAGATTGTCAACAATAATTTTGACTATTATGCCGACAATCGACCGATCCGGCTAGGACATCCCGAACCCCGTGGGAAGCAGCGCATGAGCCCGGTACCCGAAGCGGCACCCGGCGCCCGCCGCCGTGGCACCCACGCCGCGGCCTGCCCTCACCCAGGCTGGCACCGATCCGTCGCCAGCCG